>Ga0302319_10017652_pt1 | contig 13053 bp, 10 predicted proteins | sample Bog_T0_2_FD_203319 | JGI IMG/M metagenome (GOLD analysis project Ga0302319, IMG submission 203319) | Peat permafrost microbial communities from Stordalen Mire near Abisko, Sweden - Bog_T0_2 | ecosystem: Environmental > Terrestrial > Soil > Wetlands > Peat | place: Sweden: Abisko, Stordalen Mire...
GCGGCGGATTGAAGAAGTGCGTCCCAAACCAGCGACGCCGCAGATCCTCCGGCAACACCTCCGCAACCTTGGCCACCGGCAGCCCGCTGGTGTTCGTCGTCAGGATCGCGTTTGCCCGCAGATGCCCCGCCACCTTGCTCAACAGGCTGTGCTTGATCTCCATATTTTCGGCGACCGCTTCGATCACCCAATCGCAATCCTTCAGCTTCGCCAAATCATCTTCGAAGTTCCCAATCCGTATGTGACTCGCGAACGACGCATCCGCGAACGCCGCCGGCTTGGCCTTCTTCAGCGCTTCAAGCGCGCCCGCCGCAATGCTGTTGCGTTCACCATTCGCCGGAACGATATCCAGCAGCAGTACCGGCAATCCCGCATTCGCGATGTGCGCAGCAATCCGCGCGCCCATGGTCCCAGCGCCCAGCACCGCCACCCGCCGCACGTCATACACCCTCTCGCTCGCCCGCCCTTTGAACGAACCTTCCTCTACCACCATTGCGGATTCCAACGCTGCCATCGTAACAACTCCTCCCGGCAATCCGGGGCTTTTCGAACCTGTATCAAGGGGCCCGCACGGCGCAGCCCTTCCAGCCCGTGCAGAATACTGAACGCACGGTAAGAAAGTCAACCGGCGAAATTTCGCTTTGGAAAAGATGCAAAACCTACGGCTTTCCAATATGAATCAGTTGTTAACGTTTCGTCGCGCGCGGCTTCTTCCCTGCCGCCGGCAACACCTCGCCGCCGCGCAAACCCAGCGTCAGCAAGTCCGCAAATTGTGTCGCAATCTCTTCTGCCTTCAGTTCCCCCTCTGGCCGATACCACGTCCCAATCCAGTTCACCGCGCCCGCCAACGCGAACGAAGCCAGCTTCACGTTGCACTCCGCAATCGACCCGTCACGGATCCCCTCTTCCACATACGACCGAATCGCCATGTCGATCTTCCGCTTCAAATCCCGCACCTCGCGCCGCGCCTTGGGCGAAAGCTCCGCGTCATCGAGCATCGCCACGCACCGCCCAAAGTCGTAGCTCACTACCGCCTTGGCATACGCCTCCACATAGGCCCGCACCTTGTTCAACCCGTTCCCGCTCGTCACGGCGGCGACATCCAGCAGCTGCTCAATCGCCGCAATCCCCAGGCGATAGCACTCCACCAGAATCTCTTCTTTATTTTGAAAGTAGTAGTACAGCGCGGGCTTCGTGATCTTCAGCCGCGTTCCCAGTTCGCTCATCGACGTCCGTCGATACCCATGCTCCAGGAACAAATGCGCCGCAGTCTGCAACACCGCATCACGCTTCGTATCCGAGTTCCGTTGCCGAGCCTGGAAAGCCTTCCACGGCTCGTGCGGAAGGTTCGCCCCCTCATTTTTATCCACGCTCTTAGCCAACTTGCCCCGTTCCTTCTCAAACTCAAGCTGCCGATTTTCTACTGGACGGATTATCCCACAGCCCTTACGCCTCTAGCCCCGCACGCACTTAAGTCTCGCCGTCCGCGCACGACCTACAAAAAGAAGTCCATCATCAGCGGCGCATCCGGCGTAACCGCATACCGCGACAAATCCGTAACCCCCGCCCGCGCCAGCACCTCATCATCAATAAAAAAATTCCCCGACGAAGCTCGGCTATCCTGCGTCAAAATCCAATGCGCCGCATCCGCCACAATCTCCGGAGTCCGTCCCCGCTCAGCGTTCGCACCAGGAATCACCTGCAGCGCGGCGGTCGCAATCACCGTCCGAGGCCACAGCGCATTCACCCCAATCCCCAGCGACCGAAACTCCTCCGCCATCCCCAACACGCACATACTCATCCCAAACTTCGCAATCGTGTACGCCACATGATGTTCAAACCATTTCGCCTGCATACTCAGTGGCGGCGACATCGTAAGAATCTGCGGATTCTCCGCCGTTGCCAAGTACGGCAAGCAAGCCTGCGAGCAAACGAACGTACCCCGAACGTTAACCCCCATCATCAAGTCGAATCGCTTCAGTGACGTCTCCGCCGTCCCCGTCAAACTGATCGCGCTAGCGTTGTTCACCAGGATGTCGATCCCACCAAAATGCTTTGCAGCCCGATCAACCGCTGCCTTCACGGCTTCTTCCGCGCGAATATCCAGCTCCAGCGGCAGCGCCCTTCCACCCGCTGCCTCAATCGCGTCAGCTGCCGTATAAATCGTTCCCGGAAGTTTAGGATTAGGCGTCACCGTCTTTGCTGCCACCACTACGTTCGCGCCATCGCGAGCCGCCCGCAGCGCAATCGCCAACCCAATTCCACGACTGGCCCCCGTTATAAAAAGTGTCTTACCCTTCAAGTCAACCACGTCGCACACACCTTCCAAAACGCCGTCTCACAGTATCATTCATCTCCCGATTCGTGCCTCTCCGTATCCCCTGCAACCTGTGCCAAAAGATTCAAGATGACAGATGTCATCTTTTTTGGTTATCTTACCCTCCGTTAAACAAATTGGAAGGAACCATCGATGCAACCGCTTGATCAAACTGAACTCTCCGGAACCGACACCGTAGGCCCCGCACTTCCGGATCGCGAGTTGCCGCTCGACAGAATCTACGCATGCGAACAGAATTCCCCGTCGCAGCCCCTCTTCACGCAACCCGTCAACGGTGGCCAACTCCTCGAATGGACATGGGCCAGCGCCATGCAGGAAGTCCGCCGCATCTCGGCTTGGCTCGACGCACAGAACTTTCCCCCGGGCTCCAACGTCGTCATCGTCTCCAAGAACTGCGCCTGGTGGCTCATGGCCGACTTCGCCATCTGGATGTCCGGCCACGTCAGCGTCCCCTTCTTCCCGGGCGCCCGCGACCTCTCGCTCGCCGCGCTCTTCCGTCACAGCAAGCCCGTCGCCTGCTTCATCGGCTCGCTAGAAAATCCTCTTCCCCTCAACGAAGACGTCTTCTACAACCTTCCCTTCGTCGCGTTCCCCAACTGCGCCGCCGCGCATCTACCCGTCGGCAGCGCGCTGTGGGCCGACATCCTCACGACCCAGTCCCCGCGCACCGACAACCCCACGCGCAGCGCCACCGACATCGCAACGATCATCTACACCTCCGGCACCACCGGCCAGCCCAAAGGAGCCGTGCACAATTTCCGCGCCCTCTCCCTCTGGGCCAAATCCATGCAGCCGACCATCGGACCCAACACCGCCGAAGGCATCGACCGCATCCTCTCCTACCTTCCTCTCGCGCACATCGCCGAGCGAGCCATCGTCGAGATGAACTCCCTATTCATACCCATCCACATCTTCTTCACCGAAGGACAGCCCACCTTCCTCCAGGACCTCATCCGCTCCCGTTGCACCCTCTTCTTTTCCATCCCGCGCCTCTACATTCGCTTCCAGCAAGGCGTCTTCGAAAAGATCCCAGAGAAGCGCCTCAACTTTCTTCTCTCCATCCCGCTCGTCGGCGACATCATCCGCAAAAAGATCCTCGCCAACCTCGGCCTCGGCGGCACGCGCCTCATCTGCTCCGGCGGCGCGGCCATCCCCATCGACATCATTCAGTGGTATCTCAAAATGGGTCTCCACTTCGTCGAAGGCTACGGCATGACCGAGGACGGCATCACCCACGCTCCCCGCCCCGGCAAAGAGCGCCTCGGCTACGTTGGCGAAACCAGCCCCTGGGCACTCACGCGCATTGCCTCCACCGGCGAAGTGCAGATCAAAGGCCCCATGAACATGGTCGGCTACTACAACGACCCTGACCGGACCCGCGAAGCCTTCACCGAAGACGGCTACTTCCGCACCGGCGATCGCGGCGAGATCGACGAGCAGGGACGCCTCCGCATCGTCGGCCGCCTCAAGGAAGAGTTCAAGACCTCCAAGGGCAAATACGTCGCTCCCGGCCCGATCGAAAAGCTCCTCTCCGTGTCCCGACTCTTCGAAGCCGTAGCCGTCTTCGGCAGCGGCATGACCGCACCCTTCGCCATGGCTGTCCTCACTCCAACCCTCCGCGAAGGTCTCGCACCCGTAGGCCAGCGCTTCGCCATCGAAGCCAAACTCCAAGCCGAGCTCAACACCGTCAACGCCCAGCTCGAGCATCACGAGCAGCTCCGCTTCATCGTCGTCTCCGACCAGCCCTGGACCATCGACAACGAGCTACTGACCCCCACCCTCAAAGTCCGCCGCGCCACCTTGGAACAGCGCTTCTCTCCCCGCTTCGCCGACTGGGAAAAGTCACAAGCCAAAGTCATCTGGATGGACACTCAATGACCCAGTCTTCTCCCACGACGGCCCCCACCCAAACCCAGCACCTCTATCTCCAACTCGACGGCAAGCGCACCGAGGTCGCCTACAACTCCGTCCCTTCCGCGCAAGGCACCATCCTTCTGCTCCACGAAGCACTCGGTTCCGTCAGCTACTGGAAGCAGTTTCCACAAAAGCTCGCTCAAGCCACCAACTACAACGTCATCGCCTACTCCCGCGCCGGCCACGGCAACTCCGAAGGCCCGCTAGCCAAGCGCACCGACGAGTACTACCTCCACCAGGTCAACGCCGTAATCCCCACCCTGCTAGATCACTTCGCCGCAGCCGACCCCGTCATCTACGGCCATAGCGAAGGCGCCGGCATCTCGCTCCTCTACGCCGCAACCTCCACGCGCATCCGCTCGCTCATCCTCGAGAGCCCCTTCGTCATCTCTACCAACGCAGCCGGAGAACTCATCCAAAAAATGGCCGCCGACTATCCCGGCAGCAAACTTCAGGAGCGCCTCGCCCACTACCACCAGCATCCCGACGAGGTCTTCGCCTCGTGGACCGCATGGGCCGCGACCCTCGGGGACCAAGTCTTCCCCCTCAAAGAATTTCTCCCAAAGATCACCTGCCCCGTCCTCGTTCTGCAAGGAGCCCGCGATGAATTCGGGACCTCCCTGCAGCTCGCCGCCCTTCAAGCTGCCATCCCCAACCTTCAGTACGAAACCTACCCCGACACAGGTCACCTTCCCCACAAAGAGCAAACAGACCGCGTCCTGCAACGGGTTTCCCAGTTCCTGACCAACCCGACTTTATCTCACCAGCCTCCGCTTACCGGCGGTCGCAACTCTTGATTGTTTCCCTTACCAAGGAGTTTCAATGACACACCGTTCCCGCAGCAAATGTTCAATTTTCCTCGGCCTGCTCGTCGCCGGCATTGTCTCCCTCACCCAACTCCCCACCGCCTCCGCGCAGCAGGAGTACGTCGGCCGCTACGATCTCTACGCCGGCTTCTCCGACCTCTACACTCCCGGCCTCAACAAGATCAATCAAAAGGGCGTCCATATCCAGGCCGGCATCAACAACAATCGGTGGCTCTCCACAGGCTTCGACTACAGTGTCCAGACCGGGGACACCAGCCTCGTCCCAGGCTTCGCAAGCCCCGCCATCAAGGCCGGCATCATGCAGCTTTACGAGGAATACGCCCTCACCGACGGTCAGGCAGGCCTTCCTCCAACCTACGCGGTCAACGTCCCCCTATCGGCGACGACGCAGACCTTCACGGCTGGCTCGCAACTCAACTACCGCCACTTCTCCAAGGTCACGTTCTTCATCCGCCCCAGCCTCGCAGCCTTCCGTCTTGCCGCCACGGCGCATCCTCGGCAGAACACACCGGATTTGGTTGTCGTCGGCGCCCTTGAAGCAACGAACGTTCTCCAACCCAACGGCACCATCACCGACTGGACCGGTGCCTACGGTGTAGGCGGTGGCGCTGAGTTCGCACTCAACCGGCACTTCGGCATCCGCGCACAGATGGACGCCGTCTGGAACCATCCCTTCAACTACGTCGTTGCCGACGGTGGCTGGTCCTACCGCTACTCCATCGGACCCTCCTTCCACTTCGGCCGCAACATCGCCACCCACGCCAGCAAAACAAAGTAGCTGCTGATTTCGTTTTGAAGGGGCGGGACTTCAGTCCCGCCCTCTATCCCACCAGATCAATGCGGTTTTAGCCGCCGAGGGAATGCTCAAAGTCTGAGAGCCTTCCCTCGATTGAAACATCGCAGGAGAAACCCCATGAAACTCACCCTCACCCGCTGCGCCACCCTCACCGCAGCTCTCCTCACCGCAGCGATCGTCTCCCCGAACCCCGCGCTAGCCCATCAAACGCCCACCACCTGCACCCTGACCGTCCACATTGACGGCTTCCGCAACCAGAAAGGCGACGCCGGCCTCTCCATCTTCAACTCCGCCGACGGCTGGCCCGAGAACAACGACAAGGCCCTCCAGCACGGAGGCCACCCCTTCACCGGAACCGCCACCACCATCACCCTCCAAGTCCCTCCCGGCCGCTACGCCCTGGTAGCCCTGCACGACGAAAACTCCAACCACAAGCTCGATCGCAACATGTTTGGCATCCCCAAAGAAGGCTTCGGCTTCTCGAACAACCCCAAGGTCGTCCTTTCGGCCCCATCCTTTGACACCGCCGCCATCCCCGTAGCCTGCCCCACCACCGAAACCACCATCCACCTCATCTACAAATAACGAACTGCTCTTGGTTCTTGCTTTTCTTTCTGTCATTCCCTCTGGGAATCTGCTGTTCGATGGTATCTCAGCGAGCCCCGCTACGCCTCGCGCTCCCACCACCCCGACCGCAATTCCCCCGCGACCTCCGTAGGCGCGCCCGGTTCCGGCAACCAAAGCTTAATTCCCTTCTCGTCCGCAACCTCAAGCATCCTCTCCACCGGCTGCTTCCACGCGTGCAGCGCCAAATTAAACAGCCCCCAGTGAATCGGCATCATCAGCCCACCCGCGGGACACATCGCCTGAAACGCCTTCGCCGCATTATCCGGTCCCAAATGAATCGCGGCCCACAGCGGATGAAACGCGCCAATCTCCAGCATCGTCAGATCGAACCCATCGTACTTCGCACCAATCTCGGCAAACCCCTCCCACCATCCAGAGTCCGCCCCGTAATATACGCGATGCTGGGGTCCCTCGATCACAAACGCCCCCCACAGCGTAGTAAAACGATCCAGCAAACCTCGCCCCGAAAAATGCCGCGCCGGCCAAGACGTCAACTTGAGCGAGCCCACCTCCACACTCTCCGTCCAATCCAACTCCGTAATCTTTTCCGCTGCAACGCCAAACCCCCGCAGCCTCTTCCCCACGCCCAGCGACGTCACCCACGTCGCGCCCTGCGTGCTCTCCAGCTTCGCCAACTGCCGCACCGTCTTCGCGCCCAAATGGTCATAGTGGTCATGCGAAATCAGCACGACATCAATCTTCGGCAGCGCGTCCAGCGCCATCGTCGGCTCAAAAAACCTCTTCGGCCCCATAAAAGAAAACGGACTCGCCCGCTCCCATACCGGGTCGATCAGCACCCGCATCCCGTCGATCTCAATCAGCGAAGCCGAGTGCCCAAACCAAGTCACGCGCAGCCCGCTCGCAGGCGCCGTCGCATACACACTCGCATCCGTAGTGAACGGACCCAGCAAGTGCGTAGGCTCCGTAATCTCGCGGTTCTTCAAATACAGTGGCAGCACCTTGACCACGATGCGCAGCCCACCCACATCCGTCGGAACGGGATTCAAAAACTTCCCACCCTGCTTCTCTGCTCGCTTCAAATGACTCATTTCCGTATTGGATGCGCCCATTGCCTCATAGTCTCAGCAATGCACGCCCACCGCAATCATTCCCCGCCATACAGCGCGTCAATCCGATCCTTATACCGATCGAAGATCACCCGTCGCTTAAGCTTCATACTGGGCGTCAACTCCCCACCCTCGATGCTCCATTCCTCCGGCATCACGCCCACCTTCTTCATCCTCTCGTAGTCATGCAGATCCGCATTCACGCGCTTCACGATGCTCTCGTACTCCGCCTTCACCTTCGGATCTTTCACCAGTTCCTTAGGATCCTTCGTCGTAACGCCATGCTCGCCAGCCCAACGCCCCAGCGCCTGGAAGTCCGGCGAGATCAGCACGGCCGCAAACTTCCTCGAGTCGCCAATCACCGCAGCGTTGCTCACCAGTTCATCGGCCTTCAACTTCCCTTCGATTGGCTGCGGAGCAATATACTTCCCGCTGCTCGTCTTGATCAGTTCCTTCTTTCGATCCGTAATCGAAAGAAACCCATCCACATACCTGCCAATATCGCCAGTTTTAAACCAGCCATCCGCCGTGAACTCGCTCTTGCTCGCCTCTTCCCTTTGCCAGTAACCCGAGAACACAGTAGTCCCGCGCACCTCAATCTCGCCATCCTCCGCCATGCGCAGCTCCAGGTTCGGAATCACCATCCCCACCGTCCCAATCCGATAGCCATCAAACGTGTTCCGCGAGATCACCGGCGACGTCTCCGTCAGCCCATATCCCTCAAAAATCCGAATCCCCATATCAAGAAACCACTCTGCCGAATCCATCCCCAGCGGCGCGCCTCCCGAAACATAAATATTCGCCTTCCCCCCAAACGCTTCCTTCAGCTTCGAATACACAAGCTTGTCCGCGAGCTTCCACATTGGCGACCACGGAGTCTTCCCCGCCATCATCTCCGCGCGATGCGCCTTCCCCGTCCGCATCGCCCAATGCAAAATCTTCTTCTTGAACCCTGTAGCTTTATTCTCTGTTCCCTGCCGAATTTTTTCGTACACGCGCGGAACCGCCAGAAACACCTGCGGCTTCACCGTCTGCATCGCCCCGCGCAAATCATTAAAGCTCGCCAGGTAAGCAATCTTCCCTCCGTGCCCGTAGATTGCATATCCCAAATGCCGAGCCAGCGAGTGGCTCAGCGGCAGAAACGAAATCGTCGCATCTCCCGGCCCAATCCGCAGCCCCACCGTCGAATACAGAAGATTGTCCGCCAGGTTCCGATGCGTCAACATCACGCCCTTAGGATCGCCCGTCGTCCCCGACGTATACACGATCGTCGCCAAATCCTCCGGCTTCGTCTCCTTCAACATCGCGTCAAACGCTGCGTCGATCCCCTCCAACTCCGGCGCGCGTGCAAACGCTCCCGCCAAACTCGTAGCCCCATCAAACTCGCCCTCATCCAGCACGCCCACAAACTCGAGCGTAGAAATCTCTCCCGCCGCCACCAGCTTCTTGTACTGCAACTTGTTCGAAACGATCACGGCGCGCACCCCCGCATCGCGCAGAATGTAACCCATCTGTTCCGGAGTCAGCGTGTCATACAGCGGCACATCCACCGCTCCAATCGCGAGCGCCGCAAAGTCCACCACCGGCCACTCCCACCGATTCTCACTCACCAATCCCACGCGCTCGCCGCGCTTAATCCCCCACTGCTGCAGCAACGCCACCAGCGCCCGCACCCGCCCATACATCTGCTTCGACGTAATCTCTTTCCACTCATTCCCACTCTTCCACATCGCCACCGTCGTAGCGCCGCGATGACTCATCCGGTCAAACACATCGTTGATTGTCGCAAACTCCAGCTTCGAATAATCGACCATGAAAACCTCTCCCTCACCACCACGACACGCACCTGCATCCTAACTCTCCTGCATGACAATCCGCTCAAATTTGCCCCATGCAGGTCCCTCAGCTTTTGTTTTTCTTCCTGTCATTCCCTCTGGGAATCTGCTTCTTCTCTCCCACCTACCCCAGCACCGCCTTCGACAGATACCTCTCCGCCGAGTCCGGCACAATCGTCACCACACGCTTCCCCGCCCCCAACTCCTTCGCGATCGCCATCGCCGCAAACATATTCGCCCCCGCACTCGACCCACCCAGTACGCCTTCTTCCCGCGCCATCCGCAACACCATCGCAAACGCATCCTCATCGCTCACCATAATCACGCGATCGCACACGCTCCGATCGAACGTAGCCGGAACCTCCGCCACCCCAATGCCCTCGACCCGATGCGGCCCCGGAACGCCGCCCTGCAACACACTCCCCTGCGCCTCCACGGCCACCATCAGCACATTCCCCAGCTTCTTCTTCAGCGCCCGAGCAATCCCCGTAAACGTACCAGCCGACCCCACACCAATCACCGCCGCATCGATCCGCCCATCCATCTGTTCCAGGATCTCTACCGCCGTAGTCTGCTCATGAAAGTCCGGGTTCGCAGGATTCTCAAACTGCATCGCCGCAAATGCTCCCGGCGTCGCATCCTCAAACGCCAGCGTCCGACGAATCGCCCCCGCCAGCGCCTCATTTTCAGGGGTACGCACCACGTCCGCCCCCAACCCGCGCATCAAAATACACTTCTCCTCGGCAAATCCCTCAGGAATAAAAATCTTCACCTTGTACCCGCGCTGCACGCCGATCAGAGCCAGCCCCACACCGGTATTTCCCGCCGTCGCCTCGCATATTGTGTCGCCGGGCTTCAACACGCCTCGCCGCTCCGCATCCAGCACAATCCCCAACGCCGCCCGGTCCTTGATGCTTCCGCCCGGATTCATCGTCTCCAGCTTGGCCCACAGCTCCGCGTCGCCACTACCCACCAGCCGGTTGATACGCACCATCGGCGTATGCCCCACCAGCTCCGTCACATTATTTCCAGTACGCATCGTCTCAACAAATCCATCGCGCGGCCAACGTACTCCGCCCTCAAAAGGGTAACGCACTTACGCCCACCGCACGCAGCACGCCTTGCCCAGCTTCGCCTTTGCGTTTGCTTTTCTTTCTGTCATTCCCTCTGGGAATCTGCTTCTTCCTTCGCCCCCATTTAGCTGGAAGCTAACCCTGGCACCTTCTACTTCCCGCCCGGAGCCGCCCCAGCACTCTGCCCCGCCGTCTTTGGGAAATACCCCGCACGCGTCCGAACCCTCAGCCCCCGATACCCCTTCTCCGACGCCTCCACATGAATCGTCCGATATCCCGGCACCGTCATCGGCTTGCTCGAGTGATACTCGATCATGTATTGCGACCGAATATCCTGCGCCACCCTCCGCGCAATGTCGTCGACATCCTTCAACGCCTTCGGGAAATACGCCTGCCCACCCGTCTCATCCGCAAGCTGTGTCAGCACCTCCTTCGAGTGCTTCAGGTCCTTGTGATTCAGATCGCCCCCAAATAGCAACCCAACGCAATAAATCGACGGCCCATCAAGCGCCTGCACACGATGAATCGCCTCTTCCAGCGACGCATTCGACGAGTTATCATCCCCATCCGTCACGATCAGCAACACCTGCTTAGCCTGCTTCGCATTCTTCGACAGATAATCGGCCGACGCGATCACCGCGTCATACAACGCCGTTCCCCCGCCAGCTTTCACATACCCCAAACCCTGCTGCAGCTTCACAATGCTGCTCGTAAAATCCTGGTCGATATAAGGTTCCGAGTTGAAGTCCACGACGAACGCCTCGTCCTTCGGGTTCGACAACTTCACCAGGTTCAGCGCAGCCTCGTCCACCGACGGCCGCTTGTCATACATCGACCCCGAGCTATCAATCAAGATCCCCAGCGATATCGGCAGGTCCTCATGCCGGAATCCCACGATCGTCTGTAGCGTCCCGTCTTCATAGATCTTGAACGCGCTCTGAGGCAGCGTGTCCACCTCGCGATCATCGCTATCAAACACGGACGCATTCAGGCGGACCTCGTACGTGCTCGTCCGCAGGGTAAACCGGCCATCTTCTTTCGTAATCTGATTCGTCTGGCCATCGCTTTGCCCCATCGTCGGCAACGGCGTCTGTCCCGGAGCAGGATTCGCCGTATCAGGCGCTGGAACCGGGTCCGAATCCTGCGTCAATGCACTCGGCGGACGCTTCTGCATCACCGCGCTCTGCCCCGACGGGTTCTGCGGAGCCGCGTCATTATCCGCAGGAGTCTGCGCACCAGCACGCGCCATCCCGGTCGCCATCACACAAGCCAGCAAGCCAATTCCCGAAATCCATCCCCACGTTCTACAGCGATCCTGCATAGCACCTCTTGCGACCATACGTCCCGTCCCCTATCTGCTGGAGCACAGTGACCGTCGCTCTTTCAATCTACGCCACAGCGCCACACCCGCGCGCCTGCTCAAAACATCCGCCTTTGTGACGCATGTCATTTCATTGACCGTCCCTGCCGCGTATGCTCTAATTCGCCATTCGTAAACCGGCGTGTTTTTGTTCCGCTTACTTGCACCATCACCTTCCGAAACGATTCAAGAGGAATACCTTTCATGAACTTAGGCGTAGTCGCAACAATGATCATCAATTTCCAAGACACACCGGTAAGTGCCCCAGGCGCTCTCCAGGCCAGTGACACCCTTTGGCTTTGGATCGCCCTCGGCGTCGGCGTTCTCGCCCTCATCGCCGCCTTCATCCTCGCCCGCGTCGTCCTCGCCGGCGATACCGGCTCCGCCGACATGCGCGTCATCTCCGACGCGATCCGCGAAGGTGCCGAAGCTTTCCTCTCCCGCCAGTACCGCTCCATCGGCATCATGGCCGTCATTCTCGCCATCATCATCTTCTTTGGATACCACTTCTCCGCAAGCACCCGCGACGCAGCTGTTCCAACCGTCATCAGCTTCCTCGTCGGCGCCATCTGCTCCGGACTCGCTGGCTTCACCGGCATGTACGTCTCGATCCGAGCCAACATCCGTACCGCAGCCGCTGCCCGTAACTCGTTGAATGGAGCGCTCCAATCTGCCCTCCGCGGCGGCGCCGTCACCGGCCTCGTCGTCGTAGCTCTCGCTCTTATCGGTATTGGAGTCCTGTTTCTCGCCTTCGGTGGCCTGAACAACCCCCAGCACGTTGTCTATGAGCTCGTAGGCTTCGGCTTTGGAGCCTCCCTAGTCGCCCTCTTCGCCCAGCTCGGCGGCGGCATCTACACCAAGGCAGCCGACGTAGGAGCCGATCTCGTCGGAAAAGTAGAAGCCGGCATCCCCGAAGACGATCCCCGCAACCCCGCCGTTATCGCCGATCTCGTTGGCGACAACGTAGGCGATTGCGCCGGCCGTGGAGCGGACATCTTCGAGTCCACCGCCGCTGAAAATGTAGGCGCCATGATCCTCGGCGCCGCGCTCTACCCCGTCTTCGGCATCAAGGGAATCCTCTTCCCGCTGATGGTCCACGCCATCAACCTCGTCGCCTCCATCATCGGAGTCGCCGTAGTCAAAACCACCGACAACGAAGACCCGATGCGCGCCCTCAACCGCGGCTTCTACGTCACCTCGATCCTCGCTCTCGCCG
>Ga0302319_10017654_pt1 | contig 13052 bp, 11 predicted proteins | sample Bog_T0_2_FD_203319 | JGI IMG/M metagenome (GOLD analysis project Ga0302319, IMG submission 203319) | Peat permafrost microbial communities from Stordalen Mire near Abisko, Sweden - Bog_T0_2 | ecosystem: Environmental > Terrestrial > Soil > Wetlands > Peat | place: Sweden: Abisko, Stordalen Mire...
ACCGACGAGTGGTTGAGACTGACAGTTGGCGTTAGGATCAGATCGCACGCAAGGGATGGCGTAGCGAGTTTGAGGAGGGCGGTGGGTTTAGTTGATGAGGTTGCCGGTCGCTTTGATCTCAGAAAGCCTTGCACGCGAATGGTGGGGGGGCGACCCACACAAGGCCCTTGGCAAACAAATTCGTGAGAGCTTTAAAGATGACTGGCGCAAGATCGTCGGTGTAGTGGCTGATCTGCATGACGACGGCATCGATCAAAAGGCGCCCACCATCGTCTATTGGCCGCTCCTGGTAAAGAACTTCGGATCGGCCCCTCTGCTGGCGACTCGCAATGTGGCGCTTGTCATTCGCACTCGACACGCCGGTTCCGCAGCGCTGTTCGCGCGGATCCAGAGCGCCGTCGCTAGCGTTAATCCAAACCTGCCGGTGGCTGACGCGAGAACACTGGACTGGATTTACAGCACATCCCTGGCGCGAACCAACATAACGCTGATTCTGCTGACAAGTGCCGGCGCAATGGCGCTGTTTCTGGGAGTCATCGGCATCTATGGTGTCATTTCTTATTCGGTCTCACAGCGTACTCGTGAAATCGGAATCCGTCTAGCGCTGGGGTGCCCGCGTTCCAAAGTGATCCACTTGTTTATGCGGGATGGTTTGGTGTTATCCGGCATCGGCTCGGCAGGCGGGTTGATCGCGGCGATTGGGCTGACGCGGTTGATAAGAACGCTTCTCTTCGAGGTCGGCCCGGGCGGCCCATTGACCTATGTTGCTGCATCCTCGGTGATGATATTGACAGCGATTCTTGCCAATTTTCTTCCAGCGCGACGGGCCGCCCTCGTTGATCCGATGAGCGCTTTGCGTGCTGAGTAGCAATCGGCGGTCAGGCTGAACGTTCGGAGAGAAATCTCGATTGTCGAAAATGAGCGGATCGAATTAAGCCCGTAAATCGCGTTGTCAACGGGATCTGAGCGACTGAACTAGCGCGCGGCGGTCTCACTATGCCTTGGCGGCGCATTCTTCACATATTTGTCGAACCACTGCAGCATCTCATAAACCATCTGTTCGTTCGATTCCAATGCGGTGTACCAGTGGGGCTCATGAGGCAAAACGACGAGGCGCACAATGCCGCCATTCCCACGAATGGCCTCATAGAGCTTGTTTGATTGGATGGGCGTAGTGCCTGGATTGGCATCTTCCGCGCCATGCATCAGAAGGAGCGGGGCCTTCATCTTGTCGGCGAAGAAGAAGGGCGACACCTTCATATAGACGTCGGGCGCCTCCCAAACGGACCGTCGCTCATTCTGAAAGCCAAATGGCGTGAGTGTTTTGTTATACGACCCGCTGGTTGCAACACCGGCGCGGAATAAGTCGCTGTGAGCTACTAAATTGGCGGTCATGAGCGCGCCGTGACTATGGCCAGTGACGCCGATGCGATCCGGATCGGCTACGCCCAGGCGCACTGCCTCGTAAACCGCTGCCTTGGCGTCCGCCACTAACTGGTCTAGATAAGTGTCATATGCTTTCTTCGGATCGCCGACAATCGGAAACGACGCCTCGTCGATGATGGCGTAGCCGGCGAGCAGCAGCAGTTTGTACTGGCGGAGATTCGTGAAGGTCATTTGCGAGCCAGTTACTTGGCCGGCGAGCGAAACATCCGCATAGTCGAGCGGATAGGCATAGAGGATGGCCGGAACTCGCGTGCCTTCTTGATAACCGGGCGGCGTATAAAGAGTGAAAGATAAGTCAAGGCCGTCCGCTCGCTTGTACTTCACGAGTCGCTTTTTGATCGCGCGGACTTCGGGCGTGGGGTCAGGCGTGTTGGTAATCGCGGCGCTGGTGGACGTAAAGACCGCCTCACCGTTCGCGGCATTTGTGGATCCGCCGAGCGTCCGCTTAAAAACATTGGGCGGGTCAATGGGAGATTCGTGGAACGTCAAAAAAGTTTTGGAGTTCGGCCCGGTGAAGGCCAGGAAGGACTCGTACGACGTCTTGTCGCTGCGGAACAGGCGCTCCGATTTCAGCGTTTTCAAATTGAGCTTATCGAGAAACGGCCGGTCGCCATCGGGTGAAGCACCCTCGCCGTTCAGGTAGATGGCATCGCCATCCTGACGAATCACCCATTGTCCCTTTGCCAGTTGCCGCCGCACGGGATAGCCGGGGTCCTGGTACTCTTCATCTGTGGAAAGGTCCCAAAGCAATTGGCGCTTTTGCGCGGGATCATCTACGTTCGCGATGAAGGTCTTTCTCCAATGTCGATTGGCGTCGTATTCCGTTAGCAAGGCCACGCTCGGTTGTTCGCTCCAACTAAAGCCTGCATAGCGTTGCTCTGTGCGCGCGATTTCGACGGCGGGCGAGGTGAACGGTGCTTTCCAAAGCATTACCTTGTCGCGGGCTGGAACCTTCTGATTCCAATCGCCACCATCCAATGCTTCGGCATAGATCAGCGTCGCTGGCTCGGTAGCGCGCCACGAAAAACTGCGCGGTCCTAACGGGACACCGCGGATGGGCACTCGATCCGCTAAGGGCAAGGAAGCGATCGTGTGAGTGGTGACATGCGATGGCTCTGACACGTCCCACACTTCCACTTGCTTGGGGAAGCGGTCGTAGGTTGTCACATATGAATAAGGCTTATGAATGGCGGTCACTAAGAGCTGCTTACCATCCGGTGCGGGACTGAGCGAATCGTAATTGGCCGGCTTTCCCACTGGAGTGATTGTGGAATTATCCGCATCAACCAAGGCAAGCTGCGACGCCGCATAGTAATCAAATACATCTTCATCGTGCTTGTTAGTGAGAGTGTCGCGGTTTTCGTAAGTGCTGCTTTGCCCCTTGCGCCCATCTGTCTCCTGAATGCTGGGACCAATCGGGGCACTTGTCTCCAGCGGGGCGGCACCCATGCCTTCCGGCACGAGCTTCACGAGAAGCGTCTTTTGATCGGGCATCCATTGCAACTCGTCATTAAACATGGGATTGAGCCGGGCGTTGGGAACTTGGCGGATAGCCCCTGTCTTGCCGTCGCCGATCCACAGTTCGACTGCGTCCGAGGATAGGTTCACGAAGGCGAATCGTTTTCCGTCTGCGGCCCAAACAGGTTCGCCCGGGCAGGCGCCCTCGGGAAGTGAGATGTGAATTTGTGTCCCATCGACGACGCGCGCCAGATCGAAGGTCTGGGCGCAGGGTGTGATGCCGTAACCGCCCGGCGTGTCGTGTTTGCTATGGTTTTTGGGCTCAACGCGCACGCCTGCCAAGCGCAGGAAAGGCGTTGCTACGCGGGAAATGGATGGGTATGGCTGCCATGAGACAAGCAGGATGGCCTCTCGCGTCGGGCTGACGACGGGCTGCGGCGGCCTGGGTGCGCGCATTACATTCAATATATTTTGCGGCGGCTTGTCATATCCGGAACCGTCGTCAGACATTGCCAGCGCGGATAGCGCGAATAGGGCTGGGACCAGGAAACGGAGATTAGCAGATTTAAACATATAGAAGGTTCCCTGATTCTATCCCAAAAATGGGCTACCCGGGAAGGCCGCCCAGTAAGGTACGGAGCGACGTTTTAATCAGAACTTACTTGGACGGCTGAGGGGTTAGCGGCTTCAGAATGTCTGTTAGCACGTCGGGCGTAGTGTTGACCCGGGAGAGACGTGGATAGCGCAGGCCGTCCGGGTAATTGATACTTACGGGCGCGACGGTGTCCTCATCCTGGACCATGAGTTGAATGGGCGAGGGCTTGCCTTTGGCGGCCTGCAGCGCCTCCTTAAAAACGTCGATTGAGAAGACTCGACCGTCGATCACGGTTATCTTCTGACCAGGGGCCAAACGCGCCACGTCGGCTGCACTTCCTACGCGGACATCGCGGATTGTGCCATCCTTATCCGCATCCAAGCCAACGGAAAACCAAGTGGTCAACGATGGGTTTTGCTTTAGTTCGCGCTCCATCTCGGGCGTAGGATCTGCAGTGAACTCGAGACGATAGCCTGCCTGTTCGATGCCTTCCATATTGACGTGCGTTTGCACCTCATAGACACGTGTTTGAAAGAAGCCGTTCCAATCATTCGGGACAACTTTATTGAGTTCCGCTTCCAGTTCGGACAAGCTATAAGGCTCCACGCGAGGAACACCGCTTCCGCCTTTCTGCAGAAAGGTCTGCAGAAAATCACGGAGGCTCTTGCGGCCTTGCGTGAGGCGGCGAATGGTGGTGTCAACATCGAGCCACAAGAGTGTGCCTTCGGGATAGTAGTCTGTTCCGCGCTTCCAACTGTTCCAGGAGCGGCTTCTGGCGCTGCCGTTGCGGGGCTTTGCGGAATCGAAGGTGGTGTCCTCAATGCTGCGCCACGCACGGCCACTTTGGGATTCCATCTCGGCCGCGGTGAGAGCGAGATCTTGGCGGTACTGGTCAGCGGTGACCATGCCGATGCGTTCGCCCAAAACATCGCCCAGATAGTTGGTGAGTCCTTCATACACCCAAAGCAGGTTGTCCTGCATGGGCGTGGCGAAATCCGGTGTAGCGAGACCATCAGGCCGCCGATACTTGCCGTTCCACGAGTGGGTGAATTCATGCGGCAGCAGGCCGGCCATACCGACTGACGGCTTATAGCTTGTGAAGAAATCCTTTTGCAGGGTGTTGTCGGAAGACTCGTGATGTTCCAGGCCACCGCCGCCTTCGTCGCCCTGTAAGAGGATAAGGAAGTGATAGCTAGTGTAATGAGGCGGCCCGTAGATGGCGAACCCTTCGTGGACCAGGCGTGACATCTGCTCAACGGTCTCAGGGCGCGCCTCGATGGAGGCGGCCGTCGGTCCGATCACATCCATGTAGTGTTGCGGCGACACGTCGGGCGCGAGGGCATACTCGTGAAAGTAGAGGCCCGTCATCACAGGCGAATCCTCAAGCATTTCGACGGTGGTGATTGCGTACTGCACGGTGCCGCCTGCGGGATGCTGCGGATCATAGGCGGTCAGGGGCTTTAGTTGTGTGCCGATGCCCCACTGGGGCGGCACGGTAACTGTCGGCTGAATCGCGATCTGCCGAACAGGCAAGTGCGCCGGGTAAAGCAGCAGGGCTTCCCACTCTAGCGTCGCCGAAGTACGGGTGCAACGGCTGACGCAATCCAGGTGAGCATGCAGCATGGAAGCACCGGCGGGGATATCGAGATGATACTCATAAGTGTCGATCGGATCACGGTGCCAAGCCAGCGACTTACCATCCACGGCGAAGCGAAGACCCGCAATATTGACGATGGGACCATCGGGACCGTGGGCGCCGGGAATCCACTCTGGCGAGATTAGGTCGAGTGAGCCGGGATGAACCGGGATGTCGACGTCGGCGTGAAAGATCTTGCGTGGGGCGTCGGTGAGGTCAGCGTGGATCTGGATCGGCGGCGGCGCTGCTGCCAGCAAATTTGTGGCGAGCAGAAGCAAAGGAAGCGTTGATCGCACTAGGCATTTCGTCATCTTAGTTCGGTTCACAGGATGTCGTGGGTGCGGCATCTTGCGTACCATTCTATGCGAACCACCAAGTGGGGATAAGTGTTGCGGTCCATCACTGGATTATTGCTTCCAGTCATGGACCTACACTCGCAAGTGAGCAGCGGAGGGCTAGGCGGAAGCAGAAGCGGCGCGATAAGCGGGCACAAACTTTTCGGCCACGAATTGTTCAAAGGAGGTTGGTGTGGTTGTGCGTTCCGAGCGAGGTTCAAGGGCGCGGATATGACCGGAGTTTTGCGCGTCAACCATTTCGGCCATGAGGGAGGCCACACTTTGCGACATGCCTATTTGCAGCATAAAGCCGGCAAATTGCTCGCTCGAAATTTGCTGGTAATGGAGGTCGGCCTTGCCGATCGCTGAGCCGATGATGGAGGTGATTTCTGTGTAATCAAGGTTGCGCTGACCTTGCAGTTCTTGGCTTTGGTGGCCGGTGAAACTGAGTTTCAGGAGGGCGTCGAGAGCGAAGTTGCCGATATCCGCCGTGGCGATTGCCGGAAATTTGAGATCGGCCTTCAAGGGACCAACGACGGCTCCCATCTGGCGGATGACGCCCACTTGGCCCAGAGTGTTCTCCATGAAATAACCGGCGCGAACGAAGAGGCTATTCACCTTCTTTATTTGTTTGAGGCGCTCTTCGAGGAAGTGGACGCCGAGGATGGGGCCGGTGGCGTCAGGCTTATCAGCACCGAAACTGCTGAGAGCCACCACATACTTCAGCGAATTGCTGTTTTCGATTACCGAGCCGTACACATCGGTCAGCCCCTGCTGATAGGCGCGGAAGTCAGGACTCGCCATGTCGGGCGGGATCATCACGTAGGCGGCTTCTACGCCCGCGAACGCTTTGGTGGCGGTGTCTTTTGAAGTAATGTCACCGACTAAGGTTTCGGCCCCAAGGGATGCGAGCGCGGTGAGACGATCCGCGTTTCGGGCAACGACGCGCACTTTTTTGCCCTGCTTTAACAGGCCCTTTGCGATCACGGAACCGGTGTTGCCGGTGGCGCCAGTTACTAGATACATGAATTTCTTTCTCCTTCGCTCTGATGCTCTTCGGCTGAGTTTGGCTGCAGCAAGATTTACGCTGAAAGACATGCGTCTCTTTAGGAAGATTGCGTGCGAAAGCGCGGGCCCTCGTATTTCACCTTGGCCAATTTCTGACTGTGGGACGGGAGGGCTTGAGTTTCTGAAATTTGGCGGTACGAGATGCTCGACGCTTTTGTAGTTCGTCTCGTTTGCGGTGTGATTTACGTTTGCCAGGCGGCGACAGCGAGTGGTGCGATGTGGACAATTTACACTTAGTTAGTGGCTAAAAGAAAGAATCTGAGTTAAGTCGCCAATAAGTGAAGCACGCATCGCTCAGGATATAAGTCCTCGATCACGCGGTCGGGAGCAAGCTGGGAGCCAAGCGGAACTTGCCGGTCTGCGAGTTTCGTGCCGGTCTGCGTTCTGGTGCTCAGTCTTTTGATAATTTTTTCCAATCCCACATGACAGAAGTTACTTTTGAGGGCAGAGGGAAACCGAGTTGATGGGCGAGCATACAGGCTTGGCCGCGATGATGGGCGTCGTGGGAGAGCATGTAGGCGAGCATCGATGGACCGGCGGGCCAGGGTTGGGCCCAACCGTCGCGGTGAAAACTCTTAACGAGCTTGGGAGAGGAAGAGAGGGCGTCGGCAAGCATTTCGGAGCAACGGGCGGCGCTGTGTTGGAGGGCGGCGCGGGTTTGCTCTGGCGTGCAAGTTGCGTGGTGGAGGGGCGCGGGGATCTTCAGATGCGCTGCGGATAGGCGGAGCCATTTGCGGCGGATGTTGTGGACGTGGGAAAAGATGGCGGCGATGGTGCGGACTTTGGCGCCTGGGAGGGTGGCGCGCCAGGCGGCAGCGTTGAGATTTTCGATGAGGATTTGATTCATGCGATCGGTGAGGAGGTATGGGTCGGTGTCGAGGAGAGAGGATTTTGTGCGGGGCATAGGGGCAGCGCGCTGGTGGGTGGAAACCTCATTGCTACGGTAACAGGGCGGAATCGGACGCTGACGGAGGGCTATGGCCCCAAAGCGGATATTCAAGGCTCGAGGCGGGGACGAATTGCATTAAGTGGTTTGTTTTGTTAGGCGGAGGTAGGAGTAATCTGAGGGAGTAGTTTTGAGTCGGCCGGCAGCAGACTCGAGGAAACTTGCGGAAACATTGAGCAAATTTGCGAAAAATCGACCAGAGTCGAAAAAGCGCTACGGTTCCATAGCGCTCCGTCCCCTCCGTCCCCATTCGAGGAGGTGGGCGATGGTGGTGGAGATTTGGTCGGGGGGGCAGCGGTTGGGGGTTTGGAGCCATTCTTTGGCGGCGCCGTACATGGCCCAGCTAATGGTGGTGGCGAGGAGTTCGGGAGAGACGCCGTTGGCAGGAGGATGCTGGCGGAGGCCTTCGAGGATGAGCGTGCGGACCACATTAATAACGGCGGATTCGGTGTGGGGTTGCAGCTGGCCAGCCGAAGTGGTGACCAGGTAATCGCACAGGCTGCGGACGATGGTTTTCAGTGCCGATTCGCATGCCCCGTCAAAACGGACTTGACGGGCCGTGAGAAGTTCCTGAAAACGTTCGCCGACCATGCACTGCAGCAGGGCGAATTTGTCTGGATAATGATCGTAAAAGGTCGCGCGGTTGACGGTGGCGGCTTCGGCGATATCCTGCACCGAGATTTTTTCAAACTCTTTGGTTTCAAGCAAATGGGCCAGCGCCTGATGCAACAAGTGGCGAGTGCGGCGGACGCGAGGATCAAGAATCACGGGACAGCTTTCGCTCATCTCTTCTTTTAGAATACAGGAATCCTGACAGATGTTGTCTAGACAACGGAAGTCGTGTAGACTTATTTTACAGATGTTGTTTAAACGCCAGTTGTTGAAAAGGATGAATTAAATGAGAATTGCAGCAACGATTGCCCGATATCTGCTGGGCTTGGGCTTTGTGTTATTTGGACTGAATGGCTTTTTGCACTTCATCCCACAACCACCTATACCGCCGGGTCCCGCGTTGAATTACCTTATGGCACTAGGGAGCACTCATTATATGCATTCAGTTTTTGCATTGCAGTTTTTGGCGGGATTGCTGTTGTTGATCAACCGCTATGTGCCGCTGGCGCTAACGATCCTAGCACCGATTTTGGTAAATATTCTGCTGTTCCACACTTTGATGCAGCCGAGCGGTTTGCCGATGGCGTTCGTCTTCGTGTTGCTTTGGTTCCTGGTCTTCTTTAGGGTGCGTTCAGCGTTCGCCGGAATTTTTCAGAATCGCGCGGAAGCCTAATTGACGTCTATGGAAATCGGCATTGATAGTTTTGCGGCTTCGATCTCAGATCCGACGACGGGTTTGAAGTTGGAGCCTGTGACGCGTCTGGCGAATCTGCTGGCAGAGATGGAGTTGGCCGACCAGGTGGGGCTGGACGTGTTTGGCATTGGCGAGCATCACCGGGCGGAGTTTCTGGATTCCGCACCGGTGGTGATTCTGGCTGCCGCCGCAACACGGACGAAGCAGATTCGGCTGGGGAGTGCGGTGACAGTGTTGAGCGCAGCTGATCCGGTGCGCGTGTTTCAGGAATTTGCCACATTGGATTTGATTTCGCAAGGGCGCGCCGAAATTGTAGCGGGGCGGGGTTCGTTCGTGGAATCGTATCCACTGTTTGGGCTCAAGCTTGAGGATTACGATTCGCTGTTTGCCGAGAAGCTGGACCTGCTGTTGAAGATTCGCGAGAACACGGAAGTGCATTGGTCGGGCAAGCACCGGGCGGCTTTGACGGGGCAAGCGATTTATCCGCGGCCTTTGCAGGACTCGCTGCCGATTTGGGTGGGCGTGGGCGGGACGCCGGCTTCGTTTGTGCGAGCGGGCACGTTGGGATTGCCGCTGATGGTGGCGATTATCGGCGGTGAGCCGCGGCGGTTCCGGCCGTTGATTGATATGTACCGGGAAGCTGGGCGACGCGCAGGGCATAGCGCAGAAAAGCTGAAAGTGGGTTTGCATGCGATTGGGTTTGTGGGAGACACGACGGCGCAAGCAGCCGACGATTTCTTTCCGGGCTACGCGCATACATTTACGGAGATAGGCAAGGAACGCGGCTGGCCAGCCACGACGCGGGCGCATTTCGATGCACTACGGGGGCCGACCGGGGCGTTGATGATTGGCGATGCTAAAACAGTTGCCGAGAAAATAGTGTACGTAAACGAGGCGCTGGGCGGGCTAGCGCGCATCACTTTTCAAATGGGCGTTTCGACATTGCCGCACGAAAAAATGCTGCGTGCGATTGAGATTTTGGGAACGCAGGTGAAGCCGCTGGTTATGGCTTCAATGCCGGCCAACGATCCGCGACGGCCGGAAGCGTTGGAAAATCGGTAAAGGGTTCGGTTTGGTACCAATAGCCGACCGAGTAGAAGCAATCGGCGCGGTCGTTGGCATGGCCGTGTTCGATGGTGTGCTTCATATAGCTATCGAAGGCAACGGGGTTGTCGGCATGCCAGCGGTAGACGCAGTAGCGGCCGCCCGCGCGTTCAGCGGGAACAGTGATGTGGGGCGCCCCGTTGTATAAATTGGCGAAGGCAACGCCGTTGAAATCCCAGGCGCCGCACAGATAGTCTTCGGTTCCGGTTCCGGTGATGGCGGGCTTAGATGGGTCGTCGATGAAAATCATTTCGTCGCCTTCGCCGAACCAGCCATCGCGATTTTGGACGACGCCGAAAGTGACGCCCATCATCTGACCTTTGCCGCGAGTTTCGAAGAAAACATAGTTGTCTTTGCCATCGAGGTTGACTTGGGGCTGACCCGCGACGGCGGGAATGGCGCGGTTGGGAGTGGATTGTCGATACTGCGCATGGAAGTAGAGGGCGTTGTCGGGCAGTGCGGGCACGAGTTGGTAATCAATGTTTGAGTAGAAGGAATCGACGGGCTGGGTCCCTTCGTTGGTGACGGTAATGCGGGCTTCGCGACGGAAGGGCATGGCGAAGTAACTGTTGAGTGCCTTGACCGAGGAACAGTTGAGGAAGGCTGACTGATAGAGAAAGTAGTCGCCCAGATTGAGACCGAAGAAATCGCCGATGGGGACTTCCACACTCGGTTTGGAGTTGCCGTCCCAGTAAATGCGCATGACCAACTCTTTGAGATGATGCCCGCCGCGAGCTGCGATCGTGTACCAAATATGCGTAATAATCCCAGGGCCAGTTGATTTGAAAACTTCAAACGTCTCACCTGCCGCTATATGCCAGGAGTCCCGGTTACCGCCGGTGCGGTCAAAACTCGACTGCTTCAGGGTGCGGTAGTTATGCAGAGTGGCATAGGACGGAAGTAATGCGCCATTCGTTGGAACGGCCGCAGTACCTTGGTTTGCGGCGAGCTGTTTGCCTGTGAGAAAGGCGGCAGCGCCACCGAGGGAACTCAGAAAACGGCGTCGAATCGGGCTTTGGGACATGGTCTCTCCGTTTGGGATTGGTAACGACCTGTGAATTATATAACGGGAAAAAAGCGTTGAATTTGGGGGGAAATTTTTATGTTGAGGACCGGGACTAAGTCCTGGTCCTCAACCTCGGAGGTAAAAGCGTTTAATACTGAGTGGGTCGTGCATTAACCGCTTTTGTTACACATACTATACTCTGTTTTGCCCACCAAGCGCAATAACAAATCGCTATCACTAGATATATGATTTTTTTGTCAGTCAGCGATAGAAGTACCCTAGTTCATCGAATCTATCGATACGGGACCAAACCACGTTCCCAGCGGTGTACGGTGCCAGATAGCACCGGTGCGGGCACGTTCGCTATTGGTGGTGAAGGTGTAAGTGTAAGCCAGAATACGTATCCAGTGCGGTGGTTTTTGGAATGGACTGGGCGCTAATAGACCCAGTACTGAGGGCTCCCCGGTAAGAAGGCGGTAAACGAAGGTTTTAGCCCAATAATTGTTTTCGGGGGTCCCGAGGGCGGCGAACCACATTTGCCAATCGAGACGGGGCTGATACGGTGCGATCACGGAGAGGCGACCGCTGACATCACCGGGCTTGTAGCGGAACGAGTAAGCCTGCCAGTGATCTTTGTCGTTTGAACCTTCCACAACTAATTCGATACGCGAGGTGGTCATGACGGCGAAGAGACCGTACGGATTCACAATCTCGAAGGATTCGAGCAGCGAGGGCTCAAGACCAAACAACTGCAAGAGACTGAGGGCGACGACTGAGGCGACCCCGGCATTTAAGCTTTTAGGGAAGCGAGCGGAAGAAGAGAGGCGGAGCTTTGGCCAGGACAGGAAGGAACTGTCATCAAGCGCCCAGACGCAAAGGACGATGGTGAGGAGATTGAAGAACGCGAAATTGCCAGTCAGGGCAATGAAGAGTTGGAGCGACACGAGCAGACCGAAGGCGATGTGGCGTAAACGGCGGGGATAAACAAACAGGAGAAACGGAGGGAGCAGTTCGGTGAAGAGAGTGGCGAAGGTGAGCGAATCGAGCAACCAAGCAGGTGCCTGATGGAAATAGTAGGCGAGAGGGTTCGGTAAGGGCTGGGTGAAAAAGTGGAAGCGCAGGGCTTGGAGGTTACGCCAAGTGGGATCGCCCGAGGCCAGTTTCACGAAGCCGGATTCGAATATGAGGCGGAAGAGGAGAAGGCGGTAAGCGATGGCAAGCCACGAGGCGCCCACGAAGATGGCAAGGAAACCGGTTTCGAGAAGAAGCGAATCCCATTGGAAGGAAGTAAAAGGCTGGCCGATGGTCACCAGGGATAAGTAAAGAACGTAAGCGGCGATGGCTGCGATGCGCACGGCGAGGCCAAAGATGAGCAACAAAGCGGCGAGGCAGCCGAGTGCACAGAGGGCCTTTAGGGCGGCGTCTGTTGGGAAGAGCCAGAAGAGCGAGGGCACATCGAGATAGGCGCGCCCACCGTAATCGGCATGCATAGCGCGGAGTGTTTCGGCGGCGGGCGAGATTCCGTTGACGCCGACCAGGCCAACGATTTGCGGCAATAAAGACGCGAAGGCACACAAGTAGACAAGACCGAGCAGCCGAAGGAAGATGTTCTCTGTAATGCGGAAGCTTTGATTGCGTGGCTGTAGGAGGTTGAGGAGCAAGGGCGCTACGGATGAATATATCGAAGCGGCAGCTGAAAGCTCTGGTAGCGAGGGAGCCACAGGCTAAAATGCAAGGACCAACGCATGAAAATACCGAAGGCCGTGGTGACCGCAGCAGCACCCAACCAGCGAACGCTGGCGCTGCAAACCGTGATTGATAGAGACGGCCACGAAAAATCTGTTTTGCGGGTGATTGTGGAAGAGATTCGCCGGGCGAATGTGGACGAGATTGCGGTGGTGATTGCGCCGGGAGACGAAGCCGCTTACACGCGCGCGGCAGCCGACCGTACGGTGCAGTTCATTGAGCAAGGCGAGGCTTCGGGTTATGCCAACGCGCTTTATGCGGCGCGGAGTTTTGTGAAAGGCGAAGCGTTTTTGCATTTAGTGGGTGACCATCTTTACGTTGGGGCGAATGGCAGCCATAGTTCTAAAGAACTGGTAGACGTGGCTTCGGAGGAAGGCTGCTCGGTTTCAGCTGTGCAGGCAACGCG
>Ga0302319_10017655_pt1 | contig 13051 bp, 9 predicted proteins | sample Bog_T0_2_FD_203319 | JGI IMG/M metagenome (GOLD analysis project Ga0302319, IMG submission 203319) | Peat permafrost microbial communities from Stordalen Mire near Abisko, Sweden - Bog_T0_2 | ecosystem: Environmental > Terrestrial > Soil > Wetlands > Peat | place: Sweden: Abisko, Stordalen Mire...
TTCGATAGATCCCGTTCTCCGTCGCGGCAACTAACACGCCTGGAGTCGGATCGGGCGAGATGCTGGTAACCGCTCCCGCAAGGTTCGCGTCGAAAGCGGCCCACGAAGTCCCGGAATTGGTCGTCTGATAGAGCGAAACCGAATTCCCGGAAAGGCCTCCCTCAATCGCTGCCGCTGTCGGGAATTGAGGGGAGTCGGTGTACCCGGTAACGTATGCGTCTCCGCTGCCGTCGATTGCCAGCCCTTGCACATAATCCTGGCGGCTTCCTCCCAGGTACGTAACGTAGCTAAATGCGGAACCGGTGCTGTTGAGCTTGGAGACAAAACCATCGTAGCCTCCGCCCGGAACCCTCTGAAGCGCTCCCGCGGTTACGGGAAGGTTCGTTGAAGTCGTGTAGCCGCCAACATACGCATTCCCGCCGGCATCCACGGCAATCGCGTAGCCAATGTCGTATTGGCTGCCCCCCAGGAAGGTGAAATATCCCAACGCAGTGCCGGTGGCATTCAGTTTGGCGATGAATGCGTCGCCGCCGCCGGCATTCGCCGATTGGGCGCCGCCGGCTGGGGCATTAGCGAACGTGGACGAGTACGAATAGCCCGTAACGTAGGCATTCCCGCCCGTATCCACGGCAATTGCATATGCCTCGTCGGAGCTCGTTCCGCCCAGGTAGGTGGAATACATCACCGCGCCGCTGGAGTTGAATTTCGCGACAAAGCCGTCATATCCGCCCGCCGAACTGGTCAGGTACGCTCCCGCCGTCGGGGGGATCGTCCCCGAAACGTAGCCGGCGGCGTATGCGTTTCCGCCGGCATCGACCGCAATGCCATAGCCATAGGAACCGGAGCCCAGGTAGGTGGAGTAGAGCAGGGCGCCAGTCGGGCTGAGCTTCAGCACTACCGCATCGGACGAACCGCTGCTGGTATTCAACGTGGACTGGTAGGCGTTTAAGACCGGAAAGTCGACCGACTGCGTATAGCCTGTCACCCACGCCGCTCCCGTCGAATCCACGGCGATCGATCGCAGATAATCGTAACTTGCGCCGCCGATATAGGTGGAGTACAGCAGCGTCGTACCGGTGGGATCGATCTTGGAGACGAACCCGTCGGGCAGGGAATGCGCCTGCGAATAGGCCGCGTTGGCAGTAGGAAAGTCCGAGGCGTAAGTCAATCCCGCGATGTAGGCATTGCCGCTGGAATCGAGCGCAATTGCATACGAATAGGTGCTACTCGTGCCGCCTCCGATCAGGCTGGCGTACACGATGGTCGGGTCTATCACCAGCGGCTTAGCGCGGTCGTAATCATTCAGCCGGAAACCCACCTGACTGTTCGGCAAGAGCGCATAACGCCCCTCAATGGTCTCTCTGGCGCCGGCGGTTTCCTGGTACACCACCGGCAGGGGAATCCGGAGATCCCCTGACGTACTATGGACCACGAGCGAGCCATCCGGATCCAGTGTGAGATCGCCCGCTCCGCCAAACTTCAAGCGGATCTGTTTCGGGTCGGCGCCCGGCCTTAGTACCAGGTCGAACTCCATCTGCCGCTGATTGCCGCGGTAGACGACATCGATGCCGGGATATATTTCCCGATAAGTGACACTGTCGTAAGTCGCCAGGCCGAAGCGCCACTGTTTGGGATCGTTTCCATGCAGATAGTTGATCTTGCCGGGCAATTCCCGACCCGCGGTCCCGGAGACTCTGAGTGCCCCGGCGAAATCCATGGACATAGTACTGGCAGGTCCAGCCTGCGGCTGAACTCCGATGGCCGCGCTACCGCCCCGCAGGGCGATCGAATAGCCATTCCCGCGAGCCACAAACCGCTCTTCGGGACCTTTCCCCTGGCGCTCGAAGGCAAGAGGAAGCTTGTCGTAGGGATGAGCGGTGGGAGCGGCAGCCTGCACAACCGCGGGCGCGCAGAACAGGAAGAGAAGCGAGAGAGGGCGAGTGCACGTCGAGAAATGCATAGTAAAAGACCTTAAATATCCCTAATATTCCTGCGGAAGGATAATTCTACTAGCGCGATCCCGACTATACAAGCGAAATTTTGCCGGGCCGAGCCATTCCTTGCAGGGACTGATTCCTGGTGAGCCCGTAGGTGGGGCAGGCGGGCACCGCTTGCTTGCGCGCGCGGCTCGGAAAACGCCGCGATGATTCCAAGGGACTTGTTACTGAGCCGCGACCGCCAGGGAGCGGTCTTGCCGTTACGAGTCGGAGCTTCGCGACAGAAACTAATTAATAATAAAAGACCTTAGTCTGCTATAGACAAAATAATTCCGGACGATAAAGTCACCAAATGGGCAGGTGAACCAGCCCATTGGGAGACCAGTAGCCGTTGTCCAACGCCGCCCTCACAATCCGTCCCGAAGGTCTCCCGCGGAGCTCATTCCCCACAGGAGTTCGCACCATGTTCCTCAGACTGTCCGCATCCATTCTGTTCTTCTCGCTGGCGTTCACCGGCACTCTCGGCGCCCAGGTGAGGCCGCGCATCGTCGAGCGCCCGGACAACGGCGTTGTCGTGCGTCTACCCGGCACCGTCCACCCGTCGGTAGCGACTGCTACCGAAATCGGCCGTGCGCCTGGTAATTTGCCCATGGAGCGCATGCTGTTGCACCTTCAGAGCAGCCCGGAACAGGAAGCGGCACTGGTACAACTTTTGGCGGACCAACAGGATCCGTCCTCCCCGCGCTACCATGTGTGGCTCACGCCGGAACAGTTCGGGGAGCAGTTCGGCGCGGCGCGGCAGGATCTGGACGCCGTTGCCGGATGGCTGCAATCCCAGGGATTCCAGGTGACGGAAGTGGCGGCCGGACGCCGCGCCATCGAATTCAGCGGCGCCGCCCGGCAAGTGGAGATCGCCTTCCGCACGCAAATCAATCGCTATGAGTGGAATGGCCGGCAGCACACCGCCAATGCCACGGACATCTCCCTCCCTGAGGCTCTGGCGCCGGTGGTGGCGGGAGTGGTCTCGCTGCACGATTTCGGCGCCCGCCCGCTGCACCGCGTCATCCCTTCGACTGTCGCGCCGCAGACGGATTTCAGCGGCGGCGTACACGGGCTGTCACCTTATGACTTTGCCGCTATCTATAACGTGGCCCCTCTGTGGACCGCGGGGTACGATGGCACCGGGCAGAGTATCGCCATCATCGGCGAAACCAACATCAAGGTGAGCGATGTCACTAGTTTCCGCGCCACGTTCGGCCTGCCGGTCAACAACCCCACGGTCATCGTGAACGGCACGGACCCGGGGATTCTGGCCGGCGAAGAGACCGAAGCCGACCTGGACGTGGAGTGGTCCGGCGCGGTAGCCAAAGGGGCCAGCATCAAGTTAGTAACTTCCGCCAGCACCAATACCTCCGACGGCATTACGCTCTCGGCACAATACATCGTGCAACACGCCACCGCCCCGGTGATGAGCCTGAGCTATGGCCTTTGTGAGGCGCAGATGGGCACCGGCAACCAGTTTTACAGCAGCCTGTGGCAGCAAGCCGCCGCCGAGGGAATCGCCGTCTTTGTGGCCAGTGGGGACAGCGGTTCGGCCGGCTGCGACGTGCCCTATTCGGCATCGAACGCCGGGAAAAATACCACCGCGCCGGCCAGCCAGGGCTTCGGTGTCAACGGCCTGGCTTCCACGCCCTATAACGTGTCGGTGGGAGGCACCGAGTTTAACGACACGGCTTCGCCGTCCACTTACTGGAACACTTCGAACAGCGCTCAAAACGCCTCGGCCAAAGGATACATCCCGGAGATAGTCTGGAACGAGAGTAGTTACACCGCCGGCTCGTCCGGCAACAGCCTCTACGCCGCCGCCGGCGGAGCCAGCATAGTGTGGCCTCGCCCCAGTTGGCAAACCGGACCCGGAGTTCCCAGCGGCAGCATGCGTCTGACGCCGGACGTTTCCCTGTCGGCCTCGGGACACGATGGGTACGTGATCGAAGAGGAAGGCGCCCTGTACCTGGTGGGTGGCACGTCGGCGTCCACCCCGTCTTTTGCCGGCCTGATGGCCATCGTCAATCAGTACACCAACACGACCAATGGCAATCCCAACGGCAAATTCTATGCGCTGGCGTCGTCGGTCCCTTCGGTCTACCATGACATCACAACGGGGTCGAACGCCGTGCCCTGCCAGGGCGGTTCGGCCAACTGTTCAGCGGCGGCGCCCAGCACCAACGTCGGGACGATGAACGGCTATAGCGCCGGCGCGGGCTACGACCTGGCCACCGGATTGGGTTCGGTGGACGCCAACGCGCTGGTCACCAACTGGGACGGCACGGCAGCGGGGCCCGGCATTACGTCTCTCGGTCCCAACCCCATGACCGGTTCCGCGGCGAGCCAGAATCTAACTATCAACGGCGCCGGCTTCGTGGCCGGTACGGGTCTGCAGGTGAAGGTGGGTACGGTCACCTACCAGGGGTCGGCGGTCGGTTTCGTCAGTAGTGCGCAGTTAGTGGTAAGCGCTAACGTGGGCGTCAGCGCCCAGAGTCTGGCCGTACAAGTAACTAATCCGAACGGCCAGGCCGGCAATTCGGCGAGCCTGACGGTGAACGCCCCCAGCGTGGCGCCGGCCATCGCCACATTGAACCCCAACCCCATGACCGGTTCGAGCTCGGCCCAGTCCCTGACCATCAACGGGAGCGGCTTCGTGGCAGGTACGGGTCTGCAGGTGACGGTGGGGACCGCCAAATGTCAGGGGGCGGCGGTGAATTTCGTCAGCAGCTCGCAGTTGGTGGTGAGCGTGAACGTAGGCGCCAGTGCCCAGAATCTGGCGGTACAGGTAACCAATCCGAGCGGGCAGGCCAGCAATTCGGTGAGCCTGGCGGTGAGCGCCCCTGCCGTGGCGCCGGCCATCGTCACTTTGAGCCCCAATCCCATGACCGGTTCGAGTTCGGTCCAGCTTCTAACCATCAACGGGAGCGGCTTCGTGGCTGGGTTGAAGGTGACCGTGGGTGGGACCGTTTACCAGGGTTCGCAAATCAATTTCGTGAGTAGTACGCAGTTAGTAGCCAGCGTGAACGTGGGCGCCAGCGCCCAGGGTCTGGCGGTACAGGTAACTAATCCGAACGGCCAAGGCAGCAATACGGCGAGCCTGATAGTGAGCCCCCCCAGCGTAGCGCCGGCCATCGCCACTTTGAACCCCAACCCCATGACCGCTTCGAACTCGGCCCAGCCTCTGACCATCAACGGGAGCGGCTTCATAGCTGGAGTGAAGGTGACCGTGGGTGGGACCGTTTACCAGGGGTCGCAAATCAATTTCGTGAGTAGTACGCAGTTAGTAACCAGCGTGAACGTAGGCGCCGGTGCCCAGAATTTGGCGGTACAGGTAACCAATCCGAGCGGTCAGGCCAGCAATTCGGTGAGCCTGATAGTGAGCCCCCCCAGCGTAGCGCCGGCCATCGCCACTTTGAGCCCCAACCCCATGACCGGTTCGAGCTCGGCCCAGTCTTTGACTATCAACGGGAGCGGCTTCGTAGCGGGAGTGAAGGTGACCGTGGGTGGGACCGCTTACCAGGGGTCGCAAATCAATTTTGTGAGTAGTGCGCAATTAGTCGCTAGCGTGAATGTGGGCGCCAGCGCCCAGAGCCTGGCAGTACAGGTAACTAATCCGAGCGGTCAAGCCAGCAATACGGTGAACCTGATGGTGAACGCCCCCAGCGTGGCGCCGGCCATCGCCTCTTTGAACCCCAACCCCATGACCGGTTCGGGCTCTGCCCAGCTTCTGGGCATCAACGGGAGCGGCTTCGTAGCGGGAGTGAAGGTGACCGTGGGTGGGACCGCTTACCAGGGGTCGCAAGTCGTTTTCGTGAGTAGTTCGCAGTTATCGGTCAGCGTAAACGTGGGGGCCAGCGCCCAGAGCCTGGCGGTACAGGTAACTAACCCGAACGGCCAAGCCAGCAATTCGGTGAACCTGACGGTGAACGCCCCCAGCGTGCCGCCGGCCATCGTCTCTTTGAATCCCAACCCCATGACCGCTCTGAATTCGGTCCAGCTCCTGACTATCAACGGGAGCGGCTTTGTGTTCGGCAGTGGACTGAAGGCCACCGTGGGTGGGACCGCGTACCAGGGATCGCAGGTCAGTTTCGTGAATAGCTCGGAGTTGTTGGTGAGCGTGAACGTGGGCGCCAGCGCGCAGAGCCTGGCGGTACAGGTAACTAATCCCAACGGTCAGGTGAGTAATTCGGTGAGTCTGACGGTGAACGCACCCACCCCGCCGCCAGCCATCGCCACGATAAGCCCTAACCCCATGACCGGCTCCAACTCCGGTCAGACGCTGACCATCAACGGAAGCGGCTTCCTGCCAGGATTGAAGTTGTCCATCGGAGGGACGGCAATTACGGCCAACCAACTAGCCACGTTGACGCCGACCGCGCTGCAAGTGAATGTCATCACCGGGCTCACCGCTCACACTTACGCGGTGCAAGTGGTGAACGCCAACGGCCTAATGTCCAACACCGTCAACCTCCAGGTGAACGCACCGCCGGCGCCGGCCATCGCGTCACTCACGCCGAACCCGCTCTCCGGCGCCACGGCGGCACAAGTGCTCACGGTTAACGGTACGAACTTTCAGTCCGGCGCCGGCCTCAGAGTGACCGTGGGCAGCGCGGTGTATACGGGCAGCCAGGTCGATTTTGTAAGCGCCTCGCAGTTGAAAGTGACGGTGGCCATCCCGTCCGGCTCGAAGACGCTGGCGGTGGTGGTGACCAACCCCAGCGGCGAGGTTTCCAATGCGGCGTCCCTCACGGTGAAATAGCCGCTCGTGGGACCACGGTCAGAACTCCCGATGCCGGCCGGGGATTTCGGATAGTTGGGGAATTGACCTGAGCCATTCCTTTCGATGGCGAGAGCTTCGCAGGTGGGGCAGGCGGTGCTCGCCTGCCCGCCCGCGCTGAATTAGGCCCGCTGCTCGAATAGGATCGAGCGAAGGCGAGCACCGCCCGCCCCACCTTTCCCCGCCAACCTGCGCTACGTCAGCGAGCCGCCGGCTCCAACTCGCCCTCGCGATAGGCGTCCAGGAAGTTGGTACAACCGGGATCGCCGCCCAGCAACATGTCGAGCGCCAACCGGTAGGGCAGGGAACTCTTATCGGCCAGGAAGACGCGGTTCAGATTGCTCGTCACCGGGTCCACGATTCCGCTGTCGGCGCCCGCCTCCACCGCCAGGTTGAGGAAGACTTCGTTGATCAGTTTCCGGCACGGCATGCCGAAGGAAACGTTGCTCAGGCCGCCGGTCAGATGGATGCGCTCCGAATATCGCCGGCGCAGTTCGCGGAACGCATCCAGGCATTGCACCACGAACTGGCTGTCCACGGAAATGGGAAACACCAGGGCGTCGACGAACAGCCGTTGCAGCGGGATGCCTTTCGCCAGCGCCGCCTCCACGATGTACGAAGCGTTCTCGATGCGCTCCTCGGCGTTCGCCGGCATGCCGCTTCCGCCGGCCGCGGTCACCACCACCGGCAGTTCATGGCTGGTGGCCAGATCGAGCGCCTCGATTCGTTCCCTGGAGGCGGAGTTGAGCATGGGCTTTCCGGCCATCCCCTGGCAGGCCTCGATGCCCGCCAGCAGGATCTCCTGGTTGGAGGAATCGAATCGGCGGCTACACGATGTTGCGCAATGCGAAACCGATGCCTCGTCGCGCGATTAGGCTTGCGGCACCGGCTGATTGTGACTAAGATCTTGGGATAGCGGGTCCAAGAGGATTGTAGATCGCCCCGGTACCGCCTGGTACACGGACCAACCCAGCGGGACGCCCTCGCGACGAGACCGGGCTTGTGCGCCGGCCTCAAACATCAGCCTGCGGGTGAACCCAATGGAGATACCTTCATGAACTCGAGAGCGCGGAAGTACGCCAGCGCTTCATGCGCGGCGCCGTTTCCGGGATCCCGGTCGATCCCGCGGGCGACAGGGCTGCGTGCTTGCCATTGAAGCCCGGCGCCGTTCGCTCGGCCGGCGATCGAGATTTTGAGAGATAGGGGAAGACAGCTATGAAAGTCGCCAGGATAGTGAAATACCTCGGCTGGGCGGCGCCGGTCGCGCTGTTGGGCGCGTGGGCCGTCTCGGCGCAGAACTCGGGCGATGCCCTCGAGCGAGGTTTCCAGAACCCTCCGGACAGTGCCAAGCCGCGCGTCTGGTGGCACTGAATGAACGGCAATATCACTAAGGAAGGGATCGCGCACGACCTAGAGTGGATGAAGCGCGTCGGAATCGGCGGTTTTCAGAACTTCGATGCGGCCATCAATACTCCCCAAGTGGTGGAAAAGCGTCTGGCGTTCATGACGCCGGGTTGGAAAGACGCGTTCAAGTTCGCGGCTACCGAGGCCGATCGGCTGGGGCTGGAAATGGCCATCGCCAGCTCGCCCGGATGGAGCGAGAGCGGCGTCCGTGGGTGACTCCGGCGCAGGCCATGAAGAAGTTCGTGTGGAGCGAGACGCAGGTGGAAGGCGGCCAACCGTTCACCGGCACGCTGCCCAAGCCACCCGCAAACACCGGTCCGTTCCAGGGTCTCCATTTTGTGGCGCGGATGGGTTCGAGCAGCGGGCAGGAGCCGGCGCCGCCGCCCGAGTACTACGCGGACGCCGCCGTGGTGGCCTACCGCACGCCGCGGGATGAGGCGCCGTTCGCCAAGTTGAACCCGAAGGTGACCTCGAGCGGCGGAAACATCACTCTGGCCGCGCTCACCGATGGCGATCTGGTGACCGCCAGCACGCTGCCTCCGGCTCCAGTTGGTGAAAAGTCGTGGGTCCAGTTCGAATTCCCCACGCCCCAGACCTTCCGCGGGATCACGCTGGTCCTGGGGGGCGGCGGTGGGCGCGGCGGCCGGGAGGCGGCGATAATGGACAGGCGCTGGAATCGAGCGATGACGGGCCGGAGGCAAGCGGTTGGGTCTGAATGCACAGGATATTTCTTCGCGGCTCCTAATTATTAGCAGGATGGAGAATCAGGTCTCGCCCTCCCGCAATTTGCCGGGAGCTTCGGAGGTGGGGCAGGCGAGCACCGCCTGCCCCACCTCAGGGCTCATCCCAAATTTCACGACATCAGGAGTTTGGAGATTGAACCGGATCGGGGGAAGCGCGGCCATCTGCACGTCGCGGCCGGGCGCTTTACGCTTCCGCCCAGTTCCGGCGTCCGATGATAGTGGGAGGCTCGTGACTGTTGCCCTGGGCCAGCCGCCGGTCTTCGCGGAGACTGGTCCACCAGAGTACCGGACCGAGAATCCGGCTGGCAGCCACGGCGGCGAATCCGAACTCCCGCTCGATCTCCTGGCGTAGCGCCCGTATTTCCGGCACAACCCCGGGGGTCACGTCCTTGAGCCGCCGCTCCATGGCCCATAGCACCGCGGCATATGCCCGTAGCGGAGTCGCCTCGCGGCGAATGCGGCTGCGGACACGCGGGTCGGGATGGTTCTTGTGGCGCTTCCATCCCTGGAACGTCGTGCGGCAGATGCGGAAGAGACTCGGGCCGTTGCGCTCGAAGTCCCAACGGAAAGCCGATTCGAGAAACGTCCGCGACTGCTCGCGCGAAATGGCCGCATGGCGGAAATTGAAACTGTCCTGCCCGTGGATGTCGGCCAAATCCACGTCGTCCAGCAGCCTGCCTTGCTCCGACATCTCGCGATAGAGCGGCGTGCCCGGTACCGGCGTGTAGAGCATGAACTGGTGCAGGTCGGTTTGATGCGACACGGCGCGCTCGATCTCCTGCCCGATGTTTTCCGGCGTGTGATGTTCCAGCCCCAGAATGGTGGAGCCGAGCAGTACAATGCCGTGCTCGCGCAACTCGCGAGTGAGTTCCAGCGTGTCGGCGCCGTCCAGTTTGGCGTACCCGGACTTCGCCGATTCGAGCCCCAGCCAGATGGAGGAAATGCCCAGTTCCACCAATTCCTCATAGCTGAACTTGCGGATGGCGTTGGCCGACGAAAAAATGTGGAAGGCCCAGCTTTTGCCCGCCGCTTTCATGCGCGCCAGCAGGTCCATGGCGCGCGTCCGCTGCAGCAGGAAGTTCTCGTCCATGATGAAGAACGACTGCACTCCGCGGGTGGACTCGGCCTCTTCCATCAGGCGGAACAGCTCGTCGCCGGTGGAGTAGAGATTGAGGATTTTTCCTTTGCCTCCGAAGAACGCCGAGGTGGTACAGAAATTGCAGCCCATGGGGCAGCCCATGGACGCGATGATGGTGGCGGAAGTGTCCAGATTGTCGGGGATCTTGACGCCCATGACGCGCAGGTCGAAACCGGAAGAGAGCGCGGGATGGCGGATGGGGGCAGCGGGGTCTTCGCCCAGGTAGCGGCGCATCCATTCGATGCCGTCGCCTTTGACGATGTGGTCGGCGTCGAGAATGTGCTCCACGCCGGGGATGGCCGCCACGTGGCCGCCCACCACTATGGTGGAGTGCGGCGAAAGTTCGCGGACCATGCGGCACATTTCGCGCGCCTTGCCGACGTTGACGATGATGGCGGAGATGCCGACAATGTCGTACCGGTGGGCCACCAGCTCGGCGGCGAAGGCTTTGCGGGTGGGAAAATCGAGCACCGCGCAGGCCGCCGAAATATTTTCCTGAATCATGAGGATGCCCCACGAACGGTGAAAGCGCCGTACGGAAAACGAACCCTGGGCGCGGGTCACCTGATTGTGGTACAACTCCATGGGATTGATAGCGCGGCTGCCGAATTCATCGTCCTGCGCATACGGGCCGAACACGGACGAAAGCAGGACCCGCGCTCGGACACCCTTAGGGTGAGTTGGATGCATTTAGATTGCAGAGGCAGATCGAGGGAGGGGAAAGTACGATCCGAGGAACGGCCAACTCAACTGTAGCAGGTGTGAGCGTCGACCGCGGATTTCCCTGAGTAATGTTTTTGTAAGCGGGCAAAACGAAGCCAGGGCGGGGAGGAATCAGAGACTCGTATGGGCGTTGCCGCGGTCGATCAATCCCGACGCGGTGGCCACCTGGATCAATTGCGCCACATTGCTGGCGCCCAGTTTGGCCATCATAGTCTTGCGATAACTGCGCACCGTATGGACTTCCAGACGCAACAGGGTGGCCACCTCTTTATTGCTCTTGCCCTCCGCGGTGAGCCGCAGCACCTGCTGCTCGCGAGGCGAAAGGGCCTCGCGGACACCGCGCGTGGGGGTGCGGAGTTTTCCCACCTGGACGCCGGAGAGCAGCATGTCCGAAACCTGTGCGCCGAAATACGTTCCGCCGCGCACCACCGTGCGGATCGCGTCGACCAGTTCGGTGGAGCAGGCTTTCTTCAGAACGAAACCGCGGGCGCCGGCGCGCACGGCAGCCATCACGGAGTCTTCGTCTTCATACATGGAGAGCATCAGCACGCGGGCACGCGGGCAGTGCCGCGCCAGTTCGGTGGTAGCCTCAATGCCGCTCATTCCGGGTAGTCCGATGTCCATCACCACCAGGTCGGGATCGGTCTGGCGGCAGATCTGAAGCGCGTCGAGGCCAGTGCCGGCCTCGCCCACCACCTGGAATTCCGGGTAGCGGAGGAGGATCTCCCTGATCGCGTCAAGTAAAATCCGATGATCGTCAACCAGCACGATACTGAAAGACATAAGATTCGGTCACCATAACGTACCGCTGCGGATTTGCGGAGCCGATGGCTGCGACGCATGTCCCGGTTCGCGCCGGGGCCCCGAGTCGAGAAGCATGCGCACCCGGTCCAGAAGCGCCTGCTCACTGAACGGCTTCAGCAGTACACGGTCGGGGGACCGCCGGGAAAGCGCATCGGCCGCGAGGCTGTCGACGTAGCCGGATATATAAAGGATCTTCAGGCTGGGGTACTCGCGGTCCAGATCGGTAGCCAGGTCGAGGCCGCTCATTCCCGGCATGACCATGTCGACGATGGCCAGGTCGAAGGCGCCCTGGTGTTGCCGCACCAGCGCGAGACCGTCGGCGGCTCTTCCGGCAGCGAGGGTCGCGAACCCCGCAGCGTGCAGGAAACGGACGACCAGGCGGCAGAGACTGGCATCGTCCTCTACCACCAGAATGGTCGGCTTGCTATCGTGATCGATCATCGCGCATCGCTTCCGGGATTAGAAATCCCCGGCAATTGTAAGAATTAACCAAAGTAATTCTTTGAGAACCAGTCTATACCAACTCGACCGCGATAGCGAGGTGTCTTTTGATCCAATCTAATGCGGCGCGGATTTCGCGGAGCGGCGCCGGTATTAGGTTCGCCCGACGGTGGTGGCCGGCGGCTGCTTCTGTGCCTCCATGGCGCGGCCGATCGCAAACTTTGCGTAAAGTGCGAAGACCGCCGCGCTCAGCAGGGCAGTCAAGACCAGAAAAAGACCATCGACGGTGCCGGCCTGGCCGGTCACAAAAAGCCACCCCGCCGCCCCCAGTGAGCCCACTATCATGAAAAGACTGAAAAGAAATAAAGCTCCACGATCTGACATTGTGCCTGGTTTCCCGCTCCCTCTGACGGATTGAGACCCGCCCGCCAGCCATTGTATAGCAAAACAGGCCGCTAATTCGGGGACAGGCTACATAACCTCGAAATTCAGGACTCCCGATGTCGCCCCGCAGTTTCAGCTTGGCGGGGAAAATGGGCTGAGCCATTCCCTTCGATTGCGAGAGCTTCGCAGGTGGGGCAGGCGGTGCTCGCCTGCCCGCCCACGCTGAATTTGGGCCCGCTGCTCGAATCGGATCGAGCGAAGGCGAGCACCGCCTGCCCCACCTGTGGGCTCACTGCAAATTCCACGACATCAGGAGTTCTGAACTTGCAAAATTCGAAGAAATCGCTACCGAATTTTGCAAGTGCCTCAATGGTCCGGCCTATTTCGAGGTTATGTAGCCTGTCCCCGAATTAGCCCACCTGCAGACATTCTTCGAGAGTGTCGACGGCGAAGTCGCATTGATCGCGCGCGATTACCAGCGGCGGGCACAAGCGGATGGAATTCTCGCCCGCCCCCAACACCAGCAAGCCGCGCTCGAATGCCCGGTTGACCACGCGGTCGCGGATCTCGGGGGCGCGTTCGCGGGTAGTCCGGTCGCGCACCATCTCGATGCCGATCATCAGGCCCAGACCGAGCACCTGGCCCACGTTGGGAA
>Ga0302319_10017656_pt1 | contig 13051 bp, 8 predicted proteins | sample Bog_T0_2_FD_203319 | JGI IMG/M metagenome (GOLD analysis project Ga0302319, IMG submission 203319) | Peat permafrost microbial communities from Stordalen Mire near Abisko, Sweden - Bog_T0_2 | ecosystem: Environmental > Terrestrial > Soil > Wetlands > Peat | place: Sweden: Abisko, Stordalen Mire...
CTTTTTGGCGCATTTTTCTCTGCCGCCTGCTGGCCGTCTGGAACTCTCTGCTCGCCCTGCAAGGTCCGAAACTCCTCGATACTCAAATCCTGCCTGTCTGAGAATCACTTTTTCAGGATCGACTACTCTATGTTGATTGTTCCAGAACCTGGGTTGTTGAAGTTGGATCAAACACCGCGCAGCGCGGCTGCCAACAGTCCGTCATTTTAGTTGCAACGTAGATCCCGCAGGTGTCGCATTGGAGGTTCGGTCCATCACATCCATCAAGACCGCAACAGCCGTTAAGTCGGTGAAAATCGGTGGTTAAGTGGACATTCACGACATCCCCGAGATTGACTATGAATTCACCGGATCGCCCATGGAAGTACGTGCCATCCTCCTGGATGACTGTGCCGATCGGGAGGAAATCTTCGCCATCTGCAGCGTTCCGCTCAGAAGCCGAAATCAGTTGGAGGTCGTTCGACAATCGGGTCGAACACTGCCTACAGGCGACGTGCATTTAGCACTCCTAATTCGGTGGGAACAGTGGCGAATCACCAAGGCCCCTACTGCCCCCCCGCCTTAGCCGCCGTCAACACAATCTGCTGCCGATCAGACACCGCCACCTGATCATAGAAATTCCGCAGCGCCCCATAATCCTTCGCATCCAGCATGGTGAACCCCCGCGCCAGAATCCGCGCAGTCGTAATCGTCCCCCCATCCACCTTCGACCGCAACTGGTAAGCCGCGTTCTCCAGCCATTTTGTGCTGGCGTCCGCCGGCGTCCCTTCCAGCGCATAGCCGGCCGGCAGAACATACGTAATCTGCTCCTGCTCCTGCGCGGGATAATGCACATCCACCGGCAGCATTCTCACATCCGCTGAGGGAAATGGGTTCGCCGTCTTGGTGTCGAAGAACAGCCGCGGCACCATAAGACGACTCCCGGTGTGAGTGGCAAGCGGTCCACTCACCGTCACCACCGCCACCAGTTGCTTCGTCGGATCGTCGATTGCGGCAATACGCTCCAAGTGCAGTTCCACTCCATCCGGAGCCTTCGACCGCAGCAAGTGCTCCATCTCCTGGTTCAGGTCGGCAGCCTCCGTTTTCAGTGCGTGTTGCCGCCAGTGCAGCGCCTCCTGCCCAACAAATCCCACCCTCAGCGTTCCCGCCACCGTTCCATCTGGGTTGATCGTGAGTTTCCCCACCCGGACCTGCGTGTTCTCGGTATTCGGCGGTACCGGCGTAAACACCGTCTCGATCTTTCCATCAGATGTCATCGCCACGCCGCCAGCCCCGGAGTGTGCCCAGCCAAGAGTTTGGAACGGCGCAAACTTCTCACCCGGATCAACCACAATCTCTTTGCCGTCAATCGTGATGCCCACCACCACCGCATCCAGTTGGCTGTCGTTCAAAAAATCCACTGTGAAAAGGTATCGATCCCGGCTCGCAATCCGCTCCGGCCGCGCATTCAACCCCGCGGCGCGCGCCAGAGCCAGGTAGAGCAGCGCAATCTGGTTACTGTCTCCTGACTTGTCCTCCAGCACCTTTTCCACGGTCCCCGCCGGAATGTTTGTTGAGTAAAAGCGGAACGTGGCTTTGCTTGCGTAGTCAGTGTTTTCAAACTTCTGCACCGCATCGTAAAGCTTCTTCGCCTTGTCCAGCGGAGTGTCCGCACCCGCAGTCATTTCCGCTGCGGCCGTCCTCATCGCGCCCGATCCGGACGTATATTGATTCACATCCTTCAGCCAGTACTGCATCTGCTTCTGCCAGAATTCCTTCTGCACAAATGTTGCGGAATAGTAGAAATTGACCTGCTGAATCTGGCTTTCCAGCGGCGGTGCGAAAGCTTCTTTGGGAATCGCGGGAACGTCGACAACGTCCAGCTGATAATTGCCCAGAGGATCGCGGGCAAGTGATTTCGGGTTCGGCAAATGAGGTGTCACCAGCAGGTCGGTCAGCGCCTGGCCATGGCCGTCCGTCATATATCCGCCGCCAATCCCGGATGCCTGGGTGCTGGGTGCATAGAGAGTGTTGGGCGTGAATCTGAAGCGCGCTTTGTGCACGTAATACGGCTGCTGAACCTGCCACAGTGGCGGCGGCATCAAAAAGCGCTTAACATCCAGCCGCAGTTGGTAGCGGTATTCCAGAATGCTTCCCACTTCAACGCTGGGCAGGTTGAAGGTCATGGTATTCATCTGGTTTCCGCCCTTCTTCACCTCCGTCAGGTCGGCGGCTGTTGTAGTCATCGGAATGACAGTTCCGTCCGCATGAATGGTCCTTCCGGATATGGCAGCGATTTCAAATCCGCCGGTATCCCGGCTCACATCGTTGGCATGGTTCTCAATGTCGCGATCGTTATCACGGTCGCCGAATGAAAATCGCCGCTGGTAGCTGAGCCGCACTGTCGCCAGTTCCTTGCCTTTCTCCGTCAGCACCTTGATGCGCTCATACACGTTGCGGAAACCGAAGTTATCGTCCTGCGCTTCTTCGCGATACAGATAAACCGCATCCGCGCCGGGGGCCTTCGGGTCCGCGGTCATCTTCAATTCCGCATCGGTGGGAGCCTGAAACTGGGCAAGCGAAACACGCGGAGCAGTCACGGCCACTGCCAGCACTGCGAACGACAACCAAAGACGATAGCGCATACAAATCCCCCTGAACGGAATTCCGATAACAACACACAAATTTCAATGCAGAATTGTTACCCGCAATTCTACCCCTTGCCGCCAGAAATTGCCCATCGCCGGGTGTATCCTTCTTGGTCGTGAAAGGCGTCACCCATCAATCCATCGGACCGATGGAACGTACCATCTTTTTCCGCGCCGCAGACAGATTCGGAGGATCAAGGATGCCTTTTTCACTCGCCAGGCTTGCGACCGTCGCCGTGATCGCTGTACTCCTTCCCTGTGGAGCCGCCTTCAATTCACCCGCCGCCGCGCAACCCATTACCCAAGCCGTCCCTGAGCCCAAGACCTCTATTGAGTGGTTCGAGCGCGCAGACGACCGCATGAATCTTCGCAAGCCCGGCGGTGCCCCTTTCCACATGAAGGTGACGTTCCACGCTTTTCCAGGGAAGGAGTTCCTGAATTTCAAGGAGAAACCAGAAATCGTAACAGGTGATGGGTTCTACGAGGAGACTTGGCTCTCGCCGCATGAGTGGCGCCGCGAGGTCACACTCGGCGGCTATCATGCCATCGAGGAAGATTCCTTAGGAATTCGCAAGATGCAGGCTAGCTCCGATTACGAGCCGAGCCGCGTCCTCATGCTCCTGGATGCACTTCTGAACGCCGTCCCGCGCAACCTTGCCTCAAAGGAATTCAGTCTTGAAGGCGCATCAGGCTGGAAGATCGATCACGTGGCGACCGGCTCGCTTTCCTTGGTGCGTGTCAGCAAAAGCATCGGAAGCGCAAGGGCCGACTACACCGACTCATTCTACTTTTCGCAGCACGGTCTCCTCATCCTGAGGAATGAGCGCGGAATCACTACTGGCTGGGAGAACGACGCTATGTTCGCCGGCAAGGCGGTTCCCAGGCACCTGACAATCAAGGCCGGTGACCGGGAACTGCTCTCGGCCGAAGTCGCCATCGAAGAGGCAGCCCAAATCGATCCGGCAACTTTTGCCCTCCCGGGCGGTCCCGCCGAGCCCGGAATGACGCTACGCCCTTTGCTGTTCTTCGAACTTAGGTTTCCCGACAACCTGTCCGATGACTACAGCTGGGTTAAACCCGGTCGCAATTCAGGCGTTTTCCTCTATTCGCTCCGGGGAGTCCTCGACCGCCATGGGAGATATAAAGAACTGGAATTGATTGCTATGCCAAAAGAGGACGACGAGGGCGCAAAGGAAGACATGCGTATCTTGATGACTCATTTGAGGGAGGCGCGCCACCGCTCCCCGGAAATCGACGGTAGCCCAGCTGAGTTCGTGATGAAGTGGGATTCCAGGTAGCGCACGACATAAAACACGAAAAACTGGACACCGCACGGAATTTGCTGCCCCTTTCCCCAGCAGTCATGTATATATCGTTCAAAGTCCCGGCGCGTGATCCGCTCCCTGCTAACGGTGCCATCGAAGAGGCACTGCAACATCCTGCCCGCTCTCGGTTGAATCCAAAATCCCCAATCCCTGATGTATCCTTCATAGGTGTGAGGGCTGTCTTCGAGCGCCCGACTGAACCTTCAGGTCGCGCCGTTCCTTCGCCGCTCGTCCAAATCTCCGGGGGGGCCATGAGCCTTCGTTCATCCGCAAGGGTTGCATTCGCTTCCGCAGCCGGCGCGCTCTCTGTTCTCGTTGTTTGCGGCGCGGCTTTTCACTCGTCCGGCGCAGCCCTCGCCCCGCCCCTCAATCAGCCCGCCAAAATCACCATCAAATACCCGCTCGAAGGCTCCATCTTCCCGCCGGAAATCACCCCGCCCAACTTCCTTTTCAACGACCCAACCGATTCCGCCAAACACTGGGTCGTGCAGGTCGCGTTCCCCGGCCACTCCGAACAGATCCGCCTCGAGGTTCCCGGCGACCACCTGCAAATAGGCAAAATCGACCCCGAAGCCGGACCGCCCATCCAACTCTCCCCGGAGATGGCCGCCCTCCGCGCCTGGCGTCCCGATCCCGAAACCTGGACAAAAATCAAGCAGCTCTCCCAAAAATCCCCAGCAACCATCAGCATCAGCGGCTTCGACGAAGGCGATGCAAAAACCCCCGTCTCCACAGCCCAGGTCCACATCACCACATCCACTGATCGCGTCGATGGGCTGCTCTTCTATCGCGACGTTCCCCTCATGACATCTACCGGGAACAACGGCCCCATTGCCCCGCTGCCACCCTCCGCCATTCCACTCATCAAATGGCAGGTGCGCAGCATTGCGGATACTCAGAGCCATCCCGTCATGGGCAACATCCAAACCTGCGCCAACTGCCACTCCTTTTCCCGCGACGGCAAAACCCTCGGCCTCGATCTCGACGGCCCCCGCAACGACAAAGGCCTCTACGCCCTGGTCCCCGTGGCCAAAGAAATGACCATCGCCAACAAAGACGTCATCCGCTGGAGCTCCTTCCAGGTGGACCCCAACGCCCGCACCAACGCCCCCGCCGTCAAGCGCTTCGGCTTCATGTCCCAGGTCTCGCCCGACTCCCGCTACGTGGTCACGTCCATCGCTCCACCCAACATCCAGCACACCCTCAAGAACTCCGTCATGGGGTTCGCCCCCGGCCTCTCTGACCGCCTCTATAACGTCAACTTCCCTGACATCCAGTTCAACCAGGTTTTCTTTCCCACGCGCGGCATCCTCGCTTTCTACGACAAGCAGACCCAAACAATGCGCCCCATCCCCGGCGCCGACGATCCCAATTACGTCCAGACCAGCGCCTTCTGGTCGCCCGACGGCAAATACCTCATCTTCAGCCGCGCTCTCGCCCGCGATCCCAATCCCCCCGGCGTTCCCAAGGCCCTGCACGCCAACGATCCCAACGAAACCCAGATCCAGTACGACCTCTACAAGATCCCCTTCAACGGCGGCAAAGGCGGCAAAGCCGTCCCAGTCCTTGGTGCCTCAAACAACGGCATGAGCAACAACTTCCCCAAGGTCTCCCCCGATGGCAAGTGGATCGTCTGGGTGCAGAACAAAAACGGCCTGCTCATGCGCCCCGACAGCCGCCTCTTCATCGTGCCATTCGAAGGCGGCAAGCCGCGCCTCATGACCTGCAACACCTCGCTCATGAATTCGTGGCACACCTTCTCTCCCAACGGCCGCTGGCTCGCCTTCTCCTCCAAGGCCCGCTCGCCCTACACGCAGCTCATGCTCACGCACATTGATGCGCGTGGCAACGACTCGCCCGCCATCATCGTCGACGACACCACCGCCGCCAATCGCGCCGTCAACATCCCCGAATTCGTCAACGTCCCTCCCGATGGCCTTGCCAAAATCGAGCCCCAGGCCATGGAGTTCTACAAGCTCGTCGACGACGCCTACAAACTCGCCGTCAGCAACCGTGTCCCCGAGGCAATCTCAACCCTACGCTCTGCCCTCGAGCGCCAGCCAGACGAAGCCATGGCCCACTACAATCTCGCCCTGCTTCTTGAAGGAAACAAGCAGCCCCGTGAGGCTCTCGACGAATACCGCAAGGCCAGCGACCTCAGCCCCGAAGACACCTTGTTCCTCGAGCGCTTCGCCATTTCCATGATCGTCAACGGCGATCCGAATGGCGCCATCGAGAAGTTGCAAAAAGCCGTAACGCTCCGCCCCGACGCACCCGACTATCAATTCACTCTCGGCTACGTTCTTGAACTGCATGGCGACCCCGCAGGCGCCCTCGGCCCGCTGCAAAGGTCCGTCGAACTAACCCAGTCAAAAAACGGCCAATACCTCATGGAACTTGCCAACGTCTACGACAAAACCGGCCACTCCGCCGAAGCAATTCAAACCGCGCACCAGGCCCTCAACGTCGCCGAGCAATCCCACGACGACCAGCTCACCAAAAACGTCCGTGACGCCCTCGGCCGCTTCGAAAGCGAACCCGCCATCGCCAAGCCGGAATAACCACCACAAGTTAGCGCCGGCCCGCAGTGGGTAGCGCCGGTCTCCAGACCGGCTGTAGTGCGGTCGTCCCGACCGTACCGAAGCACGCACCCCATCCAGCCGCCCCGCCCATGTGAGCCACATCACCTCCCGCACCGCCGCCGTGTGCCATACTTCGCCCAACTGGCACGCCATTCATTAGGCGCCACGCAGGGAAGGCAATGACGACTCGTTCAACCCATAGATTGCTGGCAGCCATCGCCGGCACAGCTCTCATTTGCCTGGCATCCACCCTCGTCAAGCCGCGAATCGTCCATGGCGACAGCGCTCCCACAAACATCACCATCGACTATCCCTTAGAAAACTCAATCTTCCCTCCGGAAATCACCCCACCCAAATTCCTCTGGCGCGACCCCGCCCCATCCGCTGATCACTGGGTAATCCAAGTCACCTTCGCCGATCAATCCAAACCCCTCCACATTGAAACCCCCGGCCCGTTCCTCAAGATGGGCTACCTCGATCCCCAGGCCGGCCCCGGCATTCAACTCACACCAGAGCAGGCCACAACCCACACCTGGCGTCCCGACGCAGCCACCTGGTCGCTCATCAAGCAGCACTCAGTCAAAGCTCCCGCAACCATAACCATCACGGGCTACGCCGACGCCAGCGCGAATCCTCCTGCGTCCACCGCCACCGTCCACATATCAACGTCCACAGATCCGGTCGCCGCGCCGGTCTTCTATCGCGACGTCCCGCTCCTCCTCCCATCGCCCTCTGACCATGGCCCCATCGCGCCGTTAGCACCCTCCGCCATCCCGCTCATTCAGTGGCGCATCCGCAACCTCGCTGAAGGCGAAAGCCACATCGTCATGGGCAACCTGCCCACCTGCGCCAACTGCCACTCCTTCTCGCGCGACGGCAAAACCTTCGGCCTCGATCTCGACGGCCCCAAGAACGACAAAGGCCTCTACGCGCTGGTTCCGGTCGAAAAGAACATGACCATCGCCAGCAAAAACGTCATCCGCTGGAGCGCCTTCCAGGTCAACCCCGGGGCAGGGAACTCCGCCCCCGCCGTCAAGCGTTTTGGCTTCATGTCACAGGTCTCGCCCGATGGCCGTTATGTCGTCACATCCATCGGGCCGCCTGACAACACCAACACAAATCAAGATAAGGAACCCGGCTTCGCCTCCGGAATTCTCGATCGTCTCTACAGCACCAACTACCCTGACATCCAGTTCAGCCAGGTCTTCTTCCCCACGCGCGGCGTCCTCGCCTTCTACGACAAAGTCGAACAGAAAATGCGCCCCCTTCCCGGCGCCGACGATCCGCAGTATGTGCAGACCAGCGCCTTCTGGTCGCCCGATGGCAAGTACCTCATCTACAGCCGTGCCCTCGCGCGCGATCCCTACCCCCCCGGCGTTCCCAAGCCGCTCCACGCCAACGACCCCAACGAAACGCAGATCCAGTACGACCTCTACAAAATCCCCTTCAACGAAGGCCGCGGAGGCAAAGCCGTTCCCGTCGAAGGCGCATCCGCCAACGGCATGAGCAACGACTTTCCCAAGGTCTCGCCCGATGGCCGCTGGATAGTCTGGGTGGAAAACAAAAACGGCCTCCTCATGCGCCCTGACAGCCGCCTCTTCATCGTGCCCTTCGCCGGCGGCAAGCCACGCCTCATGACCTGCAACACCTCGCTCATGAACTCCTGGCACACGTTCTCGCCCAACGGCCACTGGCTCGCGTTTTCATCCAAGGCCCGCTCGCCCTACACGCAGCTCATGCTCACGCACATCGACGACAACGGCAACGACTCGCCCGCAATAATCGTCGACAACACAACAGCCGCCAATCGCGCCGTCAATATTCCCGAGTTCGTCAACATCGCACAAGGCGGGCTCGACAACATCGATCCCCAGGCCACCGAGTTCTATCGCCTCTTCGATGTGGCGTTCAAGCTAATGGAGAGCAACCAGATTCCTGAGGCCATCGCAGCCTTTCGCAAAGCCATTGAACGCGACCCGGAAGACCCTCTCGCGCACTACGTCCTCGCCACCGCACTCAGCGGCAACGACCAGGAGCCTGAAGCGCTTGAGGAATACCGCAAGGCCGCTGTGCTTGATCCAAAGAACGCAACGTTCGTTGACCATCTCGCCATATCGCTCGACATCAACGGCCACGCAGATGAAGCAGTCATCGCAATGCAGCAGGCCATAGCCCTCGCGCCCGGCTCAGCCGAGTTTCGTTTCAACCTGGGAGTGGTTCTCGAGTCGCGAGGAGACTTCACTGCCGCCATCGACCCGCTTGAGAAAGCCGTCGAGCTGAGCAGCGGCAAGCAGTGGCAGGCGCTTGCGGAACTAGCCAAAGCCTTTCAGAAAAGCGGCCGCTCTACAGATGCCATTCAAGCCATGCGCCAGGCCCTCGCCGCAGCCGTATCGCAGCACGACGACGAAAACGCGAACCACCTCCGCGACCAACTAAGCACCTACGAATCCCAGCGCGACCAATCAACCTCACCGCAGTAGATCCACACTCGCGTTTACGCTTTGGGCGCGCTTTGTAACAGGGCACGACTTTAGTCGGGCCGAAAGAAGCAAAATTGAAGGAGAGGGCTTTAGCCCCTGCTATGGCACATCCCGGCAGAAATTCATCATCGGAGAATATTGCCAGCCCGGTCCGAACCTTCTTCGCGACCACCAGAACCAACATGAGCCGTCGCTTGCTGCAGTCGCAACGAAATGCGGATCTTCTTATCGACGTTCTTAGGTCGCTTGTAAGGGAGCAGAAATTTAAACTCGAGGACTTCGTCATCATGCCGGATCATGTGCATCTGTTGATCACTCTCGAAAAGTCGATGACGATCGAAAAGGCAATGCAGTTGATCAAGGGCAGATTTTCCCATCGCCTTTCGAAGGAATTCAATTTTCTCGGCGAAGTATGGCAGCGCGGTTATTCCGAGGTGCAAATTCTCAATAAGGAGAGCTTCGAGCAGCGTCGGAATTACATCGCGAATAACCCGATCAAAGCGGGTTTGGCTTCCGCGCGTGGTCTCTATCCCTTTTGCTTCGAGAGTTTGGCAAGAACAAAGGCTGAGAGCCAACAGAGGCATTCAAAAACGTAACGGGCGTATGCCTGGCTGTATCCCTCAATGCGCCCCCGCCGCCGTTTTGCCCGCTGCCGTCGTATCGGTTGTCAACGCGCCCGCAGCAGTCGGTGCACCACCCGCGGCCGCCTCCGCCGCACCAGCCGTGCTCCCCGCCGCTTCCAACAGCGCCGCCTCCCGAATCACAGGCGCCGTCTCCTTCTTCTTCAGCAGCGTAGCCCCGCACGCATCCGGCACATTCGTCATCTGCTTCACAAACAACTTGAATGTCGGATTCCGCGGCTGCAGCGTCGACCAGTAACTCTTCATCCACGCCAGCGGCTTGCTCCTGTCAATCAACTGCGCATGCAGAATCCTGATCCCGCACTGCAGGTTGTTCTTCGGCTGCAGAATCGTTTTGTCCGGATCTTTCACCGCCAGCTCTTTGTCTTTCTTCCAATCAAAATCGCACCCATACCGCTTGGCGTCCACATAGGTCAGTTGCAGCAACCCCTCGCTGCGCACTCTCCGCTTCGTTACCGGATCAACAATCGCCACTTCCGGTTGCGAGTGCCGCGCATCGGCGGTCGGTTCCAACCCAGCCTCCGCGCCCGCCAGCGCCTGAAAGAAATATGCCCAGTAGGCCCGCTTGTCCGTGTCGTTCATCCAGGCAAACCGTGGACAAAACGGCTTCACCGCCCGCGCCACTTTCGACGAAAGCATCTCCGCCGGCAGCGCCTCTTCCACAATCTTGTCCCATGCCGGATCCCACGAAGGCTTCCCCAACTCCTCCTTCTGCACCGCAATCGGAGTAGGCGCAGGATCTTTCACCGGCACCTTCACAGTAGGTAGTGGCCCCGGTGCAGGTGGCTGAATGGGCGCCGGGGCTTGGCTTGGCGGAGACGCCTGGCTAGTCGCTGCACTCTGACAAACGGCATGCCCACCTCCCACGCAGAGCCAGAGCGCCGTCCAGCCAATAACCCAATTGAATCTTGTATCACTCATGGCCCTGACCAAAAATAAATAACACCAACCCAAATAGTGGGATGCAGCTTTTCCCCGTACGGTCAACGCCACCGACAACCGCCACCGAATATTTCTCTCGCCCCTGCTGCGTCTCGCAGGTGCTTGGTATCAGTTGTGCACCGGCGGACCCGACCCACGGGAGATGAAACTGTAGCGCCGATCTCCAGATCGGCTGTCGTGTGGGCGTCCCCGCCCGCGCTCTTGCAGACCGGCCAAGATTGTTTCTTTTCAGGTGCCTTGTATCAGGGCACGACTTCAGTCGTGCCGAAAAAAGCCCATAAAGAGCGTTGAGTTTTAGCGGCTGCGACAATGCCACGCCCGATGTGTGAAGGGGCACGACTTCAGTCGTGCCGACAAAGCTCATAAAGAGCGTTGAGCTTTAGCGGCTACGACAAAGCCGCACCCGATGTGTGAAAGGGCACGACTTCACGGGGCAGGGAAGAGTTTGCCCGCGTCCACCGCGTCAAGCTTGACGCCGCACAATTCGGCGGCATGAGACAGCACCGGATCAAGCCCTGCAGCAAGCCCTGCAGCCGATGGAATCAGGAGTTCATCCGGGATTACGCCAACCTTTTCCAAACTGTTGCCGTCTCCCATCACCAGGTTGGCTTCAGTGATGCTGAAGCCGTAGATAGTCCGTTCGCCATTGGAAATCCCCAACTCAGGGTGGAGTATGGACTCCATCACTGCTCCAGCTGTGCGGTCACCAATGACCGTTCCTCGGTGCTCAAGCTGTACCACGCGAGCCAGCAATTCTGAAGCGGATGCAGATCCATGATCGACAAGCACGATGAGTTTGCCCTGGAACGCCTCGCCGTGATGCTTCACAACCATCGGCTTTGTACTTTTCCTCAAGACCCGATCGAACATCTTTATGTCGTGATCGAAAAGTGCATTTACCACGGAGCTCAGGGCCTCTTCGGTCCCGCCGGGATTCCCCCGCAAGTCCAAAATGATGGCTTTGTGCCGCCGCGCTGCAGCAAGGGATTTATTGAACCCCTCGCCCGAACCATCGAACATTCTTATCTTCCAGATTGCGAGGTCGCCGCGCTCAACTAGTTGTGCCGACGTTTCCAATTTGCGTTCATTCCGTTCCCACACAAGTTGGTCGATACCCACCGCTCGGCCATTGACCTTGACCTCCGCTTTTACGGTTGCGTCGCGCACTTCTCCTTGAGGTGAACGCAATACAAGCTTTTCCTCGGCCTGCGGGACAAGATAATTGAAGAAATATTGCACGTCGTGAAAGTCCTTGACATTCACATCGTAACCATCAAGTTTAAGGATCTGATCGCCGACGTGCACATTTCGAGCAGCATCTGTCCCCGAACGTACATGAGTGATGAAACAGGCGTCGCCAATCAGGGCATATTCGAAGCCAGAATCGTATTGGGTGAGATGTCTCGGGGGAACAAAAAAGGTATGCGAGTCTTCAAGTCCGTTCAGGAAGGCCGCGATAATCCAATAGCCCTCTCCAAGGTTGTGCGCCCGCGCGGCCATACCGGAATACAACTTGTAGCGAGCGTCCCAATCCATGCCTTTCAGTTTCGGATCGTAGTAATAGTCCTTCACGTCGTGGTAAGCCTGATTCAGAATTCCGGCAACAAGAGCCTGGTCATCGCGGTTCATCACCGGTTGAGCCACCACGTTTGGTCCATTCAAAAGAACGAGAATGAGTATCGATAAGAAAAACAACGACGGGGACTTCCCCCTAAAACGATTCAACGATTCCATTGGCATATTCCGATGATTGACTAGATGGTAGCATCGTAATCGCTTCAGCCGGTTGCTCACGTTTCGCCTCTAAGAACCGAGATCGCAGCTTGCCCGCCAAAATGCTTTGAGCGGAACCGCCCGCCGCGCGTCTTGTTCACAGAAGGGCCCTCAATTCGAAGCACACGGCCCCCACTCTTCTTCTGACCGACAACTCCGAGAGGCAACCAATGAAATTGATAAGTGACCCCACCGCGAGACGGAAAACCAACTGCGCCCAATTGCTGGGCGGAATCACGCTCGCACTCCTGCTGTCACAACCGGCAGGCATCCATGCGCAGCCCTCCGCCCCCAAGACCACCGAACCAACAGCCAGTACAGAAACCTATCAGACCATCTACCTCACCAACCTGACGCAGCAAAACGACCTCAACGAAGTGCAGACGGCCGTGCGCAATATGCTCCCGAAGATCAAGACGTATGGAATCCAATCGCAGAACGCCATCGCCGTTCGTGGCTCCGCGGAGGATGTCCAACTCGCGCAAAAAATCTGCGCCGACCTCGATCGTCCAAAGAAGGTCTACCGCCTCACCTTCACCATCCGTGACGCCGAAAGCGCCCAGCACGCCGACGCGCATCACTTTGCCCTGGTAGTAGCCTCGGGAGGCAAGACCATCTTCAAGCAAGGCAGCAAGGTTCCCATCGTCACCGGCAACTTCGATACGGCAACTTCCTCTGCCA
>Ga0302319_10017657_pt1 | contig 13051 bp, 15 predicted proteins | sample Bog_T0_2_FD_203319 | JGI IMG/M metagenome (GOLD analysis project Ga0302319, IMG submission 203319) | Peat permafrost microbial communities from Stordalen Mire near Abisko, Sweden - Bog_T0_2 | ecosystem: Environmental > Terrestrial > Soil > Wetlands > Peat | place: Sweden: Abisko, Stordalen Mire...
TGTGGATATGCCACCGGCTGAGACCGATGTCGCGCCTGCAGCTGTTGCCGTGCCTGCAGCTGCTGCCGAGCCTGTGGTGGCTTCGGCGGAAACGCTGCCTGCGACTGCCAGCCTGCTGCCCCTCATCGGGCTACTGGGAATGTTAGGACTTGCAGGAAGCATCGCTCTGTCATTCACTGCCAGGCGGGTTCTGAAGACTAAACAGTAAGTTGGTTTTCAGGCAAGTGTCACACTGGATAGTGGATGGAACGCCGGACGAGACTTAGACAGCGATCGGGTGCTGGAATATACAACCCTCTGCTGCGCTCTCGTCCGGCTTCTGCGTGTGTGAGGCGGCTTATGTCCGGTAGCACTGTATGGATCTCGAACACCATCCGCTACATGCGAATCATGCTACTGTTGGCCAGCGTTGTCTTCGCCTCCGGTGCGGCGGTGGCACAGTCACAAGCTCCCGGCAGTGTCCCTTACATCATCAGCGTAGATGTTGAGATGGTAGCCCTTCATGCGACGGTGGTAGGCAGCAAGGGACAAGCAATCGCCGGCCTCGCGCAGGGCAACTTCCAGATATACGAAGACGGTATTCTTCAACCCCTCAAGTACTTCAGCCAGGAAGATATTCCCGTTACAGTTGGCCTCGTCATTGACAACAGCGGCAGCATGGGCCGTAAGCGCGCCGATGTGTTGGCGGCCGCCCTTGCGTTCGCCCGCGCCAGCAATCCCAAAGACGAGATGTTTGTTGTCAACTTCAATGAGAAGGTTTCGTTCGCGCTTCCGCCGGATATGCCGTTTACGGATAGTGTGACGCAGTTGGAAGAGGCGTTATCAAGCTTCAGGGCGATTGGGCAAACGGCTCTTTACGACGCGATGGACGCCGCCCTGGATCATTTAGCCATGGGACGAATGGACAAGAAAGTCCTCATCGTCATCAGCGACGGGGGTGACAATGCCAGCACGCACACGCTCGATTCGATCCTCCTCAAGGCGAAACACTCCAACGCGATCATCTACAGCGTCGGAATCTATGACGAGCAAGATGAAGACCGCAGGCCGGGAGTCCTAAAGCGCTTTGCTGCGGATACAGGTGGCGAGGTGTTTCTGCCGGCCGAGGTCCGGGATGTAGTTCCAATCTGTAAAGAGATTGCCCGGGAGATCCGAAGCCAATATACGCTCTCTTATTTGCCAACCAATAAGGGCCACGATGGCGCCTACCGACTGATTCAGGTTCGAGCCACCGCCGCAGGACGGGGACGCCTACTGGTCCGCACGCGAAGTGGGTACTTTGCCTCTCCTGCTCCCGAGCGGCCAGGAACAACAAGTGCCAACCATGAACCCCACTAAGACTCCATGCCAGCCCACATCACGCAAGTGGAACATCGTATTATGCGTGCGCGATCTCCTGTTTCTGTTTGGAGTGATCGCCCTCACCTACGTTGGATACACACTCGTGCAGGCAAGGCAGACCCTCGCGGTCGCGGATCAGGTGATAGCCACTGCAGGCGAGGCAGCCGATCGCAGCCATGGGCCTCAACCGCTTGTGCCGCTCCATCGAGGTGACGTCATGGGTCGCCTGGACATACCACGGCTCGGACTGTCCGTGCCAGTGCTGCAAGGCACCAGCCCGCGTATATTGCGCCTGGGAGCCGGGCATATTGAGGGAACGCCATTGCCTGGCGAGAATGGAAACAGCGCCTTCGCAGGGCACCGGGATACGTTTTTTCGAGGCTTGAAGGACATCCACAGCAGTGATGAAATTGTTTTGCAGACGCCGAAGAGAGTGCTCCGCTACGCAGTGGACTGGGTAAAGGTGGTTGATCCGGCCGATGTCTCGGTGCTGGAAACGACCGGAGATACATCAACACTCACACTTGTGACCTGCTATCCATTTTATCTGGTCGGACCCGCGCCCAGGCGGTATGTCGTGCATGCCCACATACGTCAATAAGGTTAGAGAGCTGGTCAGTTGTGGACCTTCGGCTCGCCGGCTGAAACAGACTCTGAGGACAGAACGACCGCTCCTGCAGCAGTAAGTTCCTTTGGCGCCGTCTTGCCCGCGGGGACCACTGTGCCAGGTGGATAGACGACCACGCGCACCGTACCCCAGTCATCGCCCCCAGTGGAGACTGTCTGCTTGCCTAGACCAAGGGTCTTTACCAGGCGGTCGTCAAACCCAAAGTGTTCCACCAGATAATTGCGCACAACCATCGCCCTGGCTTCTGAGAGTTCGGTCTCCTTCTGCGTGTCACCCTCGCTGCCGGAGGAGACCGTGATTACAGCCAGCCCAAACTGTTCGCTTGTCAGGAATTCACCGCTGTCATGCAGGGGCTTCGGTTGGCTCAGCTTGGCACTCTCCTTCTTATCGAAGAGCATTTTTACTGAGTACGTGAACTCTTTGATGGGCGCATCGGAAGGCAGCTTGGTGATCTCGTTCTTCGTCACTTCCGAGGAATCTTCGTAGCCTCTGGTCTTGAAATATCCTCGCAGCAGGAAATTGTGTTTCAGTGCTTCCATGTTCTCCTGGAAGTCCGTGACGCCGGTCTGTGCATGGAGCATGGTGTCGTGCATTGCTCCTGTCGTCTGCTGGAGGTTGTTGTAGAGCTGCTTATCGTTGACCAGTGCTCCGACGGTGCCTTCGCCGCTGTCAATTTTCCCGGTGATGGAATTTAAGTGGGCCGTTGCCAACGTTGTGTTTTCGATGGCCTGCTGACTGCTATCGAGAATCACGTCTGCCTTCTTTAGAAGATCCGCCATCTCCAGCGGCTGCTGGCTGGCCAGCATATCGCCACTCCGCACCTCGGGCGATCCAGCCGAACCGAACGAGAGCGCCAGATACTGATTGCCCAGCATCCCCTCCGTTTCGATGGTGACCACGGAGTCTTTCTTGACGATTTCGTGGGTTGAACTGACAAGATCAATCACCACGGTCACTTTGTCACTGGCGTCATGCGGCAGTTGAATGCTATGCACGGTGCCGGAGTGGACTCCACCAATCCGCACCTCTCCGCCCACGTCCAGTCCGGAGACGTTGCTGAACTGCGCCTTCACCTGGTACGTCGAATGAAAGAGATATTGCTTGCTTCCAATGATGAAGATACCGACCACTAGAATCGCCAGCGTAAAGACGATGAACGCCCCTAACCGCGCTGCTCTGGACATATAGTTCTCCTACGAATGCTTCAGAAACTCACGCGCAAAGTCGTCGTGGCTGTCCTGAAGATCCTGAAATGTTCCTTCCACCGCGACCTTGCCCCCGTGCAGCAGGATGAGCCGGTCTGCGATGGTCTTTGCGCTGTACAAATCGTGCGTCACGACGATGGAGGCCATGTGATGTTCGGTCTGCAGCTTGAGGACCAGATCGTCAATCTCGGATGCGCTGATCGGGTCGAGTCCAGCTGTCGGCTCGTCGAGCAGAAGGATTTCAGGACTAAGCGCCAGCGCCCTTGCCAGTCCCACCCGCTTCTGCATTCCGCCGGAGATGTTTGCCGGCATCTTATCCAGATGTCCCTCCATCCCGACTTCTTTAAGCAATTGTTGAACGCGATCGCTCAGCTCGGAGGCTGACATGCCGCTGTTGTGGTGCAACAGGGGGAAGGCCACGTTCTGCTCCAAGGTCAACGAATCGTAGAGCGCGGAATGCTGGAAGAGAAATCCCATCTTCTCGCGATAGACGCCGAGCTGGTCGAGCGATAGTCCGGCAATATCGCTGCCTTGAATTCGCACCGAACCCGAATCCGGCGACTGCAGCCCGATGATCAGCCGCAGGAGAACACTCTTGCCGCTACCGCTTCGCCCAAGCACGGCCAAGGTTTCTCCGCGGCCGACGGTGAGGCTGACGCCGATCAGAACCTTTTGATCCCCGAAGGACTTGAAGACGTTGTCAACCGCGATGGCCGGCACGCTGCTGGCTTGCACGGCTTGCGACTTGTTCGGGATGTTTGCGATGGTTGTCATGGTCGTTTACGGGAAAAAGATGATGATGAGTTTGACGAGCACCACATCGGCCAGGATGACGAAGAGGGAAGACAGCACCACGGAACTGGTGGCGGCGCGACCCACTCCCGCAGCTCCACCGCCGGTGCGCATGCCCTGGTAACAGGAAACTGTACCGATAATCAGTCCAAAGATGGCCGTCTTGAACGTGGGTGGAAGTAGATCGTTGAAATCCGAGCCTCGAAAGCCGCTGGTGATGAACTGGTGGAAGGAGAGTGGTTCAACCAGTGCCAAGGCAGCCCAGCCCATAACCAGTCCACAGAGGTCGGATGCAAGGGTCAGCAGAGGCAGCATCAGGATGCATGCCAGTATTCGCGTCGCTGCCAGCAGGCGATACGGATTCACCGCCGAGGCCTCGATGGCGTCAATCTGCTCCGTCACCTTCATGGACGCCAGTTCCGCGCCAATGCCAGCGCCCACGCGGCCGCTTACGACCAGGGCAGTGATGATAGGGCCAATCTCATGCACGACCGAATACACCAGCGCGGATGGAAGGAGCGATCGGGCGCCAAAGCGGGTCATGCTCTCCATGGACTCCATGGCAAGCACCGCGCCAATGGCAGCGCCCGCCAGGGCGACCAGCGGCAGCGACTTCGATCCGATCTCATCGAGTTGCCGGTATAACTCGCGGAACTCAAACGGAGGAGTAACGGCAGCGCGCAGCACTCGCCAGGCGAAGATGCCCAAGTCGCCAAACCACTCGAGGAAGATGGTGATCATCCATTTCGAGCCACTTTCGTTGTGCATCGGAAGTGGCCCGGGCGGCGTGGGAGTTTGGCCGTCGAGTGCGAGTGAGGGGGTGTCACTCATGAGTTGACGCCGGGGCCGTTTGCGAGGCCTGAGGATTGGAGTGCATTCGTGACAGTCTGGAGTGAGGGCCACTGTAAAAGAATTCCAGCAGAACATTCTGGGCAACGTCGCCCAGCAGGTTCAAATTGCCCAGCCGCAGGGCGGAGCGTGCGCCGTAGTTTCCGGGATACCAGAGGTAAACCGCTGCGAAAGTGCCGGCATAGGGTGCGGCAAAGGCCGAGACCGAGAATGCCCGGTGGCCGTCTGCTCCGTGGCGCGCCGTTACCGATGAGAGCACCGAATGGCCCAGTCGCGGTAGGAGCCCTTTGCATTCGCAACGGTAGTACAGGGTGTCTTCCTTCAGTGCCTCGGCCAAGCCGTAGCGCGTACTCGTGGTGACTGCAGCAATGCCAAAATCGGAGGCAAACCGCTTGCCATAGCCGGCCGCGCCTTGTCCCCACGCAGATGGAGTGTTCTCCGCCTGCCCGATGCCGGCTATCACGGCAGCACCGGCGATGGGATAGGGACCAAAGCCGTCAAAGACGTAATTACGCAGCTTCGTCGCCTGCGTCGGTCGTACATAGGTCAGGTCAATCGGCTCCGGCGCGTTTAGTTCCACCGGGCCGGGTATTTGCGCCGGCGCAACGGGGGCCTGCGCACATACCACTAGGGAGCCAGCGCAAATAACGGTTAGTAAGAGTGCAACGCGGCCTACCTTCATTTTTAGAATCTCCCTGGGCACACTACAGATGCCGCGCGTCGGTGGAAGAACGCTCAGTGTCGCGAGTGTGCATGGCTGCAGACTGTGCAACCATCAACGCCTTCTGTCACCTTGCGATTCTGGCCGAGGAGTAACACAAAAGCTGTCCACTATTGCTCAATCGAAGCGATGGATGTGACCGACTCTAAATGCTGAGCAATTATGAGCAGATTGCGTAACGGACCCCGCTTATCGTGGAAGCTATGCGTGGAACGGGCCTTTATTTATCGTCTGGCCGCGTGTGAAGTCACGGAGGAGATCAGCAACATGGATACGAATCTGTACGGCACGCCTTGGCCTCGATTGGGCTTACGAATGTTTACCTGGGCAATCGCCCTCTTCTTCGTGGCTTTGCAGGTGTTGGCATAAGCAGCACCGCAGACTCCCGCCCAGGCATCTTATGCGCAGTAGTTTCTGGAGCAGTTGCGGCAAATGGTCGCGCCCATCGCTCTTTACCCTGAACTCTCCCGGGTCAACGGTAGAGTGAAAGTCTCGTTGCAGAGCATGGGAAGCGCGATGACAGTCTCCCTTGTAAATCCCATCCCGTTCGCCGGCAATGCGGTGCCCGGCTCTTGCCCGGTCGCCGGTGCCGTTGGCGTTTATCCCTCACCACGGCGCCAGTCGTCATAACCAGGAAGTCTTACCTATGGACGTTGCCTTCATTTCTTTATGCTCAATGCTGACTGGCCGCTCTCCTCGGAGTCGGTGCCGCCAGCGGTGGCCTTCACGGTGAAGTGAACCTCTGCGGAGGAATCCGGCAACGGTGTCCCATTTGCATCCACTTCAATCACCGTAATGACGTGAGCGCCGTCGCGCACTTCCGTGAATGTGTATTCGGTGGAGGATGTGTTGACCGGATCGCGGGCATCCAGCCGGAGGATGAAGTTGCTATTCCCCCCAGCGGGATTTGGCCGCACCAACTCAAACTTCAGGTTGACGAAGTTGTGCGTTACGACCTGGTCTGCCCGTGGTTGCAGGATGCGTACGGCCGAGCTGCCGAGCTGGCTGGCACCGCCTCCCAGGTGGTCCTGTGCCTCAACGGTCACGGCAATCGGACGCTGGGCCATGGCCGCTCCCATCACTGCTAGCACAATCAGGAACTCAATCCACTTGCATTTCATGACTATGTCCTCTCTTCATTCGACCGCCGCTGGTGTTCGATTCCCGGTTCTGATACATGCATGACGGAGGGTTTCCGTTCGGAGTCCAATGCAAAAGCCGCCGGCAGGAATGCGTGCACGGCGGCCATATACTATGCCAACTGTTGGTCAATCACTGGTCTTTCAAAGTGCAGTCAGCCTATTGGGGCCACGGTCTAGCGATGTCCTCCACCGCCGCCGCCGGCATGTCCTCCACCGCCACCACCGTGAGAGGCTCCGCCACCGTGAGAGGCTCCGCCGCCGTGCGATGCTCCGCCGCCTGACGCGTGCGCCGCGCTGGCATGAGATGCGCCACCAGAGGCGTGTGCCGTATTGTTGTGGGCCGCCGTCGCGTGCGATGCTCCGCCACGATTCGCTGATGCGTGCGATGCACCACCTCGGTTACCCGCGCGTCCGGCTGAAGGGCGAGCTCCGCCATCTCTGTGGCCCGCTACGTAACGTCCGCCGCCGCCGCCGCTGAAGCGATGACCGCCCCAGCCGTGGTTATAGCCCCAGTTAGACCAGGGACCGACGCCCAGGAAGATACCGTTGTAGAAGTAGCCCGGCCCGTAGAATCCCATGGGCGCGCAGCCGTACGGCTCATACTCATAGTATCCGTATACGCAAACGGGCGGATTGACGCTGATGACAACCTGCGCGCTGGCCGCCGGCACAACGACCGGAGACGCGAACAGAATTGCCATACCAGCCAGTGCCAGGCCGCACATTGCCAGCCTGTATGCCCAAGGGACCGTGCTCTTGATCTTCAACATTGTGATAACCCTCCGCAGAAAACCTTCCGAGCCTCAACTTTGTGATCGGAAGTCCTGAGGGTTCAACTATCAGGCCGCAGCCGCAGAATTACTGGCCAATATTGACCACAGCCGCAATACTGCGAAAGGCGCCGGCGTCTTCGATATCAACAGTGCCACTCATCCGGAGGGGGAAGCCTCTGATCAAGCAGGCATCTACGGCGCCCACAACTTCTCACGACCTGGCCGCGCAGTAAGAATGTGCCGCGTAGTTCTACTTAATCTCGGCAACCTGGTTTTACCGGGGGGATCGTCTTTTGTGATCGGAAGGAAACGGCGTGGCGCATTTTGCATATAGATTGGCGCATTTTGCATATCGGCAGACTCCTGTCTGGGGCTACAGTATCTCCATGTACAACGCAAAAGCCTATGCCGCCTCCAGTGCAACATCGCCGCTAGCCCACACCACGATCGTGCGGCGCGATCCAACCGAAACCGACATACAGATGGAGATTCTTTTCTGCGGCGTCTGCCACTCCGATCTTCACCAGGCGCGCGACGAATGGCGCAGTGTCATGCCCACCGTCTACCCTTGCGTACCCGGACACGAAATTGTCGGCCGCGTGACTAAGGTTGGCGCGAAGGTCTCCAGCTTCAAACCCGGTGACTTGGCGGCCGTCGGCTGCATGGTGGACTCCGATGGCACCTGTCCGGAGTGCAAGGCCGGCCTGGAGCAGTTCTGTCACAAGCCGGTCTTCACCTACAACATGCCGGACAAGCATACGGGCAAAGTCACCTACGGCGGATACTCCGATAGCATCGTCGTGGACCAGCGCTTCGTCCTGCGCGTTCCCACGAACCTCGGCCTGGCCGGAGCTGCACCGCTGCTCTGCGCCGGTATCACCACCTACTCGCCAATGCGGCACTGGGGCGTCACCAAGGGGAAGAAGGTCGGCGTGGTCGGTCTGGGTGGCCTAGGACACATGGGCGTCAAGTTCGCCCACGCGCTGGGCGCGCACACCGTTGTCTTCACTACCTCGGCGGGCAAAAAGGATGACGCGCTGCGCTTGGGTGCGGATGAGGTCGTCCTCTCAAAGGACGCGAATGAGATGGCCAAACACTTCGGCAGCTTTGACTTCATCCTCGACGCCGTGGCCGCCGATCATGACATCAACGCCTACATCAACCTGTTGCGCCGCGATGGCAACATCACCCTTGTCGGTGCGCCGGAAAAGCCTCTACCGGTCTCGGCCTTCAGCCTGATTATGGGCCGCCGCAGCCTCTCCGGGTCGCCCATCGGCGGCATTGCCGAAACCCAGGAGATGCTCGACTTCTGCGGCCAGCACAACATCACCGCCGACGTCGAAGTCATTCCGATCCAGAAGATCAACGAAGCATATGCGCGCATGCTGAAGCAGGATGTGAAGTACCGCTTCTCGATTGACATGGCGTCGCTCAGGGCCGAATAAGGCGATGAACAAGCACTTTCGCTTCTCCGGTAGCATGCTGCAAAAACTCGAAGAGCATGGAGTCTCAGCCGCGGCCGTGCTGCGCAGGGCTGGGCTTTCGCCGGCCATGGTGGCCGATGCGCGGATCCTCCTCAAGACCGAAGAACTCTTCGCGCTTTGGCGCGCTATCGGAGAGGTGAGTGCCAACCCCGCCATCGGCCTGCTGCTCGGGGCAGAGACGAAGACCGAGCGCTTTACTGCCACCGGCCTTGCCGCGCTCTCGTCGGAAAACTTCGGTGAGGCTCTCGGCCGGATGGCGCGCTACAAGCAACTCACCTGCCCGGAAGAGATTCTGCAGAAGAAGCGACGGGGTGAGTGGATCATTCAGTTCCGCTGGCTCCTGGCCGATGAGTCCGAACCCGCTGTGCTGATTGACTGTGCCTTTGCCTGGGTGCTTTCCATCGCGCGCCACGGTACGGGTACGCGCATCTCGCCAAAGTGCGTGGAGTTAGTCGAGCCGCGAGTCCATCGCAAGGCCATGGAGCGCCACTTTGGCTGCACGGTACTTACCGGCGCGGAGCGCAACGCCCTGGTCTTTGATGCCGCCGATGCGGAGCGTCCCTTTGTCACTCGCAACGCAGAGTTGCTCGCCACGCTGGCGCCGCAACTGGAAGAAGAGTTGAAGCAGCAGGAGGTTGATGAGCCCTTTGCGCACAGGGTGCGGCGCGCCATCCGGCAAAGGCTCACCGGACGGCGCCCGACGATGGATGACGTTGCCGATGAGCTGAACGTTAGCACCCGCACGTTGCAACGCCGGTTACAGGAGGCGGATTCGAGCTTTCAGCAAATGCTGGACGAGGCGCGTCATCATCTGGCGCGGCATTACCTCAACAACTCGGTGCTCGAGTTGAACGAAGCAGCCTATTTGCTCGGTTACGAGGATTCCAATTCCTTCGTGCGCGCTTTCCGCACATGGGAGGGAATTCCCCCGGCTCGCTGGCGCGATCAGCAGCGCAGCAAGGCCGCATCATAATCATCTAGCATCCGCTTTTGGGCGGCAGGCCGTAAACCAGGTTTTCGCTCAAGCGGCAGAGCATTTGGCGACCCCGAGAGGCCGTCAGGCAAAGGAGTTTCTTCATGCAGATCACCAGAGTTGGCACGCACCCTTCCATCAAAGGTCCGGCGGATTGGTTCACCGGCGCGGTGCGGATTGATCCGCTCTTTCAGGCTCCCGAACCAGCGCTGGTGCAGGGTGCCAGCGTCACCTTTGAGCCGGGAGCGCGCACGGCCTGGCACACCCATCCCCTTGGACAGACGTTGATTGTCACTGCCGGCTGCGGATGGGTGCAACGCGAGGGTGCGGCCGTGGAGGAGGTTCACGCAGGAGATGTCGTCTGGTTCTCTCCCGGAGAGAAGCACTGGCACGGCGCGACGGCTACCACGGGCATGACGCACATCGCCATTCAGGAGCAGCAGAACGGAAAGGTTGTGGACTGGTTGGAGCAGGTCACGGCCGAGGAATACCGCAAGTAAAAGGTGACCGGCCGTCAGCCGAAAAAGACGGGAGAGGAATGCCCCACGTAGTGGTGAAGCTGGTGCCGGGCAAGAGCGAGGAACAGAAGTCCCGCCTGGCCGCGGCGATTGTGAAGGACGTGATGGCCACGCTTGGCTATGACGAAGGTGCGGTCTCCGTGGCCCTCGAAGAGGTGCCGCGCGAGGACTGGGCAGAGAAGGTTTACAAGAACGAGATTCGCGCTCACTGGAAGCAGCTCTACAAAGAGCCGGGATACAACCCATTCCAGTAGGTCGCAGCGCAGACGCGGCGGTCACCATAGACACCGCGGGAGGATACAAGATGCAAAAACGCAAACTTGGTAGCAGCAATCTGGAAGTGTCAGCTCTCGGACTGGGATGCATGGGCTTGAGCTTTGGCCTCGGCCCAGCGGTGGAGAAGCAAGCGGGCATCGCGCTGATTCGTGCAGCGGTGGAGCGCGGTGTGACTTTCCTTGACACGGCCGAGATTTACGGCCCCTTCACCAACGAGGAACTCGTTGGCGAAGCACTGGAGCCTTTCCGAGAGCAGGTGGTGATTGCCACCAAGTTCGGCTTCAAGATCGAGGACGGCAAGCAGGCTGGGTTGGATAGCCGCCCGGCACACATCAAGGAGGTGGCCGAAGCCTCGCTGAAGCGGCTAAGAACAGACCACATTGACCTCTTCTACCAGCACCGCGTGGATCCCGACGTTCCGATTGAAGACGTTGCCGGCGCGGTGAAAGATTTGATTCACGAAGGCAAAGTGCGCCACTTCGGACTCTCCGAGGCTAGTGCCACCACCATCCGCCGCGCGCACAATGTGCAGCCAGTCGCCGCCCTGCAGAGCGAATACTCCCTGTGGTGGCGCGAGCCCGAACAGGAGATCATTCCGACACTTGAAGAGCTCGGCATCGGCCTCGTCCCATTCAGCCCACTGGGCAAGGGCTTTCTTACCGGCGCCATCAACAAGGATACCGAGTTCGATAAGAGTGACTTCCGCAACATCGTGCCGCGCTTCTCGCAGGAGAATCGCGATGCCAACCAGACGCTGGTCGAACTGATCGGCGATTTCGCAAAACAAAAGAACGCGACGCCGGCGCAGATCGCCTTGGCATGGCTGCTGGCGCAGAAGCCATGGATTGTGCCGATCCCCGGCACAACGAAACTGCATCGTCTGGAAGAGAATCTCGGCGGGGCCAGCGTCGAACTGTCGGTAGATGATAATCGCCGGCTGACGGAGGCAACGTCGAAGGTCAACGTGCAGGGTGCGCGCTATCCGGAGACTTTACAGAAGCTGGTTGGGCGTTAAGCTCGAGCCGTTTGCTTCGCAATCCTGCCGACTGCCTGCCAAGCGATCAGACGGAGGGGGTGGCAGATGTCGGCACGGCGTAGGCGTTCAGAAAGATTCGCAGAGCTTCCTGGTGGCGGCGGTGCTGCTGTGACGGCGGCAGGGTCACGTTCAGCCCGATGATAGAGGGCAGCATAAAAGGACCAATGCACAAGCCCTCCAGGAATTCTGCGGCCTCCCGTGGGTCTGGAATACGAAGGCGTCCGAGGCGCTGCTGGGCTGCCAAGTAGCTGGTCAGCACCTCGCGCTGCGAACTCAATACGGAGGTCCAGAAGTAGCTTGCCATTTCAGGGAACTCCGGTAGGGCGCCAATCAGGGTGCGGACCATGCCCGAGAGGTCGTTCCGGCTGAGCAGGTCGGTGGTGCTTTCGGCATACCGCATCAGTGCCGTCTCCGGCGCCTCGTCCTCGCCCAGCGCGCTAGCAAAGCCCTTGCGGATGCATTCCGCCTGCGCGCGGACGATCTCCTTGAAAAGATCGGACTTTGTGGGAAAGCGGGCGTACAGGGTCTGCTTGGTGGTGCCGGCGCGGCGGGCGATCTCCTCCATACTGGTGCGCTGGTAGCCGTGCTCAATAAAGACCTCGGCCGCCTTTTCCAGTAAAGTTTCAGTGCGCAGATTCGCCTCGGCCACCGAGGGGCGGCCTACACGACAACGCAGGGTAAACTTATCCAAGGACATGGCGGAATCCAAGCTCTCTAACTGGGTCTATGTAAATAATACTACCAAGAGTGATTAAAGGCTTGCATTTTTTGCCGCCTCCGGAAATAATCAATCTAAGTCGTATGATTGAATTTCCGCTCGGCCCCAGGAAACGCTTTATCCCGGCGCTACATAAGAAATGGAGTCATCATGTTGTTCGAACCTGTATCCAGCGGCGGCCACCGGCTGCCCTCAGCTCTCCTCCTGATAGCCGTGGCTGGCATGTTGCTTACCGCGGCCTGCACGGCCAACAAGGCTACCGCCGATGCTCCGGCAGGCGTGCCTGTGACGGTGGCGACCGTGGGGGTCCTGACGGTTCCGGTGGTGCGTGAGTTCGTTGGCCAAACCAGCGCCAAGGAGACGGTGGAGCTGCGCGCGCGCGTCAGCGGCTTTCTGGAGAAGGTGAACTTCCAGGAAGGTTCGCACGTCCGTACCGGAGAAGTGCTTTTCCAGATTGAGCAAAGCACGTACCAGTCGGCGGTGGCCTCGGCAGAGGCGCAGCTCGCCAAAGACCAGGCGAACCTGACGAAGGCCTCGCGCGATGTGGCCCGTCTGCGTCCGCTGGCCGCGGCGAAGGCCGCCCCGGAGCAGGACT
>Ga0302319_10017658_pt1 | contig 13051 bp, 10 predicted proteins | sample Bog_T0_2_FD_203319 | JGI IMG/M metagenome (GOLD analysis project Ga0302319, IMG submission 203319) | Peat permafrost microbial communities from Stordalen Mire near Abisko, Sweden - Bog_T0_2 | ecosystem: Environmental > Terrestrial > Soil > Wetlands > Peat | place: Sweden: Abisko, Stordalen Mire...
GGCCGTCAACAACACGGCAACCAGCCCCAGCGGCAAGTAGCCCAGCGCCAGCAATCGCCACGGCGAACGGGACTCGCTGGTCAGGAGCAACGCCGCCAGGGGAAAGCCCAGATCCAGAAATCGGGCTACGTCGTTCGGGTCCTGGCCCACGGCCGCAAACCGCATCTGCCCCGCCGCAATCGCCTCCGGCGAGCCTAGGTTCGCCACGGTCAGCAAGGCCAGCACCCATGAGCCGGCAACGAATGCCCGCAGAAGCGCGCGAAGATCATGTGGGCTCTCGGCAAACTCCCACACCAGCCAAACGATGGCCATCTCCTGAAAATAGGCCCGCATCATTGTTTGGGTCGCCGATGGATCGATGGTCCAGAAATAAGTGCAGCAAAACCAGAGAAAAAGCGCCAGCACCAGCCACTGCAGCAGCCCCGGCGTGCGAAAACGCCCGGCTTGCAGAACAGCCGGAACGGCTACCAGAAGCAGCGCCAATCCTGCGATGCGCGCGACATTGCCCAGCGGTTCGCCCAGATCCAAGGAGAACTCCCATGGGATCGCGAAAGCGAACAGCAGTAACAGAACCCAGGCAATGCGTCTCATTGGCTAAAACCTATCCGAATAAACCAGGCCCGCATAAATCGTCACCCCAACCGCGGACTGGATCGCCGATTCGATCGTCCTGTTCATCAGGTTCTTGGCCATCGAATCCGGAACGAACAATATGTCGCGGTCATGGATGGGCTGGTCGGGCTCCTGTCCGTGGAGCATGCGCTTCAGGTTCAGCGTGATCAATGTCCGACCGCCCTTTTGTTCTCTGATCAGCAGTGCCCTGCTCGCAGCCGCGTTTTGTGTCGGCCCCCACGCCAGCGACAGAGCCTGCACCACAGTCAGCCCCTGTGCCGGATCGACAGCAAACCCGCCGGGCCGCATCACATCGCCAATCACGTAAACCAGCCCCGCGCGGCTCACCTGCACCGTATCCCCGGCTAACAGTTCGGGGTTATGATCTGCGCTGGTATCCGTTCCGCTTGGATCCAGCACAACCGAATGAGGCACATTCGGCTCGCTGCGATGAAAGATACTGACCAGGCCACCGGCATTCGGCGTCAATCCGGATGCGGAGGAGATCAGGTCCAGGAGTCGATGGTGAACGGTATAGGCATACACCCCTGGGCGCGCCACTTCTCCCAGCACGCTCACATCTTCGCCGGCATAAGCCGTCACCAGCACAGATACCCGCGGGTGCAGCAGCATGCCTTTGGCCACCAGCGCTGCCTCAATCGAGTGCGCGGCCTCACGCTCGCCCATCCCGCCCACCTGCACATCGCCAATCATAGGCAGCGTCACAGTTCCCGCCGCTGACACGCGAACTGCTGAATGAAACTCCGGCGTGCGGAACTCCACCACGTCAAGCAGGTCACCAGGGCCAATTGCTGCCGGCATCTGGGCTGCGGCAAGCCCCGTTCCCTGCCCGGGCAAACCTGCCTGAGTGGCACCCGCCGCTCCATTCCACACTGCGGGCGCATCCTTGGCGTTGGGAACGCTCTTGTTGTCCACCGTGAGCGGAATTCGCGCCACACCCGTGGGCAGGCCATCCAGGTTCGGGGTGGGGGCCTGGCCTCTCGCCAACCCGGTAACCACGACCGCAGTCATCAGCATTACAACTGTACGTTTCACGGGGGTACCCATCGATTCAAGCAAGAGCGCGCCTCCTAATGCCAGCCACAGGCTGACGAATAGCGTGATGGCCATGTAAAGCAGCAAATCGGGCGCTACCGGCTTCACAGGCTGCCGAGCGGGATCTACGACGGAGATGCTTGAGCCTCGAACGCCAGCCTCCAGCGCCGCTTCCTCAACCTTCTCCTGTAACTGCATATAAAGCTCGTGGCTTCGGTTCGCCTCCTGCCGCATTGCCTCGTACTCGGTGGCGGCCTGGTTCAGCTTCATCCCCTCCGCAGTATGCTCGTCCAGGCTTTTGCGGACCAGCTGCTCGCGGTCGGCCGCGGTCTGCCGAGCGCTTTGGAATTGCGCCACAAGTTTGGCGTCCTCGGCCTGCTTCTGGCGGTCAAGTTCCGCGAGCTCCCCGCGTATCTCCACAACCCTTGGGAAGTTCTGCCCGTGTTCCATGCCCAATTGAGAAAGTTCCACTTCCAGTGCGCTTCGTTGCGTGTGAATCTGCTGCAAAAGCGCCGTGGCAAAGCTGCCGTATTCGGCCTCGAGGTGCGGATCGGCCGCGATCGCCAGTTCCGGATCGCCTGTCGAAACTGCCCTGTATTCGGCCTCGCGAAGAATGTGATCGGTGGTGGCTGACACCAGTTCGCGGCTCAACTCGTCAATCTCCAGCAACCCCGGCGTATGTTGAGTGTCTCCAGCCTGCCCATTGGCCAGCGTCTCGGGTGTGCTCAGGATTCCGTGCGCGTTCTGGAAAGCCGTCAAACGCTGCTCATCGCGGTCCACGCGACCCTTCAAATCCTTCAACTGGCCACTTAGCCAATCGGAAGCCTGGACCGTTGCCTGCACCCGCGACTCCCTTTCCTGCTCGCCATAAGCACGGATCAGCGCGTTCACCACAGCCGCCGACAACGCCGCGTCGTTCGAACGAAACCGTATTTCAATCAGTAAGGTGCGGGGCAGGCTTTGCACTCGCAGCCGCCGGTGGAATCGCTCCAGCAGATAGTCCCGAGCGCCGGCATAGTCCTGTGCGCTCGCGTATCCGGGCACGTCGGGGGCGGGCGTCTCTGGTCGAAAGCCCGGAAACCGATCCGCAAAACTCCCCATGAACGCCGGCGCCTGGTAGAGCTTCAGCTGTGTAATCACGCTCCACGCCATCTCGTCGCTGCGAAAAACATCCGCAAGAGTCTCAAGCTGCACCGGTGCGGAGAGAACGGATGCTGAAATCTGAGGTTCCTGGGCCTCCAGACTGAGCGATGAACCAGGCGATGTGCGCAGCGCAACCCTGGCGCTTGCCTCATATTGGTTGGGAGCGATCAGGCAATAGAGAAGGCACAGCAGCAGTAATCCCCCAACGACGCCGGCGACCAACCGCCGCTGGCGCGAAACGACCGCCCAAACCTCCCTCAAAGAGGTCGAGGAACTCTGCTGGTTGACATGCCCATGGCGCGCAGGGTCAGCGTCGAGCGGCAAGTCGGGTTGTGCTGCAGGGGTTTCCGGCAAGAGTTGGTATCCTCGCTCCCAGAACCATGCCCGCAGTTTTCGGCAGGGCAATCGCTGAGTTCGAACGTGTTTGAAATCGACTCGATCCGGAGGAAAAAACGGGGCCTTTCAACCCCGAATAATCAAAATCAGCATCGCCGGTGGATTTCAGTTGAACCCACTCGTTCATTCCAAAAAGGGGAAGCTCTCCGCTTCATTTACCCAAACTCGCGAGTCTCTCCTCCGTCAATACAAAGCGAACGGCCAGCGACGGAGAAATACTCAGCAGTGTGACCCATCCGGAACGAATTGCGCGTGAGGTGCGTCACACATGAACCTCAGGACGCTCTACTCCGCTGCCGCTCGCTCCAGGGTCGCAATATCCAGCTTCATCATCGGCATCATCGCCCGCATCCCGGCCGGATTGCTTACGTACTCGACAATCCTTCGCGGCACAATTTGCCAGCAGAGTCCGAACTTATCCTTGATCCAGCCGCAGCCCAGCTCTTTGCCACCGTCGCCGAGCTTGGCCCAGTAGCTGTCGATCTCCTCCTGCGTCTGGCAGGCCACTGAGAATGAGAACGCCTCGCTCAGTTGATGCGCGGGGCCGCCGTTGAGGAACGTAACCTTCTGGCCATCCAACTCAAAATCGATCGTCAGCAGCGACCCGACCGGTCCCGGCCCAGCCTCCGTCACGCGCAATTCCCTGAGCTTCCGGCTGTTTGGAAAGACAGTGAGGTAGAAGTTGGCAGCTTCTTCAGCATCCGTGTTGAACCACAAGAATGGGGTGATCTTGTTCATAGCCTGCACGATTTCTATCGCCTCCTTTAATAAATTAGATTCTAATTTGCCTTGATCCCATCGTCAGCCAGTTCCTGGGCGAGCGAGATTGCAATCCGTGCTTCCTGCGGGATATCCTCAGCGGCAAGCACGCTTCCATCGCGGAGACCTACATGCTCATCGAAATGCGCGGTGTTTGTCCATTGCTGCAAGTCTTCGACATGCCGACATCGGTCCGATTCTATCGCGATGTACTCGGCTTCGAGATTGCCGAACATGCGCCCATCCGGGACATCGATGAATTTGGCTGGTGCCTGCTTCGGCACGGCAATGGCACCGAGCTCATGCTGAACACCGCCTACGACTACGGCGAGCGCCCAGAGTTCCCCGATTCCGCCCGCGTAGGGGCCCACGGCGACACCTGCGTTTACATTGGCTGCCCCGATGTTGACGCAGCTTACCAACACCTTTTCGATAAAGGTCTCAAGATCAGCCCACCGAAAGTCGCATGGTACGGCATGAAGCAGCTCTATCTCAAAGACCCCGACGGCTTCGGCATCTGCTTCCAGTGGAAGGCCTGACCCGCGACAGCGCCACAGCCGATCCTGTATCGTCAATCTCGTTCGTCTATGATTCTCTCGCTCCCACTCCTGGCCGAGCCTCAACACTTCTCCCTCCTAGAGAAGCTGAGTTTCGCTGCCCTGACCATCGCATCGGCCTATGGCTTTTGGCGGCGCTTCGGGCCCATCCTGAACAAAATCCTTCATTCGAAAAAGGACCCCGGCTTCCACCTATTCCCCATCGGCCGCCGCATCTGGGACTTTGTCTGGGAAGTCCTTTGTCAGGCCAAAGTCGTCCGCGAGCGCGCACTTCCCGGCCTGGCGCACGCCTTCGTCTTCTGGGCCTTTTTAGCCTTTGCACTGGTCACGCTGAACCACTGCGCCATTGTCTTCGGCATCGGCTTTCTATCGCCCAGCGGAGTCATTGGCCGCTTCTACTTCTACGTCGCTGCCCTTTTCGCCGTGACCTGCGCAGCCGGTATTCTCGGCCTTTTCGTTCGCCGCTTCCTCGTCCGGCCCAAGTGGCTCGGCGAACACCTTTCCTGGGAATCCGGCGTCATCGCGAGCCTGATCTTCGCCCTGATGGCCACCTACCTGGCCTCGTTCTGGGTCATCGCCACCAGCCCTGCCGCGCGCGCCCTCTGGTGGATTCACTCCCTGGCTCTGCTCATTTTTCTCCCGCTAATCCCTCACACCAAGCACCTGCATCTGGTGCTCAGCCCGGCCACCATTTTTTTATCCCGCGGCGGCTTCAGCCAAATTCCCCCGCTTGCCGGCGACGAAGACTTCGGCCTGGTCGCCGGAACGGATCTGACGCAACTGGTCAGCCTTCAGGCTTATTCTTGCGTGGAGTGCGGCCGCTGCACCGAGCACTGCCCCGCCGCCAATACCGGCAAGCTGCTCAACCCCAAAGAGATCATCCTCGGCGTCCGCGCCTATCTTAACGACCTGGGCCCGGCCTCCGACCAACCTTTGCTCGGCAAATACAACTCCCAGCAGGCCGTCTTCCAGTGCACCACCTGCGGCGCATGCGAGTTCCAGTGCCCCGTCGGCATCGAGCACGTCCCCATCCTCGTCGGCCTGCGACGCGGCGCAGTGAACACGGGAGCGTGGGAAGACCAGCACGGCAGCAAGCTCTTTCTGGCTCTTGAACGCGGCAGCAATGCGCTCGGTCTAAGCCCCGCCGAGCGCGATAAATTCATTCAGAAGCAAGCCCTGCCCATCTTCGACGGGACGCAGGAACATTGTTTATGGCTGGGCTGCATGGGCGGATACGACCCCAAAGGGCGCGAAATCATCGCCGACTTCGCCCGCGTGATGAATTACCTGGGCACAAGCTACGGTGTGCTGCGTAAGGAAAAATGCACCGGCGACCCGGCGCGCCGTCTCGGCAACGACCTTCTCTTTCAGCAACTGGCGGAGGCCAACCTCGAAGCCCTGGCGCAAAACAAGGTCAAGAAGATCGTCTCCATCTGCCCGCACTGCGTTCGGACCATCCAGGAAGACTGGAAGGAATACGGCACGCCGCCAGAGATCGAGCACCACAGCGAGTTTCTGGCCCGCTTCGCGGACAAACTTCCGCATCCAAGCAAAAATGGCAAAGATTCTGCGGATGAAACCATCGTCTTCCACGACCCCTGCTACCTGGGCCGCTACCGCAACGTCTACGAGCAGCCCCGCGCCGTCGCCGCCCTCGCAGGCACCGTAATTGAAGCGCCGCGCAATCACGAGCGCAGCTTCTGCTGCGGAGCCGGCGGCGGTCTTGCGTTTCTTGGCGAAGAAACCGGTGAGCGGGTCAGCCACAACCGCGCCGCCGAACTTGTGGCCACTGGCGCGCAAACCGTAGGCACGGCTTGCCCGTTTTGCAATACCATGTTTCGCGATGCGCTGGCGGCGACCGGCGACGCGCCGCCAAAGCTGTTGGACATAGCGCAGCTGGCTGCACGCGGGTTGCCCATCGCCCAATCCGACTAAAATTAACCAGAGCCATTCATCATGAAGATTATCGTCGCCATCAAACAAGTCCCCGACCGCGATGCCCAAATTCGGATCGACTCCGCGGGCACATGGATTGAAGAATCCAACCTCCAATACGCCCTCAACGAGTCTGACGCCTACGCCCTGGAAGAAGCTCTTCAGCTCAAGGAAAAGCATGGCGGCGAAGTCATCGTCGTCAGCGCCGGGCCCGAGCGCATCGGCCAAACCATCCGCGAAGCCCTGGCCAAGGGCGCAGACCGCGCCATCCAGATCGACTGCGACAACATGGCCGACCGCGATGCCCTCGGCGTAGCTCGCCTGCTCGCAGCCGCGATGCAACCCGAGAATCCAGACCTGATCCTCACCGGCCTTCAGTCGGAAGACCTGGGACTTGGCCAAACCGGCGTCATCGTCGCGGAGTTGCTTGGCCTGCCCCACGCGACGCTGATCCTGCATGTCGAAAAAACCGAAACCGGCCTTACCGTCAAGCGCGAACTGGAAGAAGGCTGGTTCCAATCCATCGAACTGCCCACCCCGGCGGTTCTCACCATCCAATCCGGAGGCAACAAGCTCCGCTACGCTACGCTGATGGGCATCAAGCGGGCAAAGACGAAGGACGTGCGTCGCCTGACAGCCGCGGAATTAGTCCCGAGCAATCAAACAGCCGTACCCGTCGTAACTCTGGTTCAGGTCACCCTGCCACCGAAGCAGAAATCCACGCAGATTCTTTCGGGCACGGCCAAAGAAGCCGCCGAAGCCCTGGTAGAAAAGCTGAAGTTCGAGATGCGCGTCCTATGAGCGGAATTCTTGTTGTAATCGAACTGCGGGAAGGTCGCATCTCCCGCATCAGTCTGGAAGCCGTGGCCGCCGCACGAGCCCTGCTCAAGCACGTGGCCGCTTCCGTTCACGGTGTGGCAATGACGGTCAGCGCCATCGTGACTGCACCGATCGGCGGACCGTTCGGTGAACAGCTGGGCAGCCTGGGCGTGGACCGGGTCGTGGTCCTCTCACACCCGCTGCTGCACCACTACACGGCCGACGGCTACACGCTGGCTATCGAGCAACTCATCCAATCCGAGAGCCCTGCGTACGTAGTCTTTCCCCACACCTACCAGGTCCGCGATTACGCTCCCGCTCTTGCAGCCCGGCTTGGGCAAGTGCTTATCAGTGATGTTGTGGCGCTGGGCGAAGGTCCGGTCTTCACCCGCCAACTCATGCAAGGCCGTCTCAACGGAAACTATCGTCACTCAGGCGACGGCCCCTGTTTTATTTCGGTCCAGGCGGGAGCCTTCCGGGCGGAAGCGCCCAATACAAGCACCGCGGTCGCCGAAGCTTCAATTTTTACTCCAGCCATTGACCCATCCCAGATCCGCACCCGCCCAGGCGAACCCTTCCGCGGCAGCTCTCAAACCATCGATCTCGGCTCAGCGCAGCTCATCGTGAGCGTAGGCCGCGGCATCAAGGACGCCGAGAACATTCCCATCGTGCAGGAACTGGCCACGGCCCTTGGCGCGGAGCTGGCCGCCTCGCGCCCGATCTGCGACAACGGATGGCTCCCCATGGATCGCCAGGTAGGCAGCTCCGGCCAAACTGTTTCGCCAAAGCTTTATCTGGCCATCGGCATCTCCGGAGCCATCCAGCATCTGGTCGGCATGAAAGGCTCGCAGTGCATCGTAGCCATTAACAAAGACCCCGACGCCCCTATCTTCGAAGTGGCCGATTACGGGATAGTCGGCGACCTGTTCGAGGTGGTTCCGGCCCTGATCGCGGCCCTAAAATCATCAAAGGGTTAAACTGAATTCAGCAAGACAGCACATCACACGATTCCCGCGACCGCGCAATATTGGTTCATTCCGCGCCAGGAGGGTTCCTATCACTACTCAGGGTTTGCAATTCGACGACGGGACGATACAGAGGCTCGAGTCCATTTACCAAACCAGCGAAGCCGCGATCCGGCGTAAGGCTGTTCTCGACGCCCTGAATCTCAAACGCGGCGAGTGTTCGCTCGACATCGGCACCGGGCCCGGCTTTGTGGCGCTGGAGATGGCCGTGGCAGTGGGCGGCACCGGACAGGTGGAGTGCATCGACACCAGCGAGACCATGATGCGCATGGCCTTCACGCGCTGTGCCGGCAAGCCCTGGGTGTGCTTTCAGATCGGCAACGCAACGGAGCTCCCGGTGAGCAGCAATTCCTGTGATGCAGCCGCCGTTATCCAGGTGCTTGAGTTTGTCCCCGACGTACCCGAAGCTCTTGGCGAGCTTTACCGAGTGCTTCGCCCCGGAGGCCGCGCCGTGATCGTCTCGACCGACTGGCCATCCCTGGTCTGGAATGCGTCGGATTTTGCGCGGATGACTAAGATTCTGGATGCCTTCAGTGAGCATTGTCCCCATATCGCTCTTCCCAGAGTACTTGTTCCCATGCTCAAAACGGCCGGATTCGCCATTGCATCCCAGTCCATTCTTCCGCACTTCAATGCGATTTACAGCCCCGACACGTTTAGTTCGCTGACCGCCGGCCTGATTGCGTCCTTTGTTCCGGGAAGGCGCGGCGTCAGCCAGGACGAAGCACTTGCGTGGCTCGAAGACCTGCGCCAAACGGGAGAACGCGGAGAGTGGTTTTTCTCGCTCAATCAGTACCTGATTCTGGCTGAAAAGCCGGTAGTCAGGGAGTGAAGGTCGCTCGATTCGCCGATACAAGCGAATGCTAACAACTTCGTCGCTCGCGAACCCGATCTATCGGCCACCACCGACTGACGCCTCGTCGCCGCCTACTCCGCACCGTCCAAAGCGGGCGCCGCAATGGGCTTCTTTGCTTTCGTAGTAGTAATCAACACCACGCTGACAAGAACACATGCAGTCCCAAGAATCGTTCGCAGCCCCAGGCCTTCGCCACCTATGAAGTAACCAATAATCACAGCTACAACGGGATTCACATAAGCATAAGTTCCCACTGTAGTTGGTGACTCGTGATGGAGCAGCCAGACATAGGCGGTAAAGCCGACAATCGACCCTGCGACGATGAGATAAGCCAAGGCAAACCACGCTCCGCCGGACACACTCATCGGATGGAAATTTCGAAACTCTCCCAGCGCTCCAGCCGCAATGGTTAGCAACACGCCTCCGGCCAGCATCTGCGTGCCGGAGCTCATTACCTTCGATGCCGGAAGCGGCAGCTTGCGGTTCAATGCCGACGCGACGGACCAACTCACGGATCCAATCAGCAGCGCGATCGCGCCCATTCTGTCGATGGGCGCGCCGCCCAGATTCAATGAGCGGCTGATCAGTACGGCTACTCCTGCAATTCCCACCAGCAAGGCTAGTGCCAGCCGGATAGTGAGCCGCTGGGTGCGCAGGATAACGATCTCAGACAGGGCCATGAACACCGGAATCGTGGCCATCATCACGGCCGCAATTCCCGATGGCACACGCTGCTCGGCCCAGAACAGCAGGCCGTAGTCGAAGACGAATATGAGCAGCGCCAGGAAGAACGCCGACATCCATTCGCGCGGCTTGGGCGAGTGCTCGCCACGTGCTGCCATCCAGAGATAGAGCACCAAGCCCGCGACCAGGAAACGCATGGCCGCATACAAGAAGGGCGGAATTTCATGCACGCCGACACGAATGGCAAGAAATGTGGAGCCCCAGACAAAATAGATAATCGCGAACGCCAGCAGCGTTTTCCAAGTCCGGCGATGGGCTTTGGGTTCCATAGCAGAGTCCTGTAAGCACTTTATCAAGTCTTGAGGAGCAAATCTCATTTGCGTGCTCATAGCCTGAGGCGTTATGGTTCGTTGTTTGATAAAGCGTGCTTCAAAAATGGCAGACGAGTCCGAGTTGTCGTCCCGCAGGGGTTAAAACCCCTTCTTTTTCGGACCTTCTCGGCACGACTGAAGTCGTGCCCTGACACAAAGCGGGTTTTTGAAGCCCGCTACAAACTATGGCTCCAACGGAGGCGCGGGGAATGTATCTTCCTGAGTCGTATCAAGCCGCATTGTTTCTCATGGTCCTGAGCATGTTGTGCTGGGGATCGTGGGCCAACACGCTCAAACTCTGCCCCGGCTATCGCTTCCAGCTCTTCTATTGGGATTACGCCATGGGCCTTGCGCTTGCCACCGTGGTCTGGGGATTGACGGCAGGCAGCCTGGGACATGCAGGTCCTGGGTTTGTTGACGAGGCGGGCAATGCATCGGTCGGCGCGATTCTGTTTGCCATCGCGGGCGGCGTAGTTTTCAACGTTGCCAATCTCCTGCTGGTAGCCGCGATTGAGGTAGCCGGGCTCGCGGTCGCCTTCCCGGTCGGCATCGGCCTGGCGCTGGTCATCGGCGCGGTCTCAAGCTACTTGGTAACCCCGGCCGCCAATCCCCTGCTGCTGTTCGGTGGAGTAGCGCTGGTTGCCGTTGCCATCGTGCTGGATGCGGCCGCCTACCGCAAGCGCGAGGCAACGGCGAAGGCGACGACTACACGCGGCATCGTACTCTCGCTGGTCGCCGGAGTGCTGATGGGCGGGTGGTACCCCATCGCAACTCACGACCTTGCTACCACTTCTGGTCCGGGCCCCTACGCAATCGCACTCTACTTTGCCATCGGCGTGCTGCTCTCCACCATTCCAGCCAACCTGCTGCTGATGACCAAGCCGCTTGACGGCAAGCCTCCCGTTGATGGGTCGGGCTACTGGCGCGCTCCTTTCGCGTGGCACCTGGCGGGTGTGTTCGGCGGCGCGGTGTGGTGCGTTGGCGCGGTGGCCAACTTTGTGGCGTCGGTGGCGCACCTGGCAAGACCAATCGGCCCGGCTGTCTCCTACTCTATTGGCCAGGGAGCAACCATGATTTCAGCCTGCTGGGGAGTGTTTGTGTGGCGGGAATTCGCAGGCGCGCCGCGGACGGCCAATGTGCTTCTGCTGCTGATGTTCATCTGTTTTGCGTTGGGTCTGGGCGCTGTTGCCATGGCTCCGCTGTACTGATCCTGAGAGGTTCTTACCATGAGCGATTCGCGCAAACCTATCGTAGTCGTCGGCAGCGTCACCATGGACATGGTCACGCGCGCCAAACAGATTCCCCGCATCGGGCAAACTGTGATTGGTACGGGCTTCGACACCACTCCTGGCGGCAAAGGCGCCAACCAGGCTGTTGCCGCGGCACGCCTCGGGTATCCGACACATATGGTCGGCAAAGTCGGCGATGACGTCTACGGCCCCGTGCTGCTGGATAACCTGGCCCGAGCAGGCGTAGAAATCGCGGCCATGGAGAAGGTTGGCGGACCCTCCGGCCTGGCCCCCATCTTTCTGTCCGAAGCCGGCGAGAACGCTATCGTGGTCGTCCCCGGAGCCAACGGCAAAGTCGATTCCGCGTCCGTCGATCGCCACGCCGATCTCATCCGTTCCGCCGGAATGGTTCTCTGCCAACTGGAACTGCCCATCGAAACCGTCAGCTACGTTCTGGCGCTGTGCGCGGAAGCGGGCGTTGCGGTGATGCTCGATCCTGCACCCGCCGCTGCCCTTCCCGATCCCATCTGGAGCCAGGTGGCGTGGTTTACGCCCAACGAGACCGAAGCTGCCTTCTATCTCGGCGACGATTCAACGCCCGAAGAAGCAGCGCAGCACCTGTTGGGCCGCGGATTGAAGGGCGTGGCCCTGAAGCGCGGCGCGGAAGGATCGTACATAGCGGTTGCCAGCGGCAATGCGGGCTGGGTAAAGCCTTTCGCCGTGAAGGCTATGGATACAGTGGGCGCGGGCGATTGCTTCAACGGAGCCTTTGCCGTGGGTCTGCTGGAAGGCAACGACCCATGGAAAGCCGCCCGCTTTGCCTCAGCAGCAGCCGCCATTTCAGTTACGCGGCCGGGGGCGCAGGCGTCAATGCCGTCAAGAGCCGAGGTGGATGAATTCCTCACGTCGAGCAAATAGCATTTCTGGATCATTCAACCCCAAAGCCGGATCAAGACTAATGGAGAAATCAGCCCAAATGCTTCACAAAGTCAGCCTGGGAATCCTCCTGACCGCATTCTCTCTAACAGCGGCAGCGCAAGATACTCAATATGGACCCAGAGGCCAGCAAATCCCGGCACCCGATTGCTTGAACCTGCATTACGCCTGGGAAAATGTGTTGACGGCGGGCTGCCTGCCCTTTGCGCACGAGCGCTGGCTCCGCGATATCCAGCACTGGCGGGCGGAACGCCGTATCCGCATCGCCTACGATCCCGCGCGCTACGAACTACCTGCCCTGAAATGGACCCAGTCCAGCTTCATCCAACCGCAAATGATGGCCCAGGACCGATACTTCTACGATCCGGCCACCGGCCGCTATACCGTCGATCGCTATCTGGAGGATCTCAAAAAGCGCTATGGCGGAATCGATGCGGTGCTGGTGTGGGCTACCTACCCCAACATGGGCATCGACGACAGGAATCAGCTTGAGATGGTTGAATCCATGCCTGGGGGTATAGAGGGCGTCCGGCAGATGGTTGCCGACTTTCACCGCCGGGGCGTCCGCGTGCTCTTCCCAATGATGATGTGGGACGAGGGCACGCATCAGCCCGACGAGCCCTGGCCCTACGCCATTGCCGCCCTGATGAAGCAGATCGACGCGGATGGCGTG
>Ga0302319_10017660_pt1 | contig 13050 bp, 11 predicted proteins | sample Bog_T0_2_FD_203319 | JGI IMG/M metagenome (GOLD analysis project Ga0302319, IMG submission 203319) | Peat permafrost microbial communities from Stordalen Mire near Abisko, Sweden - Bog_T0_2 | ecosystem: Environmental > Terrestrial > Soil > Wetlands > Peat | place: Sweden: Abisko, Stordalen Mire...
TAGTTTTTCGACGGTCGAAAACTGGATGGCCTGCATGCCGAGCGCCCGAGCGGCATCGATGTTGACCATCTTGTCATCCAGGAAAAGAGATTCTTCGGGACGCGTGTTGAGCTGCTTAAGGACCTGGCGATAAATGGCGGGATCAGGTTTGGCGATATTCAGCTGAAAACTCCACACAAGCACGTCGAAGCGATCGATCCAATCGAATTCGCGCTCGATGTTGGCGAGAACACTATCTCCCATGTTGGATAGGATTGCAGTTAGCAAACCGCGGGCTTTAAGCTGCTGCTGCCAGGCGAGCATGGCGTGATTCTGAGTGGTCCACATGCAGGCATCGGCGTGGTTTAGCTGATTGACTGCATCGGAACCTAGATCGAGGTTGGCCTCGCGCAGTAGTTTCTCCCAGAACATGACTCCGGTCAGCTTGCCTTCGTCGTACGCGTGTCGATCGGCCCAATAGAGGCTTTCGAAGCGATCATGCGGCAAGCCCGTGATGCGCAGAAGCGCGGCGTGCGACTCGGGGTCAGGGGGGCCCGTCAATACCATTCCGTAGTCGAATACAACCGCGCGCAGAGACAAGGTTCCTCCAAAGTGCGTCCATGTATGGTTGGAAGAGACGCCTGTTCCTATTGTGCACGAACCAAACGCGGCACATGAGATAAAGGGCCTGAATGATTGATGGAAATAGGCTTATGCGATTTTCGTTACGGACAAATTGGAATACGGATGAGAGCGAATTGGCGCGTGCGCATCGGGAACGCGTGACGGCTGGTCTTCCCGTCGCCGACCTGACGGCGTCGAATCCAACACGATGCGGGTTTGAACATGACGGGCAAATGCTGACGGCACTGACGGACTCCCGGGCTCTGGATTACGATCCGCAGCCGTTGGGAAATTTGGATGCGCGGAGGGCGGTGTGTGAGTATTACCAGGACCACGGCATTCGTTTGGGACCGGAACAGATTGTCCTGACCACGAGCACGAGCGAGGCTTACAGCTTTCTTTTTCGGCTATTGTGCGATCCCGATAGCGAGATATTGGTGCCGCTGCCAGGATACCCGCTGTTTGATTTTCTGGCGGTCTTGGACAACGTAAGGGTAAGGAATGCACCTCTGGTTTACGACCAAGGATGGCAGATCGACCCAGAAGGGTTTCGCAGGGCGATAACGGATAAGACACGGGCGATTGTCCTGGTGCATCCCAACAACCCAACCGGGCACTTTACGAAGCAGTGGGAGGCAGAAAGACTGGCTGAGCTTTGCCGGGAATTCGACCTGTCGCTGATTGTGGATGAGGTATTTCTAGACTACGGGTTTGTGGGAGGGGAGCAGAGCTTTACCACGGGAATGGACGGGGTTCCAGTATTTGTGGTCAGTGGGCTGAGCAAGATTGCCGGGCTACCCCAGATGAAGGCGGCGTGGATTGTGGCGACCGGGCCGGAAATGCCGGAGGCAATGACGCGCCTGGAGGTGACAGCGGATACGTTTCTCTCAATGAATGCGCCGGTACAGTGTGCATTGCCGCATTGGCTTCGGGAGCGTGAGGCGAGCCAAGGTCAGATCAGAACACGCGTGGCAGCCAACCTTTCAGAACTCGATCGGCAATTGGAGCGGTTGCAGGTAATCCAGCGGTTGAAATTGGAAGGCGGGTGGTACGCTACACTGCGGATTCCGGCGCTCGGGAAGGATGAACTGACGGTTCTGGAATTGTTGGAACAGGGAGTTTGGATACATCCAGGTTATTTTTTCGGGATGGGCGAATCAGGTTGGCTAGTGACCAGCTTGCTGACGCCGACAGAAGAATTCAAGGCGGGTGTCAGCAGACTTATTAACTATTTTAGAACGCACCAAGGTGGTAATAAAATCACAGACTCAATTCAAGTTTAACTTTACATTTTTCCTGTATCAGCCAGAAAGATAAGTTTGTTATTGATTTTCACTCTCAATTTACGGCAATCGAAGAAAGGGATTCGATCTGCGTTCGGCACCGATTGATGTGGTAGGCCCGTGGCCGGGTAGGACCGTCGTTTCGTCCGGCAAAGCGAGCAGGCGAGTCTGAATTGATTCGATGATCTGACGAGAATTACCGCCGGGCAAGTCGGTACGACCGATGCTGCCGGCAAACAACGTGTCGCCGGCGATGAGCAACTTAAGCGGTGCAAAATGAAGGCAGACCGAACCTTGGGTGTGCCCTGGCGTGTGCAGAACCAGGGCAGGAAATTTGGCCAATCCAACGACCATGCCTTCGGAAAGGTTCTCATCAGGCGGAGCGGTTTCAGGGGTCGGAATGCCGATCCAGCCGGCTTGTTCATCCATCATTTTGAGCAACGCGAGATCGTTTTCGTTTAGAAAGATGGGCGCGCCGGTGAGACGCTTGAGCTTGAGCGCACCGCCAACGTGGTCGATGTGGGCGTGCGTAACAAGTATCTGTTTGAGGGTGAGGCCAAGTTCAGTGAGCCTTCGCTGGATGCGGCTGATCTCGTCACCGGGATCGATTACGATCGCCTCGCCGGTCTCCGGGTCGCCCATCAGTGTGCAATTACATTGCAGAGGGCCGACGGGAAAGGTTTCGAAGATCATGTTTTTTACCTTATTGGGCAACGCGGTCGGGTTGGTTCTTGAAGGATTGCGACCAACAAAAAACGGCAGGCCCAAGCCCGCCGTTCTACGGACAGGTCTGAAAGGCGGCGTTTCTACTTACCGGATTTAGCGGGTGCAGATGATGGGATGGGCTTGGTGTTTTCGAGCACGGAGTGTAAACCACTGGTGCGGACGTAAAGGGCAGTCAAGGTAATCGACGTGAACATGAAGATGACGGCAGACCAGGTGGTGAGGCGGGTAAGAACGTTGGCGGCGGCACGGGGACCGAAAGCGGTCTGTGAACCTTGTCCACCAAAGGCGCCGGCCAGGTCGGCCGAACGGCCTTGCTGCAAGAGGACAACGCCAACCAGGAACAGGCACACGATCACGTGCACAACGACGACGACGTATAGAAGAATCTGCATTGTCTAAGCTGCTTTCAAATCTATCCGGTTGATGCGGACAGAAGAATCTCTGGTGCGGAAGAGGGGACTTGAACCCCTATGCCTTTTGGGCGCCAGCACCTCAAGCTGGTGCGTCTGCCAATTTCGCCACCTCCGCACACGGTGAACCTTACGAGTATACCAAAGTTCGAGGGCTGAAGGGCAGTGGTACGGGCGATGGCGGTGGATGCTGGTGTGCTTCCGTCTACTTAATCAGTCGGGTCATCCATGCAGCAAGGGCTTGCTGGTCCGGGGTACCGGCGGCGAGTGCATTCTGAACGTTTTGGCGCTCCGATTCCTCTCGATTCTGACTGATTTTGAATTTGCCTTCGATGCGGGAGATGGGGATGCGGAATCCGACGATGCCGGCGAGCATGGTGCGCCGAAAGCCCTCGGGCATTGCGCGCCATTTATCAATGTAGGCGGGTTCGGTGGATTGAATAAGTCCGGCGAGGAGGGCTTCTTTGCCGGGTTCATCTTCAACCAGCGAGAGGGTGCCGTAGGCGTGGACGGCGATGTAGTTCCAGGTGGGCACGGAGAGCGCTTCGATGTAGAGTGTTGGCGAGACATAGGAGTGGGGCCCGGGAAAGATCACGAGGGTTTCGCGGCCGGCGAGGGATTGCCAATGGCGATTGGCCTTGGCGAAGTGGCCTTCGAGAAGGCCGTGTTCGCCCTCGTCTTTCACGACCAGCGGAAGGTGGGTGGCGACGAGGGGCTGGTCCCGGGGGCCCGTAAGGATCGCGAACGAATAAGTCCGCATGGCTTCAAGAAGGATGGAACGGTCCGTTATCTGGTTGAATTTGGGTGAGTACACGCTGGTCCTTGTTGATCGGGGCGGATTAAGGTTTGTGGTTTCCCAACCTTTCCGCAATGAAAAGTGGAAAGTATGGCACCCGGTGGTCGTGAACCATTCACGGAAGAACCCTTACTGAATTCGTTCGAAGCGGAATCCGGCTTCGCGCAACGCGTGGCTGATGGCGGTGATGTGCGTTGCACCGCGGGTCTCCAAGGTGACGTCGATGACGGTTTCATTGAGACTGACGCCATAGTAGGCGCGGTTGTGGATTGTTTCAGTGATGTTGGCTCTTTCGCGGGCCAGGATCTGCGTGAGGTTGAGCAGAGCGCCGGGGCGGTCCTGGAGATAGACGCGGACGCGTAGCAGGCGACCGTCCTTGACGAGGCCTCGCTCGATAATCCGGGCAAGAAGGGTGACGTCGATGTTGCCGCCGCAGACGAGCACGACGGTGCGGCGATGGCGGAGGTTGGTTTTTGACTGAACGACAGCGGCAAGGGCGGCTGCGCCTGCACCCTCGGCGAGGGTTTTCTCCTGCTCGAGGAGCATGAGGATGGCGCTGGCGATTTCCTCGTCGTCAACCGTGACAATTTCATCCACGTACCGGGAGACCATGGGGAGGGTGAGGTCGCCGGCGCGACGAACGGCGATGCCGTCGGCGATGGTGGCTTCCGCTGCAATGGTGACGGGCTCGCCGGCCTCGCGGGCGCGGAGCATTGAGGGCAGTTTTTCCGACTCGACGCCGACGACGCGAATCCTGGGATTGGTTTCCTTGAGCGCGCAGGCGATGCCGCTGATGAGACCTCCACCTCCGATGGGGACGACGACGGCTTCGATGTCCGGGACCTGCTCAAGAAGCTCGAGGCCGATGGTGCCTTGACCGGCTATGACCTCAGAATCATCAAACGGATGGATAAATGTACGTCCCTCCTGGATGCGACGGCGGAGGGCTTCTTCGCAGGCTTCGTCATAGCTGGCGCCGTGCAAGATGACCTCTGCGCCGTAGCCGCGGGTGGCGGCCACCTTAATCTGTGGAGTGGCAAGCGGCATAACGATCTGGGCGCGGATGCCGCAGGCGGCGGCGTGAAAGGCTACACCCTGGGCGTGGTTGCCGGCGCTCGCGGCGATGACCCCGCGTTCGCGCTCAACCTTGCCAAGGGTGAGGAGCTTATTGAGGGCGCCGCGCTCCTTGAATGAGCCTGTGCGTTGAAGATTCTCAAGCTTCAGGTGGAGGGGAAGGCCGGTGAGCTGCGAGAGGTGATGGGAGAGATGACAGGGAGAGACGTGGATGGCTTCGCCGATGCGGGCACGAGCCGCCTGGATACTGGACAACGTAACGGGTTCCAAGGTTTCACCTCGATAAAAATAGGGCAAGAAATCAAAAAAGCCACCTGCCGCGCTGCGGGGTGGCCTGGATGCTCTAGTGCTGAATCTGGTTTATCAGGCTCTGTTTCCCACGTATTTGCTCAGTTTGGTAATTCGAATGGTGGGGATGAAGGGGTCGCCTAGAGCGATGGTGCAGGAGGTCGCGTAGGCGGGTAAATTGCGCATAACGTTGTTGGCAGTAGAGCAGAGGTTGATGTGCGCGTCAAGAGAATATATAGGTTGCAGGGACGGCAAGTGGTCTGAAAAGAGAATGATAGAGGATTTCAAAGGATTTCTCCTACCTTGGGGCAGCGTTATGTTCGACGGTATGGAGGCTAGGTTGTCAAGTGAGAAATGGACTGTGAATGCGCGAGAGCATATACTGTTTGTGGATATTGAGAGTAGCCGTACCAAAGGGAGCGACGAATGATCAATGGAACGACCACCGCTTAATCGACGGTCTTCTCATCAGCGTGGGCCGACAGCCCCGTTCTGATCTTATCTAGCCGATCGCGATCAGCGGGCTGGATGTGGTTTCTGAAACCTCGCAAGTCTCCGCCATCCGTGTCGAAGTCCGCGTCAACATATCTCTTCAAGATTGTTCCTTTTTGTGGACCCGCAATCTTTTCCAAGGCATCGATCACCACGCCTGCTCGTTGCGTGAAATTTGTATCGCCTGGGTTAGCAGACGGATTCTGACGAAAATCGCAGTAATACGAAATCGCGCGAAAGCAAGCGAGGTTGTATTCGATCTCCGTCCGCATTTTGGCGTCTGGCTCGAATTCCCAATTAGACAGCGCCAAAGCCTTCACAGCCAGTTTCTCGGCCTCACTAAGTCCTCTTCTAAATTCATCCGATGCTGGACTCGAGGGCCAGTTTCTTGGTTTTTTCGAATCAAGAGCAATGCGAGAAAGATTGAAATATGCTCTTTGCTGTTCGGGGTGCAAGCGCGCGCTGTTGTCGAATCGAACGCGGGCCTTCTCTCGAAATTCGGCTTCAAGATCGAATTTCTTTACGCTGAGGCAATAGTCTGCACAACGAACCAGAACTACAGCGAGGTCGTTCTGTAGCTGGAAGTCCATGGGGTGGCTAAAGAGCCAAAATTCGAGCAGATGATGTGCCCGTTCCAGATCCTGCCATTGACCGGATTGTAATTTATTCTCATGTTCGAACTTCGAAGTGTAGAAATTTGCTAACCCGCGCAACTTACGATGCTCTAAATGGAGCAATCCGGTGCCTGGATCCGGATCGGTTCCTTGCATGAGAAGAAGGTCGTACCCTAGATACCGGTCGGCGGATAGAATTGCTTGCCGCTCCGTCACCAACATCTCCCCATAGAAACCTGTCCGCCAGTCCACCCATTTGTCTTCAGGGAAAAACTTTGACAAGATATTGAACGTTTCGAGCTGGGCCTGACCGGCGCGCGCAAGCACGCTGTATTTTTCCTTAAATTTCTCGAGTTCGGAGATTGCATTCTTTGCCTTACTTGAGAAATCATTTTCCAACTCTTTGAGTTCCGCAAGATCGCGGTCGGCCTGGCGGGTGAATGATTGCGCGGCAAATCCCGCCGCAAGGGTCTGCGCGATAGCGAAGATGCCGGCGATGGCGATTACCCATTCGAGATAGCGTTGTACGTCTTCTTTGAGCCTGGCGATGTCTTCGGCATCGAGCTTCTTGCTGAGAAGGTCGTTCGAGTTATCGGCCAGGCGATCCAACTGTTTGGAATTTGCAGCGAGGCCCTTGAGTGCTTGAGCATCAGCGGGTGTGAACTGTTCTGTGGGTGTGGTCGCGGGTTGCGCCTGGCTTCTGAGTTTCTCGACTTCTTCGGGACTGAGCTGCTTTGCGGCCGGGGCGGGCGGGATGGCATCAGACGGGCGCGGCTGTTCCGCCATCTTTCTTAGTCTGCTTACTTCTTCTGAGGTGAACTGGTTGGACGCAGGCTGATGGTATGCGGCGCGAATGACGATGGCTACGAGCATGATCAGAGCGGCCAGCGGCAAGTATTCGAAGAAGAACCGAACGGCATTGCGCCATTGGATTTCTGCGGGAGACTGCGGGTGAAGAATGCGGCTGTCTGCATCAGAGGGCTTGCGACTCATGCGGCTAAGGATACGCAAGCGAATGTTGTGAGGCAAGAGTGGAATGGAGAAGTAGGCAGGCGGTGGAGAGCGGGGGGACCGCGGATTGCATCGCCTCAAAAAAGCACGGTGTTTGAGATTATGCGAGGACGATTGCGGCTAAAAAATGGTGGTGAGTTTCGCGAAGGAATCGAGTTCCAGCAGATGCTGGCCTTCGGGGGCCGGCTGAAGAGTGGCGTGCTCAAGGATCCACGTGTCTTTGTGAAAGAGGAAGATGGCGTGAAGGCCTGCGGCGAGCGCTGGATTGATATCGCTCTTGATGCTGTTGCCGATCATCCAACTTGTGGGCGCAGCGAGTTGATGCCGGGCGATGACTTCGCGATAAGTGGCCGGATCCTTTTCGAGGACGATTTCGACGGCGGAAAAATGGGCAGCGAGTCCTGAGCGCGCCAGCTTGTCAGCTTGCTCGGCCTGGTTGCCTTTAGTCATCAGAATGAGGCGATGGCGCTTATGCAAGTCGGCTAATGTTTCGTCGACGCCGGGAAGCAATTCGATGTCCTGATCGGCAATCGACCGTGCGAATCCGAGGATGCGCTGGGCTCTTTCTTCCGTGACGGGCGTCGGGCTCAAGCGCTCAAAGCAGGTGATGAGAGAGCGTGTAAAGCTACTGAGACCGTAGCCGTGGGCAAGGACGGTCTCACGCTCAACGGCATTCAGGGTGGTGCGAACTTCGGCAGGCGTGTATTCATGGTGATCGAGATCGCTGATGAACGCGGCGATGGCGCGCTCAAAGTAGACATTGTTTTCCCAAATGGTATCGTCAGCATCGATGAGCAGGGTCTGGCCTAGAGGAAATCGAGGCATGGGTTTCATTTTATCCATGATTCAGGTCCTGCTTAGTTCGCCGATTCGGGCAGGGTGTATTCGAATGTGTAGTAGTGCTTGCGGTCAACAATTGTGATGGTCATCGCGCCGCTGATGCCGGAAAGTTCGCCAGTGCCGGAACCCGGCACAACATTGACGTTGAGCGTCATTTTGCCCTGATCCATGGTGCCGAGGTGTTGAAGCGCGAAAGAGCCGGGATGACCGTTGAGGGTTCCGGTGACTTGCTCCATCGCGACGTAACCGGCGGTTCCTTTCGCTGGGTCGCCGGCACCGAGCATCTCACCTTTGCTGATCGCTTCGAGGTCTCCATGGAATTGCTTGTCTAGACCGAAGCGTCCAATCGCGGTGCCGGTCAAAGCTTCGTCGGGCGCGAGAGGTGCGTTCTTTACTTCAAAAGCTCCTGTGGCATGCCGGGTCATCGCGGGATCCTTCCTGAGTAGTTTCGGCGAAGGCGCCTGCGGAGCTGCGGTCCAGGACCCAATACAGATGCAGGTTGAAATGAGGATGATCGAGAGGGTTCGCATGTTCGAGTGGGCTCGATTTCAGGGCGGCTCAACGGTTCACTTCTCATCATAGCGTGCTCCAGGTCAAGTCAAGGCCAGGAAGGATGAACAATTGATTTGCTCAGGATGCGGTGGTTTGGTACAACCAAGCATGAAGCAGGAACGCCAAAGCGCCGGCGTTCAGGAGATGAGCATGAGCACATCGATTCCTTCGACAACAACCTCTGCAGCAGGGCCGCTTACCGAGCTTGACCAGTGGGACGATTTCATCGAGGGCCGTTACAGGGAGGGCAAGTCAGAAACGGAATTCCGAATCTATGACGCTTCTGCCATGCCTGGTGTGGCGGAGTTTTATCGGCTGAACCATGAGGGGCAGACGGTTGACTATGTGCTTCAGAAAGAGAAGGAGTATTTCGGGCTCAACAAGGGGATGAAGACCATCTGGGAGGCGGCGGAGTTTTTGAACACGCTTGTCGACGACAGCGATCCGGACACGGACCTGACCCAGATTGAACACCTGCTGCAGACTTCAGAAGCGATTCGGCGCGATAATCGGCCGCGCTGGATGGTGCTGACAGGGTTCCTGCACGATCTCGGAAAGTGCCTTTGCTTGTATGGCGAGCCGCAATGGGGCGTAGTGGGCGATACGTTTCCGGTGGGCTGCGCGTGGTCGGACGCGATTGTGTTTTCGGAATACTTCGCTGGAAATCCCGACAAGCAAGTGCCTGCATACCAGTCCAAGTACGGTATCTACGAGCCGAATTGCGGGCTTGAGAATGTGCACATGTCGTTTGGGCACGATGGCTACATTGCTGAAGTGATGAAGCCTTACATGCCGATTGAGGCACTCTACATGCTGCGGTTCCATTCATTCTATCCATGGCATCGGCACGGGGCGTATGCGCACCTGACGAATGAGCAGGACCGTGCGATGCTGGACTGGGTGCTGAAGTTCAACCAGTACGATCTTTATTCAAAGGGCCACGCCAAGCCGGATTTGAAGCAGCTGAAGCCGTATTATGACGAGCTGTTCGCGGAGTTCCTGCCGGAGAGGGTTGCGTGGTAGGCCGACCGTATCGATTGGAAATAGAATGGCCGTCCGGCTGGAGCTGGACGGCCATTGATTTGTTGAGTGGAGTTGCGGGCTATTTGGGTTGGGCGGCTATCCACTTGTCGAGGTTGGGCTGCTGGAGTCTGCGGAGCTCGATGCAGCCGTTGATGCTTTCGATGGAGTGCTTAAGTGCGCGTTCTGCGTCGGGGATTTTGTGTTCGGCGAAAAAGGCCTGCACGTCGTCGCGGTCTTCATCGGAGCAGAAGGACCCGGTAGAGCCGATGAGCGCGCTGCCGAGTTCAGGAGTGAGCAGAGTTTTCACATTGTCCCAGTGGCCCTTGATGTAATTCCAGGCCGGGCGGCGGGTGGCGTCGATCTGGAGGGCGATAGCGAATTGGATGAGCGCGTCCTGGCGGCGGACCTTGGGTGAAGCGGCGTAGTCGAGGGATCGCTGCACGAGGGTGGGATCTTCAAACTGCGGGAGCAGGCGAAGGGCGCCTTCCTGGAACTCCGGATTGGTTGAGGTCTCGGCAATTTTTTGCAACTGATCGAAGAGGGCAGCGTTGCCGTTGCGGACGGCGATGGAGAGGGCTGTCTGGCCGAGGGTGGCGTCGACGGACGCGGGGTCGGCCAGGTACTTCTCACTGATTTCCTGGGCCTGGACAAGCACGGCGGGAACTTTGGCGTAGTTGCCGAGCAAGCCGAAGAAGTGGGCGCGGAGCTCGCGGGTGTTGGGTGAATCGGCGTCGGAGGGGGCGGCCATTTTGGCGTATTCCGGGGAGAAGGTTGTGGTGAGCCAGGAGGCGATTCCGGCTTTCTCTTCGGCGGTGCCGGCAACGCGCTCGTAGATGGTGTTGATGCCTCCTAAGCTGCTGTCGATGACTTCGGCGCTGGGATCGGACTTAAGGCAAGTGACCAGGCTGAGATAGTCGCCGACGGTGGCTTTGTTGGAGCGGACCTGGGCCCACTCGTCGCCGGTAAGGCTGATGCGCTCGGTGGGGCTGAGATCAGTTTCGGCGTGGGCCACGAGAGAGGCGTAAGTGTCGGGCGGATATGCGGTGCGGTAATAGCCTTTGCCGCCGGCGTTGGCGTAGAAGAACTTGGCGGCCGGTACCTTGAGGCTGGTGTTTTCAGGCGCCAGCACTTCGCAATCCTGCGAGTCGGCTGCGGTCTTGATGCAGACGGGGATGGTCCACTTCTGCACTGGGTCGGGTTGGATGGAGGGGCTGAGGAAGAAGCGGCGTTGCGAGACCTGAACGGAGCCGTTGGCGGGCTGGCTGAAGGTGAGGAGAGGCTCGCCGGGCTGGGCGACGAGGGACTCCATGATCTTGTCGATTGGCTTGTGACTTGTGGCAGTTTGCGCACCCCAGAAGTCCTCTGCGGTAGCGTTGGAGTACTCGTGCGCCGAGAGATAGGCATGGACGCCTTTGCGAAAGGTTTCAGGGCCGAGGTAGTTTTCGATGGCGAGTAGGACGGCGCCGGCCTTGCCGTAAGAGATGCCATCAAACATCTCTTCGATCTGCGCGCGGGTATTGGCGGTGGCGCGAATGGCGCGGCTGGTGGGCTGGGCGTCGAGGTTGAGAGTGCCCTCGTTATCGTTGGCGACGAGCTGATCGATGTCCCACTCGGGGTGCATGGCGGCGATGGGTTTGTTTTCCATCCAAGTGGCGAAGCCCTCGTTGAGCCAGATGTTGTCCCACCATTTCATTGTGACCAGGTCGCCAAACCACTGGTGGGCCATTTCATGGGCGATGACGATTGCCACTTCCTTCTTGGCGTCGACGGAGGCGGTTTTGGGGTCGATGAGCATGGCGGTCTCGCGGTAGGTGATTGCGCCAAAGTTTTCCATTGCGCCGGCCTCGAAGTCGGGGAGGGCGATGAGGTCGAGCTTCTTGAGGGGATAGTGAATGCCGAAGTAGGTGTCGTAGTAGTGGAGGACGTATTCGGCGACCTCAACGCTGTAAGGGGTGAGGGCGACCTTGTCAGGGGTGGCGCAGGCGCGGATGGTGACGCCGTCGGACTCGCCGGTGGTGCATTGGAAGTCGCCGACGAGGAAAGCGACGAGGTAGGTGGACATCTTGGGAGACGTCAGGAACTTGAGGGTATGTTTGCCTTCGCCGGGGCCGGGAGTGTCACTGATGATGGGGCCGTTGGAGATGGCGGTGTCGCCGGCATCGACGACGAGCGATACGTCATAGGTAGCCTTGAAGGCCGGCTCGTCGAAGGAGGGGTAAGCGCGGCGGGCGTCAGTCGACTCGAACTGGGTGACAGCGTAGTTGCGCAGGGGGGTTTTTGAGAGATAGAAGCCGCGCAGTTCGTTGTTGAGAATGCCGGTGTACTGAATGGCAAGAGTCGCTTGGCCTGCGGGCAACTTGTTAGGGAAAGTAAAAGTGGCTTGCTCCTTATCTCTTTCGAGCGAGATTGTGGCTTTTAGTTGTTTGCCACCCGCAGAGACGGCAACGGACTGAAAGGCGATTTCGGCGGAGTTGAGAGTGATGGAATTTGTCGGCTCGGCAATTGTGATGTCGATGGACTCAGAGCCGGAAAAGGTGGCGGCTTTGAGATCTGGCGTGAGAGATAGCGTGTAGTGTTCCGGGCTGACGGTGTTGGGGAGTCGCTGCGCATTTGCCGAGCGGGTCGTCGCGATAAGAATAAAAATGAAAACAAGAAGTGCTAACGCGATCGGGCGGAGGGGCGAGACGGAGCAATGGTTTTTCATTCAATCCTCTGAGGTTGTGGAGGTGAATCGTGCGGTGTTCGGATACGTTACGAGGGAGCTCGAATTCCTAGTTGTTGAAATAGGCGATTGCAAGATTGCCTCAGTCAGTTTAGAGCAGCTTTGTGCTGACCTGTACGGCACGAGACGAAGGAAGTACTAATGGCATGATTTCGTTGCTGGACTCTTCAGGACGGCGGAGTGACTGGTGCATCGATCTTCTTAGCCAAGAGCGAGTCGAGCAGGAGCAGGCAGGCGCCTGTGACGATGGATGAATCGGCGAGGTTGAAGTCGGGCCAGTGGTAGGTGAAGATGTGGACTTCAATGAAGTCGACGACCGAGCCGTAGACAATGCGGTCATGCACGTTGCCGAGTGCGCCGGCAAAGATCAGCGCGAGTGCGATGGTGGTCGCCGTAAATCGTTGGCCCGTCCGGACGATGGCAAAGAGGACGACGAGCGCAGCTGCGAGCGAGAAGCTGATGAGCACCCAGCGGACGAGGTTGGGCGAGGTGGATTCGGCAAACAGGGAAAAGGCCGCGCCTTCATTGGTCCAGTGAGTGATGCGCAGCACGCGCGGGATGATCGTAATGGCGCCGCCGATGGGAACGTGCGCAGAAACCCAGGTCTTAGTGAGTC
>Ga0302319_10017661_pt1 | contig 13050 bp, 8 predicted proteins | sample Bog_T0_2_FD_203319 | JGI IMG/M metagenome (GOLD analysis project Ga0302319, IMG submission 203319) | Peat permafrost microbial communities from Stordalen Mire near Abisko, Sweden - Bog_T0_2 | ecosystem: Environmental > Terrestrial > Soil > Wetlands > Peat | place: Sweden: Abisko, Stordalen Mire...
GATACTAGGCTCCAGCCAGGCTGCGGTCGAAGCCGATGCTTCGTTTAATAGCCGACTTCATGGCAGGGCAAAAAGCCGCCGAAGTCTCGTCAATCACTTTATTACCCTGAACCACCTCCAAAAAATGCCCCACGCCAGTCCCTTGAGAAACAAAGTAAATAAAATAGTTGACAAAGACTATTTCAATAGTTACCATTGTTGCCAACACAGTGAATACTGTCAACCAAAATAAAACTTAAACCTGAACCAACATTCGGAATTCCTCACCCTGATTATGACTCGCAACGCTAAAATCGCCCGCCTCCCACGCCCCCTGCGCGATCAACTCAACCGCCGCCTCTCCGCGAACGAGGACGGCGACGCCATCCTCGATTGGCTCAATGCCGCCCCCAACGTCAAGGACCTCCTGGCCAGTGACTTTGTCGGCGAGCCCGTCAGCCAGCAAAACCTCCAAGAATGGCGCCAGAGCGGCTTCGTCGAATGGCAGACCCGCCAGGATTTGTTCGCCGAAGCCGCCGATCTGACCGACGCCAACGGCGAATGGGACGCCCTCGCCGCCAACGACTTCACCGAACGGCTGGCTGCGGTTCTGGTCGTGCGCTACGCCAATGCCCTGGCCGGCTGGAACGGCGGCGATGACGAGGCTTTCCGCCTCAAGCTACGGGACTTGCGCCGATTCAACCAGGACCTCGCCGTCCTACGGCGCTATAACCAAAGCGCCGCGCGCTTGAAAATGGCACAGATGCCCTGCTACCAGGAGGGGCAACCACGCACCAAGGCCGCCACCTCGGCCCGGAAACAGTCCGAAGCCGGCGCGCGCGCCGATGATGAGCGGGTGGCGCAGTGGCAGCGGCAGGCGCAATCCACCCTTACAGCGGTCTCTGCCGTCCCGGCGGCATCTCCTGCGAATCCTACGAATAGTACTTCCGCCGCCATAAATGTCGTCGATGTCGCCGCATCCCCACGCTTTGAATCAGGATCTGGCAAAGAGTTGCCCACCCGGGATGCGGCCAATGGTGCCCCCGCCGGGCTCCAGTCCAGCGTCCGGCCGGGGTTCGGGTCAAACCAGGTAAAACCAATGGCCCCCGAATTCCGCCCTTCGTTCGACCGAAGTCCGGCCACCGATTCACCAACCCGTGAAGTAACACCTGTGGCGGCTGCTCCTAGAAATGCCGCTGACCAGAGCCATGCTGGCACGTGCGCAGCCGGTAAGAGTATGGATTTTGGCCCCACCACCTTGGCAACCGGTCTGATCCGGGCCAACCTCGTGGTTGAATTCGCCGCTTCGCTCAGTAACGCATTAACGGTCATCAAAGAAAAGTCCGTCCATGCCTCCGACCTGAAAGACCGGCGCGCCGTGCAGTCCGCCTATGCCGGCAGCGTGGCCACCGTCAACCGGTTGGGCCAGGAAGCCGGATTGTTGCGCGCCGAACTGCCGGGCTTCGCCGGAGTCGACCGCGTGTATGCGGCCGTCGATGTGTTGCAGCGGGAATATCTGCGAATGAAATCCAACCTATTCCAAGGCTGCTCGGCCGCCATCGCCGTCGGCATCCCACAATTGCGGGACGCGGCGTGTGAGCTGCGCGAAAACTTGCAGCGAACGGCAGCCAACGCCGCCTCGCTGGCCGCCTGAATTCCCTGACCTTGTATCTTCGCTGGGTGGAACAGGCCACTGGCCTGTATCGTCCGGCGACCCGCCGGACGAAACGGAGAATCGCTTATCTCTGGCCATTCCGCCCGAAAAATGCGGCGCCTTTCTCCACGCCGGTCAGCAAGACGCTCGACCCAATGCCAGGCCGAGGTTCGGCCCGGTAAAAGCAGGTAAAACCAAAAATATCACGATCCCAAATCAACCCCAATCGACCCCCCATCCCCAGCGCCAGTAGGCGCGACATATTTGTAGAACTAAACTCCAAAAACAGTGTTAACCCCGTCAGGGGTGGCATCTTCCCTCGTTCCACCAGTGCCCACGCTCAGTGCCAGGCCGAGGTTCGGGCAAAACCGCGCCAAAGCAAATTCTGGTTCACTGGGTCCGGTAAAAGCAGGTAAAACCAAATTCACAGACTCATGTGGTGCCTAGTCCGATGCTCGGCCGGTCAAGGTTGGTCAAACCAAAATTTGAAATCTCATATCGAACTGCACGCTGCAGGCTGGGTCCGCTGCCCCGGTGTCTTCGCTCGAACTCGCGTCCGGTAAAACCGGGTCAAACCAAAAAATTCCCGACCTTCAAGGGGGCGCCGGCGGTTTGTCGGAAAAGGCGGGCGGCGGGTTCGTGGCAACCAAAGCGCTGGCTTCGCGCATGAGAATACCGGCGAACACCCAGTCCCACCAGAAACCCTGGTGCGCATTCCCCAGCCCGGGCGGGTTTTTGAATTTATCCAATATGACGTCCCGTCCCAGCAACAGTTCGCCTTGCGCTTGGGCACGCCGGCCAAGCTGCCAATCGGCCAGGGCCAGAAGCATGCGGTCCGTTTGAATCTGCACCGGATATTCATTTTTGTTGGTCAGACAAAGCGTGCACAACTCGGCCGCCCCCGAGTAGTCGCCGCACCGGTACTTCCATAGGGCCATGGAAATGGAACCCCACGGGTCATTCACCCCCGCGCGCCGCGACACCACCATAAAATCCCGCTCCGCCACCGTGGCCAGGGGACTGAGCGCGGTGATCAAGACCGGGTCCGCTGGCAGCAGCAGGCCAGCCTTTAAAATGCGCCAGTCGGCGCGACCATTGGTGGACACCTCAAAGTTCGCCACCATCTCGCGCCGAAACCGCTGGTAACGGTCCAACTCACCGCTTTCCACCAGCTCAGTGCCGTACAATTGATGGTCCAGCGTCACGTCATTCCAGTTGTCGAGCGTGTCCACTTTCAGCAGGACGGCGAAGCGCTCGGCCGCGTCCTGCCAGCGGCCTTGAATGGCCAGCAAATTACCGACCAGGCGGAACGCCGAAGCGCCCTCCACACTGGGCGGCGGGATCTCCATGGCATCCAGCAGCCTGTCGGCTTCCACGTAACGTTGTTGCGTGATCAAAATGGCCGCCTGATTCATCCGCTCCCGCGCCTCGGCCTGTCGGCGCAGTGCGGTTTCGCGAATCTCTGACGCCTCGGCCGCCGCCCGCAGGCGGCCCTCCTCGCGCAGGGCGGCCCGTTCCCGGAAATAAAGCCGCGTGGCCGCGCCCAGCCCGATCACCAGCGCCGCAACCACCGCTGCCGCCGCGCCAAACACCAGCTTGTTGCGCCGCACCAGTTTCTGGAATCGGTAAAGCTGGCTCGGCGGCCGGGCCGCCACCGGCTCGCTCTCCAAATACCGTTGCACATCCAGCGCCAGGCCATTCGCGGTTTGGTAACGGTGTGCGCGGTCCTTCTCCAGCGCCTTCATCACGATCCAATCCAGATCCCCGCGCAACTGGCCGGCCAGTCTCGCCGGCTCGGCGTTGCGGTTGACGGCGATCCTCGTCAAGTCCCCGGCCGGCATTGATTTCACCATGGCGGACGGCCGTGGCGGGTCCGATTCCCGCAGCGTCCGGCGCATGCGCTCCATGCCGGATTCCGCCAGCTTCCTTCCGTCAAACGGCGTCCGCCCGCTCAGCAATTCATAGAGCAGCACCCCCAGGCTGTAAACATCGCTCCGCGTGTCAATATCCAGCCCGCTCCGTTCCGCCTGCTCCGGACTCACGTATGCCGGGGTGCCGACAAATTGTTCGGCGGCGGTCAACACCGGGTTGTCGGTCAGCCTTCCGTCCGTGGCCTTGGCAATGCCGAAATCAATCACCTTGGGCACCGGCACCCCATCCTGAAGCGTGACCATGACATTCGAGGGCTTGATGTCCCGGTGAATGATGCCCTTCTGGTGCGCATGCTGTATGGCATGGCAAATCTGGACGAAGAGTTGGAGGCGGACGCGGAGGTCCAGACAATTCCCGTCGCAATACTCGCTCACCCGGGTGCCCTGCACCAGTTCCATGACGAAGTAAGGACGACCGGTTTCCGTGGCGCCCGCATCCAACACCCGGGCGATGTTCGGATGATCCATCAAGGCCAGCGCCTGCCGCTCAGCCTCAAACCGGGCAATCACACTCTTCGTATCCATGCCCAGCTTGATCACCTTGAGCGCCACCTGGCGCCGGACCGGTTCCGCCTGTTCCGCCCGGTAAACCACCCCGCACCCCCCCTCGCCAATCCGCTCGAGCAGTTGGTAGCGGCCGATCCGGGTGCCAATCCGTTCATCTACCAGCGGACACGCGACGCCAATTCCGGGCAAGCCGGGCGTGGCAAGATCGTCCGCGCCCAAGGCCAGGGCGGAGCTGCCGTCGGCAAAAAAGCGCTCGGCCTCGGCTTGCGTCTGCAAAAGGACCTCTACTTCGTTGCGCAAATCGGGATCGCCAGCACACGCCTGGTCCAGCAACTGCCGGCTCTGCGCCAGATCGGGCAGTTCCAGTAGCGTGGCCAAAACCTCGTCTGGCAGTGGTCTCGTAGCGCTCATGGTTGCGCGCGGCATTGCAATGTCGTTGGTTCGGGCGTGTCGGAAAAATGCTGTCCCCAAGCTTACTCCACGCCATGAATTTACGCATCAACTTCTTGACCGGATCCAGCGGAATAACCAGCCCTTGGCGCTGGCCCATTGCCGGCCCACCGTGCGCTCGCCCAGCCCGAGATTCTCCGCCACCTCCTCGTTGGACAGCCCGCCGAAAAATTTCAGCACCACAATGCGCGCCTGCACGGGATCCGCCAGTTCCAGGGACTTCAGCGCCTCATCGATCAGCAGCACCTTGTCATCCGGTGTGGTCCCGGCAAGATCCAGCTCGCTGATATCCAGCCGCGCCAGGCCGCCGCCGTGTCGGAGCCGGGATTTGCGCCTCGCCTTGTCAATGAGAATGCGCCGCATCGCATCCGCCGCCGCGCCAAAAAAGTGCGCGCGATTCTGCCACGTGCGATCACCATTGGCGACCAGTTGCATCCACGCATCATGCACCAGCGCGGTTGGCTGCAGCGTGTGACCCGCCGCCTCCTGCGCCATCCGGGCCGCCGCCAGCCGGCGCAAATCCTCGTACACCAGGGGCAGCAAATTTTCCGCCGCCTGGTTTGGCTCACGACCGACGGCATGCAGCGCCGAGGTGATGTCGCTCATGGTACGCGTCAAGCATAGGTTTCCAGCCTCGTTTTCACAAGTTCAATTCGGTTTGTTGCCATTCGGTTTGAAAAACCTGCGCGCGCTTTTGCAACGGCGGCCACAACCACCACCTTCTAACGAGGTGTAAAGCCCGGTTCGCCGCGCGGCAAAGTTCGCCGCGCGGCTTAATTGTTTTGGGGATTTGCCCCCAATGGATTCAATTTCTGTTCGTACGCCACGATCTCGGCAAATTTCTTCTCCTCCCGTTCAAAAGCCGCTTGCGCCATTTTTAAGCGCGCCGCGCTCTGGCCCCCGCGGCGCAAGACCTCCAGATCCTGGGTAAACTGGCGCAAGATGCGCAGTTGGGCACGGATCGCTTCGTTGTCCGTCCCATCCCAACTGGCCGCCACGGCGGCGTAACGCCCGGCCAGGGCCGTGGCTAGTTGATCGATCAGGTTGCCACCGGCGGCGTCATCCAATTCGCGGGCAACCACTGCCATGTCACGGGCCTGTTCGAGCAGCTTCTGGCGCGCCTGCCATTTCACAAAGCCACCCTGGCGCCACTCCTCGAGGTCTGGCTCGCGGATGGGCTCGCCGGCAAAGTCACTGGCCAACCGGGCCCCGACGCCGGGTGCGGCATTGAGCCATTGGAGCAGGGCGCCGCTGTCCTCGTTGTTGGCCAGGCGTTGGTTGAGTTCGTCGCGCACCGGGCGCGGCAGGCTGGCAATCTTACGGTTGCGTTGCATAATCGTTTGGTTGGTTGCGGCTCGTTGAACCAATGGGACCATATCCGCTGTTTTGCCCCTGTCAACCGTAAATTCACTATGCACACCTGGTCCCGTGGCCCCGCCGGCTCGCGGCCGTCGCCCATCTGGAAGCTCCCGCCAACTGGTTTCAGAATCGGCCAAGCTTTCCGAGAGGCCTATCGGCTGGTCGGGGGTTGCGCCTGGAGGATGACGCTGCCACTGGCCAGGTTCCCGCCGCTGGCGATGACGGTGATGACCCCGGAATCGGCAGTCGCGCGCACATAGGCCGTGCATTTGCCGCCCATGGCATAAATCTGATTCCCCCGGAAAACATGGTTGACGATCGCGCCGTTGTCTATGGCCACCAGTTCACCCGGTCCGGTGATCGTGAACCGAACTTCCGGCAATGCAGAAGGCATCAGGTTGCCGGCCCCGTCGATGATGTCAGCCTGCAAGACGGCGACATCATCGTAGTCATGTGGCAGAGCGGTTTGGCCGGAATCGGTGGTCAGGGCGATCTTGGCGGCGGGTCCGACCGCGCCCAGTTCATTGGTGGCGACGGCTTGGCCATCCTGGTAGCCGATGGCCCTGAGGTTGCCGGCAGCAGCCGTCCAGATTCGGGGGGAATCGTCGGCGGGTTTGTCCTTGATGCCGAGGGATTGGCCGTCCAGAAAAAGTTCCACTTTCGGGCAATTGCTGAAAACCGAGAAGGGACGGTTTCCAGCCTCGGCATTGGTGGCCGCCTCAGCCATGGCCGTGTTCGCGGCTTCGTCCGGCGGCAGGCCGCCGGACACTGCTCCACCACGACTCTCCCGACCACCCCGGCCGCCCGCGACCATGGGCGAAACATAAACCATGGGCCGCGGGCTCCACCAACTTTGGCGCTGGTACCCCAGCGGCTTGATGCGGGCATTGCGGTCAATCAATCCCGAACCGTTGCCCACTCGCGGCCACGCGCCTGCCTCACCTAAATAATCAATGCCGGTCCACAGGAATTGCCCCGCGTAGGCCGGATGGTCGCGCAGTGCCAGCCAGGTCGCCAGTTCATAATGGTTTTCCGTGCCCAGGATTTTGTAGTCCGGGCGCGCTTCATGCTCGTTGAGCAAATCCCGCTCGTGATAATTGACGCCCACCACGTCCATCAGGTCGGAAAAACCGCTCGTGAAAATTTTGTGTTGCACCGGCTGGAGGATGGCCATGGTGACGGGCCGGGTGGGATCAAGCTCATGGGCAAGATCGCGCATGACCGTAAACTGCTGTTTGCCCTGGTCACTGGCCAGATTGTCGTGAATCTCGTTGCCCAGGGACCAGATAAAGATGCTGGGATGATTGCGGTCGCGACGAATGGTGTCGGCCAGGTCGGTCCGCCACCATTCGCGAAAATAAGTGCTGTAATCCTGGTCCTGATACTTGCGGACGGTCCACACATCGAACATCTCATCCATGACCAGCAGGCCCAGGCGGTCACAGAGGTTCAGAAATTCGGGTGCGGGCGGATTGTGCGCGGTGCGAATGGCATTCACCCCCAGACTTTTGAGCACGGTCAGACGATGTTCCCAGATGCTGTCCGGGACCGCGACACCAAACGCTCCCCCCTCGCTGTGGACTGCCGCGCCCAGCAGCTTGAAGTTCCTGCCGTTGAGCCAGAAGCCGGTGTCGGATTTGAATTCCATTTGGCGCACGCCGAATCGGACGGTTTGGATGTCAACGGTTTTTCCGCCGGCCAGAACGCGGACGGTTGCGCGGTAGAGATTGGGCGAATCGAGGTCCCAGAGCGCCGGATGGGGGACCGTGTAGGTGCCGGAAATTTCCAGGGATTTGCCGGCGGGAACGGGCAGCGGAACGGGCAGCGTCTGGTTCGCGCCGCCAACCTCAGCACCCCCTGCGGCGTTGCCTGCGGGAGTGAGGCTGACCAGCAGGCTCACGGCAGCGTCGGCGGCGGATTGATTGTCGATCGTGGCCCGGACTTTGACCGTGGCCTGCTCGGGCGAGATCACTGGCGTCGTAACCACGATGCTGTCATTCTCAATGTGGATGGGATCCAGCACGCTCAGGTAAACATGGCGGTAGATGCCGGAACCGGTGTAGAAACGCGAGGCGGGTTGGGCGGTGTTATCAGCACGGACGGCGATGACATTGGTCTGGTCGGGGCCGATGAGGACATGGCCAGTGAGATCGTATTCAAAGGAAACCCACCCATTGGGGCGATGGCCCAGGTCGAAGCCGTTGATGTAAACATCGCTGTTGGCCATGATGCCTTCAAATTGAATCAGGACCGGCTTGCCGGCGGCGTCCGGCGTCAGGGTGAAATGCTTGCGATACCAGCCGATGCCGGTTGGCACAAAAGCGCCGCGCGGTCCGGAGGGATTGGTCTGGTCCAGCGAACCTTCGATGCTCCAATCATTGGGCAGATCCAGCTTGCGCCAGGCGGAATCCGGAAAATCGGGCTGCGCCGCATCTTTGGGGTCCGTCCGGCTGAAGCACCAACCAGCATCAAAATTCTGGCCGCGTCCGGGTGCGATCTGGGCGGACGCGACGACGGGGACCAGCAAGACTGGCAGGAGCAGCAGCAGTATTTGGTTTGACACAATGCCAACACGCGAAAACTTTCTTTTGGTAGGGTGCATGAGCCATTGATACTCGGCAGAGAAGCAGGGGTGTCAATAGTTTTTTACCAAGCTGAACCGGCAACGGACAGAATGACCGGCCCCCCCACTGCGTCCCCATTCCCTAAACTTTGACCGGATTAAGTCCGGTTGACAAAAGTCACTTAGTACACTATGTTATTTAAAACATAACCAATATACACTTGATTGGACGGATGGTGCCGCTGACATCCGCTCACAAGCGAACCCTGAACATGATCCCGTTCGTGCAGCCACAATATACCGTTGCGCCAGAACTTCCCGACGCGGCCTGCCCCATGGTGCTCACGCCCGGGTCAAACCCAATTCACTGCTTCCCTGAATACCTTTCGTCGGTCAACGTTTTTAAGAACGCGACGAGCGCGTGCTTGTCCTCCACGCTCAACGGCACCCCGCCATCGGGATGCTTGGCAAGATTGGGATCGAGCGAAGGGCTTCGCACCACCCCGGTCGCATAATGCTCCACCACTTCTTCCAGGGTTTGGAACCGGCCATCGTGCATGTACGGCGCGGTCAGCGCGACATTGCGGAGCGAAGGCACCGCGAACTTGCCGCGGTCCGAATCTTTGCCCGTGACGATTTCACGCCCAATATCTGGTGGCACCGCATCCAATCCGTTATTCGCAAAGCCCTGGCTTTGGAACAGCGGCCCGCCATGGCAATGAAAACAGTCCGCGCCGAACTGCCCGCGCCGCGGATCGTATTCCGTCGAAAACAGCTCAAATCCGCGCTGTTCCTCCACCGAGAATTGTTCCGCGCCGCGCAAAACCCGGTCGAACTTGGCGTCAAAGGAGGTCAGTGTGAGCAGATAATTCTCCAGCGCCAGCGCGATTTTTTCAGCCGTGATCTCCGCCCCTCCGAACGCCGCGGCGAACAACGCCGGGTAATCGGTCTCTGCCCCCGCCAGCTTGACCACCAGGTTGCTCAGCGACTGATGCATCTCCAGCGGATTTTGGATCGGCCCCAGGACCTGCTCGCGCAGGCTGCTCGCGCGACCGTCCCAGAAAAATTCCCTTTTCCAGGCGAGGTTGAAGAGCGGCATCGTATGGCGCGGGCCGGAATTCCCTTCCGCGCCGCGCGCCGTCCTGTGCCCATCTGTGAACCCTCTTCCCGGCAGATGACAATCCGCGCACGACTGCCGGTTGTTGCTGGACACCGCCTTGTCAAAAAACAATGTTCTGCCCAGCGCCACGCGCTCGGCCAGCAACGGATTGTCGCGCGGCAAATCGGGAATGGGAAAGGACGCCCCCATTTGAAAGGGATAAGGGGTAAACTTCGCCGGCAGATAAAGCGGCGCAGGATGAGCAACGGCGGCCTCCGCGTCGGTCAGCGCCGTGATTTGGTGGACGCAAAAGGCGCCCGCCAGATTGACGACCAGCGCGGCGGCAATGGGATCGCCGTCGCGGGAATGCGTCGAGGTGCCGTTCCTGCCAAACGCAAGCGCGCGCGGCGCATTGAGCAGGGTGGCCAGGTCAAAATCCAGCGCCAGCTTGGTTTCGTGCGCAAGCGAAAGCGACGTGGCCAGCGTGATGCGCGTGGCGTTCGTGTCGCGCGCCAGGTGATAGGCCCAGCCGTCAATTTCGCCGCCGGCGTTCCGCCACAGTCCCTCCAGCGCGAGAAAAATATACCCGCCCTGCCAGCTCCAATGCAGGCCGTTGAGATTGGGATTCAGCGGATGGCCGGCCGGAAAGGTGGCCGCGTCTCTGTGATTCAGTTGCGGGTCCAGTCCCACCAGGAACCGGACCGCGCGGAATTCACCCGGCGGAATGGCTTCCAGCCAGATCGAGTTTCGATTCCGGTCAAAGTCCAGCCACCCGGCGGAATTGGAAAGTTCCAGCCACGAACCGTCATCGCGTTGCAGCGCAAAATCGCTGACCAGCATGCTGGTCCGCGTGATGGAAAACGTTTCGCCCGCCGGGTTCCGGTATTGCAGCGACGCGAGGTGAAGATTTTCGCCGGCCAGTTTGGGGGTGATTTCAATTTGCAGGGTGGCGCCGAAAACCGGATTCACTGCCGCCAGGATCAAGGCAAGAAAAACCCATCTGCCCGCTCGAAAATGGAGCCCGGATGGCGTCATCACATTTTAATTGAGGGTGAGTCCGGTCACCGTGTAGGTCGGACCGCTGAACACGACCACGATGCTTTGCAGGCCGGTGGCCGCATTCGCCGGAATCGTGAACGTGGCTGCCACCTGACCCTGCGTGGCATCCGAAATCCCCGTGCCGGTGATGCTGCCTGCCAGGATGACACTCGTAATCGGCGCATTCGCCGGTGGCCATGGCGGCGTGCTGGGCAGCGTGATGGTGACCGTGACGGTCGAACCGCGACTCGCACTGCCACCGGGCACGGCGACCCCCGTGCTGAACGTGGTGGTGCCGGCGCTGTCGTAAGCCGCAACCGACGTGCGACTGACGCGATAAAAACCCTGCGCCAACGACGTCACATTCGTATAGCCGCCAGCGGTTTCATTGGGCGGGACGCCCGCCGCCAGCACGGTCCAACCCGCCGTGCCAGCGAGATTCGTCGACGTCTCGACTTGATAGCTGCCGCCCTCCAGCGCGCTCCAGCTCAGGGTGACGGCTCCCCTTTGAACGCCCGGTTCAGCCAGGGTGGCAGCCAGGTTGGTATACCCCAGAAAATTGGTAACGACGGTTTCGCTGATGGAAGCAACGCTGCCACCAACGGGGCTGCCGTAGTAACCGCGTCCGACATTGTATGGAAAGACTGGCGTGCCGTTGGAGGCAATGGCGCTGAAGTAGGCATAGGTGCCGTTGGGGAATTCCGGCGTGACACAATAGCGCCCGTTGTATTGGTCCAGATCAAAGTCGACTCCCTGCACGTAGCCATGGTCGCCAAGGTAATCATTATCTTCCATGTAGCGCCCCAGTGGATAGCTCGCGCCAACGTTCGGTCCGGACTGGTTGGACGACACATTAAACAAGCGCGCCGCCCATTGCGGAATGGTGCTGCGGCCGTTGACCGTCAGATTGCTCGTGCCGTAGCTGCCATTCCGAATCACATAACCGGAAACCATCCGGCGGATGCCACTGCCGGCATTGGTTGCATTGGCATAACCGTAAGGTCCATAGAGCGGATAGCCGTCCGCCGTCCAGGCCAGAATCGGCGAGTGCTGGGTCGGCGGATTCGTGGCTTCGGAATAGTTTTTCGCGGTCGCATTATAATTGACATGGTCCCCGAGCAGGTAGCGCAGGGCGATCGGGTTGGCGTGATAATGATAAACGCCGGTGTTTTGCTGATGCGCGTAACCGGCGTCAAAGGTGGCGCCTTCGTTCACATAGGCGTCCCGGTTCCAATAGCCGGTGATGTTCTGCGTATCAGCACTGGTGTTGGTGTCCCACGTGTACGCGTCCCAACTGTTGAACATGGCCACCCCGTCCACGAACACCCCAATCTGGCCGCCGCCATTCGCGGTTTTGGTGGCCGGTACCGCATTGGTGCGCGGAAAACGGTACAGCAGTTTCTGGTTCACAGGCAGATTGGGAAATCCCGCGCTATGCTGGGCGTTTAAATACCACGGCCCCATGTTGTAGCTCGCCAGGCCGGTGCTGCGGACGTACACCCAATTGGTTGAAGCATAGACCTCCTGCACGCCGTTGTAGGCCGGCAGCGATTGCGTCTGCGAGCCATTGCTCCAGGTCGTCAGTGCGGTGCCGTCGGCCTGCATCACGTCGTTGGTATAGATCCGCGCATACTGGCCGGAATACGTTGTGAACCAGCAGTTCGTGCGGGCGTCGCCCGCCGGCATGATGCCCGCGGCGCCCAGCCATCCGCCGATCACCGTGGCTTGAATTCCTTTCATCCATTTAATTTGCATGCTTCCACTATACACCACCCAACCTTAAGCAAACATTAGGCTCAAAACCGGCTGGCCTTTTCCATGGCAACCTGGCGCTGGTCGCCGCCCCGCCGCCGTGTAGCTGCCGGGAAAACCACCGCCGCCATAAGCTTTTCGCATTTTCGACCAAAAGTTTGGCCAGTCGATGCCGATGGCTTATATGCACGTAGTTCATTTGCATGACATGACATTTCCCAAACCTGTGCGAAAACTAATCCTCACAGCCCAGATGCAGTCCATTCTCAGCCGCGCATTTTTTTTGCGCAGCGCGTTGCTTGCCGCTGCCCGCGCCTCTGGAAGATCAACTGTACCCACAACCATGAACACAGCCAGTCCAACCAAACCTCGCCGCCCTGATTTTTTCCGGAGTCCGGCGCGAACTCAATGCCAACCATGAAAACAAACTCAACGCTGAAACAACTGCTCCGCACGGCGACTGCCGCCATGCTGGCCACCATGGCGCTCGCGGCGGGCGTTCCGGGCCACGCTCAATTCATCAATGGCGCCTTTATCAAAGGTGCCAATCTGGCGTGGCTTGATGGCGCCTACAATACGTGGATCGCCCTGGATCCCACTGAAACCGGCTGGGGCTGCGCCTACAACTCGGCGCACATGAACCAATACCTCGCCGACATGCACAACATGGGCATCACCGTCGTGCGAATTTGGATCAATGAAGGCGACATGGGCTGCA
>Ga0302319_10017664_pt1 | contig 13047 bp, 11 predicted proteins | sample Bog_T0_2_FD_203319 | JGI IMG/M metagenome (GOLD analysis project Ga0302319, IMG submission 203319) | Peat permafrost microbial communities from Stordalen Mire near Abisko, Sweden - Bog_T0_2 | ecosystem: Environmental > Terrestrial > Soil > Wetlands > Peat | place: Sweden: Abisko, Stordalen Mire...
TCGGATCCGGTGCCGATTGAGGAGATGGAGCGGCGGATCGACGAGCTGGGGCGGCTGGGGACTTCGGTGATTACGATTTCGGGCGGCGAGCCGCTGCTGCATCCGGAGCTCGACCGGGTGATTGCGCGAATTCGGAAGACAGGCGCGATCGCCGGGATGATCACCAACGGCTACCTGCTGATGCCGGACCGCATCGAGCGGCTGAACCGGGCTGGTCTCGATCATCTGCAGATCTCGATCGACAACGTAATGCCGGATGCCGTGTCCAAGAAGAGCCTGAAGGTGCTGGACGCCAAACTGAAGATGCTTGCGGAGCACGCCGACTTTCATGTGAACATCAACTCGGTGGTGGGCGGCGGGATTGCGAATCCGACGGACGCGCTGACGGTGAGCGAGCGGGCGCTGGCGCTGGGGTTCTCGTCGACGATCGGGATCATCCACGACGGCAGCGGGCAGTTGAAGCCGCTGGGCGACGCGGAGCGGACGGTGTGGGACAAGGTGCGAAAGCTGACGCGGCGGAGTTACTCGCGCTTCAATCATTTTCAGGAGGCGATCGCCAACGGACAGCCGAACGACTGGCGATGCCGCGCGGGAGGGCGCTACCTCTACATCTGCGAGTTTGGGCTGGTGCACTACTGCAGCCAGCAGCGGGGATATCCCGGCGTCCCGCTGGCCGAGTACGGCAGGGCGGACGTGAAACGGGAGTTTCTGGCGGAGAAGAGCTGTGCGCCCAACTGCACCATTAGCTGCGTGCACCAGGTGAGCTATATCGATCACTGGCGCGCGCCGCAGACCACGCATATTACTCCGGGCGCGTCGCAAGGGGCGGGCGCGGGAGCCGATGCTGGATTGGTGCAGATCCGTTAGGTCTTTGGCGACTCAGTGCTGGCTGGGAAACTGGACGACTTCGACTAGACCTTGGGCTGGTGCGTGCCGCTGGCAATCTCTTTCAGGCTGGCATCGATGCCCTTAAGGGACCGGACAACCATCCATAGGACCCAGAGCACGAAGATGTAGAAGATTCCCCAGACGGCGAGCATAGGGGCGAAGAAGGTCGAAATAATATCTCTCATTTTGGTGTAACCTCGCAGCGAGCATAGGCCGGTAACCCTGGCGTGACAATGACCCTTCCGTAGCAGTAATGGCGGAGTAACTGGAGCACGATCCGAAACATGCGGGGAAATTGCTTCGTCTCGAAGCAAATTTCGCAACCCATTGAGGGCCGACAGACTCTAAACTGGGAGTGAGCGTGGCAAATCTCTTCCAGTTGAACGGCGCAGGCGCGCGGTTGCGGACCCAGAAGCGACGGTGCATGGGTGCATTACTAGCTCTGCTGGCGCTGGCGGGCACAGGCGGCGCGCGGGCGCAGGAAAATGCCACGCTGCCGATGGCTCCCAGCGCGGTAGTGGCGGCCCTGCCGACGGTTTCCAGTGGCAGCTTTGCGGGCTTGAGATACACGGACCGGGCCGCTGGCAGGCAGGAGGCGGGGGTCTCGGGAGTGCGGTTTGCCGGGGACGTTATGGTGGAGGCGGCTACACCGGGGGCGCTTCCCCTGTCGCTGGACGATGCCATTGCGCGCGGGCTGAAACAAAACCTGCAAGTGCTGCTGGCGAACCAGACCGAGCGCGCGGTGCGCGGACAGATTTCGACGGTTTTCTATGCGCTGGTGCCGAACATGCGGGCGACCGGCTACACCCGGGCGCAAGAGATCGATCTCGCAGCGCTCGGGTTCAAGCCGTCGTCGCTGGCGGCGTTCGGGCTGCCGCCTTCGGCGATTCACACGATCGTGAAGGTGGACACGACGGACGCTCAGTTGAGCGCGGACCAGGTGCTGTTCAACCTGCCGGACTTCTACCTGTACGCGGCAGCGAAGAAGGCTGCCAGCGTGGTGGCGATGAATACTCTCAACACGCGCGGTGCCGTGGTTCTGGCCGCGGGGACGCAGTATCTGGCGGCGCTGGCGGACGCGGCCCAAATCTCCGACGCGCAGGCGCTAGTGACCGCAGACGAAGAGGTGCTGCGGCAGGCGACGCTGGAACACGACGCGGGTGTGGGGACAAACCTGGACGTGCTGCGCGCGCAGGTGCAGTTGCAGACCGAGCAGCAGACGCTGGTGAAGGCGCAGAACACGTTTGCCAAGGACAAGATCGCTCTGAACCGGCTGATCGGGCTGCCGGCGGAGCAAGAGCTGACGTTGACGGACCCGGTCCCGTACGCCGACCTGGCGGAGATGTCGCTGGACGACACGAAGGTGCTGGCGTATCAGCGGCGCAAGGACCTGCTGGAGTTGGAGGCTCAGCTCGAGGTCGCGGAGCGCTCGCGCAAGGCGGTGAAGTACGAACGCATACCGTCGCTGGCCTTCAACGGATACTACGGCGTGCTGGGCGAGACGCATGGCTTGTACCACGGCGTGTTCACAGCTCAGGGCGTGCTGAAGATCCCGATCTTCGAAGAGGGCCGGTTCCGCGGCGAGACCGAAGTGGCGGCGGCGAATGAGACCGCGTTGCGGCGCCAGATCGAGTCGCTGCGGGTAACGATCGAAGCGCAGATTCGAGCGAGCCGGCTGGATGTGGAGTCGTCGGCCGAACTGGTGAAGGTGGCGCGGAGCAACGTGGACCTAGCTTCCCAGGCGCTGCAGGACACGCGCGACCGGTTTGCCGCGGGCGTAGACGACAACCTGCCGGTGGTGCAGGCGCAGGCGACGCTGGCGGCGGCGCAGAGCCGGCTGATTGCAACTGAGTTCCAGTTCAACCAGGCGAAGTTAGCGCTGGCGCGGAACACGGGCGTGGTGGAGACGCAGTACAAGCAGTATCTGGGACGGTAAGACTTCTTCAGTGGTTGGGCCGGTGGCTAGGCGACGGCGTTTGTGAGCGAATTGCCAACGCCGTTGAAGGAGCTGCCGATGGAGCTCTTAAGACCTCTCATCGCGGCGACAACGCCGAGGCCGACAAGGGCCGCGACTAACGCGTATTCGATGAGATCCTGTCCCGAGTCCTCGGTTGCAAGCCTCGTGAGAAGTTGCTTCATGTGCATCATCCTCTTTGACTGGTCTGGTCGGAGGCAACCGAGCGAGCCCCAGTGATGAGTCAATGGTAGGTTAGGCGGGAAGTGGCAGTAATCACACGAAAGTGCCACAGGGCGGGCATCCAACACGAGTGGATCGAGATATCCGGCTGCGAGAATACCGGCGCAGCAGAAAGACTATCCTTCAGGCTATGGCGGACAATCCTCAAGACGACCCGCGGGTTTACTTTGCGGCAGAGAGAACGTTGCTGGCGTGGCTGCGCACCGGGCTGGGACTGATGGGCGTGGGCTTCGCGGTGGCGCGGTTCGGGCTCTTCCTGCGAGAGATGCAGGCGAGCGAATCGCATGTCCTCGCGCATGGAACCGGGTTCTCTATGTGGGCGGGCGTGGCCCTGGTGGCGCTGGGCGTGGTGGTGAACGTGGGCGCGGCAGTGGGGCACGTGCAGTTGGTGCGGCAGTTGAGCTCGGGAACGTGGCAACCGGGGAAGGTTTCGGCGGGGGCGGTGGGACTGGGGCTGGTCTTGGCCGTGATTGGCGTGGGGATTGCGGTGTATCTTGTGTCGGTGCGGTGAAGGCCGTGCGCCTGCGGCGGGAAGTGTGAAACGATAGGCGATATGGCGGACGGTGGGAACGGGGCGGCCGAGGGCGCGGGGAGCGCCTTTCTTTCGCGAGACTTCCGGCTGTACCAGACGGCGCGGCTGCTGGTGATTCTGGGAGCGGAGGCGCAGTCGGTCGCGGTGGCGTGGCAGGTCTATCAGATCACGCACTCGGCGCTGGACCTGGGGCTGACCGGGCTGGCGCTGTTCGCTCCGGGACTCTTCTTCATGCTGGCGGCGGGGCATGTTGCGGACTGTTACGACCGGCGCGGAATCATCCTGGTGTGTTACGCGGTGCAAGCGGTGTGTTCGGTGGGGCTGCTGCGATTTGCGCTGCATCCGACCGGGCAGGTGTGGCCGATCTACGCGGTGCTGCTGGGCGTTGGGTTGGGGCGAGCGTTCAGCGGACCGGCGTCGGCGGCGCTGCTGCCGAGCCTGGTGCCGACGAAGCACTTTGTGAATGCCGTGACGTGGGGCTCGATCGTCTTCCAGATTGCGAATATTGCGGGGCCGGCGGTGGGCGGGCTACTGTTGACCCTGCCCATGAACGGCGCGCTTGCGCCATGGCACGGCGCGGCGGCGGTGTACGTGTTTACGCTGGTGACGCTGCTTGCGTTCCTGGTGCTGGTGGGCGCGATGCGGGCCAGGCCGGCGCGCGTAGTGAAGAACGCATTCAATCTGGAGACCATGCTGGCGGGCTTCCGGTACGTGTGGCAGGCGAAGCTGCTGCTGGGGTCGATCTCGCTGGACCTGTTTGCGGTGCTGCTGGGCGGCGCGACGGCACTGCTGCCGATCTACGCGAAGGACATCCTGCACACCGGGCCGTGGGGATTCGGGATCCTGCGGGCGATGCCGGCGGTGGGTGCGCTGACGGTGTCGCTGGTGATGACGGTGCGACCGATCCAACGCGATGCAGGCAAGCTGATGCTGTTCTGCGTGGGGGTTTTTGGAACGGCGACCATCGTGTTCGGCTTGTCGCGGACGATGTGGGTGAGCCTGCTGGCACTGGTGCTGGTGGGCGCGAGCGATATGGTGAGCGTCGTGATCCGGGCGAGCATTCTGCAACTGGCGACGCCGCCGGAGATGCGCGGACGGGTGAGCGCGGTGAACTGGCTGTTTGTGGGCGCGTCGAATGAGTTCGGCGGATTCGAGAGCGGCTTGACCGCGCACTGGTGGGGCGCGGTGCGGGCGGTGGTGGTGGGCGGCATCGGGTCGCTGGTGGTGACGGGACTGGCGGGCGTGCTGTTCCCTGCCCTGCGCAAGGCCGATGCGCTGTCGGCAGAGTCGCTGATGCAATCTAATATGCAGCAGAGTGTTGCGGAACCGGCGGACTAAGAGCCGAGAACAGGGAGCAGAAGACTGGGAGGAGCGGGAAGCATGACAACGGGGAAGAAGTGGGCGCTGTGCATAACCGGGGCGATGGTGCTGGCGGTTGGGGTTGAACTGGTGTATCTGCACCATGAACGGAATTCTCCAGGCACAGTGGTGGCGCCGGACGAGTATGGGAAGGTCGATCCGGACGAGCTGGTGTTTCTGAAGAAGGAGCGGCCGTCGTCGATGGCGGACTTGAAGGACCTATTCGGCAGGACGGTGTGGGTTTCGGCCGCCGGACAGATGGACTATTACCCGTATGCGGCGCACCGGGCGGACTATGGGAAGTCCGTGGGCATACTGCTGGGGGCAGAGCCGCTGACGATCAAGGATGCATTTGAGCAGGCGGCGCCGAAGTCGGCGACGTTCCGGATTGCTGGCGGCGACAGGCAGGTGCTGCTGGCGTTCACCATGCCGAAGTCGGCCGACCCGGCAAAGGAGTATGCAGTGGCGGTGGGATACCAGGAGGGCAAGGAGTTCACGTTTTATACGGACGACATTTTTTTCTATGACGATCCGCACACGCTATACACCTGGGGACCGAAGGTGTGGCAGGCGATCGACTCGCACCAGGTGGTGCTGGGGATGAAGGAGCGGCAGGTGCAGCTTTCGTTGGGGCAGGTGTCGCGAAACTCCAGCCAGGACTACGGCAACCGGACAGTGGTGTACGCGAACGTGGGACATCCAGTGTCAGTGACCTACGTGGACAACAAGGTGACGGAGTTTCGGCCAGTGCAGGAGTTCTGACGCGGCGTGGGCGAAAATCGGCGCGGGGTGGGAATTCTCTTAGGCAAACTGCGCGGAGTTTTGCTCTATACTCTTAGTTCCCATGCAACCTGCCCACACGAAGCAATTCGAGCACGAATTACTCAAGAACTATCAACTGGACCACGCCTACGACGAGATGTTCGCCGGGCCCGACGAACTGCATCCGCACTACGAACCTTTGTTTGAGCGGTTTGCGTCGCTGCCGGCGGATGAACTGCAGCGCCGCAAGCACGCCGCCGAAGTGAGCTTCCTGAACCAGGGGATTACGTTCACGGTCTACGGGCGCGACGAGGGCAAGGAGCATATCTTCCCGTACGACCTGGTGCCGCGGATCATTACGGCGGCCGAGTGGGCGACGGTGGAACGCGGCCTGACGCAGCGGTTGACCGCGCTGAACCTGTTCCTGCGGGACATCTACAACGAGGGCCGCATCCTGGCGGACGGGATTGTGCCGCGCGAGATTGTGTATAGCTGCAAGCACTTCCGGCGGCAGATGGTGGGCCTGCAAGTGCCGCGCAATGTGTACGTCGCCATCTGCGGGACCGACTTGATCCGCATGGAGAATGGCGAGTTCGTGGTGCTGGAAGACAACCTGCGCGTGCCCTCCGGCGTGAGCTACATGCTGACCAACCGGCGCGTGATGAAGCGGATCTTTCCGCAACTGTTCCGCGCGTACAACGTGCGGCCAATCGAGCAGTACACACAGCTACTGCTGGGGACGCTGCGGTCGCTGGCGCCGGAGGGCAGGCCGGAGCCGAACATCGTGCTGCTGTCGCCGGGCGTGTTCAACTCGGCGTACTTCGAGCACGCGTACCTTGCGCGGCAGATGGGCATCGAGCTGGTGGAAGGGCGCGACCTAGTGACGCACGACAATATCATCTACATGCGTACCACCAGCGGGCTGCGGCGGGTGGATGTGATCTACCGGCGCGTGGACGACGACTTCATCGATCCGCTGGCGTTTCGTCCGGACTCGATCCTGGGCGTGGCCGGGCTGTTCAATGCATACCGCGCGGGGAATGTGACGCTGGCGAATGCGTTCGGTACGGGCGTGGCCGACGACAAGGCGCTGTATGCTTATGTGCCGAGCATCATCAAATACTATCTCGCGGAAGAACCGGTGCTGCAGAACGTGAAGACGTATCTGCTGACGGAACCGGCATCGAAGCAGCACGTCCTCGCAAACCTGGACAAGCTGGTGGTGAAGGCGGTGGGCGAGAGCGGCGGGTACGGGATGCTGATCGGGCCGCAGTCGACGGTGGCGCAGCGGGAGGAGTTTGCGCGCAAGATCGAAGCCGATCCGAGAAACTATATTGCGCAGCCGACGATTTCGTTCTCGCGCGCACCGTGCCTGATCGGCGACGATCTGGAGCCGCGGCACGTGGATCTGCGGCCGTACATCCTATACGGCGACAAGGTGAATATCGTGCCGGGCGGGCTGACGCGCGTGGCACTGAAGCAGGGCTCGCTGGTGGTGAACTCGTCGCAGGGAGGCGGCAGCAAGGATACGTGGGTGCTGAGCCAGTGATACGGAATTTTGCAGGAGGGGACCGAATGCTGAGCCGGGTTGCGGATAGTCTTTACTGGATGAGCCGCTACATCGAGCGCGCGGAGCATGTGACGCGCCTGCTGGATGTGAACCTGAACCTGATGCTGGATGAGAGCGCGGTGAGCGCGGACCATCGCTGGCAGAGGATGCTGGCGGCGCTGGGCAGCCCGAAGGACGTGGAGTGGACCGGCGATCCGTATGCGCTGACGCAGACGATTTCGTTCGATATGGAGTACAAAAACTCGATTCTTTCCTGCATCATCTCGGCGCGGGAGAATTCGCGGCACGTGCGCGAGCAGATATCGACAGAACAGTGGCATCGGTTGAACAGCCTGTATCTGGAGGTGACGCAGCCAGAGATTCAGGCGGGCATGGACGGGGCGGTGCTTGCCTCCGATCAGCCGACGGAGTTCCTGCAGCACGTGATGGAGGGGGTGCACCAGTTTCAGGGCGTGAGCGACTCAACGATGAGCCACGGCGAGGGGTGGCAGTTTATCCAGGTGGGCCGCTACATTGAGCGCGCGTCAGCGACCGCGGTGCTGCTGGAGGCGTACCACGAAGATCTGTGGAGCCACTCGGACCGTATCCCTGAGGGCAACGAGTACATCGAGTGGATGGGGCTGCTGCGGTCGGCGACGGCATTCGAGGCGTACTGCAAGGTGTATACGGCGGACGTTACGCCGGACAGGATTCTGGAGTTCCTGCTGCTGGACGAGGAGTTTCCGCACTCGGTGCGCTTCTCCATCGACACGCTGCAGAACGCGCTGGAGGCGATCCACGGCGAAGGCGGCAAGAGCCGGGCGGAGCCGCTGCGGCGGCTGGTGGGACGGCTGCAGGCTTCGCTGGGCTACTCGAGCGTGGAAGAGATTCTGCAGGGAGACGTCGTGGCGTATTTGCGGGGGATTCAGTTGCAGTGCCGCGGAATACACGAGATGATCTATCAGCTTTATATCGACTACAGCATTCAGGCTGCGCTGGCCGGGTAGTGCGGGTTGTACGTTCTACGTTCTTCGTTGTACGTTTTGGCCTTCTTCAACGGAGAACGTACAGCGGTGAACGTAGAACGCAAAGGAGTGGGATGTATTATTCGATTCGGCATCTGACGAAGTTTCTGTATTCCAATCCGGTGAGCGAGAGCATGATGGAGACGCGCATGCATCCGCGATCGGACCAGAACCAGCGCTGCCTGACGTTCCATCTCTCGGTGAGCCCGCGCTGCCGCGTGTTCAGCTACCGCGACCACCTGGCGAACCAGGTGCATCACTTCGATATTCCGGGGCAGCATGGACAGCTCGTGATCGTAGCCGAATCGCTGGTCGAGATTCAGCCGGCGACGCAGGTTCCATCGTTCCTGGCGCCCGATGCGTGGGACGAACTGGACAGCATGATCGAGCAGGGCGATTACTGGGAGATGCTGCTGCCCAGCGAGTTCGCGGTGGCTACCGACGCGCTCGACGGGCTGGCCGAGGAGTTGGATGTACGCCGGCGCGACGATCCGCTGATGGTGCTGCATCAACTGAACGAGCAGATGTTCAACCACTTTGAGTATGTGCCGAAGTCGACCAAGGCGGATTCGCCGATCGACCTGGCGCTGCTGACGCATGCGGGCGTGTGCCAGGACTTCGCGCACATCATGATCACGCTGGTACGGTCGAAGCTGCGCATTCCGTGCCGCTACGTGAGCGGCTATCTGCATCATGGGAGGAGCGACCACGACCGCTCGGTCAACTCGGCGACGCATGCGTGGATCGAGGCGCTGGTTCCGCAGCTTGGATGGGTGGGCTTCGACCCCACGAACTGGCTGGTGGCGGGCGATCGCCACATTCGCACCGCGATCGGGAGGGACTATGCCGACGTTCCGCCGACACACGGGATCTTCCGCGGCCGCGCCAACAGCGAGTTGACGGTGGCCGTGCGCGTGACGCCGAGCGAAGGCACGCCCGCGATGGACCAGGAGATGCCGGTGCCGGAGGATTGGTCGATACTGGTGGAGAAGGCGCAGGCATTGCCGGAACCGCCTACCCTGACTACGCGTCAGCAGCAGATTGCGCAACAGCAGCAGTAGACTCCTGCGGCGGCATGTCCTCAACGTCGAGGCGAGTCGCGCTTCCACTTCAACAAGAGAGGCCTCATGCGCAAATTGCTTGTCAGCTTCGTGCTTCTTGCCGGATCGGCTTATGCGGCGGACAGTGGGCCGAGCGTTCCGCTGCGCGGATATACAGCGGAACACTCCGCGAGTGAGATTGCGTGGGAGCAGAAGTTCCGCGCTCTGCCCGATCCGGCGCGGGTGCGCGACGCGATGCAGCGCATGTCCGCACGGCCGCACCACGTGGGGTCGCCGTACGACAAGGACAATGCCGAGTGGCTGCTGGCGCAACTGAAGTCGTATGGGCTGGACGCAAAGATCGAGATATTCGATACGCTGTTTCCGACGCCGAAGTCGAGGACGCTGGAGTTGCTGGGAGCTACGAAGTTCGTCGCAAAGCTGGAGGAGCCGACGCTTGCGGTCGATCCGACGTCGGACCAGCACAAGGAGCAACTGCCAACTTACAACGCCTATTCGGCGGACGGCGATGTGACCGCGCCGCTGGTGTATGTGAACTACGGCGCGCCAGCCGATTACGAGCAGTTGGAGGCGATGGGCGTGTCGGTGAAGGGGGCCATCGTGATTGCGCGCTATGGCGAGACGTGGCGCGGCATCAAGCCGAAGGTTGCGGCAGAACACGGCGCCGTGGGCTGCATTATCTACTCCGATCCGGGCAACGATGGATACTTCGCAGGCGTGCAGTATCCCGATGGCGCGGCGAGGCCAGCGGATGGCGTGCAGCGTGGGAGCGTGATGGACATGGTGCTGTATCCGGGCGACCCGCAGACGCCGGGCATCGGTGCAGTGCCGGGAGCGAAGCTGATTCCTCTGGCGGAGGTGCAGACAATTACGAAGATTCCTGTGCTGCCGATCTCGTACAACGATGCGAAGCCGTTTCTGCAGGCGCTGGGCGGGCAGGTGGTTCCTGAGACGTGGCGCGGGGGGCTTCCGTTTACCTACAGGGTGGGGCCGAGCGTTACGAAGGCGCACCTGGCGCTGGCTTTCAATTGGGACCGCAAGCCGCTGTATGACGTGATTGCGCGCATTCCCGGCTCGACCTATCCGGACCAGTGGGTGATTCGCGGGAACCATCACGATGGTTGGGTGAACGGCGCGGAGGACCCGCTGAGCGGCACCAGCGCCGAGTTGGAAGAGGCGCGCGGACTGGGCGAGTTGGTGAAGCAGGGCTGGCGTCCGCAGCGGACGATTCTTTACTGCTTCTGGGATGGCGAGGAGCCGGGGCTGCTGGGGTCGACGGAGTGGGCGGAGACCCATGCCGACGAGTTATCGCGGAACGCGGTTGCGTATTTCAACTCCGATACGAATGGGCGCGGCTACTTCCGGGCGGAGGGTTCGCAGTCGCTGGAGAATTTTGTCGATGGCGTGACGAAGGACATTGACGATCCGGAAACGAAGATGTCGGTATCGAAGCGCGAGCGGCTGGTTGACATATCGAGAGCTGCGGCGGATACGCGGGCCGAGGTACGCTCGCGTGCCGACCAGCGGCTTCCGGCGCTGGGTTCGGGTTCGGACTACACCGTGTTCCTGCACCATCTCGGCGTTGCCAGCGTCAACATGGGCTACGACGGCGAGGACCAGGACAGCGGACAGTACCACTCCATCTACGACGACTTCTATTTCTATTCGCATTTTCTGGACACCGACTTCGTCTACGGGCGGGCGCTGGCGCAGACGGCCGGAACGATGATGATGCGCATGGCCGACGCGGATGCGATTCCGTACCAGTTCGTCGACTTCGCGGATACGGTGCGCGGCTATGTGACCGACGTGAAGAAGCTCGCGGACACCAAGCGCGCGCAGGTGAAGGAACGCAATACGGAGATCGGCGAGGGAGTGTACCAGGCTCTGAGGGACCCGAAGAGCGTGAGCGTTGCGCCCGAGACCGAGGAGTTGCCGCCGTACTTCAACTTTGCACCGCTGGACCAGGCGTCGGATGACCTGACCGCGGCCGCGGCAGCGTACGACAAGGCGTTCACCGCTCACGCGACGGCTGCGGCGGGAGCGCTGAACCCGGAGATCATGCAGGCGGAGCGCGTCCTGCTCGACGCGGATGGGCTTCCGAAGCGGCCGTGGTTCAAGGACATGATGTACGCGCCCGGCTTCTACACCGGCTATGGCGTCAAGACGCTGCCTGCTGTGCGGGAAGCGATCGAGCAGAAGCAATGGAAGGACGTGGATGCGCAGATTGCGCGGACAGCGGCTGCGGTAGAGCGTGAGGCGAGTTTGCTGAAGCAGGCGACGAAGACGCTGGAGGCGGGGCAGTAACGCGGGCGCGGTTAGAGGTTGAGTTTCTTGAAAATGCGGTCGGGGATGTTACGGATGACGAACATGATGGGCTGCCACTGGAACGGGACGTAGAGGTTGTCCTGCTTGGCGTCGATGGCTTTGACGATGGTGGCTGCGACCTTGTTCGGATCGGCGAACTTCTCCGAGCCTTTCATGCCGGCGGTCATGGCGGTCTTGACCGGGCCGGGCTTGATGGTGAGGACGGTGACGCCCTCGCGGTCCACTCGATTTCTGAGCCCGGCGAGAAATGCGGTCAGTCCGGCTTTGGACGAGCCGTAGAGGTAGTTCGATTTGCGGCCGCGGTCGCCGGCGACGGAGGAGATGACGGCGAGCACGCCGGAGTGGCGCTGCACGCAGAAGTTCGCCAGCCAGGTAAGCAGCGAGACGGGCGCGACGAAGTTGGAGTGCAGAATCTGGGCGGCGTGCTCGAAGTCCCGCTCGGCGCGCGGCTGATCGCCGAGGATGCCGTAGGCGAGGTAGGCGATGTCCATGCCGGTGAGCGAGTTGATGGCGTGGGAGAGCAGCTCGGCGTGCTTGTCGGTGTCGTCGAGGTCGGCGACGGCGGTGCCCACGTAGGCTGCGCCGCGGAGTTTGAGGTCGGCGGCGACGGCTTCGAGTTTTTCTGGACTGCGCGCGATGAGGAAGAGTTGCGCGCCCTGCGCCGCCCAGATGCGGCATGTGGCCTCGGCGATGCCGGAGGTGGCGCCGAGCACGAGGATCTTTTTGGTGAGCTTGCTGCGGTCGGGGGTGGCGGGATTCGGGGCGGGTGATGCGTCCGCAGGCGGTGGGGCGAGTGTGCTCATAGGGTCGGCTTGGCTCCGGTGGAATCAGTGACGCGCTCCCAGAAGCTGGAGGTGAGCATGGGGTCGCGGAAGCGGGCAAAACGCTGCCACTCAGGATAGAAGGTCTGGAACTGCGGGGCGGTCATGGCGGCGTCTTTGGCAGGATAGAGGCGGCCGCCGTAGTCGAGGGTCATGTCGCCGAGGCGCTGCAGCAGCGGGAAGGTGATGCCGGGCTTGATGGGGAAATCGAGCGCGAACATGATGCCAGGCATGGGAAAGCTCATGAGGCCGAGCGAGGGAATGTCGCCGAAGGCCTTGAGTACGGCGAGGAAGCTGGCGAGCCCGGACTTGGCAATCGCCTGCAGCAGCGCGATGGTGCCCTCCTTGGAGCTCTCCCACGGCAGCGCGTACTGGAACTGGACGAGGCCGCGGCTGCCGTAGAGGCGGTTCCAGCGGAGGACGGCGTCGAGCGGGTAGAAGAAAGGCTCGTAGTCGTGGACGGCTTTGACGTGGGCCTTGCCCTGCTTGTGAAAGAAGACGGTGTTGAAGGCGCTGACGGAGAAG
>Ga0302319_10017667_pt1 | contig 13044 bp, 9 predicted proteins | sample Bog_T0_2_FD_203319 | JGI IMG/M metagenome (GOLD analysis project Ga0302319, IMG submission 203319) | Peat permafrost microbial communities from Stordalen Mire near Abisko, Sweden - Bog_T0_2 | ecosystem: Environmental > Terrestrial > Soil > Wetlands > Peat | place: Sweden: Abisko, Stordalen Mire...
AACTCTCCAAGGCGGTGGACGCCAACGGCGGCGGCGCCGGGAACGTGGCTCCCATTCCTTACTTTGAAGATGTCTTCTCCTTTATGGCTGGTTTCGATTACGCCGGGGAGAGCGCAACCCAGGCCATCTATAACAACGAATGGGCGCCTTACCGCTCCAACCTGGGTGCAACCTCAGCCTTGGCCGATCTCGACTTCTATGGCCCCATCTTTGGCTTCTACCCTGCGCCGTCAAACTGGACGCCACACTTCTGGCAGAGCCAGTTCTCCTCGCTCTATGCCCTTTCGTCCATCGGCAACAGCTACTACAACTCCGGCCAGTTCACCCTCCGCCACCCCACAACACACGGGTTCCAAATGGATGCCAGCTTCACCTGGTCCCATTCCATCGACTTTGGTTCAGACGCTGAGCGTGCCGGCGGCTGGGCCTCCGGCTCCTTCAGCGACATCATCAACACCTGGAAGCCCTACCTCAACAAAGGCTCTTCTGACTTCGATACCCGCAAGCTATTAACGGTAGACGGGGTCTACTCGCTCCCCTTTGGTCGTGGAAAAGCCTTGCTCGGCGGCGCCAACCGCATCACCGATGCCTTCATCGGCGGCTGGCAGCTTTCTGGCATCAACCGCACAACCAGCGGCCTGCCTTGGTCCATCTTCGAACCCGGCTGGACCACGGACTGGCAAATCGAGGGATATGGCGTTACCACCGGCAAGGTGAAGGTGAAAAAATTCATCAACCAGAATGGAGAGCCTGCCTACCTCAGCAACCCGAACGACATTAATAATGACGTTAGTTGCGGCGGTAATGCCTGCGCAGGCCAGACAACACCGGCAGGCAATGTACGACTGCCCTATCCAGGAGAAACCGGCCAGCGCAACAACTTCCGTGGGGACGGCTACTTCGATATCGACTCCGGCCTCTCCAAAACCTGGGCCCTCCCCGAGAAAGCTACCCTCAAGTTCACTTGGGAAGTCTACAACGTCACCAACACCGCCCGCTTCGATCCGGCCTCCATCGGTTCCGGACTCACCGGCGGCAATCTGGGCGTAGCCAGCAGCGAGCTCTCCGTACCTCGCGTCATGCAGTTAAGCCTTCGCGCCGACTTCTAACCACGCATAAATTACAAACTCAACCCAACAGGGCCGGAGCATTCGCTCCGGCCCTGTTCGCATTCAGGGGAAGGGTACGGGCTTCAGCCCGTACATCCAAAATCTCAAAATCGCGCGGGCTTCAGCCCCCGAGGGATGCTCTCCACAATCCTTTACCCAACTCCCGTAGGGACGGCGCCCATGCTCCGCAACGTTGAATCGAACTTGCGGGAACAATGGGACCTCCTCCTGGCCGCATTCCTCCGCCCCGTACGGGCCGAATGAAACGCCATCTCAACCGCCTGAAAATAAATCTCAAAACTTTGCAGTCTATTACGTATCAAACGCGCACAATTAAACCATGACCACCAGAAATACGCCCGAGTACGAGTTCCAGACCCCAAACCCCATACCCTGGACCCTCCTCAACCCCCACCCCTCCCGCCTTATTGCTGCAAACTAATCAAACCAAAAGGGATACACCATAAAAACCTCGTAAAAACCCGTATTTTCCTGTTTTCACGTGCGGAGAATTTCCGGATTTTGCCCCGCAAACCGTCAAAATGGCTCAGGAACTCTTCCGAACCTCAGCGGCAATCCGTCGCAGCTCCGGCAAAATCCGCCCAAGCGAAACTGGTTCCGCATTCCGCGTCCCAAGCCCAAAGTACACATCGCGGTAAAGCCGATACAGCTGCTCGTAAACCGCCGCAGCCTGCGCATCCGGCTCAACCGTCCGCAGCGGCAAACAAACCGCTTCCTGCGCTTCCTCGACAGTCTTGTAGGTTCCCGCAGCCAGCAGCGCGAAGATCCCCGAACCAAGACTCGTCGGAATTCCCGCCGGAACCAGAACCGGCTTGTTCAGCACATTGGCATAAACGCGGTTCAACACCTCGCTCTTCTGCGGAATGCCTCCAGCATTGATCACGCGGTCAATCCGCACTCCATGCTCCGCCATCCGCTCCAGGATGATCCGTGTATGGAACGCCGTTCCCTCAATGGCGGCGAACAGCTCATCCTGCGCGGTATGGACCAGGTTCCAGCCCAGCGCAACGCCGCCAAGCTCCGGATTCACCAGCACCGTCCGATCACCGTTGTCCCAGCTAAGCCGCAGCAGGCCAGTCTGTCCAGCCTTGTAGCTGTCTAGTCCTTCCGACATCGCCGCAACCGTAGTCCCCGCGCGTCGCGCAATGGCCTCGAAGATGTCTCCCGTAGCCGAAAGCCCCGCCTCAATCCCCGTATAGTCCGGATGCACGCTCCCAGGAACCACGCCGCAAACCCCCGGAACCAGCTCCGCCTCGCGAGCCATGGCAATGATGCACGTCGATGTGCCGACCACATTCACCGCGTCGCCCTCGCGGCAGTTGGACCCGATCGCGTCCCAGTGCGCATCGAACGCCCCAACCGGTATCGGAATCCCAGCCCTGAGCCCCAACGCCTCAGCCCACTTCGGCGACAGGTGCCCAGCCAGGTGGTTGCTAGTCAGGAACTCCCCTCCCAGCTTGGCCCGAACCCCCGCGAACAGCGGGTCCACTGCCACCAGGAACTCCTCCGGCGGCAATCCTCCCCACTTGGGGTTCCACATCCACTTGTGCCCCATCGCACACACGCTGCGCTTCAGGTCCTTCACCTCGGTGATGCCGCTCAGGGTTGCAGCCACCATGTCGCAGTGCTCCAGGGCAGTCACCAACCGGTCGCGCTTGTCCGGGTTGTGGCGCAGCCAGTGCAGCAGCTTACTGAACCCCCACTCAGAGGAGTAGACACCCCCACACCAGTCGATCCCCTCAAACCCCACCTCATGCGCCTTGGCCGTGATCTCCTCAGCCTCGGCAGATGCCCGGTGGTCGCACCAAAGGTAGTAGTCGTCCAGCGGCTCCAGCCCCTCCCCAACCGGTATGACGCTCGATCCAGTAGTATCCAGCGCTATAGCCGCCACCGATTCACCCCCCACGCCCGTAGCCCCCAGGACCTCCCGCGTGGCAGCGGAGAGGGCGGCCATCTGGTCGGCATGGGATTGGGTGGCGAAGTTGGGGTCCTCGCGGCGGCGATGGAGAAGGTATGACGCCGACGCGGTCCCAATGGCCCCCCCCCCACTGTCGACGAGCGTAACGCGAACGCTGAGGGTGCCGAAGTCGACACCAGCGACGATAGTCATGGAAGTGAACTCCCTTGAGTAAACGCTTTCTTGCTCGGAGACCAGACTATACCATCTCTCCGCTTTTTGCAGGATAATTTCTCCCGCGACGCCGTGACATGCAGGCTATTTCTTTGACCCCGGGACCATGGCTTTGAGCCTCTCGATCAGTCCCAGTTTGGGTGCCGCAACCGGTTTGGCTGACGGCACTCCAGCAGGTGGCTTGGCTAATTGGGCGCTTGGAACCTCGGTAGTAGCTGCGGCCGATTGTTGCGCCGCCATCTTCGACGGGGACGCGTCAACAGGGTTGGATGCGGTATGTTCAGAGGGTAGCTTGGTTGCTGGTGTGCTCGCCTCGGGCGGGGCATCTTTTCCCATCACTGGCAGAGGAGTTGATCCATTCACGATCTTTTGTGCGGAGAAATCGGGTACCGTCTCCATGTCGTTCTTTATCAGAATGGAGATGCGCCGGTTGGATGGATCGGTGGGATTGTTCTTCACCCTGAGCATCTGGTCGGCGTAGCCGCGTACCTGTGTGACCTGGTTCTGGCGAACTCCACTTTGTTGTAGCAGGCGGCGGGCGGAGTTGGCGCGGTCTGCAGAGAGATCCCAATTGCTATAGGCATTGTTCTTTGAGTAGGGGGTGGCGTCGGTGTGGCCCTCGATCAGGAGGCAATTGGGCATTGTCTTCAGTTCAGACGCGAGTAGTGTGAGAAGTTCCTGACCGCTGGTGCTGAGTTTCGCGCTTCCCAACTCATAAAAAGTGCCGTCCTTGTCCTCAATGAGCTCGATGCGGAGTCCTTCCGATGTGACCGTGATCTCAATCTGCTTGGAGAGTTTTTCCAGATCCTTACGGGCCTTGATCTCGGCTTCAATCTTTTCCTTGAGCTTCTCCAGGTCTTTCGTGTCGATCTGGGAGACAGTTGCGCCTGTTCCGGTCATTGTTGTTCCGAGCTGTGCACCGGTTCCTTTGGGGTCGTTGAAATACCCGGCGACTGCGCGCTTCACCTTTTCGCTTGATCCCATCAGCCATAGGACGATAAAAAGCGCCATCATGGCCGTGACGAAGTCGGCATATGCTACCTTCCACGCGCCGCCGTGGTGGCCTGCGTGGCCGCCCTTTTTCTTGATCACGATGATAGGATGCGCTTTTGCAGTCATGATTGCCGATCCTCCATGGAGTGGTTAGACAGCTGCCTCGCCGCCGCCACCCTTGCAATTCTTTTCCATTTCATCGAAGCTGGGACGGACATGCGCAGGAATCGCGCGGCGGCCCATTTCGATGGCAATCATGGGAGCCGACCCTTTGAGGAAGGACAGCAAAAGTACGCGTAGAACATGGAGGTAGTCATTGTGGGCATCGGCAGTCTTGGTCATGTTGGCTGTGAGCGGGCCGGTCACCCCGTAGCACAGCAGGATGCCAAGAAAGGTACCCACCAGCGCCGCGGCCACATGTTCGCCAATCGCCTCCGGAGGTCCACCGAGCGCACCCATCGTAATGACAACGCCCAATACCGCGGCCACAATTCCTAGTCCGGGGAGGGCATCGGCTACGGCAGTGAGGGCCTCGATGGGCTGGGTCGCTTCGTTGTGATGGACCTCCATGTCGAGTTCCATCATCTGGTCCATGTCGAACGGTTCCACGCCGCCGGTAATGGCTGTGCGCAGCGTATCGCAAACAAAGTACATGGCGTGGTGGTCCCCGAGAAACTCGGGATAGTTTTTGAAGATGGAGCTTTCATTGGGTTTTTCTACATCCATTTCCACGCTCAGGAGGCCCTCTTTGCGCACTTTATTGAGGAACTGGTACATCATTTTGAGCGTGCTGAGGTATCGCTTCTTGTCAAACGGCGACCCCTTCAGCACACCGAGCAGGCCAGCGACGATCCCCTTGATTACGTGGATGGGATTGGCTACCAAGAGCGTCCCCGCTGCTGCACCGACGAGGATAAGTAGCTCGGCCGGCTGCACCAGCACCGCCATCTTGCCATGCTCCATCAGGAAGCCGCCAATGACTGCTCCAAACACGACGACAATTCCTATGATGGCGAACATGCATCCACCTCCGACGCGGCTGTGATCCGATTTCCGCCTGCCTGATAGCTGGAAAACATGGCGGCCTTCGCGCGCTCCAGCAGCCCTGCTAATGCCCCTTTGCTCTGCGCTTGTGCGGCGCCGATGCTCACTGTCAGCGAGATCCTGTCTCCCCACCAACGGAAGTCTGCAGTACGAGCCAGACCTGCAAGTGTTTGTGCATGAACGGCGAGCATTGCTGGTGTGCGCTCATGCGAGATAACAAGATACTCATCTTCGCCCCACCTGCCGAGGTATTCTGTCGGCCGCAATCCCTGGCTCAGTGTGCGTTCCACTTTTTCGAGCATTGCCTCACACGCGCTGGCACCGTGAGTCCCGCGCAACTCGTGTGCCTGGTCAACGGTGATCCATTGCACGCCAAAGCTTTGCCCACCTTGCACGAAATCTTGAAAGAGAGACTCCAACCGGTCCGTGAGCTGTTCCTGGCTTATTTCTATATCACTGTTTTCGCCGGTCACGCCGTGCGGCAGGGCGTCGAGACATTCCGCGGGATGAAACACGACCGCAGTCCCGATGCGCATCCCTAAATTGTCGCGCAGGGCGAGCAGCCTCGCCATGATAAGAAAATCATGGCCCATCTTATGCTGGGCGTGCACCGAAAAGCCTCGTCCCGACTCCAGGGAAGTTTCTGGTCCGATGCCTTCGAGCAGCGTCCTGAGCCCTTCCGGCATTGGCCGGCTCAACAGGTCAATGCCTGCAAACCCAGTTATGGCTCGCGCAGATTGGTTCCAGAAAGCCACTCTCAAATCCCTGTCGACCACGGCAACGCCTTCTGGGATCATCTCCAGTGTATTTTCCACGAGTTCAGCACGATCCGCCATCAAACGCCTCATTACCTTAAATCGGCGGCGCGGGGATCAACTTCAAGAATGATTCGTGTGGAAAATCGAAATGTGAGAACCTTAAGGATTCCTCGTGCGGGAGTCACTTCGCTTCGGGCATGCCAAAGGCGCATTGGACGGGTTTTTCGAGTGGGAGACGAACGATGAATCGAGTATTGCCCGGTACGGACTGTACTTCGATCGTGCCTCCGAATTTCTGCGTCACGATGCGGTGCACAATCTCAAGCCCAAGGCCGGTTCCAGAGCCTTGCGGCTTGGTGGTAAAGAATGCTTCAAATATGCGCGGAAGGGCCTCGGCGGGGATACCGCCACCATGATCCTCAATGCAAACAGCTAGTTGGTCTGGCAGGCTCCTCTGGGTTGAACTTGCCCCAGCTTCGGCCCCGTGCTCGTTCCCAGGCTCAATCCATGTTTCGATTCTGATTTTCTCATTTGCGGGGGACGCGTCCAGCGCATTGTCTATCAGGTTGGTCCAGACCTGGCTCAGGGACGAGCCGCGGGTGTGGATGATGGAGGGGTTCGCGTCAAACTGCTTCTCGACCTGAATTCCCTTGATACGGAGTTTGTGGCCGAGAATGGTCAGCGTGCTCTGCAGGCTATCGTGGACGTCTAGTTCTTTTGCGGGTGACTTTTCATCGTAGGCGAATTTCTTGACAGCCATCACGAGGTCGGATACGCGAGTGATGCTTTCCTCAATGGTGCAGACGAGTGTCACGCTGGAAACCAGTGCCTCCAGCCAGTTGAGTGCGTCGGAGAGGCTTGCCGGGGTGAAGGCTTCTTTGGCGCAGGCCAGTGCTTCTTCTTTAAGGCCGATGGCGACTAAGGTGGGTGCGATTCGGAATGCGTTCTCGACACCCGCCGCAGCGAGCCAGTCGGCCATCAACTCTTCCGCTTCCGATTGCTCGATTGTGCCCATTGCAGGCATGGCGCAGCCGGACATGGTGTGTTCCAACAATGCGCGCATGCATTCCAGTTGGGGCTTCGTTTTAGGCTCGTCGCTGAAGCGCAGGCTCAACTGCTGCAAACGCAGCAGGTTCAGTCGCAGCTGCGAGGATGCGCGCTTGGCTGCCGATCCAGGGTTGTGTAATTCATGCATCAGGCCGGCCGCCAGTGTACCCAACGAGATGAGTTTTTCCCGGTGCAGTGCTTCTACCTGGTAGGACTGGAGCCGCTGCGCAGTATTTGCAAGTACCGCGGCGCGCACCGGTGGGCAGCAGGCCATGAGAGTCCAGAATTCCTGCTCGGAGAAGCGGATCAGCTCAGAGTCGCGCGATGCCACAATCCGTATTGGCATCTTCATTTTCCCATGAAGCAATGGAACTTCGCCGAAACCCTCGCCGGCCTGAGCAAGACCTGCCAATGTGAAATTCCCATCCGTCTCAGCCCGCTCGACGCGGAGTTCGCCGTTGAGAACAACGCAATAGGCGCTCAGCGGATCTCCAACGTCAGACAAGATCGCTCCAGCCTCTGCCAGGATGCGATCAACTTGCCGGAAGATCGTGAAAGCCTCACTGCCCGCTTCGGCGAATGGCTTGGTGAGTCGCAGAGCTTCGGCCGCGTCCTCGAAGGGGATTCTATCGATCCGAAATGTCTGCTCGTGCTGCCCCATTTTCAAAATCCCTCTAATCCCAACTGGCCTAGAACCCAGCCAGATACTGGTGCGCAAATTGCACTGCAATTGAGCCCTCGCCAACGGCTGAAGCCACTCGTTTCACCGATCCGTGGCGTACGTCCCCGGCAACAAAAACTCCGGGCACACTCGCCTCGAGCAAAAACGGCTCGCGCAGTTGCCCCCAGCCCGAAGGCAAGCCACCATCCGTACGCAGATCCGCACCAGACAGTACAAACCCATACTCGTCCCGAAGGATGGCGGGCGGTAGCCACGCGGTTCCCGGCGCGGCCCCGATGAATACAAACAACGACGATGCCTTCACTCGGTCCTCACCTCTTGGGCCCATCAACGACAGAGCCTCCAGGCGCTCTTCGCCAAATGCTTCCACCACCTGGGTGTATGGCTCTAACACAATATTGGATGTGCGTGCGATCTCATCGATCAAGTATTTCGACATTGTCGCGGACAGGCCCGGCCCGCGCACCAGCATGGTTACCTTGCAGGCATAGCGAGCGAAGTGAAGGGCAGCCTGTCCGGCGGAGTTGGCCGCTCCAACCACATACACTTCTTCATCTTTGCAACTGGCTGCCTCGACCAGCGCGGCGCCGTAGTAAATGCCGCGTCCCGTAAGCCGCTCCGTCCCAGCAATGCCGAGTTTGCGATAATTGACCCCCATGGCCAGCAAGACAACATGGCTTGCGACCTCACGCCCATCGCCCAGCTGTACAAAGCGGTATTGGCCTTCGATGCGCAGTCCCGTCGCGCGCTGCGACAGGAACTCGGCTCCAAACCGGGAAGCCTGAATGTGGGCGCGCCGGCCCAAATCGGCACCAGTGATTCCGGAGGGAAAGCCAAGGTAGTTTTCGATCTTTGAACTGGAGCCCGCCTGCCCGCCAGGAGCCTGGGGCTCAATCACCAGCGTGCGCAGCCCTTCACTCGCCCCATACACCCCGGCAGCCAGCCCGGCCGGTCCGGCGCCAACAATCACCATGTCGTAAAAGTCCTGGGCTGCCTGGGTGCTGAGCCCAATTCGCCCGGCGAGGTCTCCCGGTTCAGGGTCCACCAGAACGCTGCCATCGGCGAACACTACTACGGGGAGATGGTCCACATCGAGTTCGCGCTCTTTCAGCAGCTTCTGCGCCTCTTCGCTCGCTGTCACATCCAACCAGCGGTAGGGAACGTGGTTGCTTGACAAGAAGCTGCGAACCTTGTGGTCCTTCAGCGACCAGCGGTGGCCGATGACGCGCAGCCCCTCAAACGTGGGCTGGTAGCCGGCATTCCAGTCTTCCAACAGGTCGGAAAGAACTGGGTAGAGCTTCTCCTCAGGCGGGTCCCAGGGCTTGTTGAGGTAATAGTGGATGCGGGCGGAGTTGATGGCCTGGATGGCCGCTTCGGTGTCGGCATATGCGGTCAATAGGACGCGTTTCGCATCCGAATAGATTGCCCTTGACCGCTCCAGAAACTCGACGCCCGTGATACCGGGCATGCGCTGGTCGCTCAGAATTAGGGCTACCGGATCCTGGCGTACTTTGAGCTGAGCCAGGGTATCGAGAGCCGCCTGTCCGCTCGCCGCCCGCATCACCCGATAGGCAGCTCCGTATTGCCGGCGCAAGTCCTGGACCACGGCCTCAAGCACATTTACATCGTCGTCGACTGCTAAAAGAATTGGCCTCGCCATATGTCCTGATTCTAGAGCCTGCCAGCCCGGTTGGTCCTATTGGATCAGTTCAATCCCTCGCTGGTGTTAGTGCGTTCCCCGGTCACCGGGTTGTAATCTGGTTTACACGGAAGCCGCGGGGTAAATGGGCGCTTTTCCGCTGCAAATCTTCGACCCTGGATATTGAAGGCAACTTCCACTGTCGCAAATGCAGTCAATTGCAAGAATCGATGCGCACTTGCCGATAGTCCCGCCAGAGGCGTAGAAAGTTGCCGGAGTGCAGGTCGCCTGCTTCCGGACACTTCTGGTCAAGCAGCTTATTGTTCAATCCGGGAATCGAGGCTCTTGATCCGGAAGACGAGGCAGATGAGGCGCAAACCATGAACAAGATCATTCTGGCTGATTCGCAGGCAATTTTTCGCGCAGGGACAGCCAAAGTGCTGGCAACGGACGAAGACATGCGCATCATTGCGCAGTGCAGCGACCTGGAGCGCATGTACCACGCAATAACCACCTTTCCTGGGTCGATTGTTCTGTTCGCCGCGGCGCTCAGGCCGGAGCTGACACGACTGCGAATGCTGCTCGAAACCACCGGCAGCCGCGGGATTGTGATTGCCGAGAACAATGAGGCAGCAGGTGCCTACCTCCATCAGGGGTTTCGCGGAGTGGTCTTCCGCAGTGTAAACGGACCGGCATTGGGTGATTGCGTGCGGCGCGTGGCGGCGGGAGAAACATGGCTGCCTCCGCAGGTCATGCAAATCGAGTCTCCTGAGGAGGACATGGTCGGAACGCGAGTTCGCGACCGGCTTACTCCCAAGGAAATGCGCATTGTCGCGCTCATCGTTCAAGGCTGCAAGAACCGCGAGATTGCGATTCGGCTCAAGACGACGGAGCAGGTGATCAAGAACTATCTGCGCTCAATCTACGACAAAACCGGCGTAAGCGATCGCCTCGAACTGGCCCTGTTTACCATCCACCATCGCGTGTTGGCGCAGGCAGCTGCCGAGGTAGGTAGCAAAATCGAGATCGAAGAACGTACGGCACCTCCAGCGGTGGCCTGAGGACATCACATGACGGGATCAACGCTTCAAACAAGAACGGGGACGGCTATAGGTCGTCCCCGTTCTTATTCGGTAGGAACATCAATGCCGATATTTACTGGTCGCCCTTGAATGTAAATGCGTCTCCAGGCAGGGACTTGTTCAGCTTCAAATTCTTGTAGAAGCACACCTTGCTGCTTGAGTCGTTCAGAGTAAAAATCTGCTTCAGGCTCACCGCGCGGTCAGGGTCCACCCAGATCGTGACGCTGGTCAGCTTCTTGCTCACCTCCGGGTCCTTAGCCACTAGATCCAGCTTTTCCGTCGTGACTCCATCGATAACCTCCGAGCCACGGTCCGTAATATTCCACTTGGCTTCGAGATCTTTGCCGCTGGCGCCGAAACCGAGCATGAAATAACTTTCAAACTTCCCGGCCTGAGGGTAGCTCGTCACCTGGTTGCTCCCCGACTCGTGAAGCTTCACGACCCCGCCGACATAGGTATAGGCCTTGGTCGAGGGCTTGCCGTTGTGCTCTTTGAAGTGAGCTGCCATGCGCAATGCAGTGCCCTTGCGGTCATAGTAAACAACGCCCTTGAAGACATCCTTGTCTTCAATGGGGCTGGTGGTGATGTCGTCAAATTCCGCGTCGGCCGACACTGTTTGGAAATTAGCGGCGGATGCGTTTAACTTGTCAAGAACGCTCTTCAAGTCGCTCGGTGGAACGCCCTTCGCGACGGCGCCGAGAAGAAACACCAGCGCAAGGGCCGCGGCAAACACGATCTTTATCTTCAATTGCATTGATTTCCTTTGGATATTCGACGCGTCAGCGAGCGCAAAGGCGCAACAAAATGCTCTTTTCCGTGCGCGCTCTACCGGTGGGCCCAGACTTTCCACACCGCATTCCCCTGGGGGTCGGTCGCGGTCTCCCAATGGACAATAAAGACATCGTCCCCGGTGACCGGCTCAATGGCCTTGCGCAGAACCTTTTTCACATTAGGGTCGGATGCCGCTGTGTGCAGATCCAGAGGAACGTCGGCTGCCTGCACGGTGACGATGACCCCCTGGCCGTCGTTGCCAATCACCTGGATTGGATGCACCGGGCCGCCGCTCGGCGTGGGCTTGTCTCCGTAGCTCCATCCGGGAATGTTCGGGGTGACGAAGATGAAGATCAGGATGGCGGTAACCATGACGTCGTAATGCAAGCTGCCTCGCGAGTAGGTCCAGTAGAAGTAGCTGAGGAGGACCTGTTTCACTGTTCGGCGGGTCTTAGGGGTTTGGATGGATTGGTTAGTGGGCGGCATCAGAATCCCTTCGTTTGCGCAGTTCCGGCACAATGCGTTCCGAGCCGCCCATGTAAGGGTGCAGGGCGTCTGGAATGAGTACCGAACCGTCGGTCTGCTGATAGTTTTCGAGGATCGCGAGCCAGGTGCGGCCGACCGCTAGACCGCTCCCGTTGATGGTATGAACAAACTCCGGCTTTGCTTTGGCTCCTTGTGTCCCTGGGCGGTAGCGGATGTTTGCCCTCCGCGCCTGGAAGGCTTCAAAGTTGGAGCAGGAGGAGATTTCACGATAGAGCTGCTGACCAGGTAGCCAGACCTCAAGGTCGTAGGTCTTGGAGGAGGAGAAGCCGGTGTCACCGGAGCAGAGTAGGACGCGGCGGTAGGGAAGGCCCAGAGCCTCCAGGATCTCTTCGGCGTCGCGGGTCAGGCGCTCGTGTTCGGCGTCGGAGTCTTCTGGGCGCGTGAACTTGACCAGCTCAACTTTTTGGAACTGGTGCTGGCGGATTATACCCCGGGTGTCTTTGCCGGCGGCTCCTGCCTCGGCTCGGAAGCAGGGAGTATACGCTGTGAGGCAGAGGGGTAGGCGGGCCTCGTCGAGGATCTCGTCTCGATAGAGGTTGGTGACTGGGACCTCGGCGGTGGGAATGAGCCAGTGGTCGGAGTCCTTGAACTCACCGCGGCCGACGGCCTCGACATCCGCGTCGTTACAGTGGAACAGGTCTTCGGCGAACTTGGGCAGCTGGCCGGTGCCGAAGAGGGATTTGGAGTTCACCATGAAGGGCGGCAGGACTTCGGTATAGCCGTGCTTCGTCGTGTGCAGGTCGAGCATGAAGCTTGCCAATGCCCGTTCCAGGCGCGCGCCAGCGCCCATGTAGACGGCGAAGCGTGCGCCGGAGAGCTTGGCGGCGCGTTCGAGGTCGAGAATACCGAGTGATTCGCCGAGTTCCCAGTGAGGTTTGGGAGTGAAATCGGCTGGGAATGTTGGTATTGTTCCCCATGTCTTGACGGTAACGTTGTCGGCTTCTGACTTGCCGGGAGGGACCTCGTCCCGGGTCAGGTTTGGGATGCTGGCGATGGAAAATCGGAGCTTATCGTCGAGTTCGGCGGCGGTTTTGTCCAGGGCCTCAAGTTTTTCCTTGAGTTGCCGGGTCTCTTCCTGGATTGCGGCGGCCTTCTCGTGTTCGCCGGCCTTTTTGAGTGCGCCAACCTGCTGGGATAGCTCGTTGCGGCGGGCCTTGGACTGCTCGGCGGCTGTAATGGCTTCGCGGCGGGCCTGGTCCAGGGCGCGGAAGTCGCCTAGCA
>Ga0302319_10017670_pt1 | contig 13043 bp, 11 predicted proteins | sample Bog_T0_2_FD_203319 | JGI IMG/M metagenome (GOLD analysis project Ga0302319, IMG submission 203319) | Peat permafrost microbial communities from Stordalen Mire near Abisko, Sweden - Bog_T0_2 | ecosystem: Environmental > Terrestrial > Soil > Wetlands > Peat | place: Sweden: Abisko, Stordalen Mire...
CGGTCGCGCGGGCCGCTTCGGTCAGCGCGCCAAGCCCGCAAGCCAGGCCGGCGACGTGGTCGTCGCCGAGGCCGGAGAGCCACTCCTTGATGGTCTGCTCGCTGCCGTGGCGCAGCTCCTGCAGGAGGAGTGTGGCTTGCGCGGTCGCGCTGAGCAGCACGCGCCTGCGATCGGTCGGATCGGTGGTGCGTTCCAGGTAGTCGCGCCGTACGAGCTGATCGACCAGCAGGCTGGCCGCGGACTCGCCTATGCCGAGCTCGCGGCCGAGCTTGCAGACCGCGATGCCCGAGCTGCGCTCCACGGCGACGAGCGCCTTGAACTGCGCCATCGTCAGATCGAGCCGCAGCCAGGCTGGAACGCTGAGCTGATTAAGGCTGGCGTAGACGAAATGCAGATCGCTGACGATGGTCTCGATATGCGTGTCGCGACTGTCCATGGTCTTCCTTTGACAAGGCCGACGTATCCGACGGGCCGTAGCCTGGTGGGCGTGGTCACGCCAAGGTCACGCCAAGGTGACCACGCGCACAGTGTACCCGAGATTACTTCTGGAATCACAATCTAATTGGTGATACGAAATAGATGTGGTTACCGAAAGCGATTCACCTGCGGGCCGGCCCGGGACACTATGAAGCTCCCACCGGGTCGCGGACGCGGGCAACAGGCACGAAAGGAGCAATCGTGAGCACCACCGAGGGCCTCTACGGCGTCGTCCAACGCGGCATCATCAAGGAGATGCTGAGGCTCGCCACAAGCGACAACAAGGCAAACATCGTGCGGGCCATCGCTCTGGCTGAGAAGATCACCCCGGACAACCACAAGGCCGAGATGCGCTTCGTCAAGGAGAAGGTCCAGGAGGATCATCCGGCCCTGAACATCGCCCGTCACGTGGTGCGCGACTTGAGCCCCAGCTGCCGCGACGGGTTCATCAATGCCTTTGTCGTGAACGCCCTGCTGCGGGGCTCACAGAAACGTCAGGCGTTTTCGCAGAGCACCGGCTTGCGCACGCCGTTCACCGTACTGGTCAGCCCCACGATGCGCTGCAACCTGCGCTGCGAGGGCTGCTACGCGAGCGAGTACTCCCATCAGAGCGACATGTCGGGTGAGCTCGTGCAGCGCGTCGTCGATGAGGCTGCCGAGATGGGCGTCTACCTGATTACGGTACTGGGCGGCGAGCCCTTCATGCGCACCGACCTGCTCGACATCGCAGCGGCCAACCCCGACACCTACTTCCAGGTCTTTTCCAACGGCACGCTCGTGAAGCCCGAACAGATCGCACGCATCGCCGAGCTGGGCAACGTGGCGCTCATGCTGAGCATCGAAGGCGACGAGGCCACGACCGACGCCCGCCGTGGGGCGGGCACTTACCGCAAGCTGCTCGGCACCATGGAGCTGCTCAAGGAACACGGCGTGCTGTTTGGCTACTCAGCGACCGTGACGCGTCACAACTGGCAGACGCTCCTGAGCGATGAGTTCGTCGATCCGCTGGTGGCGCGCGGCGCCGCCATCTCGTGGCATTTTCTCTATATGCCGGTGGGCGGCGCGCCCGACATGAGCCTTATGCCGACCCCCGAGCAGCGCAACGAGTTCCGCCTTGGCATCCAGCGCCTGCGCAACACCAAGGCGATGTTCCCCGTGGACTTCTGGGGCGACGCACCCTGGGTGGGAGGCTGTATCGCCGGCAAGCACTACCTGCACATCAACAACGAAGGCTGGGTCGAGCCCTGCATCTTCACCCATTTCGCCACCGACAACATTGCCGAGACCTCGCTGGCTGCGGCCTTCAACAGCCCGTACTTCCGCGAGATCCGCGCCCGCCAGCCCTTCAACCACAACCTGCTCATGCCCTGCATGCTGATCGACAACCCCGAGCAGTCTCGCGAGATCATGGCGGCCTGCCACGCCTGTCCGACCCATGCGGGTGCGGAGAGTCTCGTCACCGGGTTGTGTGGTGCGCTCGATGAGTACTCAGCCTACGTGACTCGCCTCTACGAGCCGCTGTGGGATGAGCCTCGCACTGACGAGGCCGGGGGCGACTCCAAGGAGGAGCTGGCCCTGGTCGAACAGTAGAGCGACCGGTCGTCTGCAAGCGACGACGCTTGTGTCCCGGTCGAGCTTGATCGCCGCCCTCGGCGGCCAAAGGAGTGAAGGTGCCTGAGATCCTGCCTGGCATCCATGTGGTGCCGCTGTCGACGGGCGGCGCCCCTGGCGCTGCGAACGTCTCCATGAACATCTGTCTCCTGGTCGATGACGGCAAGATCACGATGGTCGACGCCGGGCTGCCGGTGAGCTCGGCCGGACTGCTCGCCTATATGGATGAGATGGCGCTGGCGCCGCAGGCCATCCGTCGCATCATCATCACCCACCACCATATCGATCACGTCGGTGGACTGAACGAGATGCTCGAACTCAGCGGTGCCGAGGTCTGGGCGCATGCAGACGACGCCGCCGTGATAGAGGGCACGGTACCTCGTGCCGGCATAGCGCCCGAGCGTCTCGAGGCGATGCTGGCCGCGGTGCCCGTCGAACAACGCTCTGCAGCCGAGGCTCGCCTGAAGCAAAGCAGGGCGGTTACTCCGGCCGTCGTTGATCTGCGTCTGGTCGGTGGGGAGGAGCTCAACGTGCTCGGCGGCGTGCAGCTCCTGCACACCCCTGGACACACGGCCGGTCATCTGTGTCTCTATCTGCCGGCGTGCTCCCTGCTGATCGCCGGTGATCTGCTGCGAATGGAGAATGGCGTGATCTGCGCCTCGCCGGCCGGTTATGCCGCCGATGCCGAGGAGTCACTTGCCTCGGCAAGGCGGATCGTCACTGCGGGGTTCGAGGGCTTTGTCGGTTACCACGGCGGCTATGTCGTCTCGGGCGCCGGCAAGCTGGTGAGTCCCGAGCTGCTCCCCGCCTAGCCCTGGCGTCCGCGCGGGACGCGGTGGCAGTTCCCGGCACGAAGACCGGGCCGAGTCGACCCGCCCGAGTAACGTGTCGCTCGATGAAGTGAGCGCCCGCTCGCCATGATGATCGAACTGGAATCGACCGGGATCAAGGTCAACCTGGTCTCACTGGCCTTCACCAGGACGAACGGCAACGGTCATGCGGGCACGGAGTCGGTCGAGGACGGCTCCCCTGCTCTGTGCGGCCCGCAGGCCGTTAGTCAAACGCGCCGGGAGTACGAGCGCACGGCGAGCGGAATGAAGATCGCCGCGACCGTGGCACATCCGAGTAGCGCCCACCCGACCTGGGCAGTGAGGGCGCCGTTGTTCATGAGGTCGCGCAGTGCCGAGACGACATGAGAGACAGGATTGACGCGCGTCACGGTCTGCAGCCATTCTGGAAGGGTGTTGACGGGGACGAAGGCGTTCGACAGGAAAGCCAGCGGGAACATGATCATCATCGACATGCCCTGGACGGCGCCGGCGGTCTTGGCGAGTGTGCCGATCCACAGGAAGATCCAGGCGAGACACCAGCCGGTGATGACGGCAAGGACCATTCCGGCGGCCACGCCGAGAATGCCCCCGCCGGGGCGGTAGCCCATGAGGGCGCCCACGATCAGGGTGATGCTGGTCGCAAGCGCGTAGCGCACAAGGTCGGCCATCATCGGCCCGGCCAGCGGGGCGATGCGCGCGATGGGCAGCGACCTGAAGCGGTCGAACACGCCCTTGTCCATGTCCTCGCGGAGTTGTACTCCGGCGGCGACGGAGGCGGTGATGGTGGTCATGGCGATGATGCCGGGAATGAGGATCGGCAGGTAGCTCGCCCGGCTGCCAGAGATGGCTCCCGCGAACATGAAGCCGAACATCACAGTGAACAGCACGGGCATCGCGGTGACGTCGACGAGCTGCTCGGGAATGCGACGCATCTTGATGAGAGCACGCCAGGCCAACGCACTGGTCTGCGTGAGGGTGGCGCGAAGGGGTACCGACGCCTGGACGGCGCGCGCGGACGGTCCGGATGTGGCCCGGGTCGGGTCGATGGTCGCGCTCATGAGTCGCACGCTTTGCTTTCGGGGGTGGGGGTCTCGCTGGGGTGGCCGGTCAGGGCCAGGAACACATCGTCGAGGCTCGGTTGTTCGACGGTGGCGTGGGTGATGTCGACGTGGTGGTTGCGGAGCGCGATGAGGACGTCGGCAGCCTGGTTGGCGTCGCTCAACATGACGCTGAATCCCGAGCCGGTCGCGGCAGGGATCGGTGTCTCGCGGGTCAGGTCGGCGGCCAGTGCGGTCGCCTGCGCCGTGTCGACGCCCTCAACCAGCTGAACGCGCAGGCTCGATTTGCCGATCTTGGCCTTGAGCTCGGCGGGGGTACCCTCGGCGATCTTGCGGCCGCGATCGATCATGGCGATCCGGCCGGCAAGGGCATCGGCTTCGTCAAGGTACTGGGTGGTCAGCAAGATGGTGGAACCCTCAGCGACCAAGTCGCGGATCGTGTCCCACATCTGGCCGCGGGTCCTGGGGTCGAGTCCGGTCGTGGGCTCGTCTAAGAAGATCAGTGCGGGCCTTGTGATCAGGCTGGCCGCGAGATCGAGGCGGCGGCGCATGCCGCCGGAGAACTGCGAGATGGGTCGATGAGCCGCCTCGGTCAGGTCGAACTTGGCGAGCAGGTCATCGCCGGTGCTGCGGGCCTTCTTGGAGGACAGTCCCTGCAGGCGACCAAACAGCCACAGGTTCTCACGCCCCGTCAGGTCCTCGTCGACCGACGCGTACTGGCCGGTGACGCCGATCAGCTGCCGCACCGCGTGGCTCTCACTGCGGACGTCGTGACCGAAGATCCTCGCCTCGCCGCCGTCGATCGGCAGCAGCGTCGCCAGCATGTTCAGCGTCACGGTCTTGCCGGCACCGTTCGGGCCGAGCACCCCGAAGATCTCACCTTCTCTGACGGTGAGATCGATGCCGTCCACGGCGCGGTTCGCGCCGAACGTCTTCGTCAGACCGTGGGCCTCGACGGCTGGAGCGATTGACAGGGAGCTGGCCGCGGAGGCTTGGCGGGCGCCGCTGTTCGACCGACCTGGGCGTGTCGTGGTTTCTGTTGGCATGTTGCTACCTCAAAGTTAGGGTAGCTAAAAGTTTAGCGTAACAACAAGATTTGGTCTACACTATTCTCATGACCAGCAACGACCATCCAGATGTGGCCGCGATCCTCGAGGCCTTTTCGGCGATGCACGCAGAAGAGGCCCCCGACCCGAACGAGGGCCTGCGCGAACGCAAGAAGCGGCAAGTCCGTCAGAAGATCTCCAACGTCGCGACTGCGATGTTCCTGGCCCACGGGTTCGAACACGTGACGATCGCCCAGATCGCGGCCGCCTGTGAGGTCTCCGAGCAGACCGTGTTCAACTACTTCCCGACCAAGGAGTCGATGTTTCTCGATCGCTCCGAGTCCATGATCACCGCGGTGGCCGATGCCGTACGGGAGCGCGGGAGCGGCTCGCTGGCCGAGGCCGTCGTCCGGGCCCTCACCGCGGTTCAGCCCGGCCAACGCGAGGCCACGGGCAAGGAGGCGCCGATGCCTTCGGTAGGCGAAAAGCACGATCGGTGGCCGCCGGGCGACGAAGCACGAATGCTCTGGCTGCTACGGCTGTTCTGCGACGTTGCGATCGGATCACCAACGCTCGTCACGGCGCGAGTCGCCGACTTCACACAGTTCACTGACGAGGTGTCGGTCGCGCTCGCCCAACGCAGCGACGCGGACCGCAACGACCCCGAAGTGCTCCTCGCCACGATGGTGATCGCCGGGATCGTCAGCGTCCGACTGCAGTCCACCTACCGCCACGTTCAGCACGCGACCTCACTGGCCGCACTCGACGTCGCCGTCCGGCGCGACGTCCTCGCGGCCGCTCGGCTCGCCGAGCCGACACTCACCGCGTTCGACCACCTGGAGGGGGTTGAGCGGGACCAGGAAGGCCGTGTCCTGGGCTGAAAACGGCCGGGGAAGAGCGGCCAGCCAGTCACCGTCGTCGGCACAGCCGCAGGTCGCGGGTCCGATCAGGACAGCATCAGCCTGAGTAGCGTCCAGCTACCGCGACGCACGACGGGCGCGCCGATCCGGCGCAGCCCGAGCGACCTGTCGCTCTGCTCAAGCAGCGCGTAGTCGGCCCCCATTGCTCGAGCAAGCTCCCTTGCGCGAGCTGCGCTCGTCGTTGCGTACAGCTCGGCGATCTCGGCTTTCAGCTCTACGGTATGAGCCGGAAAGAGATCGAGTCCCCACGAGGCGCGCTCGAGCACCACCCGACGCCCTCCGATCGCGCTCACCCAGTTCTGGGACTGCAGCTGGAAGTGCTGCACCACGGTCGCATTCCGCGGTATCTGATCGTCCCACTGCTGGAGCATCAGGCGAACAGCGGTCGGCAGCTTCCCACCGGACGAATAGCGCAAGCCGGCCATGCTGGGAAGAGCTGAGCCCAGCATGAGGGCGATGGCGATCGCAGACAGCACCCAGGCGACGTTGCTCGTGAGCCACACGGGCCGTGCCCACGTTCGCAAGGCCGCGGCGAGTGCGACGGCGGCTGCCGCGACGCCCACCCACCAGACCACGCTGATCGTGTGGATAGAGACGTTCCACGGCGCATACGAGCCCTTCCCACTCTGACCCAGGCCCAGGGCCACGAGCACGGTCAGAGCCAGGAGCACCACGACCACCTGGGTGGCCAGCGACGCGTCCGCAAAGGGACGCTCTCCCTGGCTTCGCGCCCGCCAGAGGGCGAGCAGGAAGACGATGAGATGCCAGCCCAGAAACCCAAGGCCCAGGACTGCGAGCAGGAACACCTCGTCGCCGACAAGACCAGCGTGGTGAAGCGGGGCGACCAGATGGCGCAGGAGCGGCGAGTAGACCTTCACGTCGCTCCAACCGAGAAAGTGCCGGCCGAGCCCGCCAAGGCGGATCGCCGGCAAGCCGTCGGTGATGCCGGAGGTAGTCGGGTAGGAGACAAGCGCCGTCACTGCCGCCGCGAGGATCGCGACCATGAGCGCTCGCCGGTCGCCACGGCGACGCCAGAATCGGTAGAGAAGAACGGCCACGAAGGCGGGCCCGAGCACCAGGGCGATGGGCGTGGCCATGAGAGTGGTCGCTCCCGCCACGATGCCGGCGAGCACCAACGTCCCGGCGGGGTGGTCGCCGTCGGCCAACGCCACCAGGGTGAGGCAGGTGGCAGCGCCGATGCAGCCGATCGCCGACGGGGGATTGGTGACGAAGAAGCGCAGGGCGCCGAGTCCGGCCTCGGAACCGAAGAACCTCAGATGGCTGAGGGAGAGGGAGATGCCGACGATGCCCAGTGCCACGATCCCCGCGCCTGTCGAACGTCCCCACGCGATGGCAAGCATCGCTACGGACACGACCACGGTGAGGAGCAGGATCGGCATGATGATGCGAAAGTAGGCAGGCTCGACGGGCAGGTGCAGCGTCCTGATGAACACCGTCGCCATCGTGTCGACGGCGGGATGGTAGGCCACCTTTCCCACGCCTGTCTCGAGGGCATACCCACGCAGGGGCAGGCCCCGATAGAGACCATCCTTGATCATGGCAAGGTGGTAGAGGTTGTCCCAGTACTGGGTGAAGTAGCTCGTCGCGCCGTCCGTCGTCCAGTAATCGGTCCCCTGGACCACAAGGCGCAGCAGGAGCGCGCCAACGAAGAACTCGCCCGCCAGGAGTGTCGAGGCGGGGCGCCTTGCCGGTTGCCTGACGACATCGCGGACCATCCATGCCCAGCCCCAGACCGCGACGGCAATGACGACCCACACGGAGATGTCGCCGAGTCTCAGATACGCGAGCATCGTCACCAGGAAGGCGGTGAGCGAGAAGCCGACGATGTAGCGCAGGCCGGCCCAGGTAAGACGCCGGTCGTCGACTCGCGCCAGGCGCAGGGCGAGCTGTCCAACGCCGAGAAACGCGAGCGTCGTGGTAACGACGTAGAGCCCGCCGGTCCACGCCGCGTGATCGCGGTGCAGCGTCAGGGCGGCCCAGACGAGCAGAGCGACGCCGGCCGTCGATAAGACAAGGACCACCGGCCCGGCGTGAACGTTTGCGCGCCTCGGTGCGAGGGTGGGCGTTTCCTGCTGTCGCAACGGACCCATGCTCCTGTCGGCCGTGGGTAGCGAGGGCATTGTTGCCCAGACTATCAGCTTGGCGGATCGCCCAGCGGCGGTGCGGCGTTCGAACCCTGCCACTCACTACCTGACAGCCACATGAACGGTCGCCGCATGAGTGGGCAGAGTTCAAGGACCACCGCCACCTTGAAGCGCGCGCTCGACCGCGCAATACTGCAGGGGCAGTGACTGAAGGCTCCATCCTCATCCTCGAGGACGACTTGGAGATGCGTTCGATGCTGGTCCGTGGGCTGCGCGAAGAAGGTTTCCGCGCGGAGAGCGTGGGCACTGGCGGGCAGTTTCTTGAACGGGTGGCGAGCGGGTCTCCGGACGTCTTGATCATCGACATCGGGTTGCCCGATGCGGACGGGCGCGACGTCTGCCAGGCTCTGCGTGCCCAGGGCGTGACGGCGCCCGTACTGTTCCTCACAGCGCGAGACGCCCTTACCGACCGCATCTCCGGTTTCAAGGCGGGGGGCGACGACTACCTGATCAAGCCCTTCGCCTTCGCCGAGCTCGTCGTGCGGCTCGAGGCTCTCCTGCGTCGAGCGGGCGCTGAACCGACCGTCGAAGTCGGCGCGCTCAGAGTCGACCCGCGATCGCACGCCGCGACGTGCGGCGGAGCATCTGTGGGGCTCACTCCGACCGAGTTCCGGCTGCTGGCGAGGCTTGCTGCGGCGCCCGGCGAGGCTGTGCGCCGCCGTGCCCTGGTCGAAGTCGCCTGGCCTCACGGAGCGTTCGTCCAGGAGAACACGCTCGACGCCTACATCGCGCGGCTGCGCCGCAAGCTCGGCGGACTGCCGGCGGCTCCGGCGATCGTCACTGTGCACGGCGTGGGGTACTGCATACGGTGATGCCGTGAGCCCGTTCAAGGGCCGTCCTCGCGGCGTAAGGGCTCGCCTTCTGCTGATCGTGGTCGTCGCCGTGGCGGCGGCGCTGGCGCTGATGACGCTGGGATTCAACGTCCTGCTCTCGCGGGCCCTGTCGCGCGATGCCGACGCGCTGGCAAGGTCGCGAGCGGCGGCCGAGGCGGGGTCGCTCAACATGGTGAACGGCCGCGTCGTGCGGCCGCGGGTGCCCGATACCGGCGGCCTCGACAGCGAGGCGTGGCTGTTCGTCTCGGGGGTGGCCGTCGAGAGACCGGCAGTGAGTCACGCGCTCGACCGTGCCGCCCTGGGCGCCGTCGCGACGCCGGGCCGGATCATCGTCGTGCCCAGGGAAAGGGCCCGCCTGTACGCGAGGGCTGCCGTGGTCGATGGCAGGCGGGTCGCCACGGTCGTGGCCGGCGTGTCGATGAGGCCGTACCTGACGACCAGAAAGACGGCCCTGATCGGCTCGCTGGCCCTTGCCCTGGGCCTGCTCGTGGTCGTTGCGCTCGTGACCCGCTGGGTGCTCGCGGCCGCCCTGCGGCCGGTCGCTCGCATGACGGCCGACGCCGAGGCCTGGAGCGCAAACGACGCCGACCGCCGCTTTGCCGCCGGCGAGCCTCACGACGAGCTTGGTCAGCTCGCGGCGACACTGGACAGCTTGCTCGACCGTCTCTCGGCCAGCCTGCGTCGCGAACAGCGGTTCACCGCGGAGCTGTCACACGAGTTGCGCACGCCACTCGCCAAGGTCTGCACCGAGGCCGAGCTTGCCTTGCGACGCCAACGGGAGCCCCAGGCCTACGAGGAGGCCCTGAAGATGGTGCTGGGCAACGCCCAGGCAATGACGCGCACGATCGACACGCTGGTGACGGCGCAGCGTCAAGGCACGGGGCTGGCGCGCGGCAGCGCCGACGCCACGGCCGTGCTCCGCGAGGTGGCCGTGGCCTGCGACGACATGGCTGTCGAGCGCGGCATCGAGCTGGCGGTGCGCCCTCCCGCCACCGCCGTGATGGTCGGTGTCGAAGCCGAAGTCGCCCAGCGGATCGTCCAGCCCGTGGTCGAGAACGCCTGCCAGTATGCCGCGGGGCAGGTCACCCTCGGCGTCGCGCGCCGGGGGAGCGAGATCGAGATCACCGTCGACGACGACGGGCCCGGCGTCCGGCGGGGCGAGCTCGAGAGCATATTCGAACCGGGCGTGCGCGGCAGCGCGGGCAACGACACACGCGCCCGCCGGGGAGCAGGCCTCGGTCTCGCCCTGTCGCGCCGCCTCGCCCAGGCTGCCTCCGGCGATGTCACGGCAGCGGCGCACGATGGCGGCGGTCGCTTCGTGGTCCATCTCCCCGCCGGCTGAGTCGTGACCAGCCCTGCCGATCCTCGCCAGCCCTGACGCGACCAGGAAGATAGGCGGACGTACCTATCTCCTCTTCTATGACGGCGCCAAGCTGCGCATGGTGGCCTGGCACGTCGGCGAGGTGACCTATTGGGTGTCGAACACTCTCGACGAGGATCTCACGGGCCAGACGATGCTCTCCTTGGCGACCTCGAGCGTGCCGGTCGGGTAAGGAGTGCGCCGGCGGTCCTCAGTCACCGTGAGCGACACCGCCAACGCCGCCGCCTTTGACGTTGAAGAGCGTGTTGTAGATGAGCCGAGCGGCCGGCGCGGCGGCATCGGCGCCTTCGCCGCCCTGCTCGATCATGACGACGACGACGTATTTGGGATCATTGACCGGTGCGAAGCTCGCATACCAGGAGTAGTTGCCTTTGCCGGCGACCTGTGCCGTTCCGGTCTTGCCGGCGACCGCCAGCGGGTAGTTGCCGAACGTTCCGTACGAGGTGCCGGCCGGCGTTGAGGCGGCCTCGCGCAGGGCGTTGCGCACAAAGCTGAGATAGCCCGATGCGATGCCCAGGTTGCGCGGCGCCGTGAAGGGGAGATCCTGCAGGGGCGTGCCCTCCGGCGTGTCGACTCGCAAGCCGAGGTGCGGCGTGACGAGATAGCCGCCGTTGGCGATCGCCGCGTAGTTGACGGCGACCTGCAGCGGCGTGGCCAGAAGGTCACCCTGGCCGATGGCCAGGTTGATCGAGTTGCCCGGCTTCCAGAGACTGTCGATCCGCCAGTTGGGGTCGGTCTTCCTGGTGTAGGTAGCGCGACGCCAGGCCGGCGTCGGAACGACGCCGGCCGCTTCTCCGGGCACGTCGATGCCGGTGAGATGACCGTAGCCCAGGCGCTTTGCCCAGTCTTCGAGGTCGGTGCCCGAGCGCAGATAGAAGTCGTAGCCGACCTGGTAGAAGTACGTGTCGGCCGACTGCACGATGGCTTGGGTCAGGTCGATCGTGCCGTGGCCGTTGGGGTTCCAGTCGTGCCACAGCAGACCGTGATTGGTGTAGGTGGCGGGAGCGTCGAGAGTGGTCGACGGACTGAGCACACCGGTCTGCAGGCCGGCGATCGTGTCGACGACCTTGAACGTCGAGCCGGTCGGGTACTCGCCTGAGGTCGCGCGATCGATCAGTGGGTCGTTGGCCTGCGGCCGCAGGAGTTGTGCCAGGTGACTTGCACTGATGCCGCCCGAGAACCAGGCCGGATCGTAGGAGGGGTAGTTGGCCATGGCCAGCACGGCCCCGCTGTGGGCGTCGAGCACTACGGCGGCGCCGGCGTTCGCTTGAGTGTAGGAGGCGGCGTGAGCCAGGGAGATGCCAGAGCGCAGCGCGTTTTCGGCGGCTCGCTGCACCCGGGCGTCGATCGTGAGGACGAGGTTGTCGCCGGGCTGCGGGAGACTGCCACCTGCCACCTGCGCCACGGGCTTGCCAAGCGCATTGACCTCCACCTTGGCCGCGCCATCGATGCCCTGCAGCCAGCGGTCGTAGGTGGCTTCAACGCCGCTCTGCCCGACTTCGTCGTCGGGCAGGTACCCGCGAAAGCGAGCCTGTTTGAGCTGCTGTGGGTCGATCTGTCCGAGGTAGCCGAGAATCGGAGCCGCCAGATCGCCCAGCGGATAGGCTCGCAGGTAACTCTGCTGCACCTCGACTCCAGCAAAGGATTGGTTACGCTCGAGCAGGTAGGAAACGAGCGTCTTCGGGGCGTCGCGCTTGACGATGACGAGGTCGTAGGGCAACCAGGACTGTTTGGCCACCAGGGCAAGGATCGTCTTTGCCGGTACGTGGACCAGGGGCGAGAGTCGCCGTGCCAGCCCGGGAAGCGCACCCGGCGCTACATTCATCGGGCGGATGCCGATGGAAAGGCCGGCCCGGTTGTCGACGAGCGTTGCGCCGTTACGATCTTCGATCACCCCGCGCGGCGCCATGATCTCGACGCTGCGCAGGCTGTTGTTCTCGGCCTGTGCCAGGTATTGCTGGCTGTCGAGGATCTGCAGGAACCAGAGACGAAAGACCAGTACGCCGAGCAACACCACGACGAGACCGCCGAGTAGTGCCACGCGTGCAGCCACTGACGGCAGGACCAGCGGCGCGCGGCCGCCCGCCGTGCCTCTTGTGGGCACCAGGTGATCGCGCCTGAGTCTTGTCTTCTTCACGCTGATGAGCCCTCTGATGGGTGTCCGCCGCATGTCCGGCACGGGTCTCGTCGGGGGGGAGCCTCGCGCATCTGTCGGCGCTGGCGAGTCGGGCTTTCCGTTCGCTCCAGCGGCTTCGTCGTAGCTGCGGGCCGGCGGCACGAAGCTCGCATGAGGCGATCGACTGACCAAAGCTTACAGGCGGCGCGAGGCGAGCGGACGCCGCCGTTCATGTTTGATTCAGATTCGGGCGGGTGGTCGGCGGTCATCGCCCCACGGCTCGATGGTAGACTTCTGCGTCGCCATCACTGCCGGCAGTCGAAGGAGCACGAATCCGTGAGCAGATCGCACCGAGACGGCCGCAGGCAGCTCGCCCTCAGGGTCCCGGCCATCATCACGGCCTACTTCTGGGTGATCAAAGGCCTTTCGACGGCCATGGGCGAGTCGACGTCTGACTACCTCGTCCATAGACTGCACCCCGTGCCTGCCGTGCTGCTGGGGTTCGCGGGCTTCGTGGTCGCCTTGGCGCTGCAGTTCGCCATGCGGCGCTACCTCGCGTGGACCTACTGGTTCGCGGTCGTCATGGTCGGCGTGTTCGGCACGATG
>Ga0302319_10017673_pt1 | contig 13042 bp, 11 predicted proteins | sample Bog_T0_2_FD_203319 | JGI IMG/M metagenome (GOLD analysis project Ga0302319, IMG submission 203319) | Peat permafrost microbial communities from Stordalen Mire near Abisko, Sweden - Bog_T0_2 | ecosystem: Environmental > Terrestrial > Soil > Wetlands > Peat | place: Sweden: Abisko, Stordalen Mire...
GTCTTCGGCGTTTTTCAGACTGGCCTCGGCGTTTTCGACCTGGGCCGCGGCAATATTGAGAGTTTCCGCGCGCGGTTCAGCCTTCAATTCCTGCAACAGCGCCTGTGCCGCTTCGGCTTGCGCCTGCAATTGCTCAAAGGTGGCGCGTTGTACCTGGTCGTCGATGGTCAACAGTGTGTCGCCTTTGTGGACCGCAGCGCCTTCCGCAACCAGAACCTGAGTGACCGGTCCGCTGACTTCAGGATAGAGATTGACGTTCTCGCCCTGCGGCAGGTCACTTTCGATCATGCCGGTGGCGTAGATCCCTTTGGCATAGGGATTGGCGGCGGGACTGAACACCGGCGCCTGCGGTTTGGGCTGCCGGCTGAAAATGACGGCGCTGACGATCGCCAAGACCAGGCCTAATCCCGCCACAATGAAGATGATCTTATTGCGCACTGAGATTATCCATGTCGGCGGCGGTGACCTTGCCGTCTTCCATCTTCACGATCCGGTCGGCATATTCGTAGATGCGGCTGTCATGGGTGATGATGACGATGGCGCGCTTGTCGGACAGAATCTTGTCGCGCACGAAACCGAGGATGGTGCGGCCGGTTTCGCCGTCGAGCGACGCGGTGGGTTCGTCCAGGATCAGAATATCGGGGCGGCTGATGATGGCGCGCGCGATGGCGACCCGCTGTTGCTCGCCGCCGCTGAGCTTGACCGGCGGCAAGTTGGCCCTGCCCTTCAATCCGACGATTTCCAGGTCCTTTTCCGCTTCCACCAGAGACTCATCCCAGTCGCGTTTTTGCAGGATCAGCGGAATCGCCACGTTTTCGGCCGTGGTCAGGCGGGGAAACAGATGATAGTCCTGGAAGACGAAGCCGATCTTATGGAGGCGGAACTCCGCCAGGGCATCGGTCGACAGACTCCAGATCTCGGTGCCTTCGATGGTCACGCTCCCTGCATCGGGTCGCAGAATGCCTGAAATCATGCTCAACATGGTGGTCTTGCCGCTGCCGCTGGGGCCAACCACATAGAGCATTTCGCCGAAATTGACGGTGAAGGTGACGTTCTGCACGGCCTTGGTCAGGGCCTCACCCTCGCCGAACGATTTGCTGATACCGACCGCGTCGATCGCCACTTCCGCCATGGTCAGCCTCGGAAGATGTCGAAGGGTTCGATCGTCAGCACTTTGCGGACTCCGATATAGCTGGAGATCGCGGCGATCAGCACCACCATGACGAAGGCCACGCTCAAATTGACGGCGGTGATGATCGCGGCATAATCGGGCAGATAGAGCCGGGCGATCCAGATCATGCCGGCGCACAGACCAACGCCGAGGCCGTAGCCGGTCAGACAGACGAACCCCGCCTGAAACAGGATCATGGTAACCAGCTCGCGGCTCTTGGCGCCGATCGCCTTCAAAGCCCCGAACTTCTCGATGTTTTCCAGAATGAAGGTGTAGAAAGTCTGACCCGAGATGGAGAGGCCGATAATGAAGCTGATCAAGGTCATGATCAGCATGTTGGTGCCGATGCCGGTGTGATAGGTGTAGAAGTCGCTGATCTTGGCAATGAATTCGTCGTGGGTCAGCGCCAGATAACCGGATTTGGCCACCTGCCGCTTGATCTCGGCGATGTCGGCTCGGGTTTTCGGCTCGACCAGCAGATAGGAAATGGTGAATCGGGCATTGGGAATATACTGCAAAGCGCGGTTATAGGTGGTGTAGAGCGTCGGTACGCCGAACAGCCCGCTTGACGCGACATGCGCGATACCGACGATGACGCCACGATGTTCGTTGAGTTCGAATTCGCTGCCGATTTTCGGGTTCTCCAATTTGTAGAATTCGGAGTCCTGGATGGCAATGAAGGCGTTTTCGGCGAATATGTCCTGGATATTGCCGGAGATCAGTTCCGGCCGGCCGAACAGGCTGGTATCGTCGAGGCCGACGATATTGGCCGCCTGGTAGGTGCCGTCCGGCAATTTCAGCAGCGCAGCACTGGAATAGAGCGGCACCGCATATTTCACACCGGGGATGCTGCGCACCTCGTCCAGCGTATAGTCGGGGATCGGAATGGAATTGGCGACGGTCTGAATGGCAGGATCCATCACCCAGATCGAGGCGCCAATGTTGATGACCGTGGCCGACGAGCGGCTCAGGATGCCGGAAAACAAAGACGTCATCTCGATCATCAGAAAAACCGCGAAGGTGATGCCCACCAGCAGCGCTGCGAATTTGGCGCGGTCATTGATCAGCAGCTTGTAGGCGATGCGCAGGATACCCGGCATGGAGTGGCTGTCATTCCCTGGTCGGTGATTTTCGATCGCTGCGCGACAGTAGCGGGGCGCCAAGCCGCCTGCATTGACGCAAGTCAAGCGGGCCGCCGCAAAGGTTCCGTGCTATGCTGGTCTTGTGGCTCTCAGTCGAAGGACCTGTCAACCCATGCGCCGCCACCGTCATGCCAAGATCGTCGCCACGATCGGACCGGCCAGCTCCTCGCCCGAAATGCTGCGGGCCCTGTTTATCGCCGGCGCCGATGTGTTTCGTCTGAATTTCAGCCATGGCAGCCACCAGGATCACGCCCAGGTGTTCCAAGCGCTGCGGGCGCTGGAGTCCGAAGTCGGGCGGCCGATCTCGATTCTGCAGGATCTACAGGGACCGAAAATTCGCATCGGCGCCTTGCGCGACGGCAAATTGACACTGAAGAAGGGCGATGGCAGCGCGAGCGGCATCCCGTTGCCGCACCCGGAGATCTTCGCCGCCATCCTGCCAGGCCATGATCTGCTGATCGACGATGGACGCGTGCGGGTCACGGTGACCGGTTGCGGCGCCGATTTCATCGACGCTCAGGTGGTGACCGGCGGCATCATCAGCGACCGCAAAGGTGTGAATCTGCCCGGTACTCTGCTCAGCCTGTCGCCCCTGACCGCCAAGGATCGTGTCGATCTGGCGTTCGGACTGTCGCTCGGTGTCGATTGGGTGGCGCTGTCCTTCGTGCAGAAACCCGGCGATCTGCTGGAGGCGCGGGGTCTGATCGGCGATCGCGCCGGCCTGATCGCCAAGATCGAAAAGCCGGCGGCGCTCGACTGCATCGACGACATCGTGCGTCTGGCCGACGCGGTGATGGTGGCGCGTGGCGACCTCGGCGTCGAAATCCCTCCCGAGGAAGTGCCGGGTCGGCAGAAGGAGCTGGTGCGGCTGTGCCGACTGGCGGTTAAGCCGGTCATCGTCGCCACCCAGATGCTGGAAACCATGGTGTCCGCGCCGACGCCGACGCGGGCCGAGGCGTCCGATGTCGCCACCGCCATCTATGACGGCGCCGATGCGGTGATGCTGTCGGCCGAATCGGCGTCCGGCCACTATCCGCTGGAGGCAGTGGCGATGATGGACCGCATCATCCGCACTACGGAGCGCCATAAGGCCTATCGCGCCATCATCACCGCGATCGAGCCGGATATCGAGGAAACCGCTTCGCATGCGGTCGCTGCCGCGGCCGCCGACCTTGCCGACATGATCCATGCCTCGGCCATCGTCGCCTTCACCAGCAGCGGCACCACAGCCGCCCGAATTGCCCGCAAGCGCCCGACCGTACCGATCCTCGCTATCACGCCGGACCAGCGGGTGGCGCGCCGGCTGTGCCTGCTATGGGGGGCGCATTGCCTGCACTCGGCGGATATTCACTCCTATGAGGAAATGATCGTGCAGGCGCGCACCCATGCGTTGGCCGAGAATTTTGCCCAACCGCTGGATCAGTTGGTGGTGGTGGCCGGGATTCCGTTCGGCGTCGCCGGCACCACCAACAATCTGCGCGTTCTCGCCTTGCAGCGCGAATAGCGTTAATTCAATTTGCCGAACAGGTCACCGACCCCGGCAGTTACCGCCATCGCGGCGGCGCCCCAGAAAGTGACCCGGAGTGCGCCTGTAAAAACGCTGGCGCCGCCGACTCGCGCCGCGAGGCCGCCTAAAAAGGCCAGGAAAATCAGGGAAGCGCCTGACACCAAGACGATCATGCGAGGTTCCGGCGCCAGGGCGGTAACGACCAGCGGCATCGCCGCACCGCCCGCGAAGCTGGCTGCCGAGGCAAATGCCGCTTGGATCGGACGCGCTTTGAGGGTTTCCGTCAGACCGAGTTCGTCCCGGGCGTGCGCGCCAAGCGCGTCATGGGCCATCAATTTCTCCGCGACCCGTTCGGCAAGAGGTGGATCGAGACCACGCCCGACATAGATCGCCGCGAGTTCAGCGTGTTCGCCTGCGTTGTCGGTTCTGAGTTCGGCGCGTTCCAGCGCCAGATCGGCCTGCTCGGTGTCTTCCTGAGAATGGACCGATACATATTCCCCGGCCGCCATCGACATCGCGCCGGCGACGGCACCGGCAACCCCGGCGATCAGGACGCTGCCGTGACTGCCACGCGCGGCCGCGACACCCAAAACCAGACTCGCTGTCGACAGGATGCCATCATTGGCACCCAGAACGGCGGCGCGCAACCAACCGCTGTTGCTCAAACGGTGCCGTTCTCGTGGCGCCCGGGCGGACGATTTGTTACTGGTGGCACGCACGCTCTATGATCCGGTCGAGTGCACTATTCCGGGGACGAGAACGGCGGCGCCTTCGAAACGGCCGGCCCGGAGATCGGCCAATGCCGCATTCGCTTTTTCGAGCGGATAGACTGTCGTGTGGGTGACGATGCCCATCGCCGGCACTTGGCCCAGGAAATCGATCCCGTCCTGTCGTGTCAGGTTGGCGACCGACAGCAATTGTCGCTCTTCCCACAGCAAACCAGAGGGGAAGCCAGGAATATCGCTCATATGAATCCCGGCGCAAACGACGCGCCCGCCCTTGCGAACCGCTTTCAGCGCCATCGGCACCAGATCACCCACGGTCGCGAAGATGATCGCCGCATCGAGCGGCTCCGGTGGCATTTCCTCGGAGCCGCCTGACCAGACGGCTCCCAGGGACCTTGCGAAGGCTTGGGTGGCAAGGTCGCCGGGACGGGTAAAGGCGAACACCGACCGTTCTTGCCATTTTGCAACTTGCGCGATGATGTGGGCCGCGGCGCCGAAGCCATAGAGGCCGAGCTTTCTGCCGTCGCCGGCGATCGCCAAAGATCGCCAACCGATCAGCCCGGCGCACAGCAGCGGCGCCAGCGAGACGTCGCTGCCGGCTTCGCCGAGCGGAAAGGCGAAGCGCGCATCGGCGACCGCAGCCGTTGCGAAACCGCCATCGCGGGTATATCCGGTGAAGACCGGGTGGTCGCAAAGATTTTCGCGCTGCATGCGGCAAAAAGGGCAGACACCGCAAGTATGGCCGAGCCAGGGGACGCCGACGCGCTCGCCGATCGACAGGCCCGTGACACCGGACCCGATCGCATCGACCCGCCCGATGATCTCGTGACCGGGGATGATCGGTACTTGTGGGTGGGGAAGTTCGCCGTCGACGACATGCAGATCGGTCCGGCAGACACCGCACGCGGTAACCTGCAAGCGAATCTGCCCCGGTCCGGGTTGCCGATCGGGCAATTCGCTCCATTCGAGCGGAGTCTTGAGCTTATTCAGCACCATCGCCTGCAATTCATCCTCCCGATTTGGGCGTCGTCAGGCGGTAAGCCGCTGCAACACGCCCGGCAGCAGATCCGGCAAATCTTCAGCCAGCAGACCCTGTCCGAAGGCGTTGGCCGCAGCGCCATGCAGCCAAACCCCCGCCGCCGCGGCGATGAAGGGCTCCATGCCTTGCGCCAGCAGGCCGAGCACGATACCGCCCAAGACATCGCCCGAACCTGCGGTCGCCAGGGTCGGTGGGGCATTGGCGTTGATGATTGCCCGGCCATCCGGAGCGGCAATCACCGTATCGGTGCCTTTCAGAACGATGACGGCGCCGCTGCGGACGGCGGCGGCGCGCGTGCGTGTGAGCTTGTCGCCCCCTGCATCGAACACGCGTTTGAACTCGCCTTCATGCGGAGTCATGACACAGGGGCCAATGATGGCACGGTCGAGCGCCGCAGGATCGTCCTGAAAGGAGGTGATCGCATCCGCATCGAGCAGCGTCGCCCGACCGGAACCCAGCATGGCAAGCGCCCGGGCTTGTGTCTGTTCGCCGACGCCGGCGCCGGGCCCGATCAGGAAAGCCGTAATGCGATGATCGAGGAGCAGGCGATCGAAATCGTCCGGTGTGGCGACGGGAACCACCATGATACTGGTTAGCGCAGCGGCGTAGATCGGCAAAGCCGTCTCAGATACCGCGATCGTCACCAGCCCGGCGCCGGCCCGGGCCGCGGCGCGGGCCGCCATCCGAGCGGCGCCTGTCATCGGATAGCCGCCCGAGATCAGCGCGTGCCCGCGCGTGTATTTATTGGCACCCGGCAGCGGGCGCGGCAGATCGGCCAGCCAGAGCGCCGGATCATTCTCGAAACTGGTGGGCAGGATCCTGTCGAGAACGGAGGACGGCGTGCCGATGTCGGTTACTGCCACCTCGCCGCACAGCAGCCGGCCGGGCAACAGCAGGTGGCCGGGCTTCTTGCGAAAGAATGTGACGGTGAGGACGGCCTCGACGGCGCCCAATGCGTCACCCGTATCGCCCATAACGCCGCTCGGAACGTCGATGGCGACGATCGGCAATTCCCGGCGGGCCGCCATCGCCAAGGTTTCCGAGGCCGGACCCTCGAGCGCACGGCTGAGCCCGGCGCCGAAGATCGCGTCCACCACCAGTTCTGCCCCCTCGAGCGCGGCGGGCGCCAAGGGCTCGACACTTTCGTTCCACTGCAGAGCGTGATGGCGCGCTTCGCCCCGTAAAGCCTCGCGCGACCCGAGCAGGGCCAGGCGCACCGTCCAACCAGCTTCCGCAAGATGCCGGGCGGTCACGAATCCGTCACCGCCATTATTGCCGGGCCCGCACAGGATGGTAACCGGACGCCTCGACCAGCGCTTCAGGATCACCTGCGCAACCGAGGCGCCGGCGTTCTCCATCAGCACAATGCCGGTTGTCCCGGCGGCAACCGTCAGGCGATCGGCCTCGCCCATCTGGCGAACGTCGAGCAACGCTGTCTTGCCATTCATCATCGCGTCATCATGTCTCTCAAGCCTGCTCAGTTGCAATAACCGGCAGGCGGCTCACGCCACTAACCGAAGTCGAGAACGACGCGGCCGGCGACCTGGCCATGTTTGAGCCGATCGAAGATACTGTTGATCGCCGACAAGGGCTGCAACTCGATATCCGCCTTGACCTTGCCTTGGGCGGCAAAGGCCAGGGTTTCGGCCATGTCTTGGCGGTTGCCGACGAAGGAGCCGCGGATGGTGATGCAATTGGCGACCACGTCGAACAGCGGGACCGGGAAATCGCCCGGCGGCAGACCGACCAGAACACAGGTGCCGCGTTTGCGCGTCATGGCGACGCCTTGTTTGAAGGCACCGAGCGACGGTGCGGTGATGAGGACGCCATGGGCGCCACCGTCGGTGCCCTTTTTGACCGATTCGATGGCACCGTCATGCTTGGCATTGACCACAAGATCGGCGCCGAGCTTGCTGGCCAGAGCGAGTTTGCCGTCATCGATATCGACCGCGCAGACCTGGAGCCCGATGACCTTGGCAAATTGGATTGCCAGATGACCGAGACCACCGGCGCCGGAAACGACGATCCATTCGCCGGCCCTGGCTTCGGTCATTTTTATGCCCTTATAAGTGGTGATGCCGGCGCAGATCAGTGGCGCCGCCTGGTCGGGGGCAAGGTCGACCGGTATTAGCGCGACATAGTCGGGGTCGGCCAGCAGATATTCGGCAAAGCCGCCATTTTTGGTGTAGCCACCAAATTCCGCCTGGGCGCAAACGGTCTCCCACGCGGTGAGACAATATTCGCAATGGCCGCAGGCCGAATAGAGCCAGGGCACGCCGACACGATCTCCCTCCTTGACCAGGGTAACGCCGGCGCCCACCGCCGCCACCCGGCCGATCGCCTCGTGACCCGGGATGAAGGGCAATTTGGGCTTCAGCGGCCAGTCGCCGGTGGCGGCATGGAGATCGGTGTGGCACACGCCGCAAGCTTCGGTCTTGACCAGGATCTGTCCGGGCCCCGGTGTCGGGATGTCCCATTCCTGGGAATGGAGGGGCTTGCCGAACTGCTCGACCACTGCAACATGCATTTTACCCGACATCGCGAACTCCTGGTTTTCCGGGGGGACGAACGGACTCAACGACGCATCATGCGGCGGATCTCGCCGCCAATCCGCGCACAGCTTCGATCATCTGAGTCATCACCGCGGCAGCGTCGCCATAGACCATGAAACAATTGTCGTCATAGAACAGTGCGTTGACGATTCCGGCATAACCCTTGCCCTCGCCGCGTTTGACGACATAGACCTTTTTGGCTTTGTCGGCGTTGAGGATCGGCATGCCAAAGATCGTCGAGGATTTGTCGGTACGGGCGGCGGGATTGACCACGTCATTGGCGCCAATCACCAGCGCCACGTCGGCATTGGCAAATTCGTCGTTGATGTCTTCGAGCTGAAAAATGAGGTCGTAGGGCACACCCGCTTCGGCCAGCAATACGTCCATCTGGCCGGGCATGCGGCCCGCCACCGGATGTATGGCGAATTTCACCACGACGCCGGCGGCTTTCAGCAGTTTGACGAACTCATAGAGCTTCTGCTGGCCTTGCGCCGCGGCAAGACCATACCCTGGCACGATGATGACTTCTTTGGCATAGCGCATGAAGATGCCGGCGTCACCTGCCTCGACCGGTTTGAGCGTTCCCTGGAGGACACCTTGTTTGTGCTTTGGCGCATCGCCAAAATTGGTGAACAGCACATTCATCACCGAACGGTTCATCGCCTTCGCCATCAGCAGCGTCAGGAGCAGGCCGGCCGCGCCCACCACCATGCCGGCGATCATCAGTGCCGGGTTTTGCAGGACGAACCCTTCGAGGCCAACGGCGAGGCCGGTGAAGGCGTTATAGATTGAGATAACCACCGGCATATCGGCGCCGCCGATCGGAAGGGTCATCAGAATGCCGAAGATCAGCGCCAGACCAAAGAACAGAGTGATAAGGTCGGGAAGTGCGATCGGCGAAACCTTGCCGGTCGCCGCAAAAACGATGGCGCCGCCGACGCCCAGCGTGGCCAACAAGGCGAGGGCATTGACGATCTGCTGACCGCTCACCCGCAGCGGCTTGTTGAACACGCCATCAAGCTTGGCCCAAGCGATCACCGACCCGGACAGCGACACGGCGCCGATCAGCCCGCCCAGCAGTGTAACGACGAGTTGCGTGTTCCCTTGGGCTTTGTCGCCATATAACTCGACGGCAGCTATCGCACCGGCTGCACCGCCGCCCATGCCGTTATAGAGCGCCACCATCTGCGGCATGGCTGTCATGGCGACTTTCTTGCCGCTCCACCATGCCAAGCCACCGCCCACCACGAGCGCGACCAAGGCGAGGCCGACATTGACCGGCAGATGCGGCCGAGCCTCTGCACTGACGTCGCATAAATAGAGGAAACTGGCGAGAATGGCAGCCGCCATGCCGATGCCGGCGACCAGGATCCCTGACGGCGCCGTGGCCGGTGAAGACATTCGTTGCAGCCCGTACATGAACAGAAAGGCGGCGACAAGATCGGCGAAGCCGATGGCGAATTGCGGGATCAGGGTGAGCATGGCCATTTGTCAACCCTGCTTCGGGTGATGGGCTTTGGCGTGCGCATGCGGGACTTTGCTGCTGGTCTGGAACATGGCCAGCATGCGCCGGGTGACGGCATAGCCGCCGGCAACGTTTCCGGCGCCAAGCAGCACGGCCAGGAAGCCGATCGCCTGTTCCAATACCGTGGTGGCGTTCAGCAGCGCAAAAATGCCGCCGACCACGACGATACCGTGGACGAAGTTGGAGCCGGACATCAAGGGCGTGTGAAGGATCGCCGGAACATGGCTGATAATGACCCAGCCGGCAAAGGCAGCGAGCATGAAAACGTAAAGGGCGACGAAACCGCTCATCGATATGGCGAAGTTCATGGCGATCTCATCCTTGGGCTGGCGCCACCTGCGCTCTGGTTCTGGCGATCGCGATATTGTCGCTGCCGGCGGGATTGGCCGATGGCTTGGCCGCCTGGTTTTTCAGCTGGCCGTCATGCGTGAGAACGGTCTTGGCAAGAATTTCATCGCCCCAGTCGATCGTAATGATGTTGTCCTTCATCATCAGGAGCAGCAGGTTGTATTGGTTCTTGGAATAGAGTTCGCTGGCGTCCTCGCCGAGCAGCGAAGCGACATTGAGCGGCGCCACGATCGTCACCGGGCCGATCTCCGCCGTTTTGCCCGGCCTGGTATCTTCGCAATTCCCGCCACCCTCAGCCGAAAGATCAACGATCACGGCACCCGCCTTCATGCCGGCAACTTGCGCCCGGCTGATGAGCTTGGGTGACGGACGACCGGGAATCGAGGCAGTCGTGATGATCAGATCGGCCGCTTGGATATGGTTGGTCAGCGCCGTTGTGACCTTGGCCTTTTCCTCGGCAGTGAGTTCGCGGGCGTAGCCGCCTTTGCCAGTCGCATCGACACCGGTGTCGACAAAACTGGCCCCCAGCGACTGCGCCTGTTCCTCGGTTTCCGGACGAACGTCGTAACCCTCGGTGACCGCGCCCAGGCGATGCGCCGTAGCCAGCGCCTCCAACCCGGCAACGCCAAGCCCCATTACCAGCACCTTGGCCGGTCCGATCACGCCGGCGGCGGTGGTGATCTTCGGCAATACGCGCTTCAGGTAGGTGGCGCCGAGCTGGACCGCAAAGTAACCTGCCAATGCGGACTGGCTCGACAGCGCATCCATCGATTGAGCCCGGCTGATACGGGGCAGCGTCTCCATGGCGAAACAGGTGATTTTCTTCTTGAGCAGGCGCTGAACCAGAGCTCGCCGGTGGGCGGCATAGATGAAGGAGATCAGGATGGCGCCCTCCTTCATGGCGTCGATCACGTCGAGCGCGGGCGGTTGCACGGCCAGAACCACGTCGGCGTCGGCAACCAGGACTTTGCGATCGGCGATGATCGCGACATTCTGGTACGCGGCATCTTTCAGCTTGATCGACGCTCCGGCGCCGGACTGCATATGCAGCTTTGCGCCCAGCTTGATCAGTTTAGGCACGACGGAGGGCACCAATGCCACGCGCCGCTCATGCGGCAGGGTTTCTTTGAGGACGGCGACATTTACGTACATGGTGATTCCACAGATTGGCCAGGGGCTGGTCGTGCGTTTTCGATTTTCCGAAAATCACGGGTCTCAAAAACGCGTCACGAGTCTCACTCAGACCGGTGCTTCGGCAACCACGTAACGAACCAGTTTTTTGTTGACGAATTCCTGGATGCCCATATTGCCGAGTTCCCGGCCATATCCAGTGTCTTTGATGCCGCCGAATGGAAGATCGGCGTCGGACCAGGAAATATTGTTGATGAACATCATCCCGGTATCGACCCTGCTCGCGACTCGTTTGCCGCGGGCGAGATCCTGGGTGAACACCGAACCGCCGAGACCGAAATCAGAGTCGTTGGCGAGTAGGATTGCGGCGTCTTCATCCTTGACTCGGAAGAACATCGCCACCGGACCGAAGAACTCATCGCGAAAGGCCGGGTTTCCAGGCTCCACATGGGTCAGAATGGTTGGCTCCATGAAGGCGCCCGGTCGGTCGATCCGCTTGCCGCCCATCTCAATCTTCGCGCCATGCGCAACTGCGACCTCGACCTGTGCCAGCAGCTGCAACAAAGCTGATTCGGTGGACAGCGGACCGAGCGTGGTTTTCTCGTCCATCGGATCGCCGGCCTTGAGTGCGCCGAATGCCTGTTTGAGTTCTGCCAGGAACTTGTCGGCCACCGCCTCGACCGCGATGAAACGTTTGGCGGCGCAACAGGTTTGCCCGCAATTGTACATCCGGCCCCAGACCGCCCACCGGATGGTGTGCGCCATATCAGCGTCTTCCAGCACGATGAAGGCGTCACTGCCGCCGAGTTCCATGGAGGACGGCTTAAGGTTCTTGCCTGCCGCCGCGGCAATGTTGCGCCCTGCTGCGGTGCTGCCGGTGAGCGCCACGCCCTTTACCCGCCGATCATCGATGATGTGGTTGGACTGTGTATGCGAGATCAGCAGGTTGGTGTAGAGGCCGACAGGGGCGCCGGCATCCAACCACAGCTTTTCGAAGGCGATCGCACATTGCGGGACGCAGCCGGCATGCTTCACCACCACGCTATTGCCTGCCATCAGATGCGGACCGGCGACCCGCGCCAGCTGATAATAGGGAAAATTCCAGGGCTCGACGCAGAAGATGACGCCGATCGGACTGCTTTCCATATGGCCTTCGCCCTGGCTCGGATGTAGCGGGACGTCGGCCAGGAAGCGCTCGGCGTTATTGGCGTAATAGGTCAAAATCTGGGAACTGAATTCGACCTCGCCTTTGGCTTCACTGATACGCTTGCCCATCTCCAGAGTCATGATATGCGCGAAATGGTCGGTCTGTTCGAGGAGCAACTGCGCCGCTTTGTTGACAATTTTGGCACGCTCGGCATAGCTGGTCCGCTTCCAAGTGCCGAAGCAGGAGGTCGCAGCGGCGAGTTTCTGCTCGAGTTGCTGATCGGTGATTTCCTCGAAGGTTCTGGCGAGCTTATTGTCAAAGGGATTGACGCTCTGGTAGCTCATGGGGTCGTCCTCCAGCGATGGGGCGAGCGCGACCGGTCAATCATCGGAACTACGGCTCGGTGACCGGAACTATGAGCGTCGACATCGGGCACGGGCAGGTTCGGATATTACCCAGACCCGCGCTGCCCCCTGTTCTGCGAATGCGGAAGTTGCTGCCGTCCTGGCGCGCATTGAGACAATGATCGAGATCGACCCGGCCGTCGAACGGCGCCACTTTGTGCATTACACCGGCCACGGACCCGCAGTAAGCCGTCTACTCGGAAGCAAGGTTCGGCCAACTAGCCGCAATAATTCACCGTTATTTACAAAACTATATTGTTATTGCTACATTTTCGCGTTTTGGTTGTTTTTTGGGCGACGAGGCGCGAGCCCCCGATTTCGCCGTGAGCTGATTTTATCGATATTTTGGGG
>Ga0302319_10017676_pt1 | contig 13039 bp, 7 predicted proteins | sample Bog_T0_2_FD_203319 | JGI IMG/M metagenome (GOLD analysis project Ga0302319, IMG submission 203319) | Peat permafrost microbial communities from Stordalen Mire near Abisko, Sweden - Bog_T0_2 | ecosystem: Environmental > Terrestrial > Soil > Wetlands > Peat | place: Sweden: Abisko, Stordalen Mire...
CTCGGTAAAGGCCTTGCGGTCTTCCGGCGTCTGCCACTCGCGCAGGTTGCCCTTGCCGTCGTACTTGGAGCCCTCGTCGTCAAACCCGTGGGTCATCTCGTGGCCGATGACCACGCCGATGCCGCCAAAGTTGACCGCCGGATCAATGGTGAAATCGAAGAACGGAGGCTGCAGGATGCCGGCCGGGAAGTTGATGTCGTTCATCGACGGCTCGTAGTAGGCATTGACCGTCGGTGGCGTCATGCCCCATTCCTTCTCGTCCACAGGCTTGCCCAGCTTGTTCAGGTTGTAGTTGCGCGAGAACACCGCGTCGCGATGCAGGTTGCCGATCAGGTCGTTGCGGTCCACCTTCAGCGCCGTGTAGTCGCGCCACTTCTCCGGGTAGCCGATTTTGTTGCGGATCATGGCCAGCTTTTCTTCAGCCGCCTTCTTGGTGGCGTCGCTCATCCAGGGCAGGGTCTTGATGTCGTCGCCCAGGCTTTTTTCAAGGGCCGCAACCAGCTTGTCCATGCTGGCCTTGGCCGCCGGCGGGAAGTTCACCTTCACCCACTCCTGGCCCACGGCTTCGCCCAGCGCGCGGTCGGTCATGCTGGTGCACTGCTTCCAGCGCGGCGTGGGTTCCTTCTGCCCGGCCAGCGTCTTGCCGAAGAACGCGAAGTTCTCGTCAAAAAAGGCCTTGGGCAGGTTGGTTGCCGAGGAGTGAATCGTGTGCCAGCGGAAGTAGGACTTCCAGGCGTCCACCGGCTCCTTGGCAATCAACTCGTTGAGCGCCTTGAAGAAGTTGGGCGTGGCCACGTTCAGCGTCTCAAAGGGACGCACCTTGACGGCCTTGAAGTAGACCGAGTAGTCAAAGTCCGGCGTCAGCTTCTGGAAGTCGGCCACCGTGTAGATGTGGTAGCGGTTTTCCGGCTCGCGCAGGTCGGTGCGGCTGGTCTGGGCCTTGGCCAGCGCGGTCTCAATCTCCATGACGGCCGCGGCTTCTTTGGCTGCCTGCTCCGGCGTGTCGCCGGCCAGTGTGAACATCTTGGTCACGTGTTCCACATACTGCTTGCGAATGCCGTCAAACCGCTTGCTGTCCACAATGTAGTAGTCGCGATCCGGCAGCGAGGTGCCGCCCTGGAAGACGCCGGCAATCTGCTTGCTGGAGTCCTTGTCGTCCTGGGAGACGCCAAAGCCGAACAGCGGCGCCGGGCTGCCTTCCGTGGCCAGATCGCCAATGAGCGTGGCCAGTTTCTTTGCGTCGGTGAGAGCGGCAATGCGCTTGAGCGCGGGCTCAAGAGGCGTCAGGCCCTTCTTTTCCACCAGGTCTGTGTTCATGCAGGCGGCAAAATAATCGCCGAACTGCTTCTGCAAGGGCGATGCCGGGCTCTTGGCAGCGGCGTCCAATTCTTCCCAAAGCAGGTAGCGGTTGCGCTCGCCCAGCAGGCTGAACGAACGCGCCCAGCGCACCTGGTCGCCCGGAATCGGGTTGGTCTTGACCCAGTTGCCGCACGCGTATTGGTAGAAATCCGTGCAGGGATCGGCGGTGGTGTCGATGGCAGCCAGGTCAAAGCTCTTGATGGGCGCCGGCGGCGCGGGCTTGTTGGCGTCAGGCGCTGTGGGCGTCTGTGCCAGCGCGATTCCGCCGGCCAGCAGCAGAATGGAAGTGAGACGGATGAGTTTCATCGGATGTCCTCTTGGAAACAGGTCGACCGGCCAGATCCATCGGCGCTCTGCGCGCCCGCGGAAAGGGGCCAGGACTGAGTTTGGAGCAGCAAAACCGGTTCAGGCTGCGTTGCACAAAAGCCTATCATGCAGGTCGCAGAGCTGGCTCAAGCGCTGTCGAGGCCCGCTCAAGAGTGGGGATTCGAGCTGTGGATACGAGTGCGGGCGAGGACGCCCGCACGACAGCCGGCCGGGAGGCCGGCGCTACACCCAGGTCTACAGTCCGGGCGGCAAATACCCTGCCTCCGCATCTTCCACCACCAGTACCCAGTCCGGCCCGAACGGCGGAGAACGGAACTCGTGCGTGTTGCCCGCCAGTGGCTCCTCCACCGGCGTGCCGATGCCCGTCCGAGTGTCATACCACCAGCCGCGCAGCCGCTTCGCGGTCAGCCGGCTCAGGTCGACGGTGGCCTTCAGGTCGCTGGCCGGGAAGTAGATAAACGCATAGGTTCCTTCGCGGTCGCGCGTAGCCTGCAGGTGCTGGCCGCCCTCTCCCGCATCGCCCACCAGCAGGCTCTGGTCCGGAATGCGCCGGAAATACGGACGCGACTCCATGAGCGCCCGCAGAAACATCATCTGCCGCGCCGCCGGACGCCAAACGGCATCCTTCCAGTCGCGGTCCGCGTGGTTCTCCACCTCGTGGCGCTTGCCCGCAAACTGCCATACCGCGTGATGCCCGTAGGTCACTCCGCATCCGCCCGCAAAAACCGACCGGTACACCTGCTTGCGAACATCGTGGTCGCGGAAGTAGCCCGTCGCCGGGTCCCACTCGGGCCACGGGTTGTACGGGTGGTCTTCGTAGTTCGGTTCCATGTCGAGCGTGGGTTTGGGCGGGGTGAGCGCGTAATCGTGGGCAATCATCTCCCATACGGGCACGTCGTGCCCGCCCCCGTGCCCGCTCTGCATCCCGTTGATGGAGAGCCACGGCTCGTTGTGCAGAAAGAACGAAGAGGATTCGCGTCCGCCCTGGGGGTGGTAGGCGATCGTCGGCGTTGCCTCGCCGCCCTGCTTCAAGCCGGCGGCCATCGCGCGCCAGATCGGCGTCCAGTCCTGGTCCGCAGGGAAGCCGGCGTCCTTGCCCATTTTGGCCAGGTAGTCGTTGTTCATCCCAGCCAATCGCGCGGGCCGGTCGCCGCCCAGCACCCAGAGCACGTTGGTGCGCGTCTTCAGCTTGCCCGCCAGGTAGCGGCCGTAGTGCTCGGCGTCGTCCAGGTTGTCGTTGCGGAAGAGCCGCGGGCCGGTGCCCCAGGGGGCTGTCAGCTTGTCTCCCCAGGATGGGACCAGCGCGACGTACAAGCCGTGCCGGGCCGCCTCGTCCACAATCTCAACCACGCGGTCAAAGAAGTCTTCATTGGGCCGCTTCAGGTCGCCGTTGGCAAAGGGCAGGAAGCCTGTGGTGGTGGGCTTGTTCACCCCGCCAAACTCGGCCAGGACCACGGTCTGCACGACAGTAAAGCCCTGTCGCGCCCTGGTGGCGAGGTAGTAGCTGCACTCGTCCCGGCTAGCTTCCTGGATCAGTTGCCATGCCGTATCTCCGAGCCAGAAGAAGGGTGAGCCGTCCGCCCCGGCCAGCAGGCGCCCCTCCGGGTGGACCACAATGCGCGGCAGCGGTTTGCGGTCACCGCCATTTGTCTCGCTGGCGTTCGGGGGAGCAGGCCCGGCGCCGGCCTGCACAGGGACAGCAGCCGCGGCCAAAGCCGCCCCCGCGCCCGTCCGTAAGAAATTGCGTCGAGAAGACTTCATGTCTGGAATCACGGCGCAATTATACTTATTCGTTCCAGCAAGTTTCTTGTTCCTCGCACATCCCACGCTTCGCCGCGCCTCGCAACCAGAGAAATGCTATGCTGGGGCCGTCGGCTCCGCGGAGAAGGAGAAGTGAAGTGAGAGTTACGAGAGCACACCAGCTTCTGTGCGCCGTGTTCCTGGCGGCACATCTGTCAGCAGGCCCGGCCTCTGCAGCCACCCCACCCGCCGGGACCTCCGACTCGTCGCTGTCCAGAATCCTGGTTGGGTTCAGTTCCGACCCGGGCTTTGCGATTGCGGACCGGATCGACTCTTCGACAGGCCTCCGCCCGGTATCCAGCCGCGTGACGTCAGTCGGCGCGCTCCTCGCCCGGTATTCTGCATCCTATTCGCGCCAGTTATTTGCCGGCACCAGGTTGCAGAATGTCTACGAGCTGGCGATAAAAGGGGATTCGAGCCTCGCTATTGCGGATCTGATGAAGGACCCGAACGTGATCTATGCGCGTTTGTCCGATCCTGGCCTGGAGGGGCAAGTTGCCGCGACCATCGACGAGATCAACAGCAAGACGGGCGGCGTCTGGATCGCCGGATACACCATCCCCGGCATCATGACGCCCGAAGACCGCAGGAAGCTGCTCGGCTTCTCCACACGGCCTGAGCGCTCCACGAGGGAATCCTCGGCGCAGCAGGATGCGGACGCCAGGTTCGCAGCCATCGCCAAGAGCCTGTCGGGCGCTCAGGCCATCGCTCTGCCCGCCTCCTTCGACTGGCGGACTTACAACAACACCAACTACATCACGCCCGTCAAGAACCAGGGCGCATGCGGCAGTTGCTGGGCATTTGCGGATGCAGGAACCGTGCAGGACCAGGCGGACGTCTGGTACAACACCGATCTGAAACTCGATCTTTCCGAGCAGCAGATGCTGTCCTGCTCCGGCGCCGGAACATGCGTAGAGGGTTACGCCGACCGAGCCCTCAACTACATCCAGACAACGGGGCTGGTGAGCGAGTCGTGCTTTCCGTACGCCGCATCCAGTACAGTTGCGTGTTCCAAAATGTGCAGCAACCCCACCTACTGGAAGATCTCCTCATGGAGCTGGCTGCCGACGGATTCCAGCGGGCACGTCAACGATCTGAGCGTTCAAATCGGCGTGCTTGCCGATGGCCCCTTTACAAACTACCTGGAGATCTACTCCGATTTCTATAACTATGTCAGCGGCATCTACTATCCGACTTCAACCGTAGCGGAAGGGGGCCATTTTGGCGTGGTTGTGGGTTACGGGTTTGCCGCCCCGCCGCCGGTGTTCAACTCCACGAGTAGCTCCGTGCTTTATTTCTCCATGAAGAACTCATGGGGCACTTCATGGGGGCAGAGCGGGTTCTTCAAGATCTTCTCGGGGGCGGCCTCCGACGACCAGTGGATGGAGAGCATTCATGTCCCCGCGCCGCCTTCAGCGCAGAGTGCCGTTTGCCAGGACTTGGACGGGGCGGGCCACTGCTACTGGGGCCTCGGGCCGAAGCCAGAAAGCGGCTGTCCCTCCGCGTGCACGTCTGCGACGGAATACTGCGCCTATTACGGCGCTTCCCATACACCGGTCGCTTGCCTTACCAACACCTCCGTGATTGAGCCGGCCATCACACTGACAACGTCCTTCTCTTCCATCCCCTACGGTGCTTCGCTTCCCCTGACGGCTGCGATGGCCTTCCAGACTGTCACGCCCACGGGTTCGGTGGCCTTCTCCGACGGCTCAACATTGCTGGGTACCGCCGTCCTGAATGCGAGCGGGCTGGCGTCTTACCTGGCCACCGGTCTTGCTGGAGGTTCCCACTCCATGACGGCCTCCTACTCAGGAGACGCCAATTATTCCCCGGAAACCTCACCGGCTGTAAGTGTGAAGGTCAGCAAGGCAGCCGCAGCAGCCAGCCTCACCGCGTCTGAGAGCTCCGGCACCTACGGCGCACCGATCACCCTCACAGCAACGGTCACCGGCCCAGGCGCGCCGCCGACCGGCGCGGTGGCCTTCCTGAACGGTACAGCTACGCTCGGCACGGTCACTCTCAGCGCCGGTGTTGCCACGCTGAGCACTTCGATTCTGGCGTTGGGCAAGGACAGCATCACCGCAAAGTACGCGGGCGACGGCAACTACAACACGGCCACATCAGCGGCTGTAACGGTCACGATCAACAAGGCAACCCAGACCATCGCCTTCACGGCGCCCGCGAGCATCGCTTACGGAGCGAGTCCGATGAAGCTGGCGGCAACCGCGACCTCCGGAATGGCAGTGACCTTCAGCGCAACCGGGCCGGCCACGCTGAGCGGGAACACGCTCACCATTACCGGAGTTGGCAGCATCGTGGTGACAGCCAGCCAACCCGGCAACGCCAGCTTCTCCGCCGCTACACCGGTTGCGCAGACCATCCAGGTATACCCCGGAGTTTCAACCGCAGCACTCACATCGTCCGCTGCCACGTTCACGTTTGGTTCATCGGTCACCTTGACGGCGGCGGTTGCCGGAGGCGGTGTCAGGCCCACCGGGACTGTCACCTACTTCAACGGCGCAACTTCGCTGGGCAAGGGAACACTCAACGCCAGCGGAGTGGCCACGCTGGCGATTGCCTCGCTGCCGGTTGGCTCAGACAGTATCACTGCAAACTACGGTGGCGACAAGAACTACGCCGCGTCCGAATCAACCGCAATTTCGGTCACGGTGAGCAAGGCGAATCCCACGATCAAACTGAAATCGTCGGCAACCTCGATCGCAGCCGGATCTTCCGTCACCATCACCGCGACTCTGACCGGCAGCGGATCCGCCGCACCCAGCGGAACGGTCAGCTTCCTCGACGGTGCAAACACGCTGGGAACGGCCACTCCGACCAGTGGCGCGGCCACCTATGCCACCAGCAAGCTGGCATCGGGCAAACACTCCATCACGGCAAAGTACGGTGGGGATTCCAACTATCTGGCTGCAACCTCCGACTCGGTCACGGTTACCGTCGGCAAATAGCAACGATCCTCCAAAGGCAGGGCGCCCTGCAGCCCGCGCCAGCCCCAATGCGGTACCCTCTGGATCGCGCGCATTTTGCGAAAAGGCCGGGCCGTCGCAGCGCATCGAGCGACAGCCAGACCGATCTCGATGTCTGGTTCCCAAGTCCCTGAGTTTGCTACACTCCGCTAACAGTTCCCCACGGAGGTCTCTTCGATGCACACCCGCAAATCCCTGGCCCTCACCCTGCTTCTGGTCATTGCTGCTGTTCCTCTCATCGCCCAGCCAGCCCAGAAACCCGCACCCGCGCGCACCCTGATCCGTGCCGGGCATCTGCTGGACGTGAAAACCGGCAAGCTGCTCGACGTCCAGACGATCGTCGTCACCGGGCAGACCATTCAATCCATCGCCCCCACCGCGCAGGTCGCGGTCCAGCCGGGCGATAAGGTGATCGATCTTGGCACGCTCACGGTGCTTCCCGGCCTCATCGACGTGCATACCCACCTGACCAGCAACCCGGACTTCGATCCCTACCGGGAACTGACCTCAACCGACGCCAAGGAGGCCATCAACGGCGTGGTCAACGCTCGCACCACGCTGATGGCCGGCTTTACTACGGTGCGCAACGTGGGCGCCGGCGGCTACACGGACGTGGACCTGCGCGATGCGATCAACTCCGGCCAGATTGCGGGGCCGCACATGCTGGTGAGCGGCCCGGCGCTGGGCATTACCGGCGGCCACTGCGACGACAACCTGCTCCCCGTCAAATACCACGACGTGGGCGACGGCGTGGCCGACGGCATTGCGCAGGTGCAGCACATGGTGCGGCAGAACATCAAGTACGGGGCGGACTTGATCAAGATATGCGCCACCGGCGGCGTGCTTTCCAAGGGCGACGATCCGCAGGCCTCGCAGTACACGCTGGAAGAGATGAAGGCGATTGTGGCTGACGCGCACCGGCTGGGGCGGCGGGTGGCCGCGCACGCTCACGGCGCGCAGGGCATTCTGTGGGCCTCGATGGCCGGCGTGGACTCGATTGAGCATGGCAGTTACATCAACGACGACGCTATCGCCGAGATGAAGAAGAATGGCACCTATCTCGTTCCTACTCTCTACCTGGAAGACTGGATGCTGGAGAAGGGGAGCCTGCCGCCCTTCTACCACCAGAAGATGGTGGATGTGAGCGCGGTGGCCAAGAGCAACATCAAGCGCGCCATGCAGGCGGGTGTCAAGATCGCGCTGGACACCGATGCGGCTGTGTATCCCCATGGGCTGAACGCCCACGAACTGGATGTTTATGTGAACCAGCTGGGGATGGCTCCGTTGGCGGCGCTGCAGACGGCCACGGTGAATGCCGCAGACTTGATGGGCCTGACCGCCAAGACCGGGACGCTGGAGGCCGGCAAGTGGGCCGACATCATCGCCGTCGAGAAGAACCCTCTGGACGACGTTCGGGTGGTCGAGGATGTGAGGTTTGTGATGAAGGGCGGGGTGGTTTACAAAGGCGAGGGAAGATAGCCCCGCAGGGTGAGTCGGGGGAATGGGTTCAGGATACAGGCCGTTCCCCCGTTCTTTACATCCCGCCCCGCGCCCTGCCAAACTAGTCTGTGGCCACCCAGACGATCGTCATCCTCGATTTTGGTTCGCAGTATACGCAGCTCATTGCCCGGCGCATCCGCGAACAGAACGTTTTCTCCGTTGTGCTGCCCTGCACGGCCCCTCTTCGTGAGATCAAGGCACTGGAACCGCTGGGGATCATCCTCTCCGGAGGGCCGTCGTCGGTCTACGATAGCGACGCTCCGGCAGCGGACCCCGCGATGCTGGAGTTGGGCGTGCCCGTTCTGGGCATCTGCTATGGGCTGCACTTCATCGTCCACCACCTGGGCGGGCGGGTGAAGCCCGGAACGCTGCGCGAGTATGGACACGCGGAGGTCCAGATTGAAGACGGCGCGACTGCCCTTTTTGCCGGGCTGCCCGCCACTCTCGCCGTCTGGATGAGCCACGGCGACGAGGCTGAGGCGCTGCCAGCGGGCTTTCACCGCACCGCGGTCACCTCCAACGCGCTGGCCGGCATCGCCAACGAAGAGCGCCGCATCTGGGCCGTTCAGTTTCACCCGGAGGTGCATCACACGCCGCTGGGGCCGCAGCTTATTCGCAACTTCGTTTTCAACATCTGCGGAGCGGCGGGCGACTGGACCCCGGCGCACTTCATTGAGACCACGGTTGCGCAGATCCGCGAGAAGGTGGGCAAGGACCATGTGATCTGCGGTCTCTCCGGGGGCGTCGATTCGTCGGTCGCGGCGGTGCTGGTGCACCGCGCCATCGGCAGCCAGCTCACCTGTGTTTTTGTCAACAACGGCGTCCTACGCAAGAATGAGTTCCAGAGCGTTCAGACCAACCTGCGCGAGAAGCTTGGCCTGAACATCGTGGCTGTGGACGCAAGCGAGCGCTTCCTCAAGCAACTGGCGGGGGTTACCGACCCGGAGACCAAACGGAAGAGGATCGGCGCGGAGTTCATCGCGGTGTTCGACGACGAGGCAACGCGCATCGCAAAGGAGACAGGCGGCGTGGATTGGCTGGTGCAGGGCACGCTCTATCCCGACGTGATCGAGTCCAGCAGCGTCAAAGGCCCGAGCCAGACCATCAAGAGCCACCACAACGTGGGCGGCCTGCCGGAGTTCATGAAGCTGAAGCTGATCGAGCCGCTGCGCGATTTGTTCAAGGATGAGGTCCGGCGGATTGGGCGCGATCTGAAGATGCCGGAAGATGTGTTGGGCCGGCAGCCGTTCCCCGGGCCTGGCCTGGCTGTGCGGATTCTCGGTGAGGTGACGCCGGAGCGTGTGGCTCTGCTTCAGGAGGCCGACGAGATCGTTGTTGCCGAGATCAAGGCCGCGGGCCTCTACAACTCCATCTGGCAGAGCTTTGCTGTGCTGTTGCCGGTAATGAGCGTGGGCGTGATGGGGGACCAGCGGACTTATGCCTATACCGCGGCGGTGCGCGCGGTGCACTCGGAAGATGGGATGACCGCCGACTGGACTCCGCTACCTTACGAAGTGCTGAAGCGCATCAGCAGCCGCATCGTCAACGAGGTGCGCGGCATCAATCGCGTGGTTTACGACATTACCAGCAAGCCTCCCGGCACGATCGAGTGGGAATGAGGACTGGCCGTCCAGGCATACGCGCCTTCGACGCAGTTCTTGAGTTGGCGGGTTGACCCGAGGCGGCAAGGCTGCCCGCCGCCCACGAGCAATCTAGGCCTGAGTCCTTGAAGACGGGGTGTAAAACAGCCCCAGCGGCCTCTTGAGAAAGCCAAATGCAACCAACAGCGCCGCTATCCCGGCGCCGATGAAGACAGCGGAGACGATCACGATCTGCTGCAGCGGCGTATCGCCCGCGCCGTCGGCGAAGATCTCCTGCAACAGGATGAAGACGCCGATCGCCAGTCCAAGCAGAGCCACCGCCCCCCATTGAAGCCAGAGCCGTAATCGTGGTTGCGTGCCTGCGGTACTGGTCGTCTTCCCGGTTGTCTGGTACGGCAGCAGCGCCACAGCAAAGGCGGCCTGCGGGGCCGCGGCCAGAACGAAACCGAGAACAATGGCCACAAAGTGCGGAAAGACCGCCTGGGTCATGTTCTCTGGAAAAATGGCCAGCACGATCACGAAGAACAGCAGGACAATGAGTGCGTTCCGGCTTCGGTGCTGAATGAACGGCAGGCGAAGTTTGCGCACAGAAAGGCGAATCAGGATCAGGGCTGCGAGCGAGAGCGCAGCCATCCCGGCCATCAGCGCAAGCAACTCGACCATTGCGGGTTTGCCAAACCAGATTGCAGTGTGGCGCGCGATGGCGATCAGGTCGCCTGCCAGCGTTGCCAGCACGCCAAACGCCACCGCGGCCTGAGTCCGCGCCAGATACACCTTGTGTATGGCGGTGGCCTCGCCGGGCCCGTAAGGCCGGAAAGCGCGAATCAGCGCCAGCACCGCCAGCAGGTAGGAAACGATCATGCAGAACGATCCCAGCGCATCGTAAGGATCGTCGGCAAACGGAAGAATGCCGGCCAGCGTGGGGTCGTGCTTGGTGAACATGAAGAAGAGATGGAAGGCCATGGCCAGGGCAAGAGCGGCCACTGCGTTGAGCTTGAACTTCAGTTTCAAGTTGCCTCCTGGTCCGGCTGGGATCGGTTGTGCGGCAGCTTTTACTCCTGAGTTCAATATCGCACGATCAATCTGTCATGGCCATGAATTACTTGCTCTCAGGGTGCAGGGCAGGCGCGCGCAGGGCCGCAACCTCCAGGGAGAGGGCATCGATCCGCGCCATCAGTTCGGTATGGCGCCGGTCGGCCGCGGAGGGGTCAAATGCCTCGACGTAGAACGTGCCGTTTGGCTCCAGTTCACACCGGTGCACCTGGTGAAAGTCCTCAAAGCCCTGCCGGTGAATCACCGCAAGCAGTTCTTCGCGGGTCAGCGATTCGCGCTCCATGGCCCGCTGGTCGACCTGACCGTCATGCACCAGCACGGCGGCGCGGCCTTCCAAAGCGCGGGTCAGCTTTGGGGAGCGGAAGAGCACGCGCACCACCAGCCAGTTGATGGCCAGCAGGCCGAACGCGCCAATCACGCCACCGCTCACCGAGTTGTCGTCGCCGATGATGGCGTTCTGCACCGTGTTGGACAGTGAGAGCAGCACCACCAGGTCAAAGGGGTTCAACTGCGCCAGCTCGCGCTTGCCAAACAGGCGCAACAGCAGCACCAGCACCAGGTAAACAATGACCGGGCGGGCCAGCTTTTCCAGGATCGGAAGCGGCAACTGAAACATGTGGTCGAAGATGATTGAATGCGGCATGCAGTCGAGGATAACTGCGTCAGAGCCTTCTTTCCAGCCGCAGAACCACGTCGACGGTGCTGGTTTCGTCGTTCAGGTGCAGAACGTACTTGATGTTGACCGTGGGGAAGACCCGTTCGAGCAGAGGATTCACGCCGTGCGTTGCAGCCATGGAGAGAATTGCTCCCTCATTGAAGACCGCGCCCGGGGGAATCTTCCAGGCATTCAGGATGGCCGCGCGCAGGTCGTCGGAGACATTTTCAACACTGAGCTTGCCCATCGTGTAGACCGGGCCCGGATCCACCGCGACGGTATAGCTAACGGTGTTCTGGGCTCGATCGAAGGCCGGGGTTGGATGCACAGCTGCCTTCAGGAATCCGTGGTTGTGATATTGACGCGACAGGTACATCCAGTTTTCGGTCACATGCTGACCGTCGGCGATGTCGCCGGGATGGATATGAGACTGGCGGTCAAACTCCGCCTGCGTGACCAGGCAGCCTGGGGCAAGCTGAACGCCGGTGAGCCTGTACTGCGGGCCTGGCGCGATGGAGAGCAGGAAGGGAACTCGAATCGCCTCCGGCGTGACGGTTGCGCTGTCCTCCGGAGTGGCGCGAATGGCTGCTTCCGCGTAGCCCTTGTCGCGATAGTAGTTGCCCAGGTAGGTGGCGATCTGGCTGGGGCTGCCCACGGTGTCATAAGGCGATCCGGTCAGTTTCGCCAGGATCTCAGTCGCCTTGGGATCGAGCGCGGCCGACGCGGGATCAAGCCGGAACTCGCCGATCTGCACCGCGGGCGTCATGATGCTGAAGCCGATGGCGGTGACTTTATGCTGGATTGGGTCGGTAAATGGCGTTGCCAGGACAGAGGCCTTGATGCCGAGCGCCGCGAGCATCTCCTCCAGGGCGTTTCTGACACCTTCCGTGAGGCCGCCCTCGGCAGGCACCTTGCCGTGGAAGAGGGGAAAGCGCTCATGTAGTTTCGATTCGAGATCCCTGGTCAACGCCGGCGGCAGATTCTCCATGCGCAGCACGTAGAGCGACGCGGCTGGAATGAGCTGAAAGGTCAGAACCTGTCCGTCGAACTGGTAGGTCAGGTTCTCGAAGAGGCCGCTGTCCATCAGTTGTTTTGAGCGTTCGTTGATGTCGGCGGCGCTGAGTGCGACGCCATTCTTCAGGCCGGCGGCTGCCAGCAACTCCTGGTCAGAGTAGTCCGGTGCGCCCTTGAAGCGGATGGTTTTCGGCACATACTTCTGCGCGATGGCCGGCGAAGCGCAAACAAGAATGAGAGCGGTTAGAAGCGAGATCACCTTGCGTTGCATGACAGGGAAAGAGTAGCAGAGCGGCAACGCACGGGATGAAGTCGGACGGTTGCCGGTAGAACGAGTAACAGCGAATCTTCGCAAGGTTCGCCCCCTGGCGGCCAGTTGGACAGCGCAGAGGATGATGCAACCGGCCGCTCGATGCATGAGGCGTGGCTTCTATTTGCCCGCCATCTTGTAGTTGGCATACCGCACCAGGAACAGGCTGTGACGTACCGAGTAGGCGGTAGTGCCTGCGTCGCCACCGGGAACGGTCTCGTTGACGACATATTCCCGCACAGGCACTTCAAACTCCTTGCCGTCCACAACAACCGGCGCGTAGTCGATGCGCCGATCTTCCTGGTGGACAAAGTCCGAGGGCCTCAGCTCCGCACGAACGATCACACGAACCACAGCGCCTGTACCAGGGTCAATGAACAGCTCCCCGTGGTAGCCCACGACTTTCTTGAAAACCTTCCAGGTGGTGAGCGACTTA
>Ga0302319_10017678_pt1 | contig 13039 bp, 11 predicted proteins | sample Bog_T0_2_FD_203319 | JGI IMG/M metagenome (GOLD analysis project Ga0302319, IMG submission 203319) | Peat permafrost microbial communities from Stordalen Mire near Abisko, Sweden - Bog_T0_2 | ecosystem: Environmental > Terrestrial > Soil > Wetlands > Peat | place: Sweden: Abisko, Stordalen Mire...
TTCCCGCGGCGACCGTGGTGGTAGCGTTCGTGGCGCCGTTGATGACCGTCACGTTCGCGCTTCCCAAGTTTGCGACGTAGACTTGGTCCGTCGCAGGGTCTGCCGCGATGGCCGTGGGGCTGTTTCCTACGGCGACGGTAGTGATCACATTCTGCGCACGGGCTCCTGTCACCGCGCCAAGAACGATCGCCACTATCGTCATTTTCGCGATTGTCGAACGAAGGAATGGGCCCAAGTGCTGAAGAGCCTTTTGCGAATCTACGAACATCGGATTGGCTTTATCTCATGAGCGCCGACGTGACGCTCCGAAAGCGGAATTCCTCTGTAGCAGAAATTACACAGGACCACGACTGCCTCGCTATCGGTTGACCCGGCTATCAGCAGAATCAATACCTAGCGTAAGCATCTCATCAACTCGGCGCCTGTTCCCAAAGGGGTCCCTTGTCGCACGTTCAATGTCCGACATTGAATCTATGTGCGCTTCTGAATAGTGGGACGACGCCTCGGATGCAAGATGCCACTGCTTTGGACAATCGGCGATTAGCATGCCACTCAAAGCAACGCGGGCAGCAGCGCGTAGAACTCCGTTGCCCTGACGAGATCGGCTAACGGGACCTGATCCAGAACACCATGGGCGGTAGTCTCGTCCCCAGCGGCGAAAATGATCGTTGGAATGTTGGCCTTGCCCATCCAGTAAATCCCATTGGTCGAAAAGTTTAGTTTCCCGCTCTTGGGAGCGCCACCCCACAGCATCTGAGCGGCATTTAAGCCCGCCCGCACAAGCGGATGGTCCTCGGCGAGCGCCCAGGCGGGGAAATACTTTTCCACCGGGAAGACAAGGCCGGTATAGCTGGGCGTGTCGTACTGCAGCATCTCGACCCGGACGGTGCTGCGATGCTTTTCAGCGACGAGAGCCTGCACCTGCGCGATCGCCTCCTCCTTCGTCTCCCCGAAGGTAAGTCGGCGATCGATGGTGATCGTGCATTCATCCGGCACCGCGTTGATCGACGGCGTCTGGCATTCGATCTTGCTCACAGTGATCCTACCCTGTCCCAGGAAGGGATCGACTGCGAGGCGGTCGTTGAGTTGCTCTATGCCTGCGATAACTGGCAGCATCTTGTAAATCGCATTGTCCCCAAGCTGGTTCGAGGCGGCGTGAATCGAACGGCCTTTCGCGACCACTTTCAGTTCCACTCGCCCCTTGTGGCCGCGGTACACGTTCATTTCGGTCGGCTCTCCGACGACAACCAAATCCGGCCTGAGGCCCTCGCGCTCGACAAGGGCCTGGCAAGCAAGCCCGTCGCAGTCTTCCTCCATGTTGCCGAAGTAGTACACGGTGAATCCATTGAGGAGCCCTAACTCGTTCGCTAGAGCGATCCCATAGAGCATTCCCGGAGTGGATTGTTTCTCGTCACCTGCTCCACGGGCATAAAGGATTCCGCCCTCCACTTTGCCTTGGAAGGGATCCCAGCCCCACGCGGTCCGGTCGCCAACGTCAACGGTGTCAATGTGCGAGTCGTACAGGAGGACCTTCGGCCCGTGCCCCATCCGTCCAAGAACATTGCCCATCGTATCAAAACGGACATCCGCGAAACCGAGGAACTTCATCTCCTCGATGATCCGCTTCCCGACATCGCCGATCCGGCCCATCACGCTGGGAATCGCGCAAAGCTCCCGCATGAAGCGGATGATCGTATCCTGTTGCGCGGCAACTCGGGATCGAATTTGCGGAACTACAGCTGTCTTTAGGTCCTTTTTCATGGTCGAAAGATTGCTCCAATGTAAGGCGGCCGGCCTTTGGTAAACTACGGGAATGAGATTACGGGCGTAGGACCAGAACGAGTTCCGTTCCCGATCCTGCAGACTCACAGAAATCCTCTGATTGCCTTAGCCACGATGCAAGCTGGCGCCGCCACCCTCGTCCCATGGCATGAGTTTACCGCAAGTCGTCTGGTTTCCCACTAAACGAAGCTTTAGGTTTGCGGCAGCAAGGACCGGTGTTATCTTCCCTGAAGGCAATGGAATCTGCCGTCCTTCCTCGAGGAGGGAAAACCGCCTGACATTGGTCAGCGCTAATGACTCCTGTGAACGCCTCGGCATGGTCACAGGAAACAATGAATCAAGATCCCATTATAGCGGACGGAAGACACCTGAATAGCGCAGCTTTTTACCTCCATGCGGCTATCTAGCCCAGCCGGATAGCCCATGAATTGCGCAAACAACACAATACCCCTGACCATGGAAATACCCCAAGAATCACTCCTTCTCCGCGTGTTCGTAGGCGAATCCGCGCGTTGGCATCACCAGCCACTCTATGAAGCGATCGTGCTCAAAGCGCGCGAAGTACACCTTGCCGGCGCGACTGTGCTGCGCGCCAGCATGGGTTTCGGAAAATCAAGCCGCCTTCACACGACAAAAATCCTCCGTCTGTCGGACGACCTACCGGTCGTGATCGAGATCGTGGACAGTGAGGAGAAGATCAACGCCTTCCTCCCAATTCTGGAGGAGATGATGCACAGCGGCCTGATGACCCTGGAAAGGGCGCGGGTGATATTCTATCGCAGCGGGAAGACGCAGCCGCCATTCCCGATGGGCCAGCCGACCAAGAGCTGACCTTCGCATTCTCATCATGATTCTCGACAACATCTGGTACGTGGCGGCGATTTGGATGGGCCTGGCCTTTGCAGCGAGCCTGATTTCCATCCGAACGGGCATCTCAGTCGCCCTCGTCGAGATCATGGTCGGCGTGATCGTTGGCAATATCAACTTCGGCGGCGGCCATCACATCCTGAAGACAACGGAGTGGACCAATTTCTTGGCTTTGCTCGGCAGCGGTGTCCTAACATTCCTGGCCGGCGCCGAAATCGATCCGGCCTCGCTGCGCGCCAATCTCAAGGCCAGCCTCTCGATCGGCATTCTCTCATTCCTGCTGCCATTCGGAGCCATCTGGCTTTTTTGCCAGTTTGCCCTCGGATGGCCGCTTCATCAGGCGCAAATAGCCGGGATTGCGCTTTCGACCACCTCAGTCGCGGTGGTTTACGCCGTAATGATTGAGGGGAAGCTAAGCGAGAACCCGATGGGGAAGACTATCCTCGCCGCATGCTTCATAACCGATTTTGGGACCGTGCTCGCCCTCGGAACTCTATTTGCTGATTTCAATATCTGGATGCTGGTTTTCGTCACGGTGATGTGCGTCATGCTCTGGTACATGCCGAAGTGGACGAAATACATCATTACCCACCTTGGTGCGACTCGAGTGAGCGAGCCAGAGGTGAAGTTCATATTCCTGATCCTATTCTTCCTCGGAGGCCTGGCGTCCACGGCCAAGAGCGAGGCAGTATTGCCGGCCTACCTTGTAGGTCTTGTCGTCGCCGGGGTATTCCTCCGCGACAAGACGCTGGTACATCGGATGCGAACCATCGCCTTCACGATATTCACTCCATTCTACTTCATCAAAGCAGGACTCTTTGTGTCGCTTCCCGCGTTGTGGATCTCACTTGGCGCAATCGTGGTTTTGCTACTGTTGAAACTGACGACGAAATTCATTGGCGTCTGGCCGCTTACGAAGGTATTCTACATGCGTAACCGTGAGGCCAACTACACTACGCTACTCATGGCCACAGGCCTGACGTTTGGTACAATCTCCGCGCTTTTTGGCCTTCAGAATAAAATCATCGACGAAAAGCAATATACGATTCTGGTCACGGTTGTAATCCTGAGCGCCTTCGTGCCGACGTTCATTGCGCAGCGTTTTTTCCAACCCACGCTCGAGGCCATGCACGAGTGGGGGCGCATCTATGCCGAGCGAATAAATCCCAAGCGTCAGCGCCCCAAGGCGCTGTCAGAAATGTAAGGACCCCAATGTACAAGCAAATCCTCGTAGGTTACGATGGTTCGAAGGGCGGCAAGGCCGCTCTCGCTGCTGGAGCTGAACTGGCCGATAAACTCGAAGGTCATGTAACTGCGTTGTGGGTGCGCGAGCCGCTCCCGCGGCATTCGGATTTGCCCGGAGAGTTCGAGGAGGAATCTGAGGCGGCTGACGAGTATTTTGCCGCACGCCAAGAGGAAGTCGCGGAAGTCGCCACCCAGTTAGGCCAATCGATACCCTGTGAAGCCGCACGCGGTCATCCCGCCAAGGCGATCATCAAGTATGCCGCTGACGGCAAATATGACCTTATTGTCGTCGGTCACAGTGACCATTCTGCCCTATGGGGCCGGCTACTCGGTGATACCGCCGATCGCATAGCTGATCATGCTCATTGCAGTGTGCTGGTCGTGAAGACACCCATCACCGCGAAGAAAGCGTAACACCCGGCCGCATTCCGACGACCAACCCTTTGTATGAGCACAAAAATCAGAAATATCTCGGCACTTGAAATCCTCGATTCTCGCGGCAACCCGACCGTAATGGTCACCGCCGAACTAAACAACGGCATCACCGCGTCTGCTTGCGTACCCTCGGGGGCATCCACAGGAATCCGCGAAGCTGTCGAGTTAAGGGACGGCAACGCAGCCCGTTACGGGGGAAAGGGCGTGCTGAAAGCCGTTGCAAACGTTAACAAGAAGATAGCGCCGACGGTCAAAGGGCGCTCGCCGTACGAACAGCGTGAGATCGACGAACTCATGTGCGCGCTCGATGGTACCGATACCAAGGCGAAGCTCGGAGCCAATGCATTACTGGGCGTTTCAATGGCCGTGTGCCGGGCGGCCGCGCTCGACTCTGGCGAGCCGCTCTACAAGCACATCCGTCGGTTACACGGCGGCAAAATCCGCGCACCGTATGTGCTCCCGGCGCCGATGATGAATGTGATCAATGGAGGGGCGCACTCGACCAATAACGTCGATTTCCAGGAGTTCATGCTGTTCCCGATCGGCGCTCCATCATTTACCGAAGCTCTGCGCTTCGGGGCAGAGACATTCCATACGCTGAAGAAAATACTCTCCAAGCGCGGTCTGGTAACGGCCGTCGGCGATGAGGGTGGATTTGCGCCGTCTCTAAAGTCCAATGACGCCGCGGTCGAACTGATCGTCGAAGCGATTCGTGCGGCCGGCTATCGCCCTGGCAAAGACGTCGCACTCGCACTCGATCCCGCAGCGAGCGAATTCTACGACAACGGCAGCTACGTCTTCAAGAAATCCACCGGCGCTCGCAAGACACCGAATGCGATGGTGTCCCTCTACAGGGACTGGGCAAAGAAGTATCCCATCGTTTCGCTTGAGGACGGCATGGGAGAGGAGGATCGGCCCGGCTGGAAGGCGCTAACAAAGGCGCTCGGAAGGAGGCTCCAACTCGTGGGCGACGACAATTTTGTCACCAATCCGAAGATCTTCGCCGAGGGCATCCGGGACGGCGTTGCGAATGGGATTCTGATAAAGCTCAACCAGATCGGCACCGTATCCGAGACCCTCAAAACGGTCGCACTCGCGCAGAGGTCGGGCTATGGCACGGTCATATCGCACCGCTCTGGGGAGACTGAAGATGCGTTCATTGCTGACTTTGCCGTGGGCACCGGCGCCGGCCAGATAAAGACGGGCTCGCTCTGCCGCTCGGAGCGCATCGCGAAATACAACCGGCTGCTTGCAATCGAGAACGAACTTGGCCGCCACGCGCGATACGGAGGCCGATTGTTTCGCTGAGGACCGTGAAATGCTCGGCCTGTCGAACCACGGCATAATTCTGCCATCCTGAACTTTACACACGACGCCAATAGGATAGATTAGTGCCGGGCAATGGAGTTTGCCCATCGCGAAAGCGGGAAAATGCCGCGGGGCTGATGACTCCTACCAAACAGTGTTTCACTGAATCGGTAGCGAGTCATGCAACTACTTATCCTCTCGGACATTCACGCCAATTGGCCCGCGCTGAGCGCCGTGCTCGCCGAGGAACCGCAGGTAAACGGCGTCATATGCCTGGGCGACATCGTCAACTATGGGCCGCACCCAGCCCGTTGTGTGGAATGGGTGCGGGATCATGTGAAACACGGTTGTGTCGTTCAGGGTAATCACGACCGGGCTTTAGGCTGCGACGAGGGACCGCGATGTTCCGCTCCCTATCGCGGGCTAGCTGCGGACATGCAGCGTTTCACGCGGAAACAAATCAGTCTTGCGGCAAAGGACTACCTGGCCCGTCTGCCGACAAATACCACACAGTGGCTCGGAGGAGGTGTCTTCTTCCTATGCCATGCGGTTCCAACAGAACCACTTTACACCTACATTGCGCCGGACGATGCCAAGCACTGGGAACGCGAATGCAAGTTTGCCGGGCAGCCTGATTTTCTCCTGGTCGGGCATACTCACCTGCCGATGATTCACCGGATCGGCCGCACGACCATCGTCAACCCTGGCAGCGTCGGTCAGCCGAAGAATGGTGATCCGCGCGCCTGCTATGCCTTATGGCGCGACGGCGAGATCGAGCTTCGGCGGGTGACCTATGATGTCCAATCAACTGTTGGTGACCTGGCCGCATGCGCAACGCCGAGAACTGCGCAGCAACTAGCGGAAATCCTTATGACCGGTGGAAACCTTCCGCCAGTCGACGGCACAAAGCCTCCCTCATGCCCAACCCGGCGCCCAACTTGAACGACAACCACCGGAACGCCCTTCTAGCCGGGTTTAAGTATATAGACCGGCTACTCGCGGACGGCTTGGCAGGAATCGCTCCGACTGCGGACGAGGATGCCGTCTTCTCGCCGCTTGCGCAAGATGCCACGCCCTTGCAACGCAAGGTCGTTGGATCGCAGATCGCTCGAATTCGGCGCTCAATCCGCGCCGCATTGGAAGTGTACGAGATTCCGATACAGGCGCCTTCAATAAGCGCCATACGGAGCCTTCGCAGCTCGCTCACCGCGGCCGCAGTCACGCTCGAAGAACTGGACCCGGATTACCTCAAAGGCTACGGTCCGCTCGACGACGAGTCCGCCAGCAGGATACTGGCCCTCCAGGCTCAAATTCGCGCCAACCTGGACGAACTCGGCCACTACCTGTCAGCCGGGCTGGGCGGGGACCTGCCTGCGCGGCTCGCACGGCTCGACCAAACCACGGACGAAGTGCAGCTCCTGCGTGAACTCGATCGAATCATCACTGCGCACGACCTGGCCGAGTTTCGCCAAGCCATCATCCAACTTGTCGGCAGAATGGAAAGGAACTGGTGGACCATAGCGTTCGTCGGCCGCGTGAGCTGCGGAAAATCCTCGCTGCTTAACCATTTGCTCACGACCGATGTCTTACCGGCGGGTGTGACGCCCGTCACCGCTGTGCCCATTCGGATCGTCAATGGTGGCTCGACTGCAGCAACGGTATCATTCGCGACTGGGAAACCGGAATGCATCCCGGTTGAGCAACTCGCCGACTTCGCCTCCGAAGAGCGCAATCCCGGAAACGCACGACATGTCACCGACATTCTGCTAGAATTGCCAGCACATCGGCTCACAGGCGATGTATGCCTCGTCGACACACCGGGTCTCGGGTCACTCGCGACCATGGGTGCGGTGCAGACGCTCGCGTTTCTACCTCGATGTGATTTGGGCGTGCTGCTTGTCGACGCGACAACCGGTCCCGGCGAGGAGGATATTTCTGTTGCCCGTTCATTGATGGAAGGCGGCGCTGATGTGCTCGTCGTTGTGAGCAAAGCGGATCTCCTCACGGCGGCCGACCAAGAGAAGATGCGTGTCTATGTCGGCCGCCAGTTCTCCGCTGCGCTGGGAGTAGAAACCCCGGTCGCGCTCGTCAGTGTTGCCTCCAAGCACATGGCGATGGCAGATAGTTGGTGGGCCGACGATCTTGGAACACGCCAATCGCGTCATCGCGTACTCGCTACCAAGGCCCTTTGCCGCAAGATTGGGGCGCTGCGCGAAGCCGTTGTTGCCGTGCTATCATACAGGTTGGGTAAAACGGCTGCTCACCAAGCATCGCCAAACAGGCATTCGCAGCTTGGCGCGGCGCGTACGTCCATTGAGGAGGCACGGCGCCTAGCGCACGACCTATCATTTTGTGCCACTCCACAATTAGATGAAGTGCTTGATGGCGCTGCGACGATGCTCGCAAACCTCAATGGTACCGATGAACCACGGACCGTGCTCGCCGGGGAACTCGGCCGCACGGCAGCTAATTTCGCGGGGCGCTTCGATACACTGCTGAATAACACTCGGGCAAAGCTCGAATTTGCGCTCCCCGAAGCCCCGTTTTCACCGCCGTCGTCTCGGCCGTTATTTGATCCCGCTCACGTGGTAGCTGCTGAGGCGCCAAAAGCAGGTTGGCGGGCCTGGCCCCTTGAGGCGGCGCGTCGTGCTGCTCTCCGCCGCCAACTCAGGTGCCGATACGCCGATGCTATTGACAACGCGTTTCGACATTACGGGCACGCTCTCGTTGGCTGGAGCCATCACTACCTTGACGATCTCGCGGAACACTTCAACGCCCAGGCCGGACTCGTCGAAGCCATGAGCTTTAGCGGTTCCACCCAAGCCGTCCCGATTTCGCCGGATATGGCACGGGATCTTAAGCTGTTGCAAAACTGGGAGACCCAACCTTCCGGGTGAACACTCAGCTCCAGGAATCGTCATTCATTGGTAGGGAGCCATTGCTGGAACGCCTAGCGGCCTGCTACCGGGCAGGGCGCCACGTGCTGCTGGTCGGACCGCCGGGCGTGGGGAAAAGCAGCCTACTGTCAGAATTATCGCGGGGGCACCCATTCTTGATCGCTCCTCGGTCCCGCTGCCTAGGGGACATGCTCAATGCCCTTGAGCCGTTAGCCCGCCTAGACCCAGGAAACCTAAAAATCGCACCACGTATCCATAGGCTGGCCGCCCGGCTTCCAGCCCTAGGCCAACCGCTTGTGCTGGATAACGTGCAACACGTTCCGCCCAAGGTTGCTCACTTCGTGCGATTCATGCTGACCCGCCAGCCGGTATGGCTGGTCGCTTCATCCATTCAGCCGATCGATATTGGTCACGTTTGGCCTTTTCTCTTCCATTTCAGATGCATCACGGTGCCCCCATTCACTTTTCGGGAAACAAGGGCATTCCTGGCGGCCGTGGACTTTCCCGACAATCGGGCCGGCTTCTTGGCTTCATCTGTTCGATTGCACCGATTGGCGGCCGGACATCCTGGTACACTCGCTGCTCTCGTCGCTGAACTTCGCCGTAGAACCTATGATCTGCGAAGCGCGGCCGGCCTGCGCCTGCTCTCGGTTCACGCCCGCATTACCCGTGTAGAGGCCCAACTTGCTGCCTCATAATCATGCCTTTTGAGCGTCATACGGTCTTCTATGATGTTTGGGATGCGCTTGGAATACCCGATGACTGTCCAATCTGCTTCCTGCACCGCCGGCACGCACACAAGTTCATGGACGACCTTCTCTACGAGAACGTGAACAATCCCGTGCTGCGTGAGCATCTGCGCGAATCACTTGGTTTCTGCGACGAGGGCCGCGCGCTAGCAGAAGAGCTACACGACGGGCAGGGACTGAGCATTCTCCTCGCATCGCTCGCCCACAATGTCGCGCTTCGGCTGAGGGGACTAAAACCGCAGCTCACTCCGGAACGTCCCTGCCCATTGGCGGAGTCCACCGGCGAGGCGGAAGCGCGCTATCTGCGCGTATTTGTCCGCCACTATGGTGAAAGTGATGTGCAGAAGCGACACGAAGCGGGTTTCGGCTTTTGCCTCGAGCACCTGGGCGTCTGCCTCTCTCTGCTCGAAGACAAGGATCTGCGCTCACGCCTGTGCTCCGCCGAAAAGGGCAAAATTGAGCATCTTCTGGCTGAGCTGCAGCACTACATGGACAAGTGTTGCTACACCAATACATCGCCACTCGGTGGCGAAACAAACGCCTGGCTACGCGCATTGCGAAAATTCCGGCGCTCAGAAACCGCGTGACATGAAATTGCGCCACCAAGCCCCAGCCATGACTGACTTTGAGGATTGCTCTTACCTGCTGAGAAAGGTCGACGATGCACCGGAGCCCCTTCGCGCTCCGCTACGGGAGGCGCTTCCTATTAGCGGGGCGGAAATCATGATCTACACGCCACCATGCAGAGCCAATCGTTTTACGCACGGTCCAAGTGTGCTCACGATCATGAGCGATAGCTGGGCGTGCATCGAACACACCGTTCGCGGAGAGAACGCCATTGTCCGCAGTGATTTCTCTCGCACAATGTTCATAGAACTGACCGAAGTGCTTCTTTCAGGCGCGCTCAGAATCCACTTCGAGGATGGTCCCGTCGTCCGTTCGGTGGCCCTGGCGTTCAACACAGTCAGAGAGAATATGTACCTCGACGCGGTACAGCGCCTGCTCCACGGCATGAACGGCATTCCGCCTGGTCCAGCTGTGGACCGAAATGAAGACCTTCCGGTACTTGAGGCATTGCCCCTGAAATTCCGGAATTCTGCCTGGAGCGCGGCGTTATCCGACGAGCACGTGCGCACGGTCACCCATTGGCCCGCAACCACGGTGGGTTACAACAAGCTGTTCCAAATCGAGCTTGCACCCGAGGCAATGTTCCTGCTCGGCGATCACGAGCTGATTTTCGTCGCCGAGGAGAAGGCGAACGGACTGCTGCACGTTGGACGGGAAAACAAGTACGGGGATGTCTCGACCTATCTGCCACTCGCTCGGCTTCACGAATATCGCTTCGTCGAAGGGGCTGGTCAGTTAGACCGCCTCGAGTTGGGTATCGGCTGCCGCAGCACAACGGAGAAACTCTTGGTTGAATACCCCTATTCCCAGCGCATTCCCATTCAGGACATCATCGAACGAGTCTTCCGAGAAAAAGGGGAAGGCACCCAACGGCTCATGAATGCAAAGCCAACCGGATAACTCGAAGAGCGATGATGCAAGACGATGCAGTTCTTGACCGAATTGGCGCGCTGGCGGACGACCTGAAGCTTGCCAATTTGCGCCCTCAGATTTCCGCCTGCCGTTCTCTGCTCCACAATGGCGACAGCCTCGACGTGGCAGTGTTCGGACGGTTCAAATCCGGCAAGAGCTCGCTGCTCAATCACATCGCGGGCCGCGACGTTCTGCCGATCGGTGTGGTGCCGCTTACCGCCGTCATAACAAGGCTTCGGTACGGAAAAATGGTACGTGCCGAAGTGCGATTCCTGGACGGCCGGGCAAGGGAAATCCCGATTGGAGAAGTTGACCTCTACGTCAGCGAGAGGGAGAACCCCGACAACAAGCGGCGCGTTGCTGCTGTGGACATCGAATTGCCATCGCTCGAACGATTCGATCCGTTGCGGTTTGTGGACACACCGGGCCTCGGCAGCGCCTTTGCGCACAACACCGCAGCAGCGCTCCAATGGCTGCCCAACGTTGGTGCGGCACTTGTAGCAGTCAGCGCAGATGCGCCTCTATCGGAGCGAGACCTCGCCCTCTTAGCCGACCTGCGGCGTCACACGCCCTCCATCATCCTGCTCCTTACCAAGGCTGATCTTTTAAACTCGGCGCAGCGCGTCGAAGTGCGGTCGTTCGTTAATGAGCAATTCCACCGCCAGGATGGTCATCCTCCGGCTGTGTATTTTTACTCTGTGATGCCGGCTCTGACAGAACTATCGGTCAAGTTTGAGCAGGAGATCCTGCTCCCAATGCGCCGGGACAGAGGGGAGACTTCAAAGCACATTCTCCGCCACAAGGTGAACTCGTTAGTTAGCCAAGCGTTAGACTATGCACGCGTGGCACTTGCGGCAGCAACGCAAGTCGAGTCGGCTCGAGTCGAACTGAGAAACCGGCTCGCAGCCGAGCGGCAACAGTTTGAATTGCTGCGCGCGGAGCTAGGCGGACTCGCCCGCCAATGGATCGCCAACTCCTTGGACGGCTACCTGGTCGCCCTGGGATCGACCGAACAGGAGTTGGAGGCCCGCACGGCGGCTAAACTCAGGGCCCAGTTCCCTAACTGGCGTGTGCGCCTACCGGAGTTCCTGCGCCTTTGGCGCGAATGGTTGCAGGAATACCTGCTTCGAGAGCTGGCCGACGTATCCCGCAAGGAGACTGTTTTATTCTGCGCGCCGCTGCAGATGACACAAGACCATCTGGTGCGGGCACTCCAAGCCTTTCACGACCGGCTGGTCGGCCATGTTCAGGCTGCGCTCGGTCTCGGGCTCCCGCCGTACAAAGTCACGCTCGCAATGCGAACGCCGGGGGCACCCCCGATCGAGATCGGATTCGCGTTCGATGCGACGTTTGAAATCGTAGCGCCAGTGCTGCCGCTTGCGTTAATCCGTCCATTGATCGAGCGCTCGCTCTGTCGCAAGACACGTTATGAAGTGGAGAAGAACATCTCTCGCCTGGCCTCAGCCTGGCGGGATAGCGTGGCTGCGGAAGTCGAAGCTCTAATCCAACAGGCCGAAGAGTATGTCGGCAATGAGCTGACAACACTGGAGCACTCGCTGATCCAAGCCCCGTCCTCCGCACCCCGATTGATCGATGCCATAACCTACCTGGACTCCTGCCGAGTGTCTTTCGACAATGACTCTAACGGTACCGATAGTTAAATCGCTAAACTTGCGCTGCCAACGCATCAAAGTCCAAAGCGGGATACATTCGCGAATATCCAGCACGGCAACAGCCTCACTTTCGATAGCATGTGTCGCCTCAACCCCAAGAGGCGGTGTTCCAAAAAGGGTGCTTTTCGAAGCGGGCGCTCGAAAACACACCCATCGGATATGTTGACTGCGAAATCAACGTGCTCGCATCGTCTCAGTAAAAGATCCGCGTGCGGGCAACGTACTCGTCATAGCTGATTTCCTTGCGCTTTGCTTCGAGTGCCTCGCGTTCCTTGGCAGGAGCAACTGGTCCATCCAACTCGACGAATGGCTTGGCCGTCCCGTAATAAGGCCATTTACTCCAGTATCCCTCGGTTATAAGAAGGGATTCGTCGGTCTGGCCACCCTCTGGAAAGATCAAAAAGCGGTCCGGATCGCGGGTGAACCTATCCGCAGCGTAAAATATCCCGATGTTGCCTCTCCTGGCATGTATCAGGTAGAAAAACCCTGGGCGAAGTACATCGAGCGGCAGGTATTTTGACGAGTGGTTTAGCGCCATCCAATG
>Ga0302319_10017680_pt1 | contig 13037 bp, 8 predicted proteins | sample Bog_T0_2_FD_203319 | JGI IMG/M metagenome (GOLD analysis project Ga0302319, IMG submission 203319) | Peat permafrost microbial communities from Stordalen Mire near Abisko, Sweden - Bog_T0_2 | ecosystem: Environmental > Terrestrial > Soil > Wetlands > Peat | place: Sweden: Abisko, Stordalen Mire...
CAGCCTGAACCGCAACCGAAAACTGCAAACTCGCCCCGGCACGCCCTCAAAAAACAATCGCTTGCCGGAAAACCCTAACCAGAACACCTTGTTCAGTCGGGCTGCGGACGTTCTCACGCAGACACTTTAGCCCCTGAGGGAACTCTCCTCTGCGAATACCGCCTATTTGCGGGCATCGGTAAATGGTCATATTTGCGGCGGACTGCAATAGCTGTCAAATCATCTCGTGCAGCGCGGATATATATCAGAACTCCGCTACCAGCGGAGAACCGGCAGCAGGCTGGAATAATCGTCGGTCCATACGCGGAGCCCCGCCTTCGGCTGCACCGGATTTGCATGGACCCGCACTTCCGGAAGTTGAAAGAACTCGTGATTCGTTGAGACCAGTATCCACGTCGATCCGTACTCGCCCGGCGAAGCGAATCCGCTTTTGTCATCCGCAAAAGTTGCGAAGACCTTCGCCTCCATGCCCGCCGCATCCGCCAGCAGCCCAATCGGCGGCCCCAAATTGACGTGCCGGTTGGAGACATGAAAGGCGACAATGCCGCCCGGCGCCAGTTGCCGGCGGTAGAGATCCATCGCTTCCGTGGTGAGCAGATGCACCGGGATCGCGTCGCCGGAAAAGGCGTCCACCACCAGCACGTCGAAGTTCTGCGGTGCAGAGCGCTCCAGCGTTCTTCGCGCGTCGCCCGTGAGCACGTCCACTTGCGCGCTGGAGTCGTGGATGTAGGTGAAAACGTTGCGGGCGATGGGTTCGACGGCAGGATTGATGTCGTAGAACCGAATGTGGTCGCCCGGCAATCCATAGGCGGCAATCGTTCCTGCACCCAGCCCGATGACGCCGATGTTCTTGGCGCGGCCTTTGCAGCAAAAGCGCAGCGCCAATCCCACGCCTGAATCCGGAGCGTAGTACGTCGTCGGCGTGTGCCGTAGCTCTTCGGTGCCAAATATCTGCGTCCCATGCTCAATGGACCCGTTCGACAGCGTACGCACCGTCGCGCCCGGATAGCTGTGGTTCTGCGTCACACGCAGGCTCGCATAGAAGTTTCGAACAGCCATCAGGGTGTCGCGCTGGTATGCCGTCCGCACCCAGAACACCAACACCAACATGGCTCCGCTGGCCACCAGCCACAGCATCCGCTGGCTCCAGCCCCCGCGCCAGTTCACCAGCAGCGCCAGCAGCGCCGTCACCAGGAAGGTGATGGGCAAGTCCAGGTTGTACCGCAGCACCATCGGCGAGGCGATACCGATCCAGAACGAACCCAGCGCACCGCCCGCCGCAAACAGCAGATAGAAGAGCGTGGACTCCGAGGCTCGTTGCGGCTTGAGCCCCACGGCCGCCGTGTGGCAGAAGATGCAGGCAAAAAACAGTTCCGCCAGAAAGAAGAGGAGTGACACCCACAACGGCCAGCCTGCATTGGTGTTGGAGAGCGAATACGCCAGCCCGCCCAGCAGCACAACCATGAAGCGCGCAACGATGGCCCACGGCAGAGCCATGCGGAACTGGAAGGCGAGGATCAGCGTGAGCAGGTAGACTCCCAGCGGCAGCACCCACAAGAGCGGAATCGCCGCCACATTCGCCGTTAGATAGCTGGTCACCGCGCTCAGCTGCATTGCCGCGCCCATGGGCAGCAGCACCCACAGCGCCTTGTTCCACCGCAGCGATGTCGGAACGGCTGCATCCGGAGCAGCGATCTCAGGCGGAGGTGCAGCCGGAACAGCGCGCGCCAGATACGCAAACAACAACACAAAAGCGAAAAACGCCGCGCTCCACACAATTCGTTGCATGTGCAAAGTCAGCATGGGTTCAACGAGTGCGGGATACAACCCGAGCGCCAGCAGCGAGGCAAGATTGGAAAGCGCATACAGCCGGTAAGGAATCTTCCCTGGCTCGATCCGGGTCCACCACACTTGCAGGAGTGGGCTGGTGGCCGCAAGAACGATAAAAGGTAATCCAATGAAAAGTCCGAGCACGCGAAAGACGGTCAGAATCGGATGATCTGCCCCGCCGAAGTTGGAAATGCCAGTGGCCATCCAGATGGCCGCCGATGCGATGGCACATGCAAATGGAAGCAGGTTGAGGATGCCGGACCTGCGCTGCCCGAGCCAGTGCGCGTACAAATATCCCAACAGCAAGGCCGTCTGGAAGAAGACCAGGCACGTGATCCAGACGGCAGCCGATCCGCCCAGCGAGGGCAGCAGCTGCCTGGCCGCCATGGGCTCAACCAGAAAAAGGAGAAAGGCAGCCAGAAAGACTACGCTGCCGAAGAGGAGCCGCAACTGCGTCATGCCGGCCTCATGAATAGGAAATGTCTGATCCGCTGAACCCTACAAGCTTAACGCCGCGGGCAGGATATCTTCCACATCGACCCATTGCGTGGGGTAGTTTCCCGTGTAACAGGCCGTGCAATACACTGTGGGCTCTTCGCCCGTGCAGCATTTGAGCAGGCCTTCAAGAGATAAATAGGAGAGTGAGTCGGCTTCGATAAAGCGGCGGATCTCTTCGACAGACTTATTGGCGGCAATCAGGTCGCGCTTGCTGGGCGTGTCAACGCCATAAAAACATGGCGAAATAGTCGGCGGACAGCTAATGCGAAGATGAACTTCCTTAGCGCCGGCTCCGCGCACCATGCGCACAATCTTCCTGCTCGTCGTTCCGCGGATGATGGAGTCGTCGATGAGAATCACGCGCTTGCCTTCAAGCAGGTTGCGTACCGGGTTGAGCTTGAGGCGGACGCCGAAGTCGCGCACTCGCTGTTCAGGCTCAATAAAGGTGCGGCCCACGTAGTGATTGCGGATAAGCCCCATGCGGAAAGGCAGGCCAGCCTCCTCGGCATAACCCAAGGCCGCTGTCACGCCGGAGTCGGGGACGGGCACCACAACATCCGCCGGCACAGCGGATTCCCGCGCTAGCTGGCGGCCCATCTGGTCCCGGCTCTCCTGCACCCAGCGGCCAAAGATGCGGCTGTCGGGGCGGGCAAAGTAAACGTGCTCAAAAACGCAACTCGATTGCGGGAAGCCCGTGGCATACTGGCGGCTGGTCACGCCGTCCTCTGTAACCATGACAAGCTCGCCGGGCAGCACGTCGCGCTCGTATTCGGCGCGCAGCAGGTCAAAGGCGCAGGTCTCGCTGGCAAAGACGATGGTATCGGGGCCGTCTGCGTTGCGAATGCGGCCCATGGAAAGCGGACGGAAGCCGCGTGGGTCGCGTGCTGCAAAGATGCGGTCGCGCGTCATCATCACGATTGAAAAAGCGCCCTCGACCTGCCGCAGCGAGTCGGCGATTGCGTCCACCAAAGTACCGGCGTGCGAGTGCGCAATGAGCTGGACGATGATCTCCGAGTCAGAGGTGGTCTGGAAGTAAGCGCCGTCGCGCTCCAGGCGCGCCCGCACATTGCCCAGGTTCACCAGGTTGCCGTTGTGGGCAATGGCGATCAGGCCTTTCACCGAATCCACGCGGATAGGCTGCGCATTGAGCAAAGCCGAGTCGCCGGTAGTCGAGTAGCGGGTGTGGCCAATGGCCATCTGGCCCGGCAGCTTAGCCAGAATGTCGTCTGTGAAGATTTCAGACACCAGGCCCATGCCCTTGATGTTGGCCAGATGCAGCCCGTCGGCGGTAGCGATGCCTGCCGACTCCTGGCCGCGATGCTGAAGAGCATAGAGTCCGAGATATGCTTGGCGGGCGGCGTCGGGATGGCCGTGAATGGCGACAACGCCACATTCTTCGCGAAGTTTAGGATCTTCTTCGGAATTCTGACGTTGAGAATTCAAGTCCTGAAAATCCACGCCCGAAACACCCAAACTTGAAACACTGATTTCACTTTCGATGCCCTGAAAGAGCCTCTGGGTCATGCCGTTACCTCGCCGTGGAGAGTGGCTTCCAGGGCGGAGGCCCAGGGTTTGCGAAGGTCGGCCAGCGGCGCGGAGATGAAAGGCTCGCGATCGACAGAGATTTCAAGGCGGTTGCCGCCCGTCGTACCGATGCGTGCCGTAAAGAAGCTGTATTCGCCCGCCAGAGCTTCGATTTTTGAAACATGGCTGGGAGGTGCGGTAACCAGCACGGTCGACGCCGGCTCGGCAAAGAGGCCAAAGAGTGGGTGAGTCAGCAGCGACTGATCCTGTTCGACCACAGCTCCGATTCCCTTCGGAAAGGCAGCCTGTGCCAGGGAAACAGCAATTCCGCCGTCCGAGATATCGCGGGCCGAGTGAAGCAATTTGCGCTCGGCCAGCGCGGCCAGCAGCGTGTGGAGATCGGCTTCGGCGTCGAGATCGAGTGCGGGCGGCGTACCCCAGAAGCCGCCGAGAACCACCTTGGCGTATTCCGAGGAACCAAAGGCGGCCAGCTTAGCGTCAGCCGATGCCGTCGTCTCTGTCTCGTCCTCAGGAACCAGGATCGCATCGTCCGGCATCACTTCGCGTAGGGGAACTTGCCAGTGTAAATTGCGGTTGTCCAGCGGAATCGCGAGATTCGGGTCGGGCTGCTCGTCGCGCGGGATGGGCCAGAGCAGTACGATGGCGTCGCCCTCGTGCTGAAACTCCGCGGGAACGGCCCTGGTCACATCGTCCAGAATGCCCACGATTCCCAGCACCGGCGTGGGATAAATGCCTTCGCCGCGCGTTTCGTTATATAGGGACACGTTGCCGCCGGTAATCGGCGTTCCCAGCGCGGTGCAGGCTTCGCCGATTCCGTCGATGGCCGCTGAAAGCTGGGCCATGATTTCCGGCTTCTCCGGGTTGCCGAAATTAAGGCAATTAGTGGCGGCGACCGGCGTCGCGCCAGTGCAAGCCACCTTGCGGGCGGCTTCGGCCACAGCATGCATGGCGCCCAGTTTCGGATCGAGATACGCCCAGCGGCCGCTGCCATCGAGCGCCATGGCCAAGCCGCGTTCGTGGCCTGGCTTGCCGGTCCCCTTGATCCGCATCACACCCGCTTCTCCGCCCGGCCCGATCACGGTATTGGTCTGCACCATCGTGTCGTACTGCTCGTGAACCCAGCGCTTCGAGCAAACGTTGGCGCTGGCCAGCAGTTTCGTCAGATCGGCTGTGTAGTTCCGGTCCTCAACAAGTTTGGCCAGCATCTCTTCCGGCGGCTCAAACGGGATCGGAGCCTTCCATGTGCCAACAGGGCGATGGTAAAGCGGCGCGTCATCCGTGAGGGATTTATTTGGAATATCGGCAACCAGCACGCCGTGATGTCGAATGCGAAGCCGCGGCTCAGGCTCGACGGTGCCGACAATCACCCCGTCCAATCCCCACTTTTCAAAAACGTTGAGAACTTCGTTCTCGCGCCCTTTCGTAGCCACCAGCAACATGCGCTCCTGGCTCTCGCTGAGCATGATCTCGTAGGCGCTCATGCCGGTCTCGCGCTGCGGCACCAAATCGAGCTCCACATCGAGCCCCACGCCGCCGCGCGCGCCCATCTCGCATGTGGAACACGTCAGCCCAGCCGCGCCCATATCCTGAATGCCGACGATGGCTCCCGTGCGCATAGCCTCAAGGCAGGCTTCCAGCAACAGTTTCTCCATGAAGGGGTCGCCCACCTGCACATTAGGCCGCTTGGCCTCGGTTCCCTCGTGGAACTCTTCGCTGGCCATGGTTGCGCCGTGGATGCCGTCGCGGCCTGTTTTTGCGCCGACATAAATCACGGGATTGCCTGTGCCGCTGGCCTTGCCGTAAAAAATCTCGTCGATTCGCACCAGGCCAAGCGCGAATGCATTCACCAGCGGATTGCCGCTGTAACAGGCCTCGAACTTGGTTTCGCCGCCCAGGTTCGGCACGCCAAAACAGTTGCCATAGGCAGCGATGCCGCTCACCACGCCCTCAACCACAGCGTGGTTCCTGGCCACCAGCTTCCGCTCTTCCGCGTCCTGGTTCGGCTCCTCGGTAATAGGACCGAAACGCAGCGAATCCATCACCGCCAGCGGCCGCGCGCCCATGGTAAAGATGTCGCGCAAAATGCCGCCCACTCCGGTCGCCGCGCCCTGAAAGGGTTCAATATAGCTGGGGTGGTTGTGGCTCTCGATCTTGAAGGCGCAGGCCCAGCCGTCGCCCACGTCGATAATGCCGGCGTTCTCGCCCGGTCCCTGGACAACGCGATCGCTCTTGGTGGGCAGCCGCTTGAGATGCACGCGGCTTGACTTGTAGGAGCAGTGTTCGCTCCACATCACGCTGTAGATGCCAAGCTCGGTGAGGGAGGGAACGCGGCCCAGAGCAGCCAAAATGCGGCTGCACTCATCCGCTGTGATGCTGTGCTGAGCCAGCAACTGCGGGGTTACCGCAACCGGTTCGGGAACAAGTGCAGTAGAGGCGGTGGTCATCACGGTTGCCTCCATTGTCGCACGGCGTTCACATTCCGCGGTGTGTGGAAAGTAGTAACAGCGAGCGGAAAGCCGGAGCTGCACGCAGATTGCCTCATTGTTGCCGCATTCTGCCTTCAACAGCCCCGCCAGCCTTGACTGCATAGAAGAGGGAAACGCGGGCCGTGAAATAGGGTACCGCGGGCGAGCACCTTGCCAGTAGCGCCACAACCAAAGGCTGTGCGATACTTTTCTTGGATCAGCCCATCCTAAGCCGGGATGGTGGAACTGGCAGACGCAGCGGACTCAAAATCCGCCGACCGCAAGGTCATGGGGGTTCGACCCCCCCTCCCGGCACCATGATTGAATGTTTAGAATCATAACTGTAGAGACTATATGAACCGCTCACGATGACAGCATTTTGTCGATTGCTTGGAATGGGCATGCCAGAGCTGCATCCTGGACGTTTCCTGGCGCGCAAGCTGGTTCCAATTCCCACTTGAACAAGTGGTGAAACGCGCCCAGCCGCTGGCCCGATCGACGCAAGCCGGTGTATTTTGATCTGATGATGCGCATCCGGTTCTCACGCCTCCTTGTGTCCGCGGCTTTGCTTGCCGCAACCGCTCCTCTTTTCGCACAATCGCCCGTCGCGCCGCCTGCGCCAAACCCCGAGGAAACCGAAGTGTGGGAGCCCGTTCCCGCTGTGGTCACTCCAGGGGCACCCTCCACAGCGCCACCCTCCGACGCCATTGTGCTCTTCGACGGCAAAAACATGGATGAGTGGGTGTTGAACCGCGACAAGTCGCCAGCCAATTGGATCGTCGCCAACGGCGTAATGACCGTGAACAAGGCCGGCGGAAACATCGACACCAAGCGATCATTCAAGAACTATCAGCTTCACATCGAGTGGAAGATTCCCGAGAATATCACCGGAAGCGGCCAGGCGCGGGGCAATAGCGGCGTATTTTTGGCCTCGACCGGACCCGGCGACGACGGATACGAGTTGCAGGTTCTCGATTCCTACCAGAACAAGACCTATGTGAACGGCATGGGTGGCAGCATCTACAAACAGAGCATTCCGCTGGTGAATCCCGGCCGCAAGCCCGGCGAGTGGCAGAGTTACGACGTGGTATGGACGGCGCCCGAGTTCAACGCGGACGGTTCGCTCAAATCGCCGGCCTATGTCACTGTATTTTTCAACGGCGTGCTGGTGCAGAATCACTTTGAATTGAGGGGCCAGACCCTCTACCGCGGCAAGCCGTTCTACAAGGCCTACGAAACCGCTCCAATCAAGCTACAGGCGCACGGCGACAAAAGCGAGCCATTGAGCTTCAGGAATATCTGGGTGAGGGAGCTCAAGTAGCCGGGATAGGACAGCCCGCGGTAGTCCCCGGACGAGCTCCTGTTGAAGCCGGGCTTGGACCTTGGCGCGAAATCTGTAAAGATAGGAGTGCTATGACAGTCTCGACACCTACTCAAGTCTTCGCCGACCGAATTGGCCGGATCGAGGTTTCCGCAACCATGGCAGTGGCTGCGGAGGCCGCCAAGCTGCGCGCTCAGGGCGTGAACCTGGTGGATTTTGGCGCCGGCGAGCCCCATTTCAACACGCCGCCCCACATCAAGGAGGCCGCCATTGCCTCCATCGGCGCCAACTTTACCCGCTATACGGTGGTTCCGGGCATTCCCGACGTGCGCAAGGCCATCGTCGATCGCCACGCCGCCGACTTCGGGTCGGACTACGCGCTGGACGAGGCCATCTTCACCACTGGCGGTAAGTTGGCGCTTTTCAACACGATCCAGGTCTTGATCGAGCACGGCGACGAAGTCATCCTGCCGGTCCCCTACTGGGTCAGCTTCAAAGACATCATCCAGTATGCCGGCGGCAAGGTCGTCTTTTTGCAGACCAGCGAGGCAGAGAACTTCCGCATCACGGCTGACGCCATTGAGAAAGCGATTACTCCCAAAACCAAGGCCATCATTCTCAACTCGCCGTCGAATCCGGCTGGCTCGGTTGTCTCCAAAGAGGATCTGGAGCGGATCGTCCACTTGGCCCACGACCGGGGCATCTACCTGCTCCTGGACGAGTGCTACGTGTACCTCAACTATGCCGGCAAGCCGGTCTCGGGCGGCTCCTATACCTGGGCCAAAGAGCACATTGTGGTACTCGGCTCGCTCTCCAAGACCTATGCCATGACCGGCTGGCGGGCTGGCTTTGCGCTGGCCTCCAAGTCGGTGGTAGCCAACCTGAGCAAGCTCCAGTCGCAATCCACATCGAACGCCACCAGCTTCGTGCAGAAGGCCGCCATTGCAGCCCTTGAAGGTTCACAGGAGTGCGTGAGCATTTTCCGGGGTGAATTCATCGAACTGCGCGACCACATGCTGGCCCGGCTCAAGGAGATTCCCGGCATCACCTGCACCAAGCCAGAGGGCGCGTTCTACGTATATCCAAATATTTCGGCCTATTTGGGCAAGGGCGGCATCAAAACCGCGACCGAGCTGGCCACGCGGCTGCTGCATGAGGCTCATGTAGTGACCGTGCCCGGCGAGGCATTCGGGACCGCCGAGCATGTGCGCATCTCCTATCCCGTGACCACGCAAAACATCGATGAGGGCACGCGGCGGATGAAAGAGTACCTGACCAAGCTGGTATAGGGCTGTCTTCCGACTTACCCGTTCCGGCCGGCTGCTGGCCACAGCGAGTGAACATTCACAGGGTCAAGGCAGCCGGTTGGTTCGTACTTAGGCAAAATGAATCAATCGTCCCTGTGCAAACATGGCGTTTGTCCGGTAGGATGTGTCTTCAATGTCTCAGTCAATCGATTTTCGTCCTGTGATACTGGCCGGCGGCAGCGGTACCCGCTTCTGGCCACGCTCCCGCCGCGCCCGCGCCAAGCAGGTTCTGGCGCTCGACGGCGAGCGCTCCATGATTCAGCAGACCGTCGAGCGGCTCAAGCCGCTGGCCACTCTGGCCCACACCTGGGTCATTACCAACGAATATCTGGCCCACGAGATCGCCGATCAGTTGAAGGGCGTACCCGCCGGGCAGATCGTCCAGGAACCGGTGGCGCGCAACACCGCTCCCGCCTGCGGGCTGGCGGCTTTCCTCATCGAACGGCAAAACCCCGATGCGGTGCTGGGAATATTTCCCTCGGACCACGTGATCGCCGATGAACCGCGTTTTCTCAAGGCGCTGCAAAAGGGCATCGCCGTGGCCGCCGCCGGCGAAAACATGGTGGTGCTCGGCATCGAGCCCATCCGCGCCGAGACTGGCTACGGCTACATCGAAACCGGCGACCTTACGCGGGACGACTCCGCCCTGCATGTGCGCCGCTTTATCGAGAAGCCCAATCAGAACCGTGCCGAAGAGTTTGTGGCTGCGGGCAACTACTTCTGGAATTCGGGCATTTTTCTGTGGTCGGCGCGCACCCTGGCCAACGCCGTGCGCGAGCACCTGCCAGAGACTGCTCCGCTGCTTGAGAGCATCGCCGCCGCCCACGGCACGCCCGAGTTTGAAGAGGTCTTTCACGCTCTTTATCCCAAGTGTGAAAACATTTCCGTGGACTACGCGGTGCTGGAACCGCGCTCAGCTAAAGGCGAGCACCTCTCGCACCTCTACTGCCTTCCTGCTGAGTTCAGTTGGAACGACCTGGGCTCCTGGGCCTCGCTTTACGAGTACCAGCTTGACACCCGGCTGCGTGGCGACGGCGACGGCAATGTATCCGAAACCGAAGGCCACCTGGCCATCGACGCGGCCAACAACTACATCTTCAGCCCCAAAAAATTCGTGGCGCTTGTCGGTGTCGAGAACCTGGTCATCGTCGACACCGAGGATGCCCTGCTCATCGCCAACCGCGATCACTCCCAGGACGTGGGAAAGATCGTGAAAGAACTAGGCCTCTGCGGCCGCACCGATCTGGTCTAGGGCAGCGAGGTCCGTGTCAGTTGCCCACCGGCGTTGACGGTCCGCGAGAGACGAAACTGTGTCCATTGGCGGGTGGCGCACCCTAAGTTTTTCATAATCTAAACATTCCCTCAAAAGTGCGATCCCACCCTTCGTTTCTTTCTAACGAAGGGTGGGATCGCACCAATCTCGACCATCGGATCGGGAGTACAATTCTCTCGTCATGACGAAGGGTCTTGTCCGTTATCAGGAATGTGGCTGTTTTCACTTCCTGACCTTCAGTTGTTTTCACCGGCAGCCGTTGTTGGACAACGCGACAGCCTACAGAGTCTTCGAGCGTGAGCTTGAGGCGGTGCGTGTGCGATACGGCTTTGTGGTTGCCGGCTATGTTCTGATGCCGGAGCACGTGCATCTGCTGATCGGAGAGCCGCGCAAGTCGTCTCTGTCGGTCGCGCTCCAGGTATTGAAACAGCAGACATCGCGCCAACTGAAAGGGCGCGGCGAGGTACAGTTCTGGCAGCGGCGGTATTACGATTTCAACGTGCACAACGAAGAGAAGCGGGTGGAGAAACTTCGCTATATGCACCGAAACCCGGTCAAGCGCGGATTGGTCGAGAAGCCGGAACAATGACAATGGTCCAGCTTCCGGCACTACGCGACAGGCGAACTTGGCATGGTGGAGATCGAATCGGAGTGGACAGGGCGACGGCGGGAGGCGGAGGCGGCCCGACTGTTGTGCGTCCCACCCTTCGCCAGAAAAGAGGCGAAGGATGGGGCACCTACATTTGAGGAAGGCTAACAATCAAAGAGACTGAAGGTGCGCCACCCTGCGTCGCCTTTCCGCCACGCGGAGCTTCGAGCCTCCAAACCCAAGCCCGCAAAGTACCCCAAGCAGATCAATAGCTTAGGCGATCATATCCGCGCGCGGCGGCTGGACCGCAAAAGTGCAACTGAGTAATGATTTGCGTGCATGAACGTAATATTTTGTCAAGAATATTAACGAGCAATTCGCAACTAGCTTAGGGACTTCAGTAACCACAATCAACAAAATATTGACTGGATGTTCTGATGGAGGACGGGTACTATCCGTTCACGCCTAGATCAAACGGTTTTGTTCGCTAAAACCGTCCTCCGACATTCACGAATCATTGCCTACGCAACTAAAGGAGCCTCCCCCAATGGTTACCATTCCTTCAAGTCTACGCAAACTTCTGAGTTTGCTTTCCCTCGTCGTGCTCGCTTTCGGCCTGACCGCCGCGCAGGCACAGTTTACCGTCAGCGAACCATTAAACGGCGGCACGCTTAGCTGGACGCTTACGGATGTTTCGTCGGGAGTGTGCGGCGAGTACAACATCCACTACATGACATTTGACTACACGAATTTCGCATACACCTCTGGAGGTAAAACCTATCCGCTAGCCGGGAGCCTGCAATTTCTGACTACGCCCACCGAGCCTAACTCCCTGGGGTGCCCGTCCCCCGGTCCGACGGTGCTGACTCTCAGCCTTCCCGCCAGCTTCACTCCCTGCGTGATTACCTTCACCGCGCAGAACTGGGAGACCACCACATACGGTGGGATATCCTCCTTCTCATGCGTCGGCTACCTCGACCCAAAATATGTCGTTGTCGGTGTAACCTATGCGCCGCCGGGTCCCAGCAGCTTTGTTCAATACACAGGCACATCTTCGGTGGGCAACACCACCACGATCTCCAGTACATTCGCAAACGACGTCGGCTTTAGCGTGTCGGCCACCGCGTCTGTGGGTGCGTTTGGCGAGGGTGGGTCGATAACAGGTACCGAGTCGACGGATTACACCCAGGGATCCAATAGCTCGACAACGAACACACTGAGCAAGTTGACCTCACTATCCTATAAGACGTCCGGCACGGGGAACGCCTTTTCTCCCGTGAATCACGACTATGACACGATCTGGCTCTGGATAAACCCTGTGGTTGTTATTAACTTCGCACCTCCGGCATCGGGCGCCAAAGCAGCCGTCCAATGGAAAGGGTACGGCTTCGATGTCACCGATCCGGCCGGACAGACTCAGCCAGATGTTGTACCCATCCAGGTGGGATGGCTCAATGGCCACTTCGGATCCAGTCCCAGTATCAATGCCATTCTTGCTCGCAGTTGGCAGTCCGCAGCCAACGGATTTGTTTGGGCATCGGGGCAAGGCCCAGGACTTACGAGCACCGACATCGCCAGCATCATTGCCGCGGACCCACTGGCAAGCAGCAGTTACACCGATCTCGAATCCTTCCCAAGCACGACTGCCGATGGACGGTTCACGCTTATGGAAGACTCACCCAACCCATTCTTTTACGAACAGGCAGGCCCCGGAAACGGTGGCGGCACGACAGAAGCTTATAGCACTACGCAAACAAACACCCAGAGCGTTGCCAAAGGAACTTCGACTACTTTTAAGCAGGCATTTAGCCTTCAAGAGAAGTTGAATGCCAGTGTCTGGGTAGCGTCGCTCATGATAACCCTGACGGAGTCGGACACCATTACATTGACTTCCTCAGTGCTCAACACACTTACGACGACAACAACGCTGCAAGACGCTTTGTCGATTACTGGACCCGGCTGCCCCCAGGATCCAGGTCCCTGCAGCCCGGTATACGCCGGCCCAGGCCAGTTCCTTGTTTATCAGGATAATCAGTTCGGTACGTTTGCCTTCGTTCCCGTGAACTGACTTTACTGGCCGATTAGGGAACCTCTGAACAATGCCGAGTTACAAGTGGCCTACCTCCGGTTTTGATCGGCATGGCTCGCCGCGCTCGAAATACACGCAGACATGACCTGTTTCGTTGCCGTTTCGCCCGCCGGAGACCGC
>Ga0302319_10017681_pt1 | contig 13037 bp, 12 predicted proteins | sample Bog_T0_2_FD_203319 | JGI IMG/M metagenome (GOLD analysis project Ga0302319, IMG submission 203319) | Peat permafrost microbial communities from Stordalen Mire near Abisko, Sweden - Bog_T0_2 | ecosystem: Environmental > Terrestrial > Soil > Wetlands > Peat | place: Sweden: Abisko, Stordalen Mire...
AAGAAGCGCCGAATAATGAGAAGGAGGCGTTTGTCGCCGATCCTGCGCGCGATTCGGGACATGAGGATATCGTGGTTTACCCGGTCGAAAAACTTCTCGAGGTCGAGATCCACAACAAACTCGCGCCCTTCCTGAGCCACGTATTTCCGAGCCTGTTCCAAAGCCATATGTGCGCTTCGTCCAGGTCGGAATCCATAGCTGGAGTTTGAAAAGGTGGGATCGAAGATGGGGTCCAGCACCTGTAGGATCGCCTGTTGAACCAGTCGGTCCACAACCACAGGAATACCCAGCTGGCGTTGTCCTCCTCCCGGCTTTGGGATCGACACTCCACGCACGGGTCGGGGCCGGTAGGTCCCGTCCAGCAATGAAGCCGTCAACGCCTCGTTGTTTTCCCGAAGCCAGTCGGCCAGTTCGTGGACGGTCATCCCATCCACGCCCGGCTTTCCCTTATTGGAGCGAACCCGCCGGTACGCGCGAAGAAGGTTCTTCGGGTCGCATACCTGCTCCATCAAATTGACTGTCAAGGCTCGTGTCTGGCCGAATGCCGTGAGCGTTTGCTGCCGTCCATGCTCCGTAAAGCGAGTTCCGCCCGCCCCGTCGTCGCCGTGGTGCTCATCGCGTTTCTGCTGCTCTGCGCTCATCGAAATCGCCCATCTGCTCCTTGCATTAAAGATTTGGCCCTTCGTTCGGTTGAACTACTTTGGCCTCTGCTGACTTCTCCGCTTCTGTCCCGGCGCATTACTGCGCTGGCAGTCCGGTGTGAGCGGACCGAAAACGGAGATCTCTCGAGGTAAGACATGCCTTCTTCTCCCGTACGCGTCGGATCTGCCCATGCGGCTTCCGAATGACAATCGGGCTTTCCCGTCCCTGGCCGGGTCACCCAAACCACACTGGCCTTATATCCGCCGCAGCCGCCGACTGCACGACTGCTTCCTGTACGTCGCTTCCGGGATTTCGTCATCGGCTTTCTTCAGATCCCGCCTCGCGGCGGACACCCTTGCTTAGACGGATGGTTCCGGTCATTACGGTCCATAGGGGACTTCCACCCCCTGAATGCACATCACTACTCGACACACCAGGCGGAACCGCCTGTCCTACCTTTTTTTGCACCTCAGTCAACGCAGACGGAAGCGTCTGCGGCACATTATTTTCTTGCCTGGCCGTTCATGCGGAGCATTCCGGCGACGTCGCGGATTGTCGGCAGGGCCAGCAGCACCAGAAATACAACCACGAGCGCGATGATGAAGGTATCGTTCATCCTTGAGTTCCCCTAGTTCCCCTTCCCCCGCCAAAACGGGTCTGCCGGAATTTCCTGGATGTAGCCGGACTGAACGGCGTGCGTCCGCCACGTCTTGACTATCTGCCCGGCCCGCTCGCGGGACAGGTTGTAGCGCGCCGCGATATCGCTCAGCGACCAGCAGCGCACGAAGTACAGCAATGCGAACCGCCAGCCGATATCGGACCGCGGCTGCCGCGGGAACACCGGCGCCTCGGCCGGAAAGCTCACCTGGTTGGCGCGTATAAACCGGCGCAACTCGTCGTTGTTCAGGCTTTGCAGATCCATTTTGATTACCCGCTTTAGACAGTCTGCGGTCGCAGCCATGAGGACTGCATAAGAAACGCATAAGCGCAGCATATGCGGGCTTCATAAGTTTTTATTGGCCTTATAAACGAGTTTCGACTTCCGGCCGCCTTCCGCTCACCGATATAGAATCCTCATCTTTGAGTTATGCCCCGCTGATATTTCTGAACCTAGACTCAGGTTGGGCACAATACTTGCTCCCAAACTATGGCGATTTACACAGAACAACCGGCGCAAACGCAGCCTGGAGGAGCACCGAAACCGGCCGGGCGAGTACTGATTGTCGACGACGATTACTCGGTACGGCGCGCGCTGCATCTGACGCTTTACGATCAGGGTTTTGAGGTGTCCGAAGCCTCCTCTGGGGAAGACGCTCTCGCGATGGTGCGGGTGATCCGGTGCGACGCCGTTTTGCTCGACATCAACCTTCCGGGCAAGAGCGGCATCGAGGTCTGCCGCGAATTGCGCCGGCAACTGCCGCGGGTTGCGATTCTGATGATCAGTGTCCGGGACAGCGAGGACGACCGCATAGGGGCGCTGGATGCCGGGGCCGACGACTATGTGGTTAAGCCGTTTCATATGCGGGAGCTGACGGCGAGGATACGCTCCGCGGTGCGGCGCGCGCAGGCGGCGGTTCGCGAGGTGGAGGACGTTGTCGCGATCGGCGATATTGCGCTGTATCCTTCGCGGCGCCTGGTTAAGAAGGGCGGGAAGACCGTGCATCTCACGCCTAAGGAGTTCGATCTGCTGGCGTGTCTCATGGGGCAGGCGGGAATTCCGGTGACACACAGCCGTCTGTTGTCGACGGTTTGGGGGACGGAGTTCGCGAGCCAGGTGGAGTATCTTAGGACGTTTGTCCGGCAGCTTCGGGGGAAGCTGGAGGACGATCGGGCCAACCCGCGGTATTTGCTCACGGAGAATCATATCGGGTACCGGTTTGTGGATCCGAAAGAAGTGGGTTAGGAGCGCAGGCGGAAGCGCCCGCGACACATCAGTAGAAGACGATTATGTCGCCGGCGAGAATGAGCTGGTTCTTTTTGGTCGCGTTATCGAAGGCCGGATTGTCGTAAGAGCGTTCAAAGCGGACTTCCGGGCGGAACAGGAGGCTGGTCCCGATCCAGTGGTTCCAGGAGATCAGATGCTCCGTGTAGCGGGTTTTGATTCCGGTGCGCTGGCCTCTGATATCGTCGACAAACTCATTGCGGACCGAGAGCGTATCATGGGCGCCGAACTGACGCTCGACATAGTTGAGTATCGATGAATCGGGCGCGTAACACATGGTCTCGCCCGGTTTGCACCATGCCCCGTTGGCTCCGGCCTCAGGCTTGAGCGGCCCGAATATACTCGGCACGTCGCGTTCGTACTGATACCAGCTTTCGAAATCCGTGTGCCACTTATCGTTGAACTTGTGGTACCAGGTGGCGTAATAGGCCGCCAGGTTATTGTAGGCGTACTTGCCGCTATTGATCGAGTTGGCGCAAAAGTAGACATTATCCTTGCCAGCCCGCCATGTGTAACTGACACAGGCGTTGCCGGTCAGCTTTGCGTCCGGAGTCCACAGCGAGGCGTCGCAGCCCGCGGATAGCCCTACCTGAACCATCCAGTGATCGCTCAGCCGGGTCGTAGTGTTGATGCCCTGCTGGGTGTAGCAGTCGTAGGTGTAAGTAATCGAGTGGCTGTAAGTATAGTTATTGGGAGCCAGCTGCGCTTCGATATCGGGCAGTGAGACATAGCGGCCGATTCGTATGTTCATGCCCTCGCCGATCCACGGGACGTAGACATCCGCATAGGCCATGACGGGATCGAAGCCGTAGCGGCTGTTGTTATCGATCAGCTGGCTGCTTAGTATGCCTTTCGATGTCGTGAACCGGTAATGCATCCCATAGAGGGCGGTAAATCGAAAGCCCCAGTCGATGTGGTCGGTCTGAACCGTATCGGGGACCTTTTCCACGTAAAAAGTAGCCTGGTCGAGCTGGATCGAGTTCGGGTACACATAATAGGAGGCTGGGGCATTGGCTGTTCCGCTCCTGTTCGAACTGCTGATATTGAAACCGCCGTTGACCCAGCCGTAGATCTGGATTTTGCTCGCCTGCCATGCTTCGCCGTGCGGGCCGGCGTAAAGGGCGGTCATTAACGGGGGTGCCATGGTGTTGGGCTGACCGATGGTGGGAGAGCCGCCATAAGGCCAGACGACGAACGGCCATGGCGGATTGGTGACGGGCGCGGGAAATCCGCGAAAGGCGGGAGTGGGGCCGGATGATGAGGTACCCGCCCAGTCGTCCGTATAAGCCTTTTTGATGCGGGCCAGGAAACTCGCCGGGGGCACCGCGTTCTTCGGAGCTGGCGTACCCATGATGATGTCGTAAGTCCGGTCCTGGCCAGGCGTGACCTCGGTGGTATTGGTGGAAGCGCTTTTGAGGGCGTCGCGCGTGGCGCTGATTTCATAGCGCCCGGGCTTCTCGAGATTGAGAGCGTAATTGCCGTCGAGACCGCTGATGGTGGTTAACTCGGTTTTGTCATCCAGATTATGGGCGATGACCTGAACGCCAGGCAGTGGCTCGCCAGTTGAACTCCTGGTCTGCCCATGGAGAGTGCCGCCTATATCCGCCGCACAGGCCGGAATCGCGAAGGCAAAGCTAAGACAGAAAACGGCGGCGATGGAGCGCCGAGAAGTTTCACCCATCTGTGGAGTGTAGTGGCCAGGAAGTGAGGATTACATAACAGAAAAATGATGAAAACGAATCGTTGGTTCCATAATTTTTATGGGCTCCATAAGACGCGGAAGTTAGTATATAGTTCGCCGGTCGCTCTTTATTAATGCGTGTTTCTTTTATAGCCCCCATTAAGGAAACCGTTAAACAAGGATGAAATCCTCATGAGAATAATATGCCGTTATTATGTTGATCGCTTTACACTCTAACTTCAACTACTGAAGCTAAAGGCATTTGACGCTGTCCGATTGCCATCTTTATATGGGGTGGATTCAGTCAGTTGAATACGTGTACCCAGGCCGCCCTCGTCCGGTTCGGCTTGCCGGCACGCCTCCTTGTCGCATGAGGCCGGCATAGGTTGTCCCTCACGACAGCTGAATAATTTACTTCTAAAGAAAAAGGAAGGACCACATAAGCTATGAAGAAACTCACAGCGGTGGTGTCGGTCGCTTTGTTGTGCACAGCGGCTCTGAGCGCGCAGTCCTCGCTCGGAACCATTGCAGGTCTGGTCAGGGATTCGGCTAAAGCACCAGTAGCCGACGCCATGATCACCGTCACAAAAAAGGACGGCAGCGCCATCCGTACCACCATCTCCAACAGCAGCGGACTCTACACGTTCGCCGATGTTCCGCCGGGTGAATACTCGGCCGTAGCTCAGTCTCCGGGTTTGCCGGATATCACGGTCCCGTCGCTTAAAGTTACCGCTGGCCAGGCGACCCGCGCGGATCTCACCTCGACAGCCGCTCCCGCGGTGATGACGAGCGCCGCACCGACTTCGATTTTATCGGCACCCGCAGCGCCCAAATCCGAAGCAACCCTGGCGTCGCTCGGGCTTCCACCCGTGGGGTCACTGAAACCTAAGACCGATATAGCCAAACTCGACCTGCCGCCGATGCCGTCGGCAGCGCCGGCACAGGCTGCGTCGTCAACCGCGGCACCCCAGGCGACGGCGGCAGCGCCGGCAGCGCCGGCAACTCCGCCTGTCGATAACGACACTCCGTTTGCCTATGCGGATTTTACCTGGATGAACGCGGTACCTCGTAATCACGACTCGGTTCTCGACGGGAAATACTTCTCGCCCGAGGTCCGCGTGGATACGAACTATATTTACGACTACAATCATCCGATCGATCACACTCTGGGCGGTACCACAGAGGGCGAACGAACCGGTGAAGTGGTGCTTCAACAGCTGAACGTCGGCGGCGACTTCCACTGGGATCACATGCAGATGAGATTCCTGACGCAGCTCGGCGCCACGGCAACCGCCGTGCCGCGCAACGATGCGAGTCCGTCCGTTGGCCAGTGGCAACTGGCGGATGCTTACCGGTACCTTACGGAAGGCTATGCCGGATACCACATGAATGTGCAGCACGGGCTGAACTTTCAGGCGGGCATTTTCATGTCGTTTATCGGACTGTACAGCTATTACAGCTTCGATAACTGGGGTTACCAGCCGTCGTATGTGTCATCGAATACGCCGTGGTTCTTCAATGGCTTCCGCATGCAGTGGTTCCCCACTAACAAGCTGAAGCTCGAACCGTGGCTCATCAACGGGTGGCAGTCTTATGCCAAATTCAACGGCAAGCCAGGGGTTGGAGGACAAATTCTTTGGAGGCCGACGGGCAACCTCGACTTCGTCTGGAACACCTACGCCCTCGGCCAGGACACGATTGCAACCCACCGTACCCGTCTCCATGAAGACGACAGCATGGAGTGGAAATATTACGAAGATCCCAACAAGCTGATGCACCGCATGGCGTTTTCGCTGACCTTTGACATCGGCTGCGAAACCGGCGGCGGAACGCAGGTTGTGGCAGGCGAGGCTCCCGGCGCCAAGGTCAATTGCACAAGTAACAGCAAGACAGCCTATGCGCAGAACTTCATCGGCGCCATGTTCTACAACCGCTGGTGGTTTGACCACGACAAATTCGGGGTCACACTGGGCGGCGGTTTCATGGCGAATCCCGGCCGTTACCTGGTACTGCTTCCGCCCATCAACGGTACGACGGCTACCAGCGGGTCCCCCTACTTCACCCAGAATCCCGGGCAGAAGTTCTCCGGCTACGATTATCAGGCAACCTTCGACTGGATGCCCTCGCAATTCGTAACTTGGCGGATCGAGTTCACGCAGCGTGGAACGAACGTTCCGTACTTCACGGGCCCTGGCGGCATTACTCCTCCGGGAGGCAACAACGGCAACCCGGCGATGTATGCGTGCATGGACGGTACCCCGTCCGCTTCGGCGGGAGGCTGCGGCAACGATGGCGGCCTGTGGTCTCCGGATCTCCGTAAACAGGAGCGCCGGTGGACGTTTGCTCTGATGGTTCACCTGTAAGACAGTGAGCCGGTTATAAACCCGATGGGGCGGATCGGTTTTCGGTCCGTCCCGTCATTTTTGAAATCGCGCACTTGTAAAAGGAGCCATAACAATGATTCGTTTCTCGATCTTTCTGCTTCCCGTAATCGCTCTCGTCGCCGCAGACGAGCCCACGTGGAATAAGCCGCTGCCCGAATGGAACGTGGAAGATGCCAAAGCCGTGCTGACGGGCTCGCCATGGGTCAAGGTGGTCACCGTCGCGTACATGCGCAAACTGAGCGAATCCGAGCGCCGGGACGGGGGAAACATGGAAGCCGAGGGCGCGAGCAAAGGTGTCGGCATCGAAGGTCTCGACAATTTCTCGCTGTTCGGCAGCGGTAAGTCGAAGAATCCGGGCAAGGCCACTCCTGCCACCAAACTGTGGATTCGCTGGGAAAGCGCCCTCCCGGTGCGCGCCGCGGAACTGCGCGGCGCCGACAATGCAGCACCGACGATCGATGGCGAAGACTATGCGATCTGCGTATACAACCTGCCGCTGACCGTCACCGGCTTCGATATGAAGGTGTTGCCGGAGAGTCTGAAGCGCGTCGGCTGGCTGAAACTCGATGACGGCAAGGAGGTTAAGCCTTCTCGCGTGCTGGTTCGCCCGGATGGCAGCGGCATTGCGACTCTGGTATATTTCTTCCCTCGCAGCGCGAACATTACTTCCGACATCAAGCGCGTGGAGTTTGTCGCGCAGGTGGGAAGGGCGTATTTATCGCAGTTTTTCTATCCGGAAGAGATGAAATTTCAGAACAAGCTCGCTCTATAGAATTCACACGAATCTCTTATAGCTTTCTTATGTGTTCAAACTTACTCTGGAGTTACCAAGGTTCCGACCTGCCGCCCACGTGGACTGCGGCTCCTTATGGGGCAAATGCCAGAGCTTATGTCCAGTGACGTGGTACGACCCAACCCGGTAAACGGCGAAGCGTCACGATCGGCGGGACGCATTCTGATTGTCGACGACGATTATTCGGTGCGGCGCGCACTGCACATTACTCTTTACGATCAGGGTTTCGACGTGTCGGAAGCGGCCTCGGGCGACGAGGCTTTGGCTATCGCGAGGGTGATTAAGTTCGATGCCGTGCTGCTTGATATCAACATGCCGGGTAAAGACGGAGTGCAGGTGTGCCGCGAACTGCGGCACGCTTTTCCGCGGCTGGCGATTCTAATGCTGACGATCCGCAACGAACAGGACGACCGCGTGGAGGCACTGGATGCCGGCGCGGACGATTACGTGGTGAAGCCGTTCCAGATGCGCGAGCTGACTGCTCGAATACGCGCCGCGGTCAGGCGCGTGCAGACGCCCAACAGCGAAATCGACAGCGCGATCTCCATTGGAGACATCAGTCTCTATCCCATTCGCCGAGTGGTTCAGAAGCTGGGACAGCCGGTGCATCTGACTCCTAAGGAATTCGACTTACTGCTCTATTTGATGCGTCATTCAGGCTTGCCGGTGTCTCACGGGAGATTGCTGTCCTCAGTGTGGGGGCCGGAATATTCGAGTCAGGTGGAGTATCTGAGGACCTTTGTCCGGCAGTTACGCCGGAAGCTGGAAAACGATCCGACGGACCCTAAGTACATCCTTACCGATAGTCATGTCGGCTACCGGTTTACCGATGGGACCACGCTGAAAGACGCTACGATTTTGAGCTAGTAATTTATGTCACCCGCAACATCCAGTTCGCTTCGAGTCCCTGGCAGCAAGGCATGGCGCGCTTCGTTGCCAGGTAAGTGGGTTGCGCCGTGGCCATCGGCAGCGGCGAGCCTGGCAGCGGGTACGACCGCGGTCGGCATTATCACTTTAGTCGCATTCCGGTTCCAACTGACGCTTGCTACGGCCGCATTTTTGCATTTGATCATTGTGGTGCTACTGGCGCGACATGCCGGTTTCGCGGTGGCCAGCGCGGTTTCCGTCGTTGCTGTTTTATCTCAGACTTACTTTCTGGTTCCACCGGTCCTGACCTGGGTGGTGGCGGACTGGCACAATGGAGTCGCGCTGGTTACTTTTGGTTACTGCGCACTAACGGTGAGCCGGCTTTCGAGTGAGGCGACGCGGCAAACGCGAGTCGCCGAGAGACGGCGCCGGGATACCGAGGGGTTGTACGAGATCGGCAGGCTTGTGCTTCAGCTGGACCGGCATCGCGAACCTGGCCCCCAGATTGCGGCGATGATCCCGCAGGTGTTCGATTGCGAGTGCGCGGCTATTTTCGATTCCGCGTCGGCGACGGTGGCGGCGTCGGGCGATAATCTCCTCGATATCGAAGAGCGCACGCGGGACGCGTTTGTGCAGGGGCGGGACGAATACGATTCGCGGCGGCGAGCATGGTTCCGCGTATTACGCATGGGCAATCGGCCGGTCGGTGCTTTGGCTTTGCGCGGCGGGGAGATCAGCCTCGCGGTTGCTAACGCGCTGGCGTCGCTTGTGGCTGTCGCGATGGAGCGGGCGCGTTCGTTTGAGAACGAAAGCCGGATGGAGGCGGCGCGGCAAAGCGAGCAGTTGCGCACGGCTGTGCTGGATGCGCTGGCGCACGACGTGAAGACTCCGCTGACGGCGATTCGCGCGGCGAGCTCGGGGCTGCTGGAATCGCACACGCTGGGGCCCAGTCACGAAGAGCTGATTACGCTGATCGACGACGAATCGGCCCGGCTCGAAGAGATTACCAATCGTCTGCTGCGGCTTGCTCGGCTCGATGCGAAGGATGTGAGCGTGAAGCGCGGGCGGGTATCGGTTGAGCGGCTGATGACCAAAATGGCGGCGCCGCGGATCCACATGAAATGCGCGGATCCGTCGCTGGCGGTTTCGGCGGATGAGCAACTGCTCTCGATGGCGCTTTCTCAGTTGACCGATAATGCGCAAAAGTATTCCCGGCCGGACACGGCAATCACCCTGGCGGCGGAGCGCAAAGGCAGTGAGGCGGTCATCTCAGTACACAACCTGGGAATGCCGATCGCCGCCGCGGATCTGGAGCGGATTTTTGAACGCTTCTATCGCGCGGGCAATGTGGCCCACCGCATTTCCGGCACAGGTCTGGGGCTTTCGATTACGCGCAAGATCGCTATTGCGCACGGTGGCAGAGTTTGGGCTTCGAGTGAAGAAACAGGCGGCACGACGTTCTTTCTGTCGCTGCCCGCCATGGAGGAGCAGTCATGAATTCAAATGGTACGGTTCTGGTAGTGGACGACGAGCCGGGCATTCGGCGCGCTTTGCGCGGGGCTCTTTCGAACCTTGGGTTTCTGGCGGATGAGGCGTCGAACGGCGAGCAGGGGATAGACCTGGCGCGCCGGCATCGTTACGATGCGATTCTGCTCGATATCAATATGCCCGGCAAGGGCGGCATCGAAACGTGCCGCGAATTGCGGCGGACCGCTCCCGATCTGGGGATTCTGATGTTGACCGTGCGGGACGGCGAGGAAGATAAGGTAGAGGCGCTGGAGGCCGGCGCCGACGATTATGTGACCAAGCCTTTCGCGATGCGAGAACTGACGGCTCGGCTGCGCGCGGTTCGGCGGGGACATCTGGCATCGGACACTGTTCCCGTTTTTCGGATCAATATCGGCGAGATTTCGCTCGATCCGGAGCGGCGCAATGTGACAAAGGCGGGCAAGCCGCTGCATCTTACGCCCAAGGAGTTCGACGTTCTGGAGTACCTGATGCGCCATGCGGGCACCCCGGTAAGGCACCATGCTTTGCTGAATGCGGTCTGGGGCAGGGATTACGGTAATGAAGTTGAGTATCTGCGAACTTTTGTAAGGCAGTTGCGCAAGAAGATCGAAGACGATCCGGCAAATCCGCGTTATCTGACTACCGATGCGTTTATCGGTTACCGATTCGCGGCGAAGTAACCGGCGCGGGCCGAAGCTGTAGTGTTGGGCAGGTTCATCTTAATACGGATGGCGTGCCATTTGGCTTCGGCAGTGGCGGTCTTATCGGGCACGTAGCCGATCAGGTACTGGTTACGAATTGCCTTACCGATTTGCGCGGCGGCTTTTTCGATATCGTGGTCGTTCTGCACTACGACCTGTAAGCCGCCCGTCTTACGGCTTAGTTCTTCGAGAAAGAAGACACCCTGCCGTTCTTCCTGTAACTCGATAGCTTTCTTATTGCGGGGCGGATCGAAGATTGAGATCGAATAGATCTGCACGTCGGCTTCCATGGCGGCGGACAGGAGCTCAGCTTTGGAGTAGCGGCTGTGGTTATCCATGCCGTCGGAGATCACCAGAATGGCTTTTCTGGCGTTGTGCCCCGATCGGCTCTTGCGCAGAGAGGCGAAGATGGTATCGTTGAGCGCGGTTGCGCCTTTCGCTTCGAAAAACAGGGTTTTTTCGAGCATTCCGTTGAAGTCGGAAGTGAACTGCGCGTCGATATCGGGTTTGGTGGAGACGGTATAGAGGAAGGCCTCGTCTTCGGGATTGCACTGCTCAAAGAAGGCATGAAGCATGGACTTGGCCTGCGGCAGGACGGTCCTCATGCTGCCGCTGGTGTCAAAGACCACACCTATCGAAGCGGGAACGTCTTCTTCGCCAAAGGAAGCGATCTGTTGAGGTACGTTATCCTGACTTACCGTGAAGGCGCTTGATGCGAGTCCGGTTACCAGGGCGCCGCGGCGATCGGTAACGGTAACCGGCACCAGAACTACTTTAGAATCGCTCCGGAACTTAGCGCCATCGTCCCCGCCGTCATAAGGAGCAGCCAGGAGTGTTAGTAACAGTAATATCGGCATCGCTAACATCAATGCCCGAGTTTAGATCGAAAAGGATAAAGACCGCGTGTAACTTAAATGAGGATAATCCTCATTTTTGACGTGTGGATAGCCAGGCCAGCATAGCCCTGAGCGCGTTGCCCCGATGACTTACAGCGAACTTCTTTTCGCCTTCCACTTCACCGAAACTGCAGCCGAACGGAGGGTAGAAAAACAGAGGGTCGTAACCGAAACCACCGGGGCCGTGCGTTTCGTGCAGGATCTCGCCTTCGACGGCGCCGCGAAAGGTTTTGATCGACTGGCCGGCTTCGGCGAGAGCGATGACGCAGACGAAGCGCGCAGTCCGTGCGGTGGCGCCGGTTAAACGCGAGAGGAGGAGTTCGTTGTTCGCCTCATCCGTGGCGCCTTCGCCTGCATAGCGGGCGGAGTATACGCCGGGCTCGCCGAAGAGCGCGTCGACTTCGAGACCCGAATCGTCGGCAAAGAGCGGGCCTGGCGCGAAGCGGCAATAGTATTCGGCTTTGATCTTCGCGTTGGCTTCGAAGGTGGCGCCGGTCTCTTCGGGCGCGACAAGAGATTTGAGACCCGCAAGCGGCTCGATCTCGATCCCCAGGACTTCACCGGCGAGACGGAACTCGCGGAGTTTACCGGGATTGCCGGTGGCGCACCAGATCTTCACGCGGCGGCGATAACTTTCTTTTGCAGCTCAATCAGGTCGGCGATACCGGCACGGGCGAGGTCGCGCATGCGGTCCATCTGGGCGTCGTCGAAGCTCTTGTGTTCGGCGGTGGCCTGGAACTCGACGAAGCGGCCGGCTTCGGTCATCACGACGTTGGCATCGACTTCGGCCTGCGAGTCTTCTTCGTAGCAGAGATCGAGAATCGGCTCGCCTTTGTGGATGCCGACGCTGATGGCGGCGACGGCCCCCAGCAGCGGCGGGCGCTGAATCATCTTGAAAGTAAGCATCTGGCGGACGGCAATGGCGAGCGCGACGTATGCGCCGGTGATGGACGCCACACGAGTGCCGCCATCGGCCTGCAGGACGTCGCAATCGACCACGATGGAGCGTTCACCGAGGGCTTCGAGATCGACCACGGCGCGCAGCGAACGGCCGATGAGACGCTGGATTTCGTGAGTGCGTCCGCTCTGCCGGCCTTTAGTAACTTCGCGCGGGGTACGTGTAGATGTGGCGCGCGGCAGCATCGAATATTCCGCGGTCACCCAGCCTTTACCGGTGTTGCGCAGGAAGGGCGGAACGCTGGTTTCGACGCTGGCGGCGCAGAGCACGTGGGTATTGCCGGATTTGATGAGGGCCGAACCTTCGGCCGTTTTGAGATAGCCCGGAATGATCTCTACCGGACGGAGTTGGTTGTTGGATCTTTGATCGCTACGCACTTCTAATCACCAGGAACATAATGACTAACACTACGATGATGACGCCGAACAGGATGATGATGCACGGCACGCCTGGCTTGATTTGGGGTGGGGCGTCGGTCTTTTTCTTAACGGCTTTGTATTTGCCCATTTGGCTCGGATGAAATGTATTTGGCGGCTTGAGAGAAGAACTCTTCCAGCACCGCGATGGACTCGATGCTTTGGTCCTTCACCAGAATCGCACGCGCCTGGCGTCGCTGGTTTTCGAGAGCGAGCTTTGTGGCGAGGAACTCGGCGATATGGCGATC
>Ga0302319_10017683_pt1 | contig 13036 bp, 20 predicted proteins | sample Bog_T0_2_FD_203319 | JGI IMG/M metagenome (GOLD analysis project Ga0302319, IMG submission 203319) | Peat permafrost microbial communities from Stordalen Mire near Abisko, Sweden - Bog_T0_2 | ecosystem: Environmental > Terrestrial > Soil > Wetlands > Peat | place: Sweden: Abisko, Stordalen Mire...
CAGTTCCATCGTCGGCAGTTGCATCGCCTGCAACCGGAAAAGGGTGGCTGTCGGAGACCCTATGGCAGCACAAGGAGCCTTGGGTTCACCAGAGGCAGCTTGGTGAAGCACCCGAAGTATGGTATAGCCTACATAGGTGGTTATTTGAAAGACAGAATAAGTTTGCACGGAATCAAGACGGGAAAACGTCTGACGCAAGGAGCCAAGCCGGCTGACTGCAAACTCCTGACATATAATTCATGGAGATGTTATGCATAGCAAGAAAGACGCGGCTCCTCCCCTGCCTGAAGGCAGGGGTCTCCGCCGCGCAGAAAAACGATGACATAGAGCGCAATCAATTTTACGACCGAATAGGACTGACTGGCAGACTGCGGTCAGTGCCGCAAATTTTTGCGGTCGAAAGGAATGACACACGGACCAGAGTAGGCGGTTACGCAGACCTGATCCAAAGCAATTTGATAGACCGGTATTATGGAGATTAAATTATGGGCATGCTTGATGAGTATGCAGCCTTCGGTGTGACAGTTTTCATGCCGGACTGCGAATTTCAATCCGAGATTTCACGTATTGGTATTGAAGATACTATCGTGCAGATGGACGCGGACCTTGATGGCATGGGTGTTGAGAATGACCAGGAGACCCGCATCTGTGAAATCATGCTGCATGCACAGAGCGTCATCGGCGAAGCCATGAATGGCAAGATTGATCAGGATTCAGCGATTACCGAGATTACCTTCGCATTTGTCTATGCTTTCATGAAGGAACATGGCAGCATGATTGGCAGGCGCGGCATCGTCGGACGCCTTATGGATGAGAATCTTTATGTGAAACCGTGTCTTGACAACGATGAATATGTCGCCTTTGTGAAAGATACCCAGGAATGGGTTGGTTCTGACGGCTTCGACAACATCGAATTGCCGACACATACCATTCATTGAGACGCCAAAATTTTTCTTGATATCCGGCTCAGAGTGTGGAAAGATGCTCGGAATTGGAGGATTTCAAGCGCGTGTTTTCAACCCGTGGTTTGCTTTTCGTCATGTCAGGCGCCTCTATGCTTTTCTTTGTGGCAGGAATGGCAAAGGGGATGCCTGATTTGGTCATGCTCGGTATTGGGCTTATCATTTTGATAAGCGGACTGATGGCTGGGAGTGTGTTCGGTCACAAATAGAGACACGTGTCTGTAAAATATTTCGTAGAGGTCGTTTGTATGAAACAGGAAATTTTGCCGGCAGTGGCAATTGATGCCCCGAAAGTGATTTTCTTAGTAGGGGCGCCAGCTTCAGGCAAAACGACATGGCGCGAGCAATATGCCTCCCATGCAGTTGTAAATCCCACAACGATCATCAGCAGCGATGATATAATCGAAGCATGGGCTGCCGAACAGGGACTGTCCTACACCGAGGCGTTCAGCAAGGTCAGTTTCTCCAAAATCGAAGTGGAAATGGAAACGCTGTTACAGCGTGCCGTTGCACAGAATGCTGACATCATCATTGACCGGACGAATATGAAGCGTAAGTCCAGAAACCAATTCCATAAACTAATTCCAGACACCTACCGGCGCGAGGCTGTGGTCTTCCGGGTGCCATTGGAGGAATTGAACCGCCGCCTCCAGACACGTGCTGAGATCACTGGCAAGGTCATCCCAGAGGATGTGGTGAGTGGCATGCTCGCCAACTACGCACCGCCCGGCTTGGACGAATTTCACTCCATAGAGTACATATAAATGTTATATCCAGTGCTAAAAATAGACCCAGATAATGTGGAAGGAATGCATTACCTTCCTCCGGGCAATCTTGCTGTTATTCAATTAAACGTCATGTCCGGACAAATCGTTAAATTCGCCATGCTGCAAAACAGCGCGACGCAGGATTTCTCCATGCGGGCATGGGTAAGCTTGGTGCCATCCGGCAAAACGCTTGGCACCAACGTCGCCACTGAATTCTGGCCGTTGCCACGCGTGCCAAACCTCTGTGCCGTGTACGACCAATCACTGGAACCGCCAGACGATATCCTCCGGGCGATACCAGTCCTGCCTGGGGTTTACATTCTGAATATCCTGAACTTGATCGGCGCCATAAATGTCTTTTCTTTCACCACTGATGTGGTAGCTTTGGGGCTCATATAGGAGGAATCTGGCGCCATGATTTACGCTATGCAAACCGGTAATGCGACAACCGTTGTAGCCGCTGCCGATGAAGTGGTTGAATTGGAGATTTTCCATACCACAGTCATTGATGCTGAGGATATTCTGTTCGTCAAGGAATGGGTCCCTGACGTGACCGACATGCTGATGGACGACCGGTTCGACAAATTCCGCATTCCTCCGTATGTGTTTGAACATGACAGCGAGGAGCAACGTGATGCGTTTGCCCGTCTCCATGCCATCAAGATTGTCCCTGATTTCATTCTGGTGGACAAACACGGAATTATGCTGGCACGCATTGAGCCAGATCGTTATGTCGAAGGGCACGATGACCGTACCATTGGTGAAATTCTTGGACTGACCGAGTATGACCCTTGGGATACGCGTACCGACGAGCAGAAAGCGCAGGACGCCGAACATGCCAAGAAGGCGGCTGCGGCGAAGAAAGCTGGCACGCTAACTGGTGATTCATTCAGTCCCGGCGCCGTTGACACCAAAAAGAAAACGAAATCCGACGTTTATCTGACCGATGTCAGAATGACACGGAACAACGACGGCAGCGTCACCATTGACGACGTGATTGCCGTCAAGGGTCTCTGGGACAAGGACGAACCGGCTGTGCCGGCTGATGTGACCGTGGCTGACGCTCAGCCGGAAGAGCGGTTCTTCATGTTCGGCATTGACAGTTGGTTAGATATCCTGGTGCCCGCGCTCATGGCGCTGGACATCCTGGAGCCGGAATTCACGAACGAAGATTACTACGGAACCGTGGTCGCCATCAATCAGGTGGCAGGATCACCCGGCTGGTTTGCGCTGCGCGGCGAGCGGAACGCCAACCGGGTCGCCGGACTGTTCGACCACCATGGCGTTGATTACACCGTGAATGTCGTCGATGCGCGGATGGCCAGGGTGGCTGATTTTGTCCGCAATGACGGTCTGGCGCAGGAAATCGAGCCGGGCGGCATGATCGCCATCTATCACCGGCTCGATGTGGCGGGCGGCGATTTGGAAAGCGCCCTGGCGGTGCTCGACAGGGCATTGGCGGCTGACGGCAAGACGGTGGCGAATTATGTCGCTGCCCGTGGTCAATTCCTGAGTTTCTGCTGGCTTGCTTTTGTCACCAAGCTTGCCGCCGAAAAGATCGAAGGTCTTTTGAAGGCTGACCCGGCATTCGCAAACGTGGAGACTGAGGTCTACGGCGTGAACGACCGTGGTGAACGACTGGTTCCGAAGGGCATTCAGATTGTTGAGGACGAAGTTGAGCCAACCCTTCCACGTCCCTGGAACGAGCGTGCTGGTGAAATTGCCGGCATGGACGAAGCGGCTCTCAAGGCGAACACGAAAAGCCTTAAGGGCAAGGAGTTTATTTTCTGCGGTTCCTATCGCGGCGCTCAGGATGGCTGTGTCTTCTATATCACACCGCGTTCATATTTCAGTGAGTCAGGTGAAATGTGGGAACAGGAGCTTGATCTGAGCCGTTTCCGGCTGCCGTCTGACATCAGACAGGAGCAGCCCGGCGTTTTCCGCACGCGTTCACGTGATTGGCTGACGCTGAACCATATTCTGGTGTCGGTCGGGATGATTGAAAGCCTTGGGTTACAGTTGTACATCAACTGCCTTTAAGGAGAAAAATCCTTGCGGGTTCACAAAACCTGCAGGGATTTTGCTTGACGTTATGGTTTTCTGGGGGTATCTATAGAAAGTCAACAACAGACAAGGAAACCCGCCGATGACGAACCCGACACAAACCTTTGCCGCCATGATAGAAATTGTGACGGCATGCATCACGCATCAGGACGTGTCTGTCAACGACGTTCCTGGTCTCATCAGCAAAATTCACAAGTCACTTTCTGTCATCGATGGCTTCACATTGTCGCTTGAAGAAAAACCAAAACGCAGCTTTGTGAATAAGGCGGTTGCAAAGCCGGTGATGGCAGAAGATCAGTTGCCGGTTGTCACTGTCGCCAGTGCAACATTACCTGCTGTTCGTCGTCCTATTCCGGCGGTTCCCATCCTTCAATCGGTTTTCAGAGACCGCATCATCTGCCTGAAAGACGGGACAACACATGTAATGATGAAGCAACATTTGCGGAGAGTTTGTGGCATGACCCCGAAGCAATACCGGACCAAATGGGGTTTACCAGACAACTATCCGATTACAGCACCAGATCACTCTGAGAGACAGCGGCAAGGAGCGAAGAAGGTTGGTTTGGGTACGCTTGCCAACAAGCGCGGTCATCTTTCTGAAGACGAGATGCGCGCATAAGCTGTGACGCACAGTGCTGCACAGTGGGCAAAAACTATCCACTGTGCGGTGTTCGGAGAGAAGAATGCAAAATAATTGCTCTCCCAATGTGCTGGAGCTAAACGTGAAGCAATTCTTCCGGTTTTTTGCATTGGGTCCAGATCACGTCTCCATGTTAGCAAGGCATTCCGTGTTTTGCCAGGAGACGTTTGGCTATATCCCCAGTGTCTCCGAGCGCGATGACCTCTTCGCCGGTTTTGGTTACAAAAGTGGCAGAATCGTCCCGGTATCGCCAAGGCTCACATTCAGGAACGAATCTGACCGGATTGTGTTCCAACTGCGGTTTTCGGAGGAACTGGCCAATGGCGCGGGAGGAATGTGGCAGGTCGGAACTGGCTGATTAACCAGATTTCCGCTAAATATAGCTAATCCGTTGGAAAGTCAGGTCAGATGCTGTTGCACGAAATCCTTTTGGAAAGGTGGCGCGAAGTAAAGCCCTACCATGGCGCAAAAACCGCCATGGATGAGCAAACCACTATGTTGTGCGCGGCACTGACCGACTGGATTGGCGGGGAACACGGACGTGCCGAGGTCCAGCAGGAACTGTTGGAACTCGCTCCGGTGGCGGCGCACTACGCCAGAACAGAAGCAAAATGGCTTTACCGGGGTTTTGCCCTGGATTACCGGAAGCTCGAAGACTTGAAGACCAAACGTGGCTTCGGCATTGCAATCCAGGCAGCCGCCCCACTGACTAGCTGGTCCACAGACCGTTATGTTTGCGAAAGCTTTATGGAAGGCTTCGGCAAGTGGGTCGTTTTCCGCAAACCCGCCGCGAGCCTGAATGTCTTCTGCAATTTGGTTTTGTTCAATCAGATCGTAAAGCCATTCAGCAGAATGGACGAGCAGAAGGAAATTATCGTCAGGATGGCAGAGACCATGCATGTCAAGGCAACTGACATTGTGGTTCGGTCGTGGAACCGAAAAAATACATATTATAATTGACTTCGGAATACCGGCTCCGTATAATAATTTTGCTTTCGGGGGAACGGCGCTGGCCACACACCTCCCTCCTCTGGACCCCGTTCTCCCGGAAGCGCCTCCAACCTTTCAAACTGATTTTGTCATGCCGCGCGTGCTGAACAAATACGTTGACGGATTTCCGTCCGGTTCAAAGAACATCATGCGCGGCACGCCATGGGGCAACCCATTCGTTGTCGGCAAACATGGCACACGGGAGGAATGCGTGGAGAAATTCTGCGCATGGGTGTGTGACCAGCCTGATCTCATTGAACGGGCACGACGGGAATTGCGCGGTTGCGACCTTGTGTGCTGCTGTTCGCCAAGACTTTGTCACGGACACATATGGATTGAGATCATCAATTAGGACTGGGCTTTCGCGGGATGGCATCAAGCGATCAAGGCGAAATCACCCGGCTCTCGGGAAACTCCAATCTGCACATTACGGTGGCAAGGTCATCGCTAAAGTAAACATTGATTGTTTGAACGGCACTGAACCAATCATGCGAAAACAAGTCACAAGACTGCTCCGCAATACCTACGAAGCAACGAATATCATTGTGCTCCAGCCATTCAACTAAAGCGTTTGCGCTTGCGCGAATGTATAATGCATTTTGACAGACATTCTGCATCGAATATTCAAAAATGTCCCAAACGGTCTTATGGTGAATATACTCTATTGCTGTTTGATTGGTGTCAATTCCAACAACATTCAGCAAAAAAGTATACTTGAACATGATAAGCCGTCCGCTGGCGGACGCCCTTCCCTCCAGTTCCTTTGAGACATATGCTTTTGTGTTAGCAACAATCCGGCGGACCAGCGGGCTCGCATCCCAAGCGCGCCTGTTGTCGGCAACGGACCCCAGGAGCCGCAGTTCTGCCAGGATAGCTGTCATCGACCAAATTCCTCCGCTACCTTTTTTACCAGGGACAATCGGTTTCGTCAAGCGACGGTGGCTAAATATATGACCAACCATGGATTTTCCCTGCCGTGCGTGAATTTATTAATATCGTTGAGGCCGGGCTGACCGCCAGACCGGTGACCCTCCAGGTCCATACCGCCTCCCGTGTCATCCCGGTCTATCTGAAAATCACCAACCCAAAGCATTTTGTGGCGCTGCCTGACGAACTGAGAAACGCCGAAAACTACAAAAAAGCGCAGGGTATCTATTTCGATAAACTACGGAGTGAAGGCTACGATTCGGTCATCTTCGGCGGTGGCACCTATGTCCTGCTGGATTATAACAACCCTGACCGCGTCAAATCGGCGGTCGGCAACAGGGCGTTCACCAACAAGAAAAACATCCACGAATCTGTGACGAAGAAGCCCTGGACGTTCTACCACGGCACCGCGAGCGACACCTTCGACCGGTTCAATCCCGAGCATGCCGCCAAGGGCGAGACCCACTGGAACCCGCTTGGCAACGGCATGTACGCAACCAACAATCCGAATTTCGCCGCCAACTTCGGCCATAACGTCCACAAGGTGGTGATCCCGGCAGGCGCCACGTACAAGCGCATCAACATGGGCACGTGGCGCAGCGCTGGTGGCGGCTTGGTTATCCGCGCCCTGCGCAAAGCGTTCAAACAGTGCGGCCAAAGTTTTGATGATTGGCAAAAAGGCACAAAACCGAAGGATGCTGCTGACCGGTGGAAGGCGCGTGAACAATCGCCGGAACAAAGACAAAAAGTATCGGATTTCCTGATAAATTTGAACAGGCTTTTGGAACGGATGAGCCCGTATGAAGGTTTGTTCGAAAGTGCGGTTCTGGTGCATGACGCCTGTGGTGCGGACATCGCGACAGCCTATGAAAAATACTTGCCGCAACTTAGCAATGGGATATTCGGCAAATATGACTTTGTCGTATTCACGGAAACAAATGACGCGCTGGGTGACTGGAGCAATGGCGGCAAATCCTCCTGGGAAGTTGTCATTTTCAACCCGGTATTGCAAAGGACGACCGCACAATGATTATTGGAGAACTGTTTCTCGAAGCCGTGTCAACGGACACGCCAGCCTTCCGCAACTGGTTTGCCGGCTCCAAGGTGGTTGACGCTGCCGGGAACCCCCTCCCCGTCTACCATGGCACAGCGCGACCCGACCGCGTTGGAACACGCTTCCGCAAAGCCCGTGCGACCGCCGGGCCAATGGCCTACTTCACCTCTGACCCGGAGATTGGCAGCAATTATGCCTCAGCCAAGCCTGACACGAGCATCGGCGACGACCGGGTGGATTATGCCACATGGTTCATGGTGAAGGTCCCAGGCAGCCGCAGTGGCGTCGCGGTGGACAAGGCGTGGTTCTATCTTTCTGGGGAAGAGAAGCAACGGATTGCGGCATTGGCACCAAGAGTGACCACTGATGATGATGGCGAAGACATTGTTTTGGGTGAGCCGGAAAATACCAGGGGCAATGGCGGCTATGATCTCCGGGCCGCCCGTGGCAACCCCCTGAAGGCCCTGGCCGATGCGTGGCTGCTCGGTGGCTCCCTGTTCGACCGGGAAGAGGAATTCCTGAAGGTGCTGAAGCTGGCCGGCATGACCACGCCGGTCAAATTCGATCATCCGAACGCTGCCTATCCCTTTGTCTATCAGGTGTTCCTCGCCATCAAAAATCCATTGGCCAGCACGGCAATTCCGCCACAGGTGCTGGAGGCCCTGGCCAAGGGCGCGGCACGTCAGGCCAACAAACCGGAGACTGAATACAGCTACCAATGGGACAAAAAGACCGCCAACGCCAGGATATGGTTCCGTGATTTGCTGGATGACATCGAGAAAACCGGCGGGACCACCAGTTGGACGGTCATCCCTGACTGGGTGACAAAAACTCTCCAGAAATTCGGCTACGATGGCATCAGGGATGTCGGCGGCAAGCGGGGCGGCCAGGGGCATGATGTCTGGATTCCGTTCAATGGGCATCAGGTGAAATCAGCCATCAGCAACCGGAACTTCGATCCTGCGAAAAAGAACATTCACGAGGCTGTTGGGTTGGATGAGGGTCCGCCGACCGTGGCCGAGCTTCCCGAGCAGCCGAAGCCCATTGCGCGTTGCACGGCGGTGTCCTGCAACGCCATCCTCACCCACTTCAGGAAGCCTCCCATCAAATCATTCGGTGAGGTTCCCCGCACGGGCATGGACAGTCTGAAGCTGCTGATGCGGCGGGGTCTCAAATACATTCCCGATGTTTTCCTGAAGCCGCAGACGGTCAGACAGTTTGTCCAAACCCACCAGAAAGGCTGTTTTTATATTGGCGTACAAAATCATGCCATGGCGGTGATTGACGGATCGCTGTTTGACGCTGCCCGCAAGGGGTTGGATGCCAGAATCGTTCAGGTGGCCGCTGAGATCGTCATGCCATGAAGATTCCGCCCTAATGCATTACCGGGAAATAATTGCCGAGGCTGGCATCCAGACCGCTGAGGTGGACCGTGCGGCCCGCGCAGCCATCAATCAGCGTATGCCTGACATCGTCAGGGTTCTGCGGCAGAACGCCGCTCCGGATATCGGACCTTATGCTCCCGTCGCTGACAAGGACGGCGGCAATGGGGATTACAATAGTGAATACTATGACAAATTGTACAAATGGTTCACGTCTCACCGTGTAACCGTCATTCTGGCTATTTCAAATGAAATAGACAGGGTGCTGACAAAGGTTGCCAATGATATTGGATTACAGCGATACGGACAGAACAAAGCCAACGAGAATCACGTCAAGGTCAATATGGTGGCTGGCGAATTGTCCAGGGAAAAACAAAAATCCGGAGGCTATCATTTTCCGGGCATAATCCGCTTTTACATTGACGGTGAAGCGGTGGTTCATGCGGCATTGGGATTGGTCCAGGAAAGTCTGTTTGGGGAAGAGGTCGAAGATTATCGCAGGCGGTTCCTTGGGTTGATTGTGCCGGTTTTCGTGCACGAATACGCGCATTATGAGCAGGGTGCCCGTGGCAAGGACTGGTGGAAACCAGACCTTGGCTATATCACGGTGGGGTCAAGGCGGGAAAAGGTTGGCGGGAAACGTCGTGGCAAGCGTGGCGGTTATCATCGGGACCAGGATAAAACCGAAGAAGGTTATTTGCGTTATATCGGCTCGTCGCACGAGATTGACGCCTATGCGTCGTCGGCTGCGGCGGAGATGGTGCATGACATGCATCAAAATAGCTATGATTCGAAGTCACAATTCAATCGGAATCTGAATGATCTTCGGCGATCCATTGCCGATGGTTACGCCACGTCAAACGATCATGACCGTTACTATAGAAAATACCAGGAATCCATCCGGCAGGAATGGCCGGGTTTGGATCATGAGAAAATGACCAAGGTATGGCACCGGTTCATGCGGCTACTTTATCAGAAACTGGGCGACTATCTGCATCCGGTGGCGGGCAAGACTGCGGATGTGGACGGGGAAGACAGTAGTTTCGTCGAAAAAGCCAAGAGCCTGAGGATGCCGGAGATGATCGCGTATCTGGCGCGGATCACGGCGCGCTCAGTGGTTGGACAGGAGACCTCGCCAGACCGTATTTCCAGGCTCATTGACAATGGCTACGCAGACATAATGTCAAAGGCTGAGGCATTCATAAGCCATTATTATTTTGGCGACGAGATATGGGAAAAGGAAAAGCAGTTTGACCGCGTTGTTTCAATGTACCGAGCCATGGCAAAACGCTATGCCTTGCGGTTGGCTACCAAAAAGTGACAGGTTTTCAACCTGCCTTTGGCAGCGCCTTGCGGCACACCGTCTAGGTGGTTGTAGACCGTTACAGCATGGTGGTGATAACAAAACAGAAAATTATGAACGCACCGCACGCCAGGATCATGTATACAACGAAGTCCATTTTGTGGTCCCATTCTTCGTCTGTGGGCACAAGCGACCCTGAATTAGCGGCTAAAGTAAATGAATTACTCCCGCCAAGCAGCTTGCCGTGAGTGCCATTTTCGCCGGGCTCGAAGTCCCAACCATCGCCTCTGGTTTTGTATCCCCATCCTGGAAAACGCCTGAACGACTTGAAGCGCGGGAACCCTGGCGTCTCTCCTGCCTTGACGCGGCGGAAAAATGCCTGGAACGCAAGGTCAAGCCGCTTGAGCGTGACCTGCTCGGATTGGGCGTTCAGTGACGCGAAGTCCTCGTCAAACGCGCGGATATCAGTCAGGCTGCGGCACTGGTCCTGAAATGTGATGGAGATTCGGTCAGAATGACGCCATGCACTGATACGTTCTTGCAGTCAGCCGTTGTACAGGATGAAGTGCAGCCACAGCCGTTTCCACAATCCTTCTTCCTGGGTGGACGTGGGATAGAGGCGGTAAGTGACCTTCCGGCATACCCTGTTATCGGGAAGGAAGACGATGTCCGCCTGAATCGGCGCGTCGCTGAAGCCTGGACTGGTGATGGCCAGCGGCGAAGTCGAGCATGACAGCCGGCCTGCCACCGCCTGGAAGGTCGGCGGCGGATACAGAATCTTGTTGTCTCGGCGATGGACAGCGGTCATGTTGTTACGCTAAGCTTGGTTGCATGCATAGTCAAGCGGAATTTTCCAAGCTATATCACTGCGTGTACGAACAGCAAGCAACGCCAGAATAGCGCGTTGTCGCGCGCTGGCGGACTTCACCACCAGCCAACCGAAGGCGGTCTGGCTGGAGCACTGTCCGCCAAGACATGGTAGGCGGCATCGGAGAACGAATGCGCCACGCGTGCCTTGCGTTTCGCCTCACGCTCTTCATCGGACATCCTTGCGCGTGCCATGTCAGCGCACGCCCTTCCTGGCGATACCGGAGGCGACGAGGCGGGGAACGATGGCATCCAGGTGTTTGCAATGGCGGTGGGATTTCCAGCCGGGGCACCCGCACCCAAATTCGCCATTTGCCTTTCGCTGGGCAACAACGTAGAGGCGGCTGGACGTGGCGGACTTGATTTCCATCCTGTTCGTTCACTGATCATTATCAGGAAGGAGCGTCGCGCCTGCTGCGTTTGCGGCGATAACAAGTGCCTTGCGGTCGATGATGCCAGTCATGTCGCTCTCCATCAAATGCGTTCCGGTGAAACAGACTTTAGCAGCAAAATCATTTTGGTCAACAGGAAAAACATATGCCGGCAAACTTGATCAAAGGCTATTGTCGGTCCGGAGACAAATGAGCTTGCCGCCATCCCGGATGAATTCACTGGCGCACGAAGCGATCTCGGCATCCATGTGGTGTTGCACGCCATCGTCATTGAGGATAAACACGGTCCGCTTTTGCAGCGCAAGATCGAAAAGCTGTTTGATTCCTGACATGTTATCCCGTGTCGCCAGGGATGTGTCAAGGAATTTGCTGGCGATGCCATGCCGGTTCAGCGTCTCCTTCAGCACCATGAGCTTGCAGGAAACCATGTTGCCGACAATTTTCATCGGAGGCGCCTCAAACCCCATCAAATTCATGACCATCGTCTCGGTCACGGCGGCGACCGTGGTTGCTGTAACTTTTGTATATCCGGAGTGCATAATCATGTTATGGTTCCATGCATTCAGAGCCAGCCATCAAGTCCGGTGACAAACGCGAAGGTTTTCCTGAGATTATGGTGCAGGACGCCCTGTTCTCTCGACACCGGCTCGATTTTCAGCGTCCAGCGGTTCCACCGCCCTGCCTCGACCGTGTACATGCCATCGGCGTCAAGGACGATGAACAGCCGGTTGATGCCGCCCTTGCAGCGCGGCAGTTCGAAATACACGACCGAACCGGACGCGACGAGGTTCCTGGCGCCTGCCGCAGCGAGGAAACGCCTGCCGCCAAGCTGATCAATGATAATTTAATTAAATTACGTGATTGTGCAGCCATTTTGAATATGATTGCTAAATATCATCAGAAACCCTTTTCCTAAAGGAATTATAAAAATGACTGGCAATACAAACGGCGATTGGCTTCGGGGTGTTGTTAAAGTAAACGGCGGAGATCGGGCCCCGGCACAGAATCTCACGCTTACGATGGATTTCTGGACATTGACCACAGGAATCAACATTCTTCCACTATCGGCTGGCGGCACTTTCGATACGGTCACGACTGACCCTGTCACCGGCTATGTTACATTTACCCCCGGTAGTCAATCCGCTCTAAATAAATTGATAGAAATCATCTCCTTGCGCGGGCAACCGATTATTCAGGCTGCACCGACGGCTTACACTGTTAAGACTACAGGAACGCCACCCGTCACCACATATACCGGACCTTTCACATTTAAGTTTGCAATCGAACACGTTGGTTCATGGGCAATCGTAAATGCGGACGGATCGGTGAAACTCGACGGCGCCACCAATCTAGCGCAAACAATTGCAGCGGCTGGTGTTAATTATGGCTTTGCTGCTGATACAGTGCTTTCAGCGTTTACGACAAACGCAGACGGCGTTAATGTCATGACCAACGTCCAGGTCACTCCTTGGCTCAGCTAAAATAGTTCTTCTGTAACGCTTAGAAAAAGCCCGGCACATTGCCGGGCTTTTTCGATCGCCGTCCATCAGGTTTGGGTGGAGTAGTTCATCTTTTGGACAAAAATAACGGTCTCAATAAAGTTTACTATCCCAGGAATCTTGTGCACCGGAGGCCGCGCATGCGCAGGCGCCATGTCCGCCTTGGCGCCCAGCTTTCGGGCAACTATT
>Ga0302319_10017686_pt1 | contig 13034 bp, 9 predicted proteins | sample Bog_T0_2_FD_203319 | JGI IMG/M metagenome (GOLD analysis project Ga0302319, IMG submission 203319) | Peat permafrost microbial communities from Stordalen Mire near Abisko, Sweden - Bog_T0_2 | ecosystem: Environmental > Terrestrial > Soil > Wetlands > Peat | place: Sweden: Abisko, Stordalen Mire...
TTTGCGTTGGGCTCGGTCGTCGCGCCGTTCCCGGCCCGCCGGCTATGTTGGCCAATTTTTTACTTTTCCCTTGGCCATCGGCATTCTCGTCACTCTGCTTTGGCCCACGCTGTGGCCGCTGATGGGTGTTACCCTGCTGTTGCGCGCCGCCGCGGCTTGGGTTGTTTCTAAACACATTCTGGGTGTGCGTGTGTCGTGGATGCTTCTGCCTTTGCAAGACATGCTCGCCTTCGCTTTCTGGATCGCGGGCTTCTTTGGCAATTCCATCCAATGGCGCGGCCGGCGCTACTTGCTCAACCGCGACGGCACCATGGAATTAGCCGGCTAGCAACGTGTTGCGCGAAAACCCGGGACAGCCTTCGCAATTTCGAGCGCACGACCTGTTACCATGCGCGGACTCAACTCGCTCGCGAGCGAATTGCGTTGGCTGTACCAGCGGTTTTCCTCGCAGACCCCTGCCCACGGCGCCGCTAGTGAAAATTAGCTCGGCGAGAGGCCACGAGCGCTCAACCGAATGCACTTGGTTTCTAATCTCAACACCAGATTCGCAAACCCATTAACACCGCATTTGGGGTCACCTAAGCTCTAACCTACGGTTACTCGCTCCTTGTTGTCAATGCTTTCGAGCGCCTGACTGCACGCCGTAATCCGTTCCGAGTAGCGCCGGTATACTCCCTCAAAAACGGACATTTCATTTGGGAATAGCCCCAGTATCTACCCTCAGCGTAGGGCAGCGCCCAAAGAAAATTTCGTGCAAACTGACTTACATGACGCCGCGAAATACTAACCAACTTCTAAACGCGGACACGAAAAGACATCTTATGAACTTCTCTAAATCAACCATCATCCTCGCTTCTGTCGCTTTTCTCTCTTTGACCAGCATCGCCGGCGCAGCGTCCATGCCCGTCTCTAAGCTAATGAAGCCCACAACCACCGTATTCGATGTGAACGGCACATTCGCCAATAACGCTGTTCTATCTGGCTCATTCGATATCACGCTCGGCCAAATCTCCTCCGCGGATATGAGCATCAGCGGCATCAACGGCACCTTTACTCTCGACCGAGGTGGCGAGTACAACGGCAACGGCGTTTGGGCCGATGTCGATCTAACCGATGGCAAAAATTTTCTCGAACTGGACTTGGTTCTCGCAAAAGGCGCCACCAACTTGGATAGCTATACCGGCGGCGCACTCTGTGATGCCTCAGGCAACTGCGGCAAGGTCGCTTCCTTCTTTATCCCCCTTAACGATCGCGATCCGATTTTGACCGCCGGTAGCGTCGCTCCAGAACCCGGCGCCACTGCACTGCTCGGTCTCGGCCTCAGCGCTTTGGGCCTCATTCTCCGCCGCCGCGTTACCAAGAATTAATTAATCAAAACTAAAAAGCACCAAACCACTCTTCCGGTCTCCGTGCCCCAAGGCTACGGAGGCCGATTTTTTGCTATTTGCCCAGTTTCATTCGGCTGTACAACTCTGCGATTACGCCTACAGCGGCTTCGGCGCTGGCCCGATCTGGTTCTTCATTCGCATCGTTGTAGCCTTCCATTTCGCCCAACGTCCCTGTGTCCTGCACGACAATGCCATCTCTCCGTGCCAGCATGTAAACGTTCTTGTAAAACACCCCGTAGTTCACCTCAGGCTGAGGGATGAGCCAGGCAATCTGTCCGCGCACTGGCACAATCGAATCGTCCTTCCACAAAGCTCTCGCTCCATAGCCCGTGGCGTTGATCAAGACTTTCGGCGTCAACGAACGCAATTCCGACGGTACGTGAAACTCAACCCTCTCTATCCGCCCACCCTCGACTAAAAAATCATTCACCAGTTGCCTCGCATAGTCGGCCACGTTGAAGGTAAGACTGCTGGTTCGCTGCGCATAACGTGTCGGGAACGGATGCTGATGTCTCGGCAAGTCTTGTTGTCGTGGTGTCAAATCGCGCACGCGGTCCTGATAATGTGCAAAATCCAGCGTGTCGTTGCTCCGCATCTCAGCCCTGGCTTGCGCCGGTGGTAAGTCAGATAGCATGTATCGATCTGTCCATTCCACAGGATTGCCCGCCATGCCTAAATAGCTTTCGTAGGTGTGGAATGAATAGCGGCACATCTTCTCCCACAACGCCGGAAAATCAGCCGATACCGCGTTCGTCAATGCGATTCGTGAATCCGGCGTCCACGATCCAGTAGCGCGCGCCGAGCGCACCTCAGGAGGACGCTCCTTTGCATAAATCGTCACCTTCGCGCCGCCTCTCTGCAGCAGAATCGCTGATGTCAGACCCAGCGCGCCGCAACCAATCACGCCAATTTCCCGTTCGCCGAGCGCCATCGCTTTCTCAACCGCGATGCTGCTCGATCCCCACGACAATGACCAGCCGCTTCCGCCATGCCCATAGTTATGGACTACCGTTTTGTCTCCCACTCGCTCCACATCCAAGCGCGGGCCCGCGGCACGAAACGGACGCAGGCAAACCGTAACCCGGAAGATCCGGTCCACGTCCGCCCGAACTGGCATCAAGCTCGGTAGCCGATCATATTTTGGAAGCGGCGCATTCGTAGCTCCATTGCGCGCTCGATGAGCGCATCCGGTCAAGCCGAGCGCAGCCATGCCGCCGCTAAGGAAATTACGTCTTTTCATAGGCATCTCAGACGGAACAAACCCCACTTGTCGTTCGTAAATCTCTATGAAGGAAGCAAACAGCCATGAAACTGCAAAACCTCGTCGAAGAAGCCGAAGTTCTCGGAAAAGATCTTGTGGAGCAGACCCGCTCTTTAATCCACGAAGGCAACGTGCGCCGCGTCATTATCAAAGACGAACACGGCCACACTTTTCTCGAAATTCCAGTCACGTTTGCCGCAATCGGCGTTGTCGCTGCACCCGTCCTGGCTGCGGTAGGAGCAATTTCCGCGCTTGTTGCCAAATTCACCATCGTCGTTGAACGTGCAGAACCAAAGGTTCCGGCGGCCGATCATCAACTGCCGAAACCTTTGTAGTTACGGATTACCGAACTCCTCCGTGATTTGCCGGAGATAATCCGCCTCATCCCGAATGACCTTCGCCGCCAAAATAATCTGTTCCTTGGCTTCGTCATAGCGCATCTGCTCCAGCGCTTCGCGCACGCCTGGAATGGTTTTCGCTCCGTATCCTGTCAGGGTGCCCGGCGCATACAGAAGATGCTTAACCCAAGGCCGCCTAGGTAGCCCGCCCTCATAGGCGAATTTCCGCTCGGCCAATGTGAGCTTCGCGTTCAGTGCCTTACGCTTCTCCGGGGAAAGTTCCGTCCAGCGGGCTTCGGCTTGCTGCACACTGGCTGCTGCTTTCTCCAGCGCCGCAATCGAATTATCGATGGGCGAAAAATCCATCTCAGGCGGAATCGCCAGCGAAGGTGGAGCTTGCGTTGGAGCCTTCGGATCGTTTGTCAGAACATAAAAACCGAGATCAAGATTGCGCTTCCTTGTCTCCGCCTCTTCCGTCATCGCTTTCAACAACGCCTTTAACTCGGAATCGTAAGTCTTTAGCGTCGTCGTTAGAATCGTGAAGTCGTAGGGCAGCACATCGGCATCCGCCGCGCGCATCATCAAGGTCCCGGCCGTCTGTGCCAGTGCTTTTCCATATAGCTCGTCTTTGTCGCCAAAGTGTTCTTCAAACCACGGGTCATCGTAAGCGGAATGATAAGTGCCGCTCCGATCCTCACCGCCGAACCCTAAACTCAGTGAAGCGATTCCGAGGTGATCGAGAAACGCCGCGAAGTCGGAACCGCTGCCAATCGCTTCTAATGGGAGCGTAGCCTTCGTTAGCATGTCTCCACGCGCCGCCGTGCCACCAGGCCGACGGCCTCCACGAACCATCAGCGCCGCTTGCTGCCGCTTCCAAACAGATACGTTCGTTTCTGGATCAGTAACATCCTTCGCCACTTCATTCACCAATTGCTCCAGCGAATGCGAACCACCCCCGCCGAAGAACCCGCGCCCTGTCTCATCCGTATTCAGATACAGCGCCGCATGCCGGGTAAGTTCTTCGGCGTGCGTCTCTGCCCATTCGGTTGATCCAATTAAGCCAGGCTCTTCTCCATCCCACGCCGCGTAGATCAGCGTTCGCTTCGGACGCCATCCCTGTTTCGCCAATTCGCCTAATGCCCGAGCCTCTTCAAGCAAACTCGCCTGCCCGGAAATCGGATCATTCGCGCCGTTTACCCAACCGTCATAGTGGTTGCCACGCACCAGCCAAACATCCGGCTCCTCCGAGCCCCGCATTGTCGCAATCACATCCAACACTGGCTTTTGGTCCCAATTGAAAGCCAACTTCAAATGCACTTTAGCGGGCCCAGGGCCAAAGTGATACGTGATCGGCAGTCCGCCGCGCCAAGCCGCCGGCACCACGCGCCCGTCCAACGCCTTCAGTAGCGGTTCTGCATCTCCGTAGCCAATCGGCATCACCGGAATCTTCATCAACGTCTTCGCTTCCGAGATCGCCAATCGCTTCGCGCCGGGCACTGAGCCAATCCCTGGCGTCAACGGGTCACCCGCATACAGCGTGGTATCCGCCACACTGCCGCGCTGCACACCGTCCGGCGGTCGCATCGGTCCCTTTGGCAATACATCGCCTTGCCCGTAACCATCGTCCGCCGGGTCGGAGTAAATCAAACAACCCACGGCCCCATGCTCATAAGCCAGCTTGGGCTTCAATCCACGCCACCCTCCGCCATAGCGCGTAATCACAATCGCACCTTTGACCGAAATGTTGTTCCGCTCTAACTCCTCGTAATCGGCGGGCATCCCATAGTTCGCGTAAACCAGTGGCGCCGTCACATCTCCGTCGGCGGAGTAAATGTTGTAGCCCGGCAATGCAGTCTTGTCATTCCCATACGGATCGCCTGGAAGACCAGGCTCCTGCAACTTCGCCACAAAACGGGTCGGCCCAACCATTTCTAAAAGGCGCGTCTTCGGAGTGGGAAACAGCACGTCGAAACGCTCAATGTGCGCATCCCATCCCCACTCTTTGTAGCGCGCCAGAACCCACTCCGCATTCTTGCGCTGCGCTTCCGAACCAACGTGATGCGGATGGCCCGCCAACTGCACCATGTTCGCGTGAATTCGCTGAGGCTGAGGAAGCTTCTTGAATTTCTCTTCCCACTCTTGCTCAACCTTTGTACTGTCTGTCGTAAACCCAAGTAGCTTTTGCGGAACCGACGCTTGCTGTGGCAGAACCGGACTCGCCAGCCAGAGGCACAAAACCGGCGCGATGAATTTTCGCATGAATTCTCCCGTCAAACTGAGTATTGGTAAATGGTACGACACAACAATGCGCTAAGCTGATTCGAAGCCATGCTCTACTTGCGCTTTTCTCTCGTCCTCGTTCTCCTCCCCTTCTTGTCAAGTCAGGCCGAGGCTCAATCGCTCCGCAGCCAAGATCTCTACCGCTTCCGCTCGGTGACCGATGCCCAATTCTCGCCAGACGAGCGCAGCATCGCCTACACGGTCTCCATGAACGATCGCCCCGGCAAGCCCTACTCCCAGGTCTGGATCATGGACCTCGCCTCCCAAAAGTCAGTCCGGATCGGTGGTGAGAAAGACTCCTCCTCCCATCCACGCTGGTCTCCCGACGGGACCATGATCGCTTTCATGGGAGGTATGGGCGAGCAACATGGCCTCACCTATGTCCATGCCGACGGCTCAGGCCAAACGTTTCTGGCTACCGTTTCCGGCACCAATTCGCCTCTCCCGGGTCAAGGCGAAGACTTCACATGGTCGCCCGATAGCAAAACCCTGGCATTTGTTTCAGGCAGCCCGGGCCCTGAAACGGAAGCCGCCGCGGGCGATCCGATGGTCATCACCCGCTACCTCTACAAACCCACCGCGACCGAAGGCCTCACCCATTTCAACGACAACAAGCGTCTCCATATCTACTCTGTCGATATCGCCAGCAAACAGATCCGCCAACTCACCACCGGTACTTACGACGAACACTCGATTGATTGGTCTCCCAATGGCGAAGAGATTGTCTTCGCTTCGAATCGCGAACCGAACTCCGACGAATTCTTCAACTACGATCTCTTCGCTCTGAAAGTCTCCGACGGCAGCATTCGCCGAATCACTGCTACCGAAAGCACCGAATACGCGCCTCACTGGTCTCCCGATGGCAAACATATTGCGTTCTTAGGTACCAAGCGCGGGCTCACCGATCGCGAGACCACCATGGAGGACACTCACGCCTGGATCATCGATCCTGATGGTTCGCACCGCCGTGAGATAGGCGCGAGCATCGATAGCCGCCAGCATTCGCTGCATTGGGCGCCCGACAACACGGCCGTCTATGTGGCGTATCAAGAACGTGGCAACGCGCATCTGGCTCGTCTCCCAATCACGGGGGGACCTCCCGAGACTCTGGTGGGAGGTGTTGGCACAGTGGGGGATTTCGCCGTGGGCAAACGTCAGATCGCCTTCACTCTCGCCACTGCTATCGATCTTTCTGAACTGTACCTGAAATCCGGAGCTTCTACCCACCAACTCACAACGCTTAATGCCGAAGTCCTGGCCGGAAAAACACTGGCTGAAGTCGAGTCATTCACCTTCACCAGCAACGACAACAAGTTCGAAGTGGAAGCCTTCCTCGTCAAGCCTGTCGGCATGACGGCTAACCATAAATACCCGATGATCGTCAATATCCACGGCGGTCCGCACGGTCAGAACGGTCCGGCCTTCAATTTCAAAGACCAAGCCTACGCTGCGCAAGGCTTCGCGGTTTTACACGTCAACTACCGGGGTTCCACCGGCTACGGGCAGAAATTCGCCGACGCGGTTTTTGGCGACCAAGACGGCAACGAAGGGCAAGATGTTTTGTACGGCGTCAGCGCCGCGGTTCGCCGTTATCTCTGGATCGATCGCGAACGTCTCGGCATTGAAGGCGTGAGTTACGGAGGTCAACTCAGTGACTGGCTCATCACGCAAACCAACGAATTCAAAGCAGCCATACCTACCGCGGGAATTTCAAACCTCATCAGCTACAACTACATGACCTATTACAACCAGTATGAGGAGATGGAGTTTGGTCAATTCTTCCACCAAGGGCGCTTGATGGACGACGCTTGGGAACGCTCCGCTCTAAAGCACGTTGCTAATGCCCATACACCGACGATGCTCGTCCATGGTGAGAACGACCCCGACGTGCCCATCGCCGAAGCTGAACAATACTTTGTCGCGCTCAAAGACGTGGGCGTAGATACGGTGTTTGTGCGATACCCGCGCGAAGGACACGGCCTCCGTGAAACCAAACATGTGGTCGATTGGATTGATCGCTCACTCGCTTGGTATCAGAGCCATTTCCCGAAGTCAGGCGCCGAGACGATCACCAATATTCAGCCCTGAGACTTAAGCGCGTTCAATAGCTTGGTGCCATCGACACTGCCCAATCCGGCGCACGCGTTCCAACCTGTGCTGGCCGTGTAGGCGCCGTTTGTTCCTTCTGGAATCACTCTGAAGATATCCTGCCCCTCCTTCATGGCGAGTGCATAAAGCTTAGGGTTCATATGGCCGCAGGGTTGTGGCAAGGCTTGATTCAATCGAGCCACGAGTGCCGCGTAAAGCGGAGCCACGGCGCTGGTACCTCCCATGGCGGCAACCTGATTCGCGGGGTCGGGAAACTTCTGGTTATTGCAAAGGATCTGATAGCCGGTGGCCGGCGCGGCATTGGCGCTGACATCCGGTACACCGCGCATGGGTGGCCCATCGGGTTGGACGGCTCGCGGCAGCTTAAGTTCCGACTGAAAATCGGGAACCCCAAAGAACCTGCTAATTCCGCCGCCGGCGCCATCATTCGGTCCTTCGAACCAGAGATCCTCCTTGGCGAGCTCGTTGTTAGCTGTGCTCACTCGCGTGCCGCCGCAAGCGAGCGTCCAGGGGCTCGAGGCAGGGAAGTCTACATGCGCGCCTTTGTCCCATTCCGGATCGTCAGCCGCAAAGTCAGCTGCCGCGTTGTCTCCCGTAGCGGCGCACACCGTCACTCCCATATGTGCGGCTGATTGCAACAGTTGGTCAAACTCATCGCGGAACTGCTGTGTTGTGGTGCTCTCGGGCACTCCCCAACTGATGGAAACGATGGCGGGCTTGTTCACGGTGTCATGAACGATGGCGGAGAAAACTCCCAGAAAGCTTTGGTCTGAATCGTCTTCCGCGAAGTAGACCAGAAGCTTCGCGCCCGGCGCCGCGCCTCCCGCGACCTGTAAGTCGAGCATCACTTCCGCGTCACGGCAGAAGGGGTCGCGCGCGTTGAAGCCTGGGTTGTTGCCGCCACAGCCAGGAAAGCTTACAACGCTCACCGCCGGTGCCTTTATCCCCAGTCCCTGGAAGTACGCGTCGAGTTCCTCCGGGCGGAAGCCACCTCCCAATTCAACGATGGCGATCGACTGTCCCGATCCATCCAACTGCCCCGGGAAATTGTAGAGGGCCGCCACTTCCAAAGGAGTGAAGCCAACTCCTAGCGAACTCCCATTGGTGGCGTGCGGAGAGATTCGGAAGTGCGGCTTGGCAAAGGGCCGATTATCCAAGCCCGTCACGCTTGTCACCAAGGCCGCGATTGACTTCGGCAGTTTAATCTCTCCCTCGCGGACTCGCCGTAGCTCCCTCCCAAACTCCTTGAGTCGGAGTTCTACGCCAAAGGCTTTTTGCATTGCTGATGCTGTGCCTTTCAGCACCACTTCACGCCGCCCCACGGAGGCCCGTGAAACCCTCAGGTCGTAAGCGGAGGCGAACGACTCAATGGCTGCGAGATCCGCAGTAAGCGCGCCATGTCTACGCGAGTGCTGATGGCGTGTAATCCGCAGAGTATTCCAAGCTGGCAGTTCGCTCTTGCGGCGCAAGCGGAGAGTCACTGAGAAGACTTCTTCGCGCGCAATGGGAGGAAGAGTGCTGAAATCGGCAGGGCCGGCTTTCACGCTACCTTTCAATACTTGCGTATTTTCGATAACTCCCATGCAACGCTCGCCCGTATTCTGACACATTACGGAGAGAGGGGGTTTAGGAGACGACAACTATGCCAACGCTTAACGACAAAGTGAAACACATCGTCGTTCTCATGATGGAGAACCGTTCGTTCGACCACATGCTAGGTGGTTTGAAGAAACAGAATCCCGCCATTGATGGATTGAATGGCAACGAGACAAACCCGGATTCAACCGGCGCTCTGGTTCAAGTCAGTGAGGACGCGAATTATCAAGGCGACTTGAACGCCGATCCCGGACATCATTTCCCGGACGTCAATCTACAGCTCTTCAATGGCACGCAAGACAAGATCCCGAACATGCAGGGCTTCGTGCGCGCCTACCAGAATGAAACTCAGAACGTCGCGAAATCGCACAACATCATGAAGTATTTCGCGCCCAGCGACCTGCCGGCGCTCACCACGCTTGCTACTCGCTACGCGGTGTTTAATCGCTGGTTCTCGTCCATCCCTGGCCCTACGCTGTGCAACCGCGCCTTTGCGCACTTCGGTACTTCCTTCGGCAACACAGGAATGACGGTCAACTACATTCACGAGCCGATTGCCAGCATCTATCAGCGCATGAATACGGCGGGCAAAACCGCCAAGCTCTACTATTACGACCAGAACAGCTCCACGCTGGGTTTGACGTTTCTGCTGCAAGACCAACCACAATTGTTTGGCACCTTCCCGCAGTTTGTCGCCGACTGCAAATCGGGCGCTTTACCCGAATACAGTTTTCTGGAACCGAACTACAAAGACAGTACTGAACTAGCCTGCGATCAACATCCAGATAGCGACATGCGCGCCGGTGACGATTTCATTGGTACCGTGTACAACCTCTTACGCGCCTCTCCCGCCTGGAACTCCACGGCACTTCTCATCGTCTATGACGAGCATGGCGGCCTGTATGATCATGTCCCTCCGCCGGCACTGAGTGCTGCCTGTACGGACATCAACCCCACCACGAATACTGCTTTCGTGGATAAAGAGAACGGCTTCAAGTTTGACCGGCTCGGTATCCGTGTGCCTGCCGTCTTAGTGTCTCCCTGGATCGCGCCTGGCACGGTTGTGGACGGACGCATCTTCGAGCATGCGTCCATTCCAGCTACTGTCACTAACTTTTTCATTGACCCGAAATATCAACCGCGCACCGCTCGCGAGGCACTCGCCGATACATTTCTCGACCTGCTCTCACTCGATGTGCCGCGCAGTGATTCGTTTTTCTTCCAGGTCTCGAATGGCGTTAGTCCACACATCCCAGCCGGCGCTGCGATTGAACGCATAGCCGTTCCGCAACCACAAGCGCAACCCAATCCAGACCAACCTATCTCAGGCTTGTTGCAGGAACACGTGGCGCATGTTCATGAGGTGGAACTGACATTGCCGGCCGATTTACAAACGGGCGAAGACACAACTCAGTTCAAGACTATGAGGGACGCCTCGGACTACATTGGCAAAGTCATGGCTGCGATCGAAACGAGCCAAAAAGAGAAGACCGCCTACGCAGGAGCACAGCCGTGAAAATTCTTTGCTTAAGCGCACTCATGCTGCTTCCGCTTGCCATGCACGCACAGGACGTGCCCGACACCGAAGCGCAGCGTCTCAAGGATTCGTGCGGCAAGTTCGATGTGGTCGGTTGCGCATCAACTCTTTTTACCGACCATCCATTTCATATCGCGGTGGGCAGTCTGGCGCCGGGCAACGGGTTTGCGGCCGGTCCCGCGTTGTCCTTCACTCACGACACAACTCCCCAAAAGATTGATAGTTCCGATGGGGAGACCGTCACGGCTTGGCGTCTGGCGTGGGACTTGGATGCCGTCGCTTCAGCCAACGCTTCCTGGCGCGCGGGCGCCTATCTAACCGCGCGATATTCTGTCGAACGCCCCCTTAAGGTGGTTAACGGTGTACCTCCCAAGCACCTTGACTTGCGGCCTTCGCCCTGGCTCATTCAAGGCTACATCGAAACTGACTCGCTCAACAAATTGGGGTTCTACGGCATCGGGCCTTATAGTTCGCGCTCGAACCTTACCAATTACGCTATGCGAGAGTCGATCGTGGGTGCGAACGCCACAACACCCTCGGCTACCTTCGTACACTTAACCGGCTTTGCCGAAGCAAACCTGCGGGCGGTTAGTCTCGGAACTCCTGCGGCCTCCGCGCCGCTCCAGCAATTCATAACGCCACTGACTGCCGCGCAGCCATACGGCCAATTTGCAGAAGGCATTCGTATCGAGCCATCGCTGAAGCGTCTCGATTTCGACTACTCCGCTAAGCTGCGTGAGTTTGCCGCGCCGGGCTCGCATGATTCGTTCGAGCAAATGGTTGTCGATCTCAACCACACTTTCGGTCTCTACTCCGAGTCTGCGCCTAAGAGAGATTTCAACGGTCCTGATAGCTGCGATATCTCGCAGCGAAATCGTCAGTGCCCTAAAGTCGCGCTGCTGCCAAATCTGGAAGGGTCAGTCGGCCTGCGCTTCCTTTTGACTGAATCATTCGTTCCTAGCGGTGACTCTGTCCCGTTCTATTTCCAACCCACTCTGGGCGGTGGAAACATTAACGGCGAAAACACGCTGCCAAGCTATGCGGACTATCGGTTCCGCGCGCCTAACGTTATGCTTTTGCGTGCATCGTTCGAACACTCGCTGGGCAAATGGCCCATTGGCTTGGCCTTCATGGCTGATGCGGGGAAAGTCTCCCTCACTCACGATTTCTCAGTGGGCCCATGGGTTCACAGCTTCGGCGCGGGTGTTACTGTGCGCGCCGGCGGCTTTCCTGTGCTCACGGTGATGTTCGCTTTCGGCGGCGGCGAAGGGACACATACTCTCGCGCAAGTTAACAGTTCGCTGCTCGGTGGCAGTTCACGGCCGTCGCTCCAGTAAGGAGAACCTTTGGGCACACTTCGGGTTTGGTCGGTGCAACGGAGCATTGATTTTGCCTACGCGGCGTGGGCGGCGGCTCCTAATGCGTCCACTTGAAAGCCACGCTTTGCCAATTCAGCTTCGTATTCCGCTAAGAAGTTGGGATTTTGCTTGCACGCTTCGATGCGCATGGTGGTGAGTATGTTCAATTGCTGGCAAGCGAGAGCATCTTTGCGGGCAAGATCCCATTCAAACGCCGCTTTTTTCATCTCGTGACGCTCACTTTCTATCCTTTGCGCTTCGAACCCGAGATGGGACTGGCGCTTTTCCTTGCGAAGCTTGGCGAGTTGAGTCAGGCATTTGTGAAATGCGCGGGTATGAGTGGTTTGATAGCGCATATATAGGTTGAACTTCTTGTCGTCGGTGATGATGCCAGTGTCTGGGTCGAGACAGGTGGCTTGGAGGCGCTGTGCGCGTTCGGCCAACCAGTGCGATTCCACCATGCTGTTGACGAGGATGGATTCGGTGGGGGTGGTTGGCTGATGCTCGTCGACAATAGATTGTTTGAAGATCTCGAACGCGTCGGAATTTTCGCAGGTAAGAAGTTTGAAGGCGCCGTTCTGATGGCGAGCCAAACCGTGCACGGTGTGATTTTGAGAAGAGATGGATTGGGTCTCGGGAGTGAGGGGACCGTGCGATTTGCGGCCGTTCTCTTGGCTCGCTGCGGAGCGAGCGGGAGAGACAGTGGCGGTGACCGACGGAGAGGATAGGCGGAGATCGGGGATGACTTGGTCGATAGCTGCGGCGATCGTCTCCGGCGTAACAGTGGCGGCGGATTGACTGGTGATATTTGGGAAGCCGGCTTTGCGGGCGGCCTTGCGAGCTTGGTGCTCGGCTTGACGGCGCAGTTTACGGGAAGACATAGGTAGTTTACTCCTTAAGTGTTGAAGGATGACTGTGCGAAGACGGGCACAGGGATGAGCGCTATGACAGTGCGGCTCAAGAGGAAGAATGGCAGGGGTTCTTTCGCGGCAGATGGAAGGTCAGCGGGAGAGCTTTGGCTAAGTGGTTGTGGGTCAGTGAGTTAGGGGCGGGAAATTTATTTTCAAGGTTTGTGATTGAAAAGTGAAGAGGCGGACTGCCAGTCCGCCGCAGGGTGCCACCCTGCCCCACATGCGGGGAGGCTTTAGTTTTTTGAAGTACACTAGA
>Ga0302319_10017688_pt1 | contig 13033 bp, 12 predicted proteins | sample Bog_T0_2_FD_203319 | JGI IMG/M metagenome (GOLD analysis project Ga0302319, IMG submission 203319) | Peat permafrost microbial communities from Stordalen Mire near Abisko, Sweden - Bog_T0_2 | ecosystem: Environmental > Terrestrial > Soil > Wetlands > Peat | place: Sweden: Abisko, Stordalen Mire...
GTTGCGCGCTTACAGCGCTTGATGGCAATTATGGCATCAAAACCCAGGGCGTTGCCCTGGGCTGTCCTGTGGCGGCCTTTCAGGCCTTGTATTCGCACCGCCATGCTGGAAGAAGAAAGTCATGGATTTAGCATTGACGGAACGGCTCAGGGGTTGCGATACGGCAGGCGGGGAAGCCTGCGCTACAAGGGTTTGCCATGGTTTTGCCGGTTTCACTATGAAATATCCGGGCTAATCCCAAAATCGCGGGTTCCCGGCCAGGCGGGGTCCACGCGCGGAGGCGCGCGTAGGCGCGGTTGACGAGGCGTCAACCGCCGCACGCGAGGGCGCGTGCGCTCCCCGAGACCAACCCCGACCGCGCTGGGCGCGCGACCGGTCTTTTCGATTTCGTGCCCGCTACGTTTTTCGCGTTCAAGTGCGGCACAAGTTTGCCGATAGAAGAACACCAGCCTGCGTCCATAGCATGCCAAGGGGTGTCGAATTCTGGCACGACATTGGCGCAACAAACCAGCAGGCCGAACCAAAATGACATGAATTCCAAGACTCACAAACTCGTCTGGTCAGTTGGGGTGCCCTGTTTGGCGGCCTGCGCGGTGCAGGCGTATGACCTGAACCTCAGTTCCAACCTGCCGCCGGTCACCTTCCATGGTTTCGCCAGCCAGGGGTTGTTGCTTTCGAGCGATTACAATTACTTGGGCAATACCACGCAGGGCTCGTTAAACTTCACGGAACTGGGCTTGAATGCCTCGATAAATCCCTTTCCGCGCACGCGCATTTCCGTGCAGGGATTCGATTTTGATGTGGGCAATGTGAATGAATACGACCCGTTTCTGGATTACGCGCAGATTGAGTACACGTTCAATGACGATATCGGCATCCGGGCGGGGCGCATCCGGCGTCCGGGCGGCATCTACAACCACATTCAAGACGTGGATCTGGCGCGGACTTCGGTTCTGCTGCCGCAAGGGGTGTACGATTCCCGGTGGCGGGATTTTTATTGTTCCATTGATGGGGGCGAGGTCTTCGGCAGCATTTCCTTGCAGAAAGCCGGAAGCATTTCGTATGAGGTTTATGCGGGGATGCTGAACCCGGCCGGCAACGGCGGCGTGGCGCGGTCCATCGAAAGTGGCATTTATGGCAGCGGCCTGACATTCGGCGGCGTTGACCAGTGTCCGATTTTCGGCGCCCAGCTTTGGTATAACACGCCGCTGGACGGCTTGCGGGCCGGGTTTTCAGGGGGATTTGTCTCGGACGTGGAATACTCGGTTGCCAGTCCTGGAATGACAATTGACACGGTGATTAATATTCCGTTTTTGCAAGGGTCCCTGGAATACGTCTGGAAGTCATGGACCTTCCAAGCGGAGTACTTCACGCTGAACACCAGCGGAAATACCTACGCTCATGTCATGACTCCCTTCGGGCCGCTGACGATTTCGCAAACGAGCGGCAGCAACCAAAAAGAGGCCTGGTATGTGGGGGCCTCGCACCGGTTCAACAAATGGGCTGAAGCCGGGGTGTATTACACGGAGGATTACGAAAACACGGAATTAACCGGCAATTCCAAGGATTTTCAAAAAGACCTGGCGTTGTCGCTCCGCTTTGACCTGACGGACTGGTGGATTTTCAAGGTGGAGGGCCACTATATCCACGGCACCGGTTTGATCAATGACAACGCGGCCAACAGTGGAATGACCTACGATGATCGCGGCTGGTTCATGCTGGCCTTGAAAAGCACCGTCAGCTTCTAAACCCCAACCCACGACCCCTAAACGAAACCTCCCTATGAAATCGCTTTTCTATAAAATCAGTCTGCTTTGCGTCGCGTGGCTGGCGGTCGCGTTTCCCGCCGCCGCCCTGGATGGCGCGGTGGTGATCGTCAATTCCAGCGTGGCGGCCGACAGTCTGACGGCCGATCAACTCAAGGATATTTACACCGCCAAGACAAAATATTGGGATGGCGGCCAGGCGGTGATCATTGCCGTGTTACCGGACAAGACGGATGCGGCGTTGCAACAGGCCTGTGGCATGGACAGCAGCTCGTTCAAGACTTTCTGGCAACGGCTGGCGTTTTCCGGTCGCGGTCAGGAACCCAAGCGGGCGGATGACGCCAGCGCCTTGGTGGCCCTGGTGGCGTCCACGAAGGGAGCCATCGCCATCGTGCCGGCGGATGCCGCTTTGACCGGGGTCAAAAAGGTGGAGATTAAATAGCCACGGGGTAATAACAATAAGCCGTGATCCGGGCTGACCGCAAAATTGTGGTTCCCGGCCAGGCGGGATCCACGCGCGAAGGCGCGCGTGGGCGCGGTGGACGAGGCGTCAACCGCCGCACGCGGGGGCGCGTGCGCTCCCCGAGACCAACCCCGGCAGCGAATGGCCGCAGCCCGATTCCACTGGAAATAGCGAAGAACCCCAGGAAAAATGGGAAAAACTTGATCGGCAACGGGTTGGGAAGGCGACGTCGGGAAAAATGGCGCGTTGGTTGGCAGGCGCGGCGCGCACGGAGTGACGCGCCCGACCACGCTGGGCGGGCGACCGGTCTTTTCGATTTCGTTGCCCGCTGCGTTTTTCGCGTTCAAGTGCGGCAGGAGTTTGCCGATAGAAGAACACCAGCCTGCGTCCATGCCATGCCAAGGTGTGTCGAATGCCAGCACCCCCTTTGGCGCACCCAACCTGCAGGCCAGACCCAAATCAAATGAATACCAAGACCCATAAACTCGCTATGTTGGTGGTGGGGCCGTTTCTGGCCGCCTGCGCGGTGCAGGCGTATGACCTGAACCTCAGTTCCAACCTGCCGCCGGTCACCTTCCATGGTTTCGCCAGCCAGGGGTTGTTGCTTTCGAGCGATTACAATTACTTGGGCAATACCACGCAGGGCTCGTTAAACTTCACGGAACTGGGCTTGAATGCCTCGATAAATCCCTTTCCGCGCACGCGCATTTCCGTGCAGGGATTCGATTTTGATGTGGGCAACGTGAATGAATACGACCCGTTTCTGGATTACGCGCAGATTGAGTACACGTTCAATGACGATATCGGCATCCGGGCGGGGCGCATCCGGCGTCCGGGCGGGATCTACAACCACATTCAAGACGTGGATCTGGCGCGGACTTCGGTTCTGCTGCCGCAAGGGGTGTACGATTGCCGGTGGCGGGATTTTTATTGTTCCATTGATGGCGGCGAAGTCTTCGGCAGCATTTCCTTGAAGAAAGCCGGGAGCATTTCGTACGAGGCTTATGCGGGCGTGTTGAGCCCGAGCGACAATGGCGGCGTGGCGCGGTTCGTACAAAATGGTGTTTATGGCACCGGCCTGGCCTTCAGCAGCATTGACCAGAGTCCGATTTTAGGCGCCCAGCTCTGGTATTACACGCCGCTGGATGGCTTGCGGGCCGGGTTTTCAGGGGGATTTGTCTCCGATGTTGGCTACACGGTTGCCAGTCCCACCGGGATGACGATTCACTCGGTGATTAATATTCCGTTTTTGCAAGGGTCCTTGGAATACGTCTGGAAGTCATGGACCTTCCAAGCGGAATACTTCACCATGAATCTGAGCGGCAACACTTATACCCGGGTCATGACTCCCTTCGGGCCGATGACGTTTACACAAACGAGTGGCAGCCTGCAAAGGGAAGCCTGGTATGTGGGGGCCTCGCACCGGTTCAACAAGTGGGCTGAAGCCGGGGTGTATTACACGGAGGATTATGAAAACACGGAATCAACCGGCAATTCCAAGGATTTTCAAAAAGACCTGGCGTTGTCGCTCCGCTTTGACCTGACGGACTGGTGGATTTTCAAGGTGGAGGGCCATTATATCCACGGCACCGGGTTGATCAATGATACGGCCGCCAACCGTGGAATCACTTTCGATGATCGCGGCTGGTTTATGCTGGCCCTGAAAACCACGGTCAGCTTCTAGCCCTGGATATTTCATAGCCATTTGGAAACAGACGTGAATAACCCCATGAAAAGAGGGGCGCAAACACGTTCGAAGGCGTGGTTGAAAAGACACGGCACGCAGGTTTGGAAACCTGCGATACGGCAGGCTGGGAAGCCTGCGCTACGACGTTGGAATGCCGCTGTGTCAACGGAAGAATTGTTGCGCGCTTACAGCGCTTGATGGCAATTATGGCATCAAAACCCAGGGCGTTGCCCTGGGCTGTCCTGTGGCGGCCTTTCAGGCCTTGTATTCGCACCGCCATGCTGGAAGAAGAAAGCCATGGATTTAGCCTTGCCGGAACGGCTCAGGGGTTGCGATACGGCAGGCTGGGAAGCCTGCGCTACAAGGGTTTGCGTGGTTTTGGCCGACTTCAGTATAAAATATCCAGGCTAGCCAAAGAGCCGTTGAAAGTTGGCCTCCACGCGGGCGGCCAGGGTGGGTTCCGGCTCATTGAGGAAGGCCGCGAGGCCACGGTAAACGGCCGGCAGATTGGCCGGATGATTCAGCGGCTGGCCATCGGCGGCGGTGAGGGGATGCAGGACGTCCGGGGCCGGCAGGAGCTGGTCGGGGGCGTCGGTTTCGATCAGGAGCCGGCCGGGGGGCACCTGGCGGAAGGCTTCGCGCTGGCGCAGTTTGCGCGGGTGCAGGAAATAGCCGGGAAAGCTGAACCAGGCCCCCAGTTCGGCCAGGGCGGGAATCATTTCCGCCGGTCCGCCGAAACTGTGCAGCACGAACCCGCGCGCCGGGCGGGGATGGGTGCGGAGCAGTTCGTGGAGCCGGCCCCAGGTTTGGAGGCAATGGATGCTGACCGGGAGATTGCGTTGGGCGGCCAACGCCAGTTGCGCCAGGAAAACCGCTTCTTGGGGCGCGTACGGCAGCCCGGGTTTCCACCGGTCCAGACCGATTTCGCCAACGGCGGAGGGGACCTGGTCGAGGTAATATTCCAGCCGGGTCAACCAGTCGGGTGTGCGCGCGTGCAGCTGCCACGGATGATAACCAAAACTCGGCAGGACGAGCGGGTTTTGCCGGGCGAGGGCCAGCACGTGCGGCCAGTCGCTTTCGCAAGTTCCGTTGACGACCATGCGAACGATCCCGGATTGGTGGCAGGCGGCGAGCAGGTCGTTTTGCCGGCCGGCAAAACGATGGTCCTGCAGATGGTTGTGGGCATCGTAGAGGTTCACGGGTTCACGAGGTGGTCGGCGGCAAACTGCCGGATGTGGTCCCAGACTTTGGCGAGGGCATTGCGGCGGTTGGGGGTGAGGTGCTGCGTGATGCCGAGGGGGGCGAGAAAGGCCGGGTCGTGCGCGAGGATTTCCGCCGGGGCCTGGCCGCTGTAAAACTCACAGAGCAGGCCGGCAATGGCCTGGACGACCAGGGAGTCGGAGTCGCAGGCAAAGAAGCACTGGCCCTCCCGAAAGGCGGGCACAAACCAGAGTCTGGCCAGGCAGCCGGGAATCAGATGGGCATCGGTCCGCCCTTCGGGAGCGAGTGCCGGCCGCGTCCTGGCCTGATGCACCAAGTGGGCAAGGCGGTCCTGCCCATTTTTGTGCGCCGCCAGTTCGGCGGTCAGTTGCCGTTGTTTTTCCGCGAGGTTCATGGTGCGGAAAGAGCTTGGCCTTGTCCTGGTGGGACAAGGCACTTCATCCGGCGGGTTGCTGGACGCGCAGGCCAGTGGCCTGCGCCTCCCAATCAAAACGGTGCCTGGGAAGAGGGCGGCGGCGGTGGCTCGGAAGCTTCGGCCGGGCGGGGCGGATTCGCCGGGGCTTCGGTCCGCACTTGTTGCCGCTGCTCTTCCGGGCGCGGATTGTGTTCGCGATGGCCGCGATCATCGTGGCGCGGGCTGCGCTGCTGCTGATGATGCTGCGGTTGCTGCGGGTACTGATGCGGATGCTGCTGTTGTTGCAGGTGGGGTTGCGAATGCTGGCGCGCCGGCGGCTGGATGCGGCGCAGAGCCCGGCGCAATTCCTCGATCTCGCGTTCGTCGGCCAGTTTCTGGCGCTCGGCGAGTTCCACCAGTTCCAAAATTTCATCGAGCTCATCCAAGGTGTGCCGGAGGGCTTCGGCGATTTCCGTGGCGTGGGCGACCGCCTGGCTGATGGCCGAGGTTTCGGCGGGGCGGAAATCGGCGGGTTTGACCCAGGGCTTGGGTTCGGGGCGGCGGAATTCGCGCTGGGGTTCGCGCCGGGGGAGCGGTTCGGGAGCGCGGCGGGATTCGGGTTCGGGCACCGCTGCCGGGGGAACTTCCGCGACGGGTTCGGGCACGAATTCGGGGTTGGGTTCCAAAACCGGTTCGAAGGCGGCGGCGGAGATTTCCTCCGGGGGGCCGGAATCCACCGGTTCTTCGGGGTGCGGTTCGCGAAAGTCGCCGGAAGTATCCCGTTCCGATTCTTCGATGGCGGGGTGGAGGGCGGCTTCCTCGCCGGGGTCAACCGGGGTGGGCTCTTCAGGAGCCGTTTCAGGAGCGGCCAGGTTGGGTGGCATTGGGGCGGTGGCAGCAGATTCAGCCATTTCAGGAGCCGTTTCGGCGGTTGGAGGGGTTTTATCGGTTGCCGGGCGCGGTCCGCGAGCGCGGCCACGACCGCCGCGACGTCCGCGGCGGCGTCCGCCCGCGCGGCCACTGGGGCGGCGCGGGGAGGCAGGCAGGTTTAAGTTGGAATTTTCGTCAGGCACAAATTGTTCCCCTTGAGGATGACGGCTTCGCCTGTAAATGCAATGGCGAAGTTGCCTACTTTTTAACAAACAGGGCCAGGGCGGCGGTATGGCTGTGCAAGAAGTTCTTGTCGCCGACGGGGCCGATTTCGCCGTTGCAGAAGAAACCGGACAGGCCGGGCAGGTTGAAATGGGACTGCACCAGGGCGGCGTCGTGGCTCAGGCGGCCGAAAAGACCTTTTCCCCGGCCATTGCAACAGAAGAGACACCCGCCGTAGATCGGCCGGCCCGCCAGCTCTTTTTTGGCGCGGTCGAGCAGTTCGTTCATGTCCTCGTCCGCCGCGGCGGCATCGCGGCGCTGAAATTGGATGGTCTGGCCCATCCGGGGCAGGGCGCCCACGGCGAGCACGCCGGAATTGGGGTCGCCGCCCAGGAGATTGCGGATCAGGAAGTCGCCCCGGTGGAATTCATCCAGGTATTCGTTGACCACCAGGCCGATAAACAGGTTGTTTTGGGCTTTGCGCTGGTCTTCGGGGGAAAGCTTGGACACGGTTTCGGAGAGCACGGTGTAGGCGGGGCGGTTGCCAATGTGGCGGATCAGGTTTTGTTCGACCCGGGTGAGGGTCCACTCCTCGCCGATGGGGGTGCAGCCTTGGGAAATGACGCCGGCCAGGGCCACGTCACCACCGACGGCCACGGCCACGCCGCCATCCTCGTAAACCTCGCCATCCAGATATAACTGGGTGAGGGGTTCGGGGAAATTGCCGCTGGCCAGGCCGCCGTACACGGGCTGCGGGGAATAGCTTTTGTTCCAGGAACGCAGCCAGCTTTCGGCGTCGAGATGAAAGGGATCAATGAATGCCAGCCAGCCATTGACGTTTTTTTGCGCGACGCCGGTCTCGACCTGCCAGTAGTGGTCGTTGGTCGCCTCCTCAATGTTTTCCTGGGCGAAGCGAACGCCTTTGAGCTGGGCCCCGGGCAGGGAATAGAGCGCGAGCACCAAACCGCCCGCCGACTCGATCTCCTCGGCGTTGGCGATGAGGCTGTTGCTGGAACAGCCGGCGAGCAGGGGAATGCGGCCATGGACGCGGAGAATTTCCAGCACTTGGCGGGCATGCGGGAAAAACTTGGGCGACATGAAGACGAGCCCGAGGGAGACCTCGGGCAGCGGCAGGCGGGCGCGCAGGCGCTGGGCCCAACTGGCCAGTCCTTCTTCATCCATTCCGTCGGACCAGTAGGCGGCGATAGAAAATTCGTTATTCAACACCCCGAATTTAATCCTCCCCGGTCAAATTGCAAAGCGGGAAGGGGGAATTACGCAAAATAAATGATTCAAGTCCGGCGGTTGGCCGGCCGATAGGCGGGCATTCGAGCGAAAAAGGCGGGGGCGGACGAATCCGTGATCGCTGGAACCGGGGGAGCCAGTTATTGCGGTCCGGCGGCCAGGCGGGAGGGGCGGGCGGCTTCCCTCCGTAAACGATGAGAGGGCGGGGCCGCTTGCCCAAATGTTGTTCAATTTTTATTGAACTAGTCGGCGGTGATGGCCATACTTTGCGGAAATGTTATGAAACGAAATGCCGTCCAACTGCCGGGGAATGAGGCGGCAGCCGGGGGGCCGGCAGGCGGGGCGCTCAACCCGGTGGAAGTGGAGGCCATGCACCTGTTTGTCCAGCTTTCGCGCGCGTTGGGGCAGCCGCCGTCGGTGGCGGAGATTTATGGCTTGCTGTTCGTTTCCCCCCGGCCGCTGAACCAGGATGATTTGATTGAGCGGATCAACTTGAGCAAGGGGTCGGCGAGCCAGGGGTTGCGCTATTTGCTGGATTTGGGGGCGGCGCGGACGGTGTATGTGGCGGGTGACCGGCGGGCGCATTACGAGGCGGTGGCGGAACTGCGCAATCTGGCGAACCGTTTTTTGCAGCAGCAGGTGTTCAGCTATTTTGAGGGCAGCAGCGAGCGGTTGGACCGGATCGCGGTGGAGGCGCGCAAGTTGCCGGGCGAGCAGCGGGAGTTTGCGCTGGCGCGGGTGAAGATGCTCAAGAGCTGGGAGCGTAATGCGCGGTTTATTTTGCCGGTGTTGATGAAGTTGCTGGGCGGGCGGAAGGGGAAATAGGAGATTTTGGGGCCAGGTGGCAGACGAAGCAAGACGTGGTGGGCCAGGATAACATCAGACATAGGACGAGTGGATTTTGGGAGCAGTCTCCCGAAACGGCCACGGGCGGCAGCTTGGCGAATGGAGCCGCTCGACAATGCGCCGCTTGGGCGTAATTTGACCCGCAGGGAAATCCGCAGGATGGGGAAGACATAAGCGAGTTGCAGCGCGCCCGATGAATGTTACCGAACCCATCCCGTCTGACTGGCATTGGGGCACACCCGAAGGCAGCCGCGAATTTGACCGGCTCATCGACCGGAGGCTGACTTTCCGTGAAAAGTTGGAATGGCGGGAGGAGACCGAAACTTTGGCGCTGCAAATGCGGGTGCGGCCGAAACCAATCCAGTCCGGCGGGGCGGATGGCAGTGTGTAGTCGGTGCCTTTGAAAATCCTCCTTCTCAACCAGGTTTTTTATCCGGATGTGGTCGCCACCGCCCAGCATTTGAGCGACCTGGCGGCCGCCCTGAGCGAGCGCGGTCATGCGGTGACGGTGGTGAGCAGCCGGCGCGCCTATGACCACCCGGAAACCCGTTATCCTGCCCGCGAACAGTGGCGGGGAGTGAGCATCATCCGCATTTTCTCCACGCATTTCGGCAAGCGCGCCAAATGGCGGCGTGCGGCGGATTTTGCCAGCTTTCTGTTTTTTTGCAGCGCCCGGCTGCTGGTTTTGCCGCGGCAGGATGTGGTGGTGGCCCTGACCACGCCGCCGCTGATCTCGTTTCTGGGCGCCTGGCGGGCGCGGCTGTGGGGGGCGAGGTTTGTGTATTGGGTCATGGATTTCAATCCCGATGAGGCGATTGCCGCCGGCTGGTTGCGGGCGGATTCCCTGGCCGCGAAGTTTCTGGAGCGGTTGTCCCGCTTCAGCCTGCGCCGGGCGGATGCGATCGTGGCGCTGGACCGGTTCATGCGCGACCGCATCGTGGCCAAGCAGATTTCCCCGGAAAAAGTGGCCGTGATCCCGCCATGGTCGCAGGATGGCGAGGTGCGCTTCGATGCGGCCGGCCGGGAGGAATTCCGGACGGCGCATGGCCTCCAGGACAAATTCGTGGTCATGTTCTCGGGCAATCACAGCCCGGTGCATCCATTGGACACGTTGCTGCAGGCGGCGGACCACTTGCGCGGGGAGAAAGACATCGTGTTTGCCTTCATTGGCGGGGGCAGCGAGTTCACCAAGGTGAAACAATGGGCGGAGGGCAATCCCCGGATTTTATGCCTGCCCTATCAGCCGCTGGCCAGGCTCTCGGCCTCCCTGTCCGCTGCCGACATGCAGGTGGTGGTGATGGGCGAGAAAATGCTGGGCCTGGTGCATCCCTGCAAAATTTACAACATCTTGATGGTGGGTGCGCCCGTCCTTTACATTGGCCCCCGGTCCAGCCATGTCACGGAGATTTTCGCCGGCCTGCCGGACTATCCCTGGATTTCGGCGCAAACGGGCGAGGCGAAAATTCTGGCGGAACGCATCCGGCAGCGGGCGGCCGGTCCGGCGGCGGGACGGTTGGCCCCCCAAGACGCGATGGCGGCATATTCCAGCCGCGCCTGGATGCCAAAAATGATGGTCGCGATAGAACCGGGCGACAAAGCGGGCAAGGCATGATCATAGTGGATTATGTTTAACGCGACGTGGATTGCGGGATTCGTGGGGGGGGGCAAGGCTTTCCGCATTTACGAGATCATGGTTTTATTGTTCCGCCCTCCCATCTCAACCGGGAATCCAATATATGAGCCGGATACGTTTCTATTTTGATCATAGTCTGGCGGGCTATTTTTTGCGCAGAGCCAGGGAGAAATGGTTCACGCGGCCGCCGCAAAGGGTAAACCATCACGGAGTAACCCTGCAGGTGGATTGCCTGCCGCAAGAAATGCAAGGCATTCTGCTGGCCGGAAGGTATGAGTGCGCGGAAGTGGCGCTTATTCCTGGATTCATTACGGCCGAGGACAAGGTTTTAGAAATCGGAGGAGCCATTGGTTTTTTGGGTCTGTATTGCCGGAAAATCGCGGGGGTGAAAGAATTTGTCAGCGTTGAGCCAAATCCAAAGACCATTGCATATTTAAGAAGCAATTACGAATTGAATGGAATAAAGCCAGTGCTCATTGAGGCGGCATTGGCGGCGGCCGACGGGCCGGTTCAGTTACAAATTTCCAACCTGTTTTGGACCGACTCACTGGTTTCAAAAGCAGACCAGTCCACCGGGCAACCCATCACGGTCGCGGGCTTGTCGTTCGCAAGCCTGGTTGAACGCGCCGGCCTTCAATTCAACACGCTGATTATCGATATTGAGGGCGGCGAAAAATACATCGCCTTTAGCGATCTGCCGGAGGCGGTCACGAAGGTGCTGATTGAAATTCATCCTGAGATCATCGGGATGGAAGCGTACAAAGTCTTGGAAACGCTGATCCGGTCGGGTTTTTCGGTGCAGGGCCACTCGTGGAATACCTGGTCTTTGCAACGCGAAAAGGCATTCCGCCCACGTGGGCAAGGGTGAATTCAAGTCAAGCGCATGAAATTTTTTGAAATGTTGGCGTCGTTTTTCCGCCTGCTGGTGCGGTGTTACCGGATGGCGGTGCCGTACAGCCGGATCCGCTTGCTGGGCGTGCTGGGGCTGATTCTGCTGAACGGGGTGGTGCAGTTGGTCGGGGTGACGTCCGTGTTCCCATTTTTTGCGCTGGCGGCGGACACCGACCGGATTCGCCATTCCGCATTCGGCGGCTGGTTGTTGAGCTGCCTGCCCGCCTTGGACAACCAGCACCTTTTGGTCGTGGCCGGTTGTTTTGCCATCGCCATGCTGGCGGTGGCCGGGGTGGTGAGCATCGCGAGCGAATACCTGCGGATTCGCTACGCCTACGGCTTCTGCCACTGGCTGCGCTGCCGGCTGTTTGAAGCGTACGCCAGCCAGCCCTACGCTTTTTTTCTCCGCCGCAACTCGGCGGAACTGAGCCAGCGGTTGTTGGATGTCCAGAGTTTCATCAACAACGTGCTGTTGCCGGTCGGCGAAATCCTCACCCGCCTGATCATGGTGCTGTTGCTGATCGGCGGGGTGTTTTTGATCCAGCCGTGGGTGGCGCTGGGGGCGGGCGGATTGTTTGGCGGCTTTTATCTGCTGGTGTTTCTGTGGTTGCGCCCGCGGGCGCGATTGGTCGGGGAAGGCATGCAACGGCACAACCTGGGCTTCGCAAAAAACACCACGCAGTTCATCCACGGCATCAAGACGGTGCTGGTGCATGGGAAAAGCCGCTTCTTCATCGACAAGGCCCTGGAACATTCGGCCCGCCTGGGCCAGTACCAGAGCCAGATTCCCATTTGCGGCACGGGGCCCCGCTACTTGATCGAGCCGATCGCCTTTGGCGGATTGGTGGCGATTGTGGTGGTGATGGCGCTCCGGGGCCAGCCGTTTGCCGACATTCTGCCCAAACTTTCCGTGCTGGCGTTGGCGGGCTACCGGCTCCTGCCGGCGCTGCAAATGCTCTATAGCCAACTGGTCTCGGTGGCGGCCAGCAACTACACCTTGCAACAATTGGAGGAGGAACTGCAAGGCCTCCGGGGCAAGGCGGCCAACCCGCCGCCCCCGGCCACCCCGGCCGGGTTGAACGAGGTTGCAACCACGCAATGGATCACCTTCCGGCGGGAACTGCGGCTCGAACACATCACTTTTCAATATCCCGGAACCCTGGCACCGGTCCTGGAGAATTTCAACCTGGTCATTGCCAAGAACGAGTCGGTGGGGATTGCGGGACCTTCCGGTTCCGGCAAATCCACGTTGGTGGATTTGATTCTGGGCTTGCATCGGCCGCAGTCCGGCATGATCCGCATGGACGACGCCCTGCTGACCGACGAGAATCTTCACAAATGGCGGCGCATGATCGGGTATGTGCCGCAGGAGATTTATCTGCTGGATGACACCATCGAGGCGAACATTGCCTTTGGGGTGGAACCCCGGGACGTGGATGCGGCGGCCCTGCGGGCGGCGGCGCTGGGCGCGCAGATTCTGGAGTTTATTGAAAAAGAACTGCCGCAGGGCTTTCAGTCAAGGGTGGGCGAACGCGGGGTGCGGCTCTCCGGCGGGCAACGCCAGCGCATCGGGCTGGCGCGGGCGCTGTACCACCGGCCCCAGGTGCTGGTGCTGGATGAGGCCACCAGCGCGCTGGATCACCAGACGGAGCTGGCCGTGATGGAAACCATTCACAAGTTGCAAGGCACCCTGACCATCATCACCATCGCCCACCGGTTGAGCACGCTGGAACGGTGCGACCGGATTGTGCGGCTGGAAAAGCGGAGCCGGTTGCCGGCGGCCACGGAGACGACC
>Ga0302319_10017695_pt1 | contig 13030 bp, 7 predicted proteins | sample Bog_T0_2_FD_203319 | JGI IMG/M metagenome (GOLD analysis project Ga0302319, IMG submission 203319) | Peat permafrost microbial communities from Stordalen Mire near Abisko, Sweden - Bog_T0_2 | ecosystem: Environmental > Terrestrial > Soil > Wetlands > Peat | place: Sweden: Abisko, Stordalen Mire...
AGGCGCCGCCGCAAGAATAAATCCAGCCAAGCCGTCGCGCCCCAGGCGCAGCCGCAGGCCCAAACTCCGGCACAACCGGTCGAGCCCAAACCTGCTCCGCCGCGCCCGGCCACCGCGAGCCCTCAGCCGCATCAGGCTCACACTAACCAGGGCCAGGGCCGGAAGAAGAAAAAGTTCTTTCAGAAGGGTTCTTCCTCTGCGGCACAGCCCGGAAACAGCGTGGCCGGGCCTGGAAATGGGCAGGGCAAGCGCAGAGGCAAGCAGAAGGGTCCCAGGGAATTTGTCGGTCCCATGGACCATAGTTACCGTGTGGTAAACGGCAACGTCTCTGACGGCCCGTCCTCCACCATCCAGCTTTCGAGCAACGGCCACAACAGCCATTATCAGGACGCCTACGTTCCGCAACCGCCGGTTCCCGTTCGAGAGGATGCCCCGACACGCATATTCTGCTTCATTGAGGATCTGTTCTTCCTGGCCAAGATTCAGGAAACTGCGCGCAAGTTGGGTGTAAAGGTTGAGTTCATCAAGGGTGGCGACAAGGAGTCGGTCGCGAGACTGACCGACGTGCCGGAAGCCGAGCGGCCCACGCTGCTGGTCTTCGACCTCAACAATCTCAACGCCAAACCGATTTCGCTGATTCCCAAATTCAAATCCAAGCTCAAGAAGGCCACTTCGATCATCGGGTTTCTCAACCATCTCCAGGGCGATTTGAAGCTCAAGGCGATCGAGGCTGGTTGTGACACAGTGATGCCGCGCTCGGCCTTCTCGCAGAGCCTGCCGAACCTGCTCCGCCGCTATGGCCTCGAAGAGGAAGAGGAGTACTACCAGCAGCCGGTGTAAGAAGCAGTTGTAAGTTGTCAGCTCTTTGCATCGTGCAAGCGGCGAGCTTCGAACTTGGGTTGTTTGCTTATCCGTGAACGAAAGCTGAAAAGGGCGCTTCCATAACGGAAGTGCCCTCTACTTCTTCGCGCTCAAAAAAATCATCCAGGCGGCCACGTCATTTGCCTTTCCCCCAGCAAATGCAGGTGGAGATGATCCACAGTCTGCCCGCCATCCGCGCCGGTGTTGACTACAACGCGATAACCCTTGCCGAGGCCCTTGGCGCGCGCGATCTCCGCCGTCGCCGAAACAAGGTGACCCAGCAGCGGCTTGTCTCCTTCATTCACTTCAGCGAGCGAGACGATATGTTCCCGAGGGACAATTAAAACGTGGATCGGAGCCTGCGGGTGAATGTCCGCGAACGCGTAGCATTGGTCGTCCTGATAGACGGCTTTCGAGGCAATGCTTCCGTCAATGATTTTGCAAAACAGGCAACTCATAGCGTGTCCAGTTTACAGCACGGGATCACCGCATGATTCGACCTCACTGTCCGATTCCGGACAGAGGAAGTGGAGAATGGACGGATATCGGGTTGACGGCCTCGGACCGCCGCAATCATTTCAACGACTTGCGCCTCACAGTAATGGCTTTGTACGTGCTCAGCATGTTGTCAGGATCAGGTTAGGAGTTTGCTTTGACGTCATTGAAAATGATGCTTGTTGCGATCGCCTTGTCATGCTTGACAACGTCTGCTGAATACCCAAATGTCCGAATTCCCGCAGGCGATGCAACCGCGGTTGCGGCGACCGTCAACGACGCCGCAAACCGCTTCTTCAAAGAGAATCCGCAAGCGGTTGGACTCTCCGTTGGCGTCATCAAGGATGGCCAGATCTTCACCTTCAACTATGGGACGGCAGAAAAGGGGAGGGCTCGAACTGCTACGGCGAACACTTTGTATCCCATCGCATCCATCACCAAGACATTCACAGGCGTGTTGCTTGCGCGGGCGGCGCTTGAGGGCAAGGTCAAGCTCGATGACGATGTGCGCAAGTACCTTGATGGCGACTATCCGAATCTTGAATTTGAAGGCCATCCGATCCGGCTCTTCGATCTCCTGGATCATCGATCAGGGCTGCCGTTTTTTATTCCGGACCAGCCGGAAACTCAGCCTGATTTCGAAAACAACGTGATTCCATGGCCAACACGGATAGCCAAGATCGAGAAAACCTATACGCGGCAAGACTTCTATGCCGATCTGCATAAGGTCAAGCTGGATGCGGCTCCGGGTGACAAGTTCAGGTACTCGAACGCCGGTGCCATGCTGGCCGGTTACATTCTGGAACGCCTTTACGGAATGTCTTACGAAGCCTTGCTGAAAGAGAGGATTTTTGGCCCGCTCAAAATGGGCGAAAGCACTGTCACGATGAATCCCGCGCAGGAGTTGAAGGCCGCAAATGGATACGACGAAAAGGGCAATCTCGCGCCCGAAAATCCGAACCAGCTACATGGCGCGGGAGCGATAAAATCCAGCGTCAACGACATGCTCAAATACGCTCGGTGGCAAATGGAAGAGCTGGATGAAGCCGTAAAGCTGTCGCACCAGCCTGTATTGAAGAGCGGCAACTATGCCGCTGGGCTCAACTGGCAGCAGATGAGTTCCGACGGTCGCCGAGTTATTTGGCAGGAGGGCAACATTGTTGGCTTCAATAGCTTTTGCATTCTAGAGCCGGAGCTGAAGATTGGCCTTGTCCTCTTTGCGAATGAGGAAGACCCGGCATCTGCGCACGGACAAAGCGTGATGGCCAACGAGATTCTCAAGGGGCTCGATCCAGCATCGGTCCAAATGCCTTAGAGACGAATCGCCGGTTACCCTCGATTGCATTCAGCTCGTGTGGTCGAGCACGATCTTCCATCCCTGCGGACCCTTTCGCCACACCAATGAAAATATGCCGTCGTCTTTGGTCGCCTCGCCCCTAGCAGTCCGCTCCAGGTGGAACGCTCCGGTGACTACTGCATATTCCACCTTGCCGCACGAGCCTGGCAGCAGCCTCACTTCCAGGTCGTTGAAAGTCAGAGTTCCCATCTGTTCCTGCGTGGTGTAGTTCTTCTTGTAGTTCTCGAGAATCGGCCCAAAGCCCTTGCGCACATGCGAGCCAATGAAGGTGGTCTCCGGCGAATCCTCGTACGTCTGCATAAACGTGGGAATGTCCGCGCGGTTCCACGCCGAGGCCTGCGTGGCGATCGCCGCCCGAATCGCCGCCTCGTCACTGCCGGCCTGTGCCTGCGCCGCCCAACCCCCAAATGCCAATAGAACAAGCACCAAGAAGCTTCGCATCTGAATTCCTCCGCATTCAGCTTACAATGGCAGCATGTCCGCGGCCCCGGCGTCTTCCCTTTTTCGCATCGTACATACCGTATGCTCACACGATTGCCCCGATTCCTGCGGCGTGCTGGTAACCGTAAATGCGGAGGGCCGGGCGATCAAGGTAGCGGGTGACCCAGCGCATCCGGTCACGCAGGGCTTTTTGTGCGGCAAGGTGGCCAAGTATCTCGATCGCGTCTATGCGCCGGAGAGGATTCTCTATCCTCTGCGGCGCAAGGCCGGAGTGGCCAAGAGGCCGCTCGGACGAGGTCGCGAGCACCAGGCCTTCGAGCGCGTCCCTTGGGACGAAGCGCTGGATTCGATTGTGGCGCGGCTTAACGAGATCGCTGCCCGCTTCGGACCGGAGTCGATCTTGCCCTACAGTTACGCGGGCACCATCGGCGCGCTCGGCTATGGCTCGATGGACCGCCGGTTCTTTCACCGCCTTGGCGCCAGCCAGTTGGACCGCACTATCTGTTCTGAAGCCGGCGGCGTAGCGTGGAAGCTCGTATACGGCAAGAAGCTCGGTACCCCGACAGAGGACTTCCGCCGGGCGAGGCTGGTGCTGGCGTGGGGCGCAAACATCCATGGCAACAACGTTCACCTGTGGCCCTTTGTTGAGCAGGCGCGGCGCTACGGGGCGCGCCTCATCGTCATCGATCCCTACCGCACACGGACTGCCGCCCTGGCTGACTGGCACATCGCCATCCGCCCTGGAACAGATGGCGCACTGGCGCTGGGAATGATGCAGGTGATCCTCAACGAGGGACTCGAAGACCGCGCCTACATCGACGAAAGGACCCACGGGATTGCGCAGCTTGCCGAACGGGTGCGCGAATATACGCCGGAGCGAGTATCGGCGTGGACCGGCATGACCGCGGCCGAGATTGAGCAACTGGCTCGCGAATATGCCACCACGCGGCCTGCCGCGCTGCGCATGAACTATGGCGTGCAGCGGTCCCAGAATGGTGGAACGGCGGTGAGGGCCATCGCCATGCTTCCAGCTCTCACCGGAGCGTGGCAGCTTCGCGGCGGTGGCGGAGTACTTTCCACATGCGGCGCATTCGAGTTTGACGAGGATGCACTGCGCCGCCCTGACCTCGCAATGGCATCGCCGCTTGGACGGTTGGCGCGGACCGTGAACATGTCGGCCCTGGGGCACGCGCTGACGGAACTTGGTCAGGACCCGAACGCGAGCGCGGACGACGATCCGCCGGTGAAGGCATTGTTTGTGTATAACTCGAATCCCGGCGCGGTGGCGCCAAATCAGAATGCCGTCCGCCGCGGAATGGAGCGGCCAGACCTGTTCACCGTGGTGCATGAGCAGTTCTTCACCGACACAACCGACTATGCGGATTACATTCTGCCGGCCACAACATTTCTCGAGCACACCGATATTCAGGGTGCCTACGGCCACTACTTTGTGCAGCTCTCAAAGCAGGCCGTTGAACCACTTGGAGAAGCGCGTTCGAATGTGTGGCTCTTCGGCCAACTGGCCCAGCGCATGGGCTTTCAAGAGGAGTGCTTCCGCGATACGCCGGAGGACCTGATCCGGCAGGCGCTGGCAATTGGGGCCGATGGCCGCTCGACGAATGCGGGCATGGAACACATAACGTTTGAGGACCTGGAAGAACAGGGGCACATACCGCTGAGCTTCCATCGCGATCCTGAAACGCGTCCATTCCAGCCATACACCTCCGGGCCGGTTCCCACGCCGTCAGGCAAAATCGAGTTTTATTCGGAGAAGTTGGCAGCGCAGGGGCTTGACCCGCTGCCGGGATTTATTCCGCCAACCGAATCCCGTTGGGGCGAAGCCGCCAAACGTTTTCCTCTTGAGTTTCTAAGCCGCAAGGCCGATAACTACATGAACACCACCTTTGCCAACCTCGATGGCCACCGCAAGCTCGAGGCCCGAACGAGTCAGCGGCTTGAGATGCATCCGACAGACGCCGAAGCTCGTGGAATTGCGGACGGCGACGCTGTGCGAATCTGGAACGACCGCGGATCGCTCACGCTGAAGGCGATGATGAATGAGAGGCTGCCCGCAGGGGTGGTGGCCGGAAAGCTGGACTGGGCCAAGCTGAGTGCGGACGGAGCAAACGTGAACGCGCTAACCAGCGAGCGGCTCACCGACATCGGCGCGGGGGCAACCTTCTATTCCACGTTGGTGGAAGTGGCGAAGGTGCAGGGAACAGGGAATACCGGACTTCATTCCTCAGCGCGGGCTTGTGACGATGGTCAAGGACGCGGTTTGAGAGATTCGGATTGAACCGGCAAGGCCTCAATGTAGTCCAGCACAGCGGGGTCCTGCCCGTCGGGCACTCCGTCGATGTGAATCACGTCGCCGGGGTTAAGCTCTACGTTAGGAATTGTTTTGCGGGTTGAGTTGTCCCCGTTCGGCCGTCTCGATGGCAGCGTAGCGTCGGCGTCCCATGACGCGGATGCTGCGGCGGGAAGACCGTTCAAAGAGAGCGTGAAATGGGCTGTGCCGCCTGGCAAATCGAAATATTGAGCGGCGAGGTTGAAGCGTCCCGGTTCGCCAGCGTAGGTCCATTCCGCGGAGCATGCGGAGTGCGGGAGATGCGCCGGGGCGGAACTTGCCCCTGTGCCCGCATTGGGCATTCCCGGGCGATTGGGCATGGGCGCAAGATCGCCGCAAATAACGGCCTTCCCGCCTGAAGCATCTTCCCACGGGGTAACATCGATCACCTTGTAGCCCGACAGGCGCGCGTCTTCAGCTTCCATGCGCCCGGGATAGTGGCCGGCCCGGCCCTCATCGTCAGCAATGCCCGTCAGTTTGAAGAAATACTGGACAATGGCGTCGCGCCACACAGTCGCGTGTCCAGCCTGATACTCAAGCCGGGCGAGCACGTCTTTGTATAGCGCGGGGTCAATCCGGCTCTTGACCGTCTTCCATTCTTCCACCAGCTCCTGCGCCTGCGCAGCGCCGTCGTAGTGGCTGTCGTAAATTTCCTGGATGACCGTCTTTCCCGATTGAAGATGGAAGTTGTACGGAACGTGATGAAAGAAGAGCAGCAGCTCATCGGGGCAAGTGAGCAGCGACTCGTAGAGCTTGGCAACGTCTGCCGGGTACTGGCCTGTGTAGCCGGTTCCAGTTGCCACGGTGCGGTCCATGCCCACTCCCTCGCGATCGGCGCGGTGCCACTGCCCCCAGCCGTTGTTCTCGCTCGACTCGATGTTGGGCCCGTAGTGGCTGCCCGTGATGTCGGTCAGGGTCTGCATCCCCAGCGGACCGGTATAGCTCTCATAAGCCGGCCACGACTGCATCACCATCCTCTCCACGGTGCTAACCAACTGCGGATCGTTGCCGATGGATTGCCGGATCCACTCGTCGGCAATTTGTTCCGGGATAAGGTTGGGGTTCCACGCCAGGCGGCCAAATGCATACAGATTGGCCATTGCAAGCGGTGATCCAAGCCAGGCGTTCTGCCCCACGCCGGCCACGCCCACCATTCCACCCAGTGGCTGCTGGAACGCGTTGCCTTCGAGAATCTCCTTGACCGGCGTAGGCCTGTTGTCTGCGCGCAGGTCAAAGTCCAGCACCTCCTTCCACATCGGTGCAAGGTATACCAGGTGACGCTGCTGCCCGGTGTACTCCTGCGTGATCTGCACCTCCATTGCCTGGCTGGTTTGCTTCAGGCCAGCAAAAAGCGGCGAAACCGGTTCCCGCGCCTGGAAGTCGATGGGGCCCTCCTTGATTTGGACGATCACATTTTCGGCAAACTTGCCGTCGAGCGGCTGAAAGATGTCGTAAGCGGCGCGAGCGCGGTCGGCTTTGGGGTCGCGCCAGTCGGCGTGGTGGTTGTAAACAAAGGCGCGATATAGCACAACTCCGGCGTGCGGCTTCAGCGCGGCTGCCAGCAGGTTGGCGGCATCGGCAGGAGTGCGGCCATAGCTGGCTGGTCCCGCCTGACCCTCGGAGTCGGCCTTCACCGTGAATCCGGCGAAGTCGGGAATCAGCGAGTAAATCTCATTCACCTTCGCGGCCCACCAGGCCTTCACCGCCGGGTCCAGCGGGTCATACGTCGCAAGCCCGCCAATGGTCTGCGGGCTTGCAATGGCCACGCTCACGGCCAGCCGCACGCCCCACGGACGCATAGCGTCGGCAATGCGGGCAAGTTGTTTTATGTGGTCTGAGTCGAGCAACTGCGGCGCGGCATTCACGTTGTTCACGTTGCAGCCGTTGATGCCGATCGAAGCAAGCAGGCGAGCATATTCCGACACCGGCTTCAGGTCCTGGCGCACGTTGCCGCCGTCGAAGAAGATGCTGCGCCCCGCGTAGCCACGCTCAATCGAGCCGTCCGGATTATCCCACTCGTCCACCCAGCGAATTGCCATGGCGGGAGCCTCGACTACATTCATCGAGTCGAGGGTCTGGCCCTGACTCATGCGCCGTAGCAGATCGAACGCACCGTACAATACGCCGCGACCGCTCCCGCCAACCAACACAATCTGCCGGGAGGTTCCAGCCTGAACGGAGCCGATCCAAAAGCCCTCCGGATCAAGCGCAGGCGCCTTGATGCTGGGAAACGAAGCGGCAAATTCCATTTTGTCGAAGACCAGAACATTGGGTTCATTAAGCGGGCGCATATCGCTGAACGGATGCTTCTCCGCTTCGGTCAAACGCTTCAGGCCGCGTGTCAGTTCGGCCTGGGCGGAGCGTTCAAGAGCATGATCGAAATCAAGAAGCACGCCCGGCGTGGGAGCTCCCGGCGCTGCCCACGACAGTTCATGAGAAAGAGGAACCGAACTGAAGGGAGAGGCGGGATAGGTGGTTGGAACCGGCTCGTTGCTGGAGTTTTGATAGCGCAGCCAAGCCTGATCGGCCGTCTGAGCAGCGGCAGCCATGCATACGGTCACTACAGCCGTGAGCAAAAAACCCATTGAGAAATCGAATCTAGCCGCCGTTCTCATCGCACTCTCGCTTTGCATACGTTCCATCACGCCAATAAGTCTCGGAAGGTACTGAAGGAAGTGGCTCAATCGTCTTCCCACTCAATCTCCGCCAGCCGCACCCCGCGAACCGCGTTCGACAAATAGACGGCATCCGCCGCACGCAAGTCTTCCATCGAGAGCACCCTCTCTTCCACACCACCCTGTGTCTCCATCAAATGGCGTCGCATAACGCCGGCCAGCAGTCCGCATTCCACGGGAGGAGTAGCCCAGCGCCCTCCCTTCACCACAAACACATTGTGAATGGCCCCTTCGGTCACCTCGCCGCGAAGGTTCAGGAACAGCACATCGTCCAAGCCGGCTCGGGTCGCTGCCTCGAAGGCCTCCGCGTAAAGCCTTCGGTGAGTCGTCTTGTGAAACAGCATCCGGTCCCGCGGATCGGTACGCAGGGACGAAACGCGCACGCGTACCTGCTCGCGGCTCTCTGGCAGCGCTTCGGCCGTGATTTGCACCGCCCCGTTCCAGTCGAGCAGCAGCCGAACCTTCCGTGGGGCGTGGTCCTCAAATCCATCCGCACACCCAAGAAGCGCGCCCTTTACTGCTCCACGGTCACAAGAATAATCGAAGTAGCCGGCCGAATCTTCCAGCCGGTCGAGATGCAACTCAATCAGCCGATACGCCCCATTCCATAGCAGCGTTTCAACCAGCGAAAACCGCTCCGATTCCACATGCGCCGGCCGGGTCAAGAACTCCGCCTTCAGCAGGCACTCGCCGAACTCGCCGGCTGCATCGGAATCGATAACGATACCGCTGCCCACGCCCATCTTTCCGTGCTCGCCGTTCAGCTCCAGCGTGCGAATGGCCACGTTGAAGATCGATTGCTCCTTTGAGAAAAATCCAATGGCGCCGGTGTACACGCCTCTGGGTTCCTCTTCAAGGTTCGCCAGCAGTTCCATGGCTCGCACCTTGGGTGCGCCGGTAACGGAGCCGCAGGGAAACAGCGCGCGAAAAATCTCAATGAAGCCAGCCTCGGCCCTCAGCTCGCCCGTTACGGTCGAAGTCATTTGCCAGAGGGTAGGGAATCGCTCCGTGGAGAACATATTCTCCGTTTGCACACTGCCATATCTGCACAAGCGGCCAAGATCGTTGCGCAGCAGGTCCACAATCATCACGTTTTCGCTGCGGTTCTTCGGGTCGTTGCGTAGCCACTGGGCCAGCGCCCGGTCTTCGCGCGTGGTGCGTCCGCGGGCCACAGTGCCCTTCATAGGACGCGCGGTCAGTCGCTGTACCCCGCCATCGCTTTCCAACCGGAAGAACAGCTCCGGCGAAAACGACAGAATGCGGCGGTTTTTCTGCCAATGGAGAAACGCGCCATATGGAACCGGCTGGCGCAAGCTCAGGCGCCGATACAGCGCCGCAGCGCTCCCCCGCGCATGCACGCGGAAGGGAACCGTGAAGTTGAGCTGGTAAACATCGCCGGCGCGAATCCACTCGTGAATACCCGCGATGCGATCGGCATATTCCCTTTCGCTTACGCCGAGAACTGCTTCCAGTGCAGCCTCGGCTCGCGAATCTTCCCCTGCACCATTGCCAATGTCCGGCACGCCCACACCAAATCCGCCCAATCCAGGTGGATTGCCGCCAACAAACGTTCCGGTTCGATGGTCAAACGGGTAGGCGTGATCATAAAGTCCGAACCAGGCCAACGGCTGGGCCGGCCTATCGCTTGCGCTCCCCGATCGTATCGCCGTTCGCGGCTCAAAAAAGCCGCCGCACTCGTAAGTAAAAAACCCGGCGGCACACAATCCTTGAGCCACGGCGCTTTCAATCTCTGCGAAGAGCCTGGGAATGTCGGCCAGTTCGTTGGCTACGCACTCGCGAACCGGAGCGGTGAACAACCTCGTCCAGCACTCCCCCTCGCGCTCTGCTGCGCCGCGCCCCGCGCACTCCACCAGAATCGTGGCCGGGGTGTGCTCCACCAGCGCATACAGCTCCGCGGGTAGAGAATGCCGGCGGTTCATGCGGCTTGCCCTACTGCACCGTCAGCGCCAGCGTGGTGGAGTTGGTAATGGCAGTAACGCCGTTGCTCGATTGCGCGGTCACCGTCACGGTATAGGTGCCGGCGGGCGTGGCCGGCGGAATCGGCGGCCCGTGATTGTAATAGTCGTAGCGCGCGTTGCAGGCTGTTGCGCCCAGCATTGTCACCAGCCCCACCAGCGCCAGCAGCGTGAGCCGGTTAAGCCATTGGCGGCGGCGCACTCCCCACGCAAGACTTCCCAACCCCAGCGCGCCAGGCAGCAGCAGCGCCCAGGCCACGGGGTCGCCCCGCCGATTCGAGGCTGTGCCTACGGTATTCGACTGGGTGACAATAATCATCGAGCTGGTAATCGCGCTCGTGGCGTTGGGCAGAATCTCCACGTTCTCCGGTGTAAACGAGCAGGCGGCCTGGTCGGGAAGACCTGAGCACGACAGCGTGACGAATGCAGGAGCGGACAGAGAAGATGTGTAATCTGGCGAAGGAGTGATAGTAACTGCGACCGTGCCCGACTCGCCGGGGGTTAGAGTGAGTGCGGCCGGTGCGGCTGCAACCGTAAAATCACACGATCCTGTAACAACCGCCGTTGTCACCGATGAAGATGTCGAGATCAGGTCGACAGCATTGCCAAAATAGACTGCGGTGAGAATATGCGTGCCATCTGTGAGGGATACCGTTGCACTGGCTGTGCCTTGGGCGCTCAGGGCCGCCGCGGCCAGTTGCACTTCTTTACCGTTGAGATTGTCTTCTATCGTGACGGTTCCAGTGGCAGGCTGTCCATTTGCCGTCACTGTAACCGAAAGAGCCTGAGAACATCCGCTTAGTGCACCGGCGGTCAGCGTTGTTGTCGAGGGTACGGTTTGCGCGTGCGCTGCTATCGACGCCATCGCCAACGCGATACCCAGTCCTGCAACCAACTCAAGCCGCAGACTGCGGCATAGAATGCCTCTCACGTGCACCTGCTCCAAATTCTCAACAAAGAATAGCGTACTGCCCAATTGCCAGAACCGTAGAACCCTATTGTATCCGGCGGGGGCTTGGCCGGGCTATGGGCTGCCACTGGCCGGGCACTTTGTTTGGACGCAACGGCGGCGAGAATGGCGTTATGCGGGAGCCAGGATTGGAGCTGTGAACTCCGCTGTCGATGCTTCTCCAGCACCAAGGCGGGTAAGGCTCAGCACCGTAATGTCGTCGTCCTGACCGAAGACAACGGCAGCATGGGCGGCCTCAGCGGCGGTGGGTCTCTCAGCGAAAAGCGTTTTCAGACGGCCAAACCCGTAAAGCTCCCCGGAAGCGCTGCGAGCTTCGAGCAACCCATCCGTGTAAAGGGCGAGGCAGTCATGGCCGGTGAGTTGCAGGCGCGTCTCTTCGTAGCTTGCGAACCTTGCCAGCCCAAGCGGCAGCGCGCCTGGCAGGCTGAGCTCATTGCCATTGAGAAACGGTGATGGATGTCCGGCGGAGGCGATCGTGCAGCGGCCGTCGGAGTCAAGAAGGAGGGCGATGGTTGTGGCAAATCCCCCGCGCAAACGACCTTCGAGGTGCCGGTTGAGGCCCGTCAGACTCTCTGCGGGGCTGGCGCTGATTTCAGCCAAAGTCCGGATGGCTCCCACGATCAGAGAGACGGCCATGGCAGCTTTCAGTCCTTTTCCGCTCACATCCCCTAACACAATAAGGGTCGATCGCTCGTCGATGGGAACGATCTGAAAAAAATCACCTCCGACTTCGTGCGCAGGCAGGTAGGCGCTGGTCAGGGCGAAACCGGGGACGGCGGGAATCGTCTCGGGGATAAGGACCTGCTGAATTTCGCGGGCGCTTTTGAATTCCTGTTCGAGCAGGGTCTGGCGCTTGCCATTTTCGACGGAGTAACCGTAGACAGCGTAGACCATGGAGAGCAGTAGCAGTGTATTCACCAGCATCGTCACGTCGACCGGGTTTCCGTTCAAGGTGAACAGGGCGAAATGCAACTCGTCAAACGCGAACGACAAACCGGTGCGGGCGAAGAACGAACGGTAGAATTCGAGAATGATAACAACCTGCTGAAGGCAGGCAAAGATCGCCAACAGCCATCTGGAATGGTCGAGGCGGCGATGCTGCTGGAATGCGGAGCGAACCATGCCGAACGGGAGCGCGGCGCAGAAGACACTCAAGAAAAACGTAGCCACGAACCAATTCACGCCGAACACGGCGGCCAGGAGCCACGCAAGAAACCTGGCAGAAAAACCGGAGATGGCCATGATCACGTAGCGTCTCATCCGCCGGTCCACGCGAAGGCCGAGCAGCCAAAACAGCAGGAGCCAGACCGCAAAACTCTGGATCGTCTGCTCACCGTCTCTCAGGTTGAGTACCCAATTGGGCTGTGGAAGATGCATCTCGTAAAGAAAGAGGTTTATCGCGGGAAAGATGGCGTAGATCGTGATCCACAGCAGATACCACTGGCTGCGATCCTTCAGCCAGGCAATCAAGCTGAGGATCGCTACAACAAAGTAAATGAGTTTGAGGCCAAAGTTGAGCTGTTGACTGCGCAGCCAGTCATAATCGCGTTGGGTTTTCAAAAGGAGAATTGCCTTCGACCCTCCCAAAACCGGCGCGCTGACCAGGCCGCCGTACTGGCCTTCTTCGTCGGAAGAGAGCTTTGCATTCCAAACTCGAATGGAGAGGACACCTGTATGCGCCAGCCCAAGGCCGAAGGTTTGTGCAGGCTGGTCGTAGTACCAAACTGTGTGGGGCGGCAATTGACCGTTGTGACCTACGAGCACACCGTTCCAATAGAGCTCGTACGCATCCTCCACGCCAGTGAGCAGGATTGCGATTTCGGGTTGGGTATCCTGAGATGGTCTGACGGCCAGGTGAAGACGATACCAGGCAAACCCTGTGTAGGCTCCATGGCCCTGCATGGTCCA
>Ga0302319_10017696_pt1 | contig 13030 bp, 10 predicted proteins | sample Bog_T0_2_FD_203319 | JGI IMG/M metagenome (GOLD analysis project Ga0302319, IMG submission 203319) | Peat permafrost microbial communities from Stordalen Mire near Abisko, Sweden - Bog_T0_2 | ecosystem: Environmental > Terrestrial > Soil > Wetlands > Peat | place: Sweden: Abisko, Stordalen Mire...
GAGCCTTGGACGAGCGGGGAGCGACGGCGATCTTGCCGCGAGTCTGCGGCGCGGGCTTCTGCGGCTCCAGATTGGGAAGATTCGACGCCAAGCCCTAACCCTCTCAGCACTTTCGCCGCTTTTCAAATCGGCGGCGAAATCAAACTCCTGGGGCGGCCTTTGAACTTCTGCTCGATCAAAGGAGACAATTCCACAACCCGTGGAGGATCCGTTTGATCTGTCCTGCTTGAATTCGCAGAAGTACGTTCGCTTGTGAAGCAAACGCTTTCATGACGGAAGCAGCGCCCCAGACCGGGCAGACCCAATTGAAGGCTGCCAGCCGAGACCCTTCCATCAATCCGACTCTCCAGTGGGACTGGAAATCGTCTTACGCAAACCAAACAAGGGAAAAACAGAAGCAAATGCTACCAACCCGGAGTTGCGTTGTGAGCGGCCCCCGCCCTCAAAGGCGCTAGAAGACGTCCCGATTGCGAAGAACCCCGGAATCTCTATTGGGAACGGAACCGCCGAGGCTGTCAAGCTGAAATGGCAGCGAAGTCACGATGTTGATATCGGGTGGACGACCGCAGAGAAAGACTGATGGGAATGCGGGTTAACGGGAAGCGACGCGGCATGGATCGCAAGGATTCCCCTTAAACTGTTGATTAAGTTATAAATAACGATCCGTCGATGGGGATGGCCGAAGTGATGGCCAAGGGGGCCCTGTTAAATCAAGGCTGGAAAGTTTGAGTACCAGGAAAAGGGATGCCCTTGCAGGGAGACGCGTCGGAATGCGGAGCGCGTTTTGCCAGCGGTTGGGCCTATGGGGGCGGGCCGACTCAGGGCTGCTTCGATTCTCGACTTGCTTTGCGGGCGGCAGCCCAGCCTTCTTTTGTGATCTGGCGCGAGCGGGCAACGGCGAGCGATCCGGCGGGGACTGATTTGGTGATGCAGGAGCCAGCGCCGACGTAGGAGCCGTCTTCGAGCGTGACGGGGGCGACGAGGGTGGAGTCGCTACCGACGAAGACGCCCTTGCCAATCTTTGTGATGTTCTTGTGGACGCCGTCGTAGTTGCAGGTGATGACGCCGGCGCCGATGTTGGTACCTTCACCCACCTCGGCATCGCCCAGGTATGTGAGGTGGTTGGCCTTGGCGCCCGCGCCGAGTTTGGCCTTCTTTGTCTCGACGAAGTTGCCAACGTGCGCGTCTTTGCCAATGTCGCTGCCGGGGCGGAGGTGGGCGAATGGACCGATCTTCGCGCCATCGGCGACGATGCTGTCGGCGAGGACGCATGCCTGGCGCACGAGAACCCCGCTGCCGAGCGAGCAATCTTCGATGACCGAGTAGGAGCGGATGAGGCAATCGGCACCGATACGGGTGCGGCCGAGCAACTGCACGAAGGGCTCGATGACAGTGTCGGGCTCGATTTCGACATCGGCGTCGATGACGCAGGTGTCAGGGCGGAAGATGGTGACGCCAGCAGCCATGAGGCGGCTGGCAGTGGCGGCGCGCAGCGTGGCGTCGAGAGAGGCGAGCTCAGCGATGGTGTTTGCGCCGAGGACCTCGTCAGTGGTCTCGGCTGCCTGGATGGCGACGACCCGTTCGCCGTCGGCGCGCAGGAGGCCGGCCATGTCGGTGAGGATGATCTCGTTATTTGCGTTGCGATCATGGAGCTGGTCGAGATGAGCAAGAAGAGGCGCGGTGCGGAAGACGTAGATGCCGGAGTTGACTTCGTGAATGTCTTCCTGGGGCAGAGTGAGGGCTTTCTGTTCGACAATGGCGTCGACGTCGGGCGAGCCGTTGGTCCTGCGAACAATGCGGCCATAGCCGGTGGGAACATCGGCGAAGGCGGTCAGGATTGTCATGGCTGCTTTAAGCGATCGATGAAACTGCCAGAGGTTTTCGATGGTTTCGGGACGAATGAGGGGCACGTCGCCGGAAAGAACGAGGATGTTGTCGTAGGCGGCGATTGCCTGGCGAGCGCATTGAATGGCGTGGCCTGTGCCGCGCTGCTCAGGCTGGTCGACAAAGCGAATGCCGGTGGCGGCGACAGCGGATTTTACGCGGTCCGCTTGATGGCCGACGACGGCGTAGATGTCTTCACGCCGGGCGACATGGGTCGCTGCGGCGATGACATGCGCGAGCAGCGGCTTGCCGCCGATCTCATGCAGGACCTTGGGACGGCGGGACTTGAGACGGGTTCCCTTGCCCGCTGCCATGATGACGACCGCGAGCGTTGAGGTAGATTCCATTTCGTTGCTTTTCATGAAGGAACTCCCGATTCAGGGTTATTGGGCCGGAGCTCCGGGGATGGTGATGTCGATGGTATGGATGGGGCCGAGCTTTAGGTCGTCGAGCGAGGGTTTGATCTCCGATTGGTTGCCGACGACGAGGATTCCCATTTTGCCGGGCTCCATGTACTTGGTCGCCACTCGATTGACATCGGCGAGGGTCACATCTTCAAGAGCCTTGTGGTAAGTCTCGAGATAGTCGGCTGGGTACCCGTAGAATTCGAGCTCCTCGCGGGCGGTAAGGACCTTCTCGCGCGTGTCGTAGCTGAAGAGAAATGAGTTGAGGATATTGTCTTTGGCGCGGGCCAGCTCCTCCTCGGTGATCGGACGTTTGGTCAGACCTGCAATCACGTCAAGCGCTGCTTTGGCTGTTTCCACGGTGGTGGCGCTCTTGGTGAGAGCTTCGACCTGAAACTCGCCCGGATGATCCCATGGGAAGTTGAGGCCGCCTCCAACTGCATAGGCCAGGCCGAGGTGGGTTCGCACTTCCTGAAACAAGCGGCTTGCAAAGCCGCCGCCGAGAATCTCGTTCATGACGGCGACTGCGGGAACGTCAGGGTTGAGCCGGTCGATGCCCGGGCCGACGATCTGGATGTTGGATTGATTGACATCGGTCTTGTCTATAAACGAGACCGTGTGGGCTGGGGTGGGAAAGACGTCGTGGCGGGCAACGGTCGGCTTTGCTGGCGGGAGGCCTTCAAAGGTGGCGCGGAGCTTTGCCTCCATGGCTGCGGGGTCAAAGTCGCCACTGACGCCGATTATGAGTTTTCCGCCGACGGTGCGGTCGTGCCAGGCCTGGAGATCGTTGAGCGTGATTGCGCCGATGGTGGCGAGCTCGGGCTGGGTTGTGTACGGGCTGTTGACGCCGTAGACGAGCTTGGCGGACTCGCGCTCGGCGATCTGGCCTTCATCGTCGTTGCGGCGAACGATTCCTGCGCCTTCCTGCTGCTGCGCCAAGCCAAGTTTGTCGGGCTTGAAGCTGGGGCGAAAGAGCAGATCCATCGCAAGCGCGTATACCTGGTCCGAGTCGCCCTTGAGCGAATCCCAGGAAAGAGCGCTCGAGTCCTCGTCGGCCGCGGTTTCAATGTGGGCGGCTTTGGCTTCAAGCAGGTCGTCCATTGCGTCGCCATCCATTTTGGCTGAGCCGCTGGTGCGCCAGGCGGAGCCATAGATGTCGGCTAGGCCGGCCTTGGCAGGCGGTACGTTGCGCGATCCGCCGGGGATGAGCACTGAGCCGTAGATGAAGGGGAGCTCGTGGTCCTCCTGAAGGAAGATCACGATTCCGTTCTTCAGCTCGATGCGCTTGGGTTGTTGGGGCTTGAAGTCGTGGAGTTTGGGGATGGGGATCTTCTCCCAGGGCTTGGACTGCTGGGGGGTAGCGGTTTGGGAGTGAAGCAGAGGAGCCGAGGAGGCGATTGCCAGGAGTGCGCCAGTGAGGAGAGCGCGCGAGGTTGATCCCACCCATTCCACGATGAAGCTGTGGAATGGATGGGGCACAGCGCTTCTGTCATTCCGCGCATTCGGTTTCATTGTTGAGTGGCTCATTGCGCACCTCCATTGGTAGCTGCGGGAGCCTTGGCCGCTGCCGGGGCTTGTGCGGGAGCTTCGGTCTCAATCCATGCACTGGTTCGATTACTGGGGATGAAGACCTGGTTGGCGACGCGGCGGATATCGGCCTTGGTGACTTTGTCGACATCGTCGAGATGGAGGAAGAGTTTACGCCAATCGCCGTAGCGGGTCTGGTACTCGGCGAGATCGTTGGCGAGGCCCTGATTATCCGCCAGTCCGCGCAACAGGTCGGCACGAGTGCGCGTCTTGAACATCGCGAGTTCTCCGTCAGTGACGTCGGTGGTTTTCAATCTTTCGATCTCGGCGCGGATCGCGTCGCGCATCTCCTGCGGAGTGTGGCCGGGATTGGGGACTGCAAAGAAGACAAACATGCTGGGGTATTTGTCGCTGGGGTAAGGGCTGACGCCTTCAGCTTCGGCAGCGATCTGCTTGTCGCGAACAAGGCTGCGGTAGAGGCGCGAGACGCGACCGTTGGAGAGGATGTCGCTGATGGCGTCGTAGACGGCGTTGTCGGGGTCGCGATAATCGGGCCGGTGGTAGCCCTCCATGTAGATGGGTTGGGTGGGGTCGCGGATGATCAGGGACTTCTCGGCGAACTGCTTCGGCTCGACGGTGGTCATCTCCTCGGGCTTGGGGCCGGCGGGCACGCGGCTAAAGTACTTCTCGAGCATCGGAAGCGCCTCAGACGCTTTGACGTCGCCGACGATGGAGACCACGATGTTCGCGCCGATGTAGTACTTCTTGTGGAAGTCCATAGCCTCGGTTGCGGTGATCTGGCTTACCTCGCTGGGCCAGCCGATGTTGCTGCGACCATAGTTATGGGCAACGTAGGCGGTGGCGAGGAACTGCTCGAAGAGACGGCCCTCGGGGTTGGAGTCGGTGCGCATGCGGCGCTCTTCGATGACAACATCCCTCTCTTTGTAGAACTCGCGCGGAACGGTGTCGGCGAGGCGGCTGGACTCGAGCCATGCCCAGAGCTCAAGCCGGTTCTCGGGCATCGACCAGTAGAAGACTGTGTCATCGTAGCCGGTGCCGGCGTTGAGCTCGTGAGCACCGTTGCGTTCGGCAACGTCAGTGAACTGGTTGGGGACGACGAACCGGTGGGCTTCTTCCTGCGCCCGCTGGAAGGCCTCCTTCAGCTCTTTGAGCTTGTTTTCATCGCGGCCGACGAACTTGAGGTATTCGGCCTCGTAGGCATCGTTGGCAGCTTCTACCCTGGCGAGCGCGACCTTCTCAGCCGTGTAGTCCGTGGTGCCGATCTCACTTGTTCCTTTAAAGGCGAGGTGCTCAAACATGTGAGCGAGGCCGCTCTGGCCGGAGGGATCGTTCACGTCTCCCGCATCGACAAAGGTGGAGTAACTGAAGACCGGCGCCTCAGGGCGCTCGCAGACGATGAGCGTGAGCCCGTTGGGGAGAACTTTGGTGGTGATCTTCTGCTCGAAGCTCTTGAGATCCTGGGCGCGTGATGAGACAAAAGCCACGATCACGGCGGCGAGGATGGCCGCAGTTCGGGGGTTGCGTTGCATTGAATCTCCTTGTGCGGTTGTCGCAGCGCGCGACGGGCACAACTCAAAGCTATTGTGCGCGGGTAAGGGGGGTCAAACGGGGAGCTGTTTTCGCCTTTGAACCTCGCTCGCTGGTGGCTTTACATCCTGCGGATGAACAATTGAGACTTCACTCCCGTATTCTCAAGGGCTGAGGTGTGCATGCGTCGCTGGGTATTTCGGTTTCTGGTTCTGATCTCTCTGGTTCTTGTGGTTTTGGTGGCTGCAGGATGGGTGCTGCAGGTGTATCCGCGGCGCGTGGCGCATCCGCCGCTGGTGCTGGCGAAGGGTACGCTGGCCATTGAGCACGCGCGGATCTATGTATCACCCGCGGAGCCGCCGATCGAAGACGGGACGGTGCTGGTGAAAGACGGGTTGATTGCCGCTGTGGGCGCCGGGGTGTTGGTTCCAGTGGACGCAACGATCGTCCCATGCGATCGCTGCGTAGTGATGGCTGGATTCTGGAACGCGCATGTCCACTTTACGGAGCCGAAGTGGTCGATGGCGGAGTGGAAGCCGGCGGCGGCGCTGAACACAGGCCTTGCGGATATGTTCTTGAGCCGCGGGTTTACCACGGTGGTAGATGTGGGCTCGAATTTGTCGGACACGCTGCCGATCCGACGACGCATCGAGAGCGGAGAGCTAAGTGGGCCGTACATCTATACGGCGGGAGGGCCGCTGTATCCGCCGCGGGGGGTTCCGTTTTACCTGAAGGATTCGATCCCGAAGTGGATTCAGTGGATGATGGCGCAACCGGATACCCCGGAAGAGGCGCGGCGCGATGTGCGCGACAACCTGAGACGGGGTGCGGACGTGACGAAGCTGTTTACAGGATCGTGGGTGGCGCGAGGGCGCGTTAAGCCGATGCCGCTCGATATCGCGAAGGCGGCCGTGGAGACGAGCCATTTGAATGGGCGGCTGGTGTTTGCGCACCCGTCGAATCTGGCCGGGACGAAGGTGGCGATTGACAGCGGGGTGGACGTGCTGGCGCACGCGGCAGACGAGACGGAGGGCGTGGATGAGGCGCTGCTGGCGAGCGCGGTGAAGAAGAACTTGGCGATGACGCCAACGCTGAAGATGTTTGCGACGACCGTGACGACCAAGCCGGAGTATCTGGATCCGATCTATGCCGAAGTGCGGCAGTTTCATAAGCTGGGCGGGACATTGATATTCGGGACGGATGTCGGCTATATGACCGACTACTCGACCGAAGGGGAATTTGAAGGGCTGGGCAAGTGCGAGCTGACGGCGGGGGACGTGCTGGCGATGTTGACGACAAACGCGGCCACAAAGATGGGGGTGGGCGACCGGAAGGGAACGGTGACGCCGGGCAAACTGGCGGATTTGACGATTCTGGCGGCGGACCCGCGCGACGACCTGAAGAACTTTGCAATGGTGCAGGCGGTGGTGCGCTCGGGCAAGGTGGTTTGGAGCCGGTAATCTGCGCGGCCCGATGCAGGACGGATGTTGAAGCGGCTTGGAGCGCTCATGGGTTCCTGATACCCTTGAGGCTCGATGGAGAAAAGCCACAGAGAGCGTGGGCGATTGACGCCGTTGTGGCGGGCGATTGTTGAGGTTGCGTTTATTGTCTTTCTGTTCTACTCAAACCTGCTGATGGGCGAGTTCGCGCGGTCGAATGGACAGGGGAAGAGCCTTTGGTTCGCGATGGGCGACGTCATTACGGGAACAAATCTGGCCATCGCGCTTGTCTCGGCGCTGATCGGTTATGTGGTGTTTGAGTTTCTGCGGAAGCAGCTGTAGGGGCCTTCTGCACGACCGGCGTTTTCATTCCGTGGCGATTTACAGGGGCTGAAGCCCTCGTTTTCATTGGGCGCCGTTGCGGCACGACTGAAGTCGTGCCCTGACTCATTCTTGATTCAGCGTGGTTTCTCTCCAGCATGTGAAGCCCGATGCCGCGATCTTCGCGGCTAGCAGTTCTGGTATTTCCATTGACGCTGCTTTCCTTCGCTGATCCATTCGATGGCGGTGGCGATGCGCTTGTCGCGGGTCTCTTCGCGCTTGGCGTCGGCGATCCACTCGACATATTCCCGCTTGCAACTTGGGCTGAATTTGGCAAACACCGCGGAGGCTTTTTTGCTGGCTTTGAGCGCCCGCATGAACTCGGGCGGAGCTTCTGGGGCGGCCTTTGGGGCTTTGACAACTTTTTGCCGGGCGGAGATAGGACTGGTGTACTGGCCGCTATCGATAAACGCCACAGCCTGGCGCAGCAGGCTGAGCATTTGCTTGTTGGCGGGCAGGTCCTCGACGCGCGTGAGACGTCCGAGGGAACCCATGGCGTCAGGGCGCAGCACCTTTTCTTGGCGCAGCACGGCAGAGATTTCTTCACCCCAGAAGCCGAAGCTGCAGTGCTCTTTGAAAGCCGACATGTTGCCCAGGATGACGCCCTTGTACTCGAAGAAGGGACGGCTCCACTTGACGGTCTCGACAACGCCGGGACAGGCTTCGTAGACCAGTTCGCGGATGTGGACCAGGATGGGCTGGGCAAAGGGCCGGGATTTGGCGATGTAGGCTTCGATGCGGGGGTTGAAGCTGTTGGCTGGGGTCACGGCTCGCTCCTGAGGGACGTTTTTGAAAACAGTGTATATCGGATATGGGGTGTGGGGTATGGGGGGGGGTGTGGGGTATGGGGTATGAGGTGTGGGGCGTAGGGTGTCGGATGAGATTGTGACCCGGTAGAATGGGCGGGATGGGCGCGAGGGAGCGAATTCAGGTGAGACATTGGATTCTCGGGGTTAGTACGTTTGCGTTCCTGATGGCCGGGCCGCTGTGTGCGCAACAGACATCGTCGGTCTGGCAGGGGACGTTTGGCGTCGACGGGGAAAAGCATCGCGCCGTTTTGCAGATGGAGAAGGCGGCCGGCGGCTGGAAGGCTGAAGCGTTCTATATCGAGTTCATGCACGACAACATGCACATCGACTCAATCGCCGTGAATGGGCCGGCTGACAAAGGGTATGCGCTGAAGTTCACAGTCAACGGAGGCAAGGGCGCGTACGACGGGAAGATGAGCGCGGATGGCGGCTCGATTGTGGGGACCTGGACGTACGACAAGCAGGCGGCAGAGTTGACCCTGCGAAGTGCGACGAAGGAGGCGGCGTGGAAGGTGCCGTTTCAATATCAGTACCACTTGAAAGAGATCACGTATCTGCGGCCATCGCCGGAGGAGGCGAAGATCGCCTACTCACCCAGGCTGGCGGTGGACTACATGGAGCAGGGCGCGATGGCGTGGAGCGCCGAGTGGAAATGTGTAGCCTGCCATACAAATGGGTCGTATATGGTGGTGCGTCCGCTGATGACGGCGCAACTGGGAGCGCCGAGCAAAGAGATGCACGACTTTTTTGTGTCGAGTTTGCAGGAGGAGTTGGCTGTCGATCCAGAGGACCAGCGACCGGAGCTGGATTCGACGCAGGCGGTGTATATAGCTGCGGGGCTGGCGATCTGGGATGCACACGTGGCGCATCGGTTGTCGCCGGAGACTACGCAGGCGCTGGACATGATGTTCAAGCTGCAGCGGGCGGATGGGGACTGGACGATCAGCGACGACAACAACCCGCCGCTGGAGTCGAATCGCTATCAATTGGCGACGGTTGCGGCGAGGGCTGTGGGCAATGCTCCCGGCTGGCTGACTGAGCAGCGTGGCAAGCCGGTTGAGGCGAAGGTGAGGCTGCTGGAGAGCTATCTGCGCGCAGAGGGTAAGGTGCAGGGCGATTATGACCGAACGGACCTGTTGTGGGCCGCGACCGAGCTGCCGGGGCTGCTGGATGAGGGGCGAAAGCAGAAGCTGGTGGAGATGATTGAAGGCCATCAAAGGGCGGATGGCGGATGGTCGATCAGGAATTTTGCGCAACCGGAAGAGTGGGGCAAGGGTAACCGCGCGGAGAAGCTGAGAGCCGAACTGGAGTTTCCAGATCCGCCGAGCGATGGGCACATGACGGGGCTGGCGATCCTAGTGCTGCGCAAGGCGGGCGTGCCGGCGAGCGACAAGCGCATTCAGCGCGGGGTCGAGTGGCTGCTGACGAATCAGCGGTCTTCAGGCAGGTGGTGGACGCGATCGTTGAACCGGGATGGATGGCAGTTCATCAGCTACAGCGGGACGGTTTATCCGCTGCTGGCGCTTAGCCTTTGCGACCAGTTGCCTGAGAGTAAGATGGAGCCGCGCAAGGGAGATTAGTTCAGGGAATTGAATCGAGGAAATGGAATGGGCGCGATTGCAGGGGCGGAGTTGGAAGCGAAGCGCGCGGATGCGCGGCCAATGCTGGTGAGGCGGGCCGCGGTGCTGGGCGCGGGGACGATGGGGTCGCGGATTTCGGGGATGCTGGCAAATGCGGGGATTCCGGTACTGCTGCTGGACATGGCGCCAAAGGAGCCGAGCGCGCCGCGGAATGCGCTGGCGCTGAATGCGATTGCCACACTGGGAAAGGCTAAGCCAGCGGCGCTGTTTGAGGCGTCGGCTGCGGGTTTGATTACGGCAGGGAACTTCGAGGACGATCTGGCGCGGATTGCGGAATGCGACTGGGTGGTTGAGGCGGTTGCCGAGAACCTTGATATAAAGGCTGCGTTGCTGGGGCGGGTTGTGCCGCATCTGGCGAACCACGCCGTGCTGACGACCAACACTTCTGGATTGCCGATTGGGAAGATTGCGGCCACGCTGCCGGCGCGGCGGGATAGGTTTTTTGGAACACACTTCTTTAATCCGCCGCGGTACATGCGGCTGCTGGAGATCATTCCCGGCGAAGAGACCGATGCGGCGCTGTGCGCGGCGTTTGCAGCGTTTGCGGACCGCAACCTGGGCAAGCAGGTGGTGTTTGCGCACGACACGCCGAACTTTATAGCGAACCGCATCGGGCTGCATGTGATGTTTCGCGCGGCGACGTTGATGTTTGAGCAGGGGCTGACGATTGAGGAGGCCGATGCGCTGACGGGTCCGGCGATTGGCTGGCCGAAGACGGGGACGTTTCGGCTGACGGACCTGGTGGGCGTGGATATTGCGGCACACGTGGCAGCGAACTTTCCCGGCGGCGCCGAGCAGGGGCGTTTTGCGCAGTTGCTTGAAGAAATGATCCAGCGCGGCTGGCTGGGCGACAAGGCCGGGCAGGGGTTCTACAAGAAGGTGCGCGGAGCGGGCGGCAAAGAAGAGCGGCTGGTGCTCGATCCGACGACGCTGGAGTACCGGCCTTCGGTCAAGCCAGCATTGCCATCGCTGGAGATGGCCAAGAACGCAGCAACGGTTGGTGAGCGGCTGAGGATGCTGCTGGCCGGCGACCCCGCGAAGGACAAGGCGGCGCGGTTTCTGTGGCCGTTTCTGGCGGGGATGTGGAGTTACGCAGCCGACCGCATTGGCGATGTGAGCGACGACGCGGCCTCGATCGACCGGGCAATGCAGGCGGGCTTCAACTGGGAGCTGGGGCCGTTTGCGCTGTGGGATGCAGCGGGCGTTGGCTGGACGGTTGAACGCATGAAGGCGCTGGGGCTGGCGGCGAGCCCCAGCGCAGAGGCCCTACTATCGGCGGGGCAGGCGAGTTGGTACGGGAAGGACGGGCGCAGTTGCTTTCAACCGGCGACGGGAAGACAAGAGCCGGTTGCGGAGGCTGAGGGACACGCACGGGTTGCGGACTTCAAGCGATCGAATGGCGTGGTGAGGAGCAATGCTGGGGCTTCGCTGATCGATTTGGGGGATGGAATTGGCTGCATTGAGCTGCATTCGCTGAAGAATGCAATCGGCGGGGATGTGCTGGCGATGATCTCGTCGGTGCTCATGCCAGACTCGGAGGCGGTGCGGGGTTTTTCGGGTTTTGTGATCGCGAGCGATCGCGAGAACTTCTCGGTGGGCGCGAACCTGATGCAACTGTTGCTGGCTGCGCAGGAGGGCGAGTGGGATGAAGTGGCGGCTTTAATTCATGCCTTTCAGCGGATGACGGCTGCGATCAAGTTCTGTCCGCGGCCCGTGGTGGTGGCGCCGTTCGGGCTGACGCTGGGCGGAGGTGCGGAGATTAGCCTGCACGCGGCGCGGCGACAGGCACATTCGGAGACTTACATTGGGCTGGTGGAGGCGGGAGTGGGGCTAATTCCCGCCGGCGGGGGAACGAAGGAGATGCTGCTGAAGGCGGTGGACCAGGCAAAACGATGGCGCGGCCCGACCCGAAAGACCCGGCGTCGAGGTTTGCGCAGTCGGCGGAGTTGGCGAGTGCGGTGAAGCAGGTGTTTGAGGCGATTGCGCTGGCGAAGGTTTCGACGTCGGCCGCGGAGGCACGAGGGCTCGGGATGCTGGGGCCGGCGGACCGCATCACGATGAACCGCGAGCGGCAACTGCTGGACGCGAAGGCGCAGGCGGCTGCCCTGGCAGAGGGAGGATACGTTGCGCCGCAGGCACGGACGCAGATTCCTGCGCCGGGGGTGGGGGCGCTGGCGACGCTCGAGACAGGAATCTCGCTGATGAGGGAGGCAGGGTATGCGAGCGAGCACGACGAGAAGGTGGCGCGATGGGCGGCGTATATTTTGTGCGGCGGAAGGGTGACGGCGGGCTCGCTGGTGAGCGAGCAGTATCTGCTGGACCTTGAGCTCGAGGCATTTTTGTCGCTGAGCGGCGAGCGGAAGACGCAGGAGCGGATTGCGTATACGCTGAAGACCGGGAAGCCGCTGCGGAATTAGTGATGAGGCAAGTGCACAGGGAGAGAGCTGTTGCGTTGGTAATCGTGGGGGCTCTGGGCGCAGTTTGCTCGGTGGGGCGAATCGACGGCGCGGCACAGGAGCCGCAAGGGCAACTCGTGAGAAGCGGGCAGATTCAGGTGGATGGACGGTCGACGCCGTATGTGATCCGGCATTTGCCGGTGAGCTCGTTTCCGGAGCTTCCGGAGGCGGTGGCGAAGGCGCTGAACGAGCGGGGTTGCCTGATTCCGCAGACCTATCAGGCGCATCGGCCGGAGAACGTGGTCGAGGCCAGCCTGGAGCGGGCGGGATCGACGGATTGGGCTGTGTTGTGTTCGGCGCAGGGGACGGTTTCGCTGCTAGTGTTCTTTGGGAGTGCAGGCGGGGATGGAGCGGGCGCGGCGCAGGCGCAGGTGCTGGCAATGGCAGTAGAGACGGCGCGGCTGCAAGTGAGTGGCGCGGACGGGGTGTTGGGGTTCAACTGGGGGATCGATGCGGCGACACCGGATCGGGTGCACGAGGCGCAGGCAGGGATGGACAAGCGGCCGGCGCGGTTGGATCACGATGCGCTGGCGGACACGCTAGTGGATCGGCACACGGTTTACCACTTCTATACGAAAGGCGCGTGGATAGCGCTGGCGATGCCGGATTGACGGGGCGGGGCAAGTGGGAACAGGCGAAAGCGGCAGGTGAATTAAAGCAGGATCGAGAGGAGCAGGGGTAGATGGCGGAAGCTGTGATAGTGAGTGCGGTACGGACGCCGGTGGGGCGCGCGCCACGGGGGGCCCTCTCGACCACGCGGCCTGACGACCTGGCTGCAATTGCGCTGGGCGGGGCTTTGGATCGGGTAGCCGGGCTGGATAAGGCTGAGGTTGAGGATGTGATTCTGGGGTGCGCGCAGCCGGAGGGCGAGCAGGGGTGGAATATTGCGCGGTGGGCGGCGCTGCGGGCGGGGTTGCCGGTGGATGTGCCGGGGGTGACAGT
>Ga0302319_10017697_pt1 | contig 13028 bp, 12 predicted proteins | sample Bog_T0_2_FD_203319 | JGI IMG/M metagenome (GOLD analysis project Ga0302319, IMG submission 203319) | Peat permafrost microbial communities from Stordalen Mire near Abisko, Sweden - Bog_T0_2 | ecosystem: Environmental > Terrestrial > Soil > Wetlands > Peat | place: Sweden: Abisko, Stordalen Mire...
CAATGGACCGAGGGGCAGAATGCGCTTCGGCCTCCAGTACGCCCGCTTCGAGCGCGATCTGTGGTCGGGCGCGGGTGGCACCACCAACCCCGGCGGCGGCGCCAGGGGTATCGACAACATGTTCTGGACTTCGTTCCGTTACTACATGCCGTAGTTGAAAATCCACCTCCAACAAAAAGGACCCGCTTCGGCGGGTCCTTCTGCTTTTCCTAATCCCTAAACCCTAATCTCTAAACTCTAACTTTAATCCCTGTCTTTCTATTCCCTACACCCTGCTTTACGCCACCGGCTGCTCTTCCTCGACCACCGGTCCATGCGTCGCCGCAGTCGGCGTCTCCGCCATGGGAGCATCCCCAATCCGCTCCGCAAAGTGGCACTCCACCGGATTCTCCACCTCAGCAACCTTCTGCCCCTTCCTCGGACGCCGCTTCGGCATCATCTCCTTGTTGTTGGGGCAAATCAGATACAGGCCGCCATCCACCACCCGCTCCACCACGTAGGTGGAGCCGCATTCCGGACACGGCTGCGCCACCGGCTTCAGGTTCGAGGTAAAGTCGCACTTCGGATACCGCGTGCATCCCCAGAAAATATTCCCCGTCCGCGCCTTGCGTTCCGCGATGTCGCCCTGCCCGCACTTCTGGCACTTCAGTCCTTCAATCAAATTCTGCTTAATGTATTTGCACTTCGGATAGCCCGAACAAGAAACAAACTCTCCATACGTTCCCGTGCGCAGCACCAGTTGCTTGCCGCACTGCGGACACTTCTCGTCCAGCGGCACCGCCGGCTTCTGCTGCTGCTTCTGGCTCAGCCGCCGCACTGTCTTGCACGGCGGATCTGCGTTGTAATCCGGGCACGCCATGTACGAGCCGAACGGACCGCGCCGCAGCACCATCACCTTGCCGCAGTTCTCGCAATACTCCTCGGCGGGCGCGCCATTCTGTCCATCTCCCTGCAGATCGGGCTTGGGAGCGTAATGCTCCTTCGTGAATCCGCAGCTCACCTGCTCCACCGTCACCTTGCGCCCGCTGCCCAGCGCGCCCTCGATGCCCGCCGTGAGCTCTGCCTTAGTCTTCACCTCAGCCACGGTGTTCGACTCATCGCCTTCGGTACTTTTCACCAGCAACGGATACTTGAGCTTCGTCTCCACCTTCTTGATCAGCTTCTTTGGGTCCTTCTTCCACGCCGCCACCGAAACCGTGACCGGCTTCTCCTGGCTGTACGCGCTGCATGCATAGAACGATCCGAACTTCCCCCACTTCAGTACCAGCGGTGAGCCGCACAGATCGCACTTCTCATCGGTCGGCTTCTCCATCCGCTTCACATTTTCCATGTGCTTCTCGGCGCTCTTCAGCTCCTCTTCAAAGTGCCCATAGAAGCCCTTCAGCAGATCGGTCCACTTCTCCTTGCCCTCTTCGATCTCGTCCAGCTCCTCTTCGAGCTTCGCCGTGTACTGCGTATCGAAGATGTAGGGGAAGTTCGCCACCAGCAGATTGGTCACCACTGTCCCGATCTCCGTCGGATAGAACCGCCCCCCGCGCCCTGTCGGCGGCATCTTCGTCACATATTCCCGATCCTGGATCGTGGTGATGATCGACGAATAGGTCGACGGCCGCCCGATGCCCCGCTCCTCCAGCTCCTTCACCAGCGACGCCTCGTTGTACCTCGGCGGCGGTTCGGTGGAGTGCTGCTCCGGAATCGTGCGTTTCAACCGCAGCGGATCGCCGTCGCTCAGAGGCGGCAGCGCATTCTTCAGAGCATCATCGTCTTCGTCGGCTGTCTCGGTCGTCTCCTGGTACACCTTCAGGAACCCATCGAACTTCAGCACCGATCCCGTGGTTCGAAAATCGTAGCTACGATCAGCCTTCGCTTCGATGTTCACCGTCGTCTGGTCGTAAACCGCCGGCACCATTTGGGACGCCACGAAGCGCTGCCAGATCAGCTTGTACATCCGGTACTGTTCGTCGCTCACGTATTGCCGAATCTCGTCCGGGTGCAGCTCCGGATTCGTCGGCCGGATCGCCTCGTGCGCGTCCTGCGCATCCTTCTTCGACCGATAAACGTTGGCCTCGGCCGGCAGGTACTGCTTGCCCAGCTTCCCGCCCACATAATCCCGCACCGCCGTGATCGCCTCCGGAGCTACGCGCGTTGAATCGGTACGCATATAGGTGATCAGGCCCACGGACCCTTCCGCGCCCAGATCCACGCCCTCATATAGCCGCTGCGCCACGCCCATCGTCCGCTTCACGCTGAAGCCCAGCTGCCGCGATGCATCCTGTTGCAGCTTGCTCGTCGTAAACGGCGGAGCCGGCGTTCTCCGCCGCTCCTTCCGCTCCACCGACCGGACGCTCCATTTTGCTTTGCCCAGCGCCGCCAGCACCGCGTCGGCGGATTTCTGGTCAGGCAGGCTCGGCGCGCTCACCGTCGGCACCTCAGCCCGCGTCCCATTGATCCCGATAAACCGTGCCACAAACTCCGGCCCATCCGGAACCGGCGCGACCGCCGCATCGATCGTCCAGTACTCGACCGGCTTGAATTCCTGAATCTGTTTTTCCCGCTCCACAATCAGCCGCACGGCCACCGTCTGCACGCGCCCCGCGGAGAGCCCCCGCCGCACCTTATCCCACAGCAGCGGCGAAATCTGGTAGCCCACGATCCGATCCAGCACGCGCCGCGTCTGCTGCGCGTCCACCAGATTCTCATCCACATCTCGCGCATGCTCAAACGCCGCGCGCACCGCCTTCTGCGTGATCTCGTTAAAGGTCACCCGGCGGATTTTGCTCTTGTCTCTCATCACCGGAAGAAGCTGGATCGCCAGATGCGCCGCGATCGCCTCGCCCTCACGATCGGGGTCAGGCGCCAGATACACCGCATCCGCCTTTTCCGCGAGCTTCCGCAGATGGCGCACGACCTTCTCTTTGTCCGGCGTGACGATCAGCGTGGGCTCGAACGTCCGGTTCGCCAACTCCACACCGATGTCCCGCTTCGGCAAATCCATAATGTGGCCGAACGAGGCCTCCACCTGGTAATCCTTGCCGAGATACTTATTGATCGTCTTCGCCTTCGCGGGCGATTCGACGATGACCAGAGATTTACCCACTTGCTTTTCCTACTCCCTATTCCCTATTCCTGTTGCCTGCCTTTGTGCGTTCTACCACGTCCCACCTCTCTGAATCCATAGTCCGGAGGCGCACCGCGCATCTGAATGCGCAATCCTCAGAAGCTCCTGACGTAATTCTTCCCAGGAAGTTGTCGTATGCGCCCGGCCAGTTCGAGCTCGAACAGCGCGGTGAAAACCTCGGAAGAGCTCAGTTCCGGCTCCAGCTTCTCGAGGATCTCATCCATCTGCAGTGCTTCGTCTTGGCGAAGCACGCTCAGCACGCGCGCCTCCGAGGGCGGCAGCGGTGATTCCTCGAATAACGATGCCTCAGATGTGCCCTCGGATGCAAATCCCTCGCTTTGCTCCAGCGCCATCCGTATCTCTGTTGGCAGCTCCTCCCACACATCCTCCCAGGACGATGTAAGCTTCGCGCCCTGCTTTATCAGCAGGTTAGGTCCCCACGCATTCTTCGTCGTTACATTCCCCGGAACGGCAAAAACCTCGCGGTTCTGTTCGAGCGCGCACCGCGCCGTCACCCGCGTCCCACTGTACTCCGCCGCCTCAATCACCAGCACGCCGACGCTCATCCCGCTCAAAATCCGATTCCGTCTCGGAAAATTCTGCGGCGCCGGAAATGTCCCCAGCGGCAGCTCCGACAGAATCAATCCCCCGCCCGCCACAATCTGCTCCGCCAGCGTCTTGTTCTCCTTCGGATAAATCACATCGACACCGGTGCCCCAGATCGCAATCGTCGGCCGCTTCGCCGCCAGCGCGCCCTTATGCGCCGCTGTATCCACCCCGCGCGCCATCCCGCTCAGAATGATCAACCCCCGCAACGCAAGGTCGCGCGCCAGCTTCTCAGCCATCCCCGTCCCATACGGCGTCGGATGCCGCGTGCCCACCACCGCCAGCGCCGGCTTCGCCAGCAGTCCCACATCCCCTCGCGCCCACAACAACGCCGGCGGATCGTAAATCTCGCGCAGCCGCTCTGGATACGTCTCGTCGCGATACGTCACAACCGCCGCGCCCGTGGCCGCCAGTTTCTCCAGCTCCTGGTCCGCCGCGTGGGCCGCCTCGCCCGACGCGATAAACTGCGCCGACTGCGCCGGAAGCTCCAGCCCCTCCAGCTCCGTCAGCGGCAGCTGCAGCACCCGCGCCGCGCAACCACATCGCTCCACCGCGCGCAGCAGACGCCGAGGACCCACCCCCGGCGTCAACGCCAGCGCCATCCAAGCATGCCGCTCCTCAAATGAGGTCGTTGTCGTTCCGGGCGCAGCAAGTTGTTCTGTCACTCACCCCTGCTTTTCCATTCCCTATTCCCTACTCCCTACTCCCTATTCCCTGTCCCCTGTGCCCTGCACCCTGTCGTTGCCCGGAGACTACGTCCCGCTCCCTAGCCGGTCAAGCAAAACACACCGCCACGCGGTTACCAAGGCCACGTTGCTAAACTAACCAGTGCCCCCCGATTCCCTGGCCCGTCTCCGCGTCTCCGCCATCCGCTTCCTCAATCCCGCCCCTCTCATGTGGTCCTTCGACCACGAACCTGACCGCTCCCGCTTCGCCGAGCGTTACAGCCTCTCCTTCGACACCCCCGCCGAATGCGCCGCCAAACTCGCCTCCGGCGTTGCCGACGTTGGACTCGTTCCCGTCTCCGCACTCGCCTTCACGCCCACGCTTGCCGTCATCCCCGGCTGCGCCATCGCCTCGCGCGACCGCGTCCGCTCCATCCTCCTCGTCGTGCGCCATCCCGACGGACTCGATGGCGTCCGTCGCGTCGCTCTCGATACCTCCTCGCGCACCTCGTCCACCTACACCCGCATCCTCTTCGCGCGCTTCTGGCAAATCGAGCCCGCCTTCTTCGACCACCCCCCCGATCTTGAAGCGATGTTGCAGGCGGCCGACGCCGCTCTCCTCATCGGCGACCCCGCCCTTTTCGCCCTCGAAGATCGCCACGCCCGCGAGCGCCGCACCGGCGAGCGGCTCCTCTATCTCGACCTCGCGCACGAGTGGCACTCCCTCACCGGAACCGTCTGGGTCTCCGCCTTCTGGGCCGTCCACCCCGAAGCACTCGCAGCCTCGCGCCTCACGCCCGACCAGATCATCGCCGACTTCCAGCACTCCCGCGATGCTGGCCTCGCCCACATCGACGCCCTCGCCGACGATTGGGCCCTCCGCATCGCTGTCCCCCGCGACACCATCCGCACCTATCTCTCCGAAAACATCTGGTACCTGCTCGACGAGCCCTGCCTCGCTGGACTCGACCTCTTCTACCGCTACGGCGTCGAATGCGGCGCGCTGCCCCTCGCCCCCCAACTCCGCTTTCTTTGAAAATCTCGCTGGCCACGCGACCTGCGGCCCTCAACCCGCGTCTTACCACGCGTGTACCTCGTCGCCAAAGCAGCCGCGCACCATGCGCGTCGACGCCTTATCCCTGCCTGGGTTCTTCATTTCGGGATCTTCGGCGTCTTCCTGGTCGCACTCCTCGACTCTTCACCCATTCCCCTGCCCGTCCCCGGCACAACCGACATCCTCATCCTCGTCCTCGGGGCCCATGGCGAATCGCCCTGGCTGCTCGCGCCCGCCGCCATCCTCGGGAGCCTCACCGGCGCCTGGTTTACCTGGAAGGCCGGCCAAAAAGGCGGCGAGGCCATGCTCGAACGCTACGTGAGCAAGCGCCTGCGCTCCCGCATCGAAAGCCGGATCCGCACCCACGGCATCCTCACCGTCTGCGCCGCCGCGCTGATGCCGCCGCCCATTCCGCTATTGCCCTTCCTGCTCGCCGCCGGAGCCCTTGGCGTTACCCGCCGGCAGCTCTTCATCGCCCTAGGCATCGCCCGCACCCTGCGCTACGGAACTGAAGCCGCCCTCTCTGTTCTCTACGGCCGCATCATCATCCGCTGGTTTAACCACTACCTCGCCGGCTGGTCCTCCATCATCCTCTATACATTTCTCGGATTGGTCATCGCCGGCATCCTCTTCGGCATCTGGAAATACCGCCACGACCGGCAACGCCCCGCCAGCTCCAGCCGTCCGGCCAGTGCCGAAGCCGCTTGACGGATCGCTGAGTCAGGGGAGAGGCCCATTAACGACCAGAGGCCTTCAAGCCGTTTCGAGGTTCGAGGGGGTTGACCCCTCTGGAAGTCGCTGATCCTGTGGGCCGGTCTTCTTCCTGAAGCCCCTTGGCATTGGCGATGTCGTTAAGGAGTCAGGTTGCAGGTTGTCCGTTCCCAGTTGACGGTCCACAGTTCTCAGTCTCACAGTTCCGATTCCCGGGTTGCGGCCAGGCGTTCGTGAGCCGCATTTTTTGATTCGAGGGGGTTCGACCCCCCTTCCCTCCATCCAAGAATCCGCGACATACAGAGGGGTCGACCCCCTGGGTGTTGGCGATAGGGTAAACGCTTCCGTGACCCCCTCTTGTTCGCGACGCCTATCTCCGACACAGGGAAGGCATCGGGAAGCTTGCAATGAAAAAGGACCCGACGCGCGGGTCCTCCTGGTTCAGGGTTCAACTCCAGTGTGCGGAGCCGGGTGGAGCAATGCAAGCAGGATCGTGGGGACGGGGAAACGGAGGTAACTGCGGAATGCGAGGTATCTCGATTCCGGTCGAATAACACGTCTCGTCAGAGCGTCCACCGGATATACACCAATGTGTTACAGCGGCCGCGTAGACAAATAACCGAGTGCGACGCCTATCTGATTTCCTGGACGGATCTGATTTCTCTGATTTCCTGGACGGAAAAGGGGGGAGCGCAACGGTACAAAAGTGCTCTTCCGCAACTGCGCTCATGTTGCTATCCTGACTACATCGTTCGGCTGTTGCGAGCAACATCGCTCCATGAGCGTAGCCCCGGCTGGACTCGAACCAGCGACCTCCGAGTTAGTTCCCGGTGTTCTGACGGCTTCCTTACGGGGTCCCTTGGAAAGTTTCCCGTGCCGCGTTCCTTCTGAACTACGGGGCTATAAGGTTATTAATCTCAGGTACCACAAGGCACGTCAATGAATTTCGACGAGCTAATCGTCATTTGGTAACGTATCCAAACCTCTATTTATCATTGATTTACGAGGAGGCCATCGGCGCGTGGCTCCGCGCGGAGTGTCCTCACCAGGGTGCCCCAGCTCTGCCCTTTTGTTGGCAGATGTGGGGAAGCCCCCCAGCGCCCGACCCCAAGCCGCTCGCGCTATCCTGTCCCCGTGCCGCCGATCGCCTTCCTCGAGTGCTCCCGCTGCCACCACCACGTCTCGGCCGAGACGCCGCCGACCGTCTGTCCCGCCTGCGAAGGACCCCTTCGCGGCTCCCTTCTCGTCCGTTACGACCTCGACGCAATCCGGGACACGGCGACGCGTCCCGCCTGTAGCGCGGTTCCGTCGATGTGGCGGTACGCCAACGTCCTCCCCGACGCCGAGCCCGTCACCCTTGGCGAAGGCTGGACGCCGATGCTCCCCTCGCGCCGCTATCCTGGCCTCTTCACTAAGGAGGAGGCGAACAACCCTACCGGCAGCTTCAAAGCCCGCGGCATGTCCATGGCCGTCACCATGGCCCGTCATTATGGACTGAAGAAGCTCGCCGCGCCGTCCGCCGGCAATGCCGCCAGCGCCCTCGCCGCCTACGCGGCCGCCGCCGGGATCGAGGCCCACATCTTCATGCCCCGCGACGTGCCCATGGCCAACTACCTCGAGGGCGTTGCCTATGGAGCCCACGTCACCCTGGTCGACGGCCTCATCTCCGACTGTGCGCGCATCGTGGCCGAGCGCAGCGAGCGCGAAGGCTGGTTCGACGTCTCGACCCTCAAGGAGCCCTTCCGCGTCGAAGGCAAGAAGACCATGGGTTATGAGCTCGTCGAGCAGCTGGGCTGGTCCTATCCCGAAGCCGTCTTCTACCCCACCGGCGGCGGCGTCGGCCTGATCGGCATGTGGAAGGCCTTCGAAGAGATGGAGCAGCTCGGCTGGGTCCAGGGCAAGCGGCCCAGGATGATCGCCGTCCAGGCCTCCGGCTGCGCGCCTGTCGCCCGGGCCTGGAAGGAAGGCGCTGCTGTCTCCAGGATGTTCGAACACGCTGCGACCTTCGCGGCCGGCCTGCGCGTGCCTAAACCGTATGGCGACTCGCTCATCCTCTCCATCGTCCGCGAATCAGGTGGCACGGTCGTCGATCTACCCGACGAACGGATCCTCGCCTCTCTGCTCGACTGGTCGCGCAACGAGGGCCTGCTGCTCTGCCCTGAAGGAGCAGCCGCCACCGCGGCTTACGATGAGCTGCTCGCGAACGGCCTGCTCAAGCGCGAGGATCGGGTTGTCCTCTTCAACACAGGCTCCGGCCTGAAATACACCGACGCCATCGCCGAAGCCATGCACCTGACTCGCCCCGGCGCGAAGCAATACCCGCAACGCACGCCCGTCGGCGGGATCATCACGCCGCAATAGCGACCAGAACGACTATACTTATGGTCTGATATACTTAACTTTCGAGGTGGCCAGTGGCTGTTTGGCAACTACAGAAAGCCAAAACACAGTTGAGCAAGGTGATTGAGGACGCGAACAGCAAGGGTCCTCAGATCATCACTCGTCACGGCGCGGAGCGAGCTGTTGTACTGTCCGTCGAGGAATTCCGTGCGTTGGTTGCACACAAGCCAAACCTCAAAGAGTACCTACTGGGCGGCCCAAAGTTGGACGACTTCGAGATTCCCCGGGAGGCTGACATGGGCCGGGAAATTCAGTTGTGAGCCCGCAGTATCTGCTGGACACCAATGTTCTTTCCGAATCGCGCAGGAAGCAGGCGAACGTGGGAGTGATTTCCTTCCTCGGAGCGACCGATCCTTCGTTGCTGGCGATCAGCGTGCTTTCGCTCGGCGAACTGCGCAAGGGGATTTGTCTGAAGCGGAAGGCGGACCTGGAGACGGCGCGACGGTTGGAAGCCTGGGCTGACGGGCTCGAACTCAGTTTCGCCGGTCAGATCCTGGGGATCGATGCGGCGACCGCGCGTCTCTGGGGGGAATGGTCCGCACAGCGGCCGAGGCCTGTGGTCGATACACTTCTCGCCGCGACCGCACACGTGCACAAAGTGATCCTGGTGACCCGCAACTCTGCAGATGTGGCGGATCTGCCAGTCGAAATCCTCAACCCCTGGAATTGAACTGCCGGGTTCCCCCCAACTGGCCTGAGCAAGCCCGGGCAATCGCTCATGCGCGGTGACTCAGGATATAGGCGCGCGACGTTGTCATCAGGTGCGAGGCGACACCCTGCAAGAGCTGGAGTACCACATATCCGGCGCTGAAGGTCAGGCGAGGATTTCGCTAATCTGCAGAGCGAGGCCGGGCAATAAGGACGGTTGCTCGAACACATCCCCCGCTGCGGTGGTACGTACTTCCGGATCTACTCTGCCGGGAGTGTAACGATGGGCGACGCCCCTGCGTGGGTACATCAGCCACACGGCCGTGGCGCCAGCTTCGAGATACTGGAACACCTTGTCCATGAGGTCATCCGCGCGATCGTTTTTGGAGACGATTTCGATGGCGATGTCGGGAGCCACTGGCAGGGGAACCTGCTCGAGATCAATGCTGGCAATGCGCTTCGCGCGAAAGAAGGCTACATCGGGCCGGCGGACCGTACTGTTGAGCAGCTCCACATCGGTTCTGTAAAGACCGTCCCCAGATGCTCGATCCCCTGAAAATACAGGGCTCGTGCCAAGCGGTCCCGAATGATGTTGGGGCGGGGACCGGAGGAGAGTGTCACGATCACCTCTCCCTTGCTGAGTTCGTAGCGCACCCCCTCGGGTTCTTCCAGAGCTGCGAAGTCGGCGATGGTCAGTAGCGTTTTTGTAGCCATACGCGGGCCCTCTGCTGGGGTCAGAGTAGCACGTGAATGCCGTGCTAAACCCGTATGCCGCACCGAAGATTACCTCCATGAGGCCGTACCCTACGCGGCCGGCGGCAGCCCAGCCTCACTGCGCACACGCCGCAGATAGTCGGCCAGCGTCTGACCCGCCTTCGGAGCGAACGGCTCGTCCAAGCAGTCAATGTGATCGACGCGATCGACGCGGAAGCTGCGGAAGTCGGTCCGCAGCTCGCACCATGCGGCCAGCGTCCACGTGCCGCCCCAGAAGTAGAGCGCCAACGGGTGAACGCGCCGGACGCTCGGCTGACCGTCCTCGCGCGAGTAGGCGAGCAGAACAATGCGCCGCTGCTGCGCGGCGGTGTGAAGCGCATCGAGCTTGCGGCGCAGTTCCGGCGGCGCCTTGAACCCCGGAGCGTAGAGGAGGACATCGTCGATCTTCTCGCGCAGCTCGGCCGGCAGCACAGCTTCAATCTTGCGCAGCGCGCGATTGGCCGCCTCGGTCAGCTCCGTGCCGCCCCACGCTTCCACCATGCGGGCACCAAAGACGAGGGCGGCGATTTCTTCGCGATCGAACATGAGCGGCGGGATATCGAGATCGCGGCGCAGGGTGTAACCCACGCCGGCTTCGCCCATGATGGGCATGCCGGAGAGCTGCAGGTCCTGCACATCACGGTAGATGGTGCGATTAGAGACCTGCAGCTTCTCAGCCAGGTTGCGTGCGGTTTGCAGACGGCCGCCGCGCAGCAGTTGAACGATGCGAAAGAGGCGGTCGGCGCGACGCATACCGGCCATTGTAGAGGCGCGTCCCCGGAGAATCCGTGATGCCTGGTCCCGGATGAGCCGGGAACGCGACTCTCCGGAGCTAAACCACAGCGTGCAAACCGACGCGGTTACCTTCCGAATCGCGAATCTGCGCCACCCATCCCACGTTCGGGATGTGGTTCTTCGGTTCGACGATCTTGCCGCCGGCCTTCTCGACACGCGCCAACACCTGGTCGATGCGCCCTTCGCAGTTGAGGTAGATGACGGTGCCGTCAGAAGAGGGACGGTGGCCGTCCCCGTGGGCGACGCAGCCAGAGATGCCGGGGCGCTCATAGGGAAAGATCGCCAGGCCGGGAAAGGCGGCGTTGTGGACCATCGCGGTGGCGAAGATGGTTTCGTAGAAGCGCGTGGCTCGGGCGAAGTCGGTAGCGGGAATCTCGAACCAGGTAATGGTGGAAGTAGCGGTCTGTTCAGCGGTGGTCATTCGGGGTTTCCTCTCGTTTCCGAAATTGACTACGAGAGGGAGCATAGGCGGGGGCTACTGACAGCGTGGTGTCAGCAGAGAATGGGAAAACAGGTGAAAGGGGACAGGGTGCAGAGCTCAGATCTGTCCGACGCGGATTCACCTGGGACGTTCACTTCTGGCCATCAATCAATGCCACGAATGCGCTCCCATCACTCGATAAGCTTCATGTTAGTAGCCGTTAGCCAGAAGATACTCCAACGTGACCTGAGACATTGGCTGTCGCCGCTGATCCACCGCCAGCTTGATCATCACATCCGCTTCGACATTCACTGGATCGCCGGGCTTGAGGACACGCAGGTTGGTCACGTTGCGCGTGTGCGGCAAAATCGCTACTCCGACATTTTCTCCATCCCAGGTCGCGATGGTCAGACTGATGCCTTCAATGGCAATCGAGCCCTTCTCGACCATGTAGGGGCGCGTGTTCTCCGGTACGCGGACCCGCAGCCACCAGTCCGTCAGCTCCGAATCGGCCGCCTCCTGTACCGGATCGAACGACAGCAGTTCTCCGCGCCCATCCACGTGGCCCTGGACAATGTGTCCTCCGAGTGGTGCTCCTGCCGCAGTCGGCAACTCGAGATTCACTACCGATCCCGGCTTCAACCCGCCGAGCGATGTCCGTGCAATTGTCTCGGCTGCAAGGTCCGCATAGAAAATCGGAGGCTCCATCTCGAGGGCGGTAAGGCACGTTCCGCTCACCGCAATGCTGTCGCCCTTGCGCAGCCGGCTGGCGACTGTAGACGCGGTAATGGCGATCCGCGTCGTTCCCTCACGCGGCTCGACGGCGGCGATGGTTCCCGTTGTCTCGATGATTCCGGTAAACATGGCTTAGCTTTTTCCCCAGGGATTCCGCAAATACGCGTCGATGCGCATCTCCTGGTCGACGCAGGTGACCGACGGAGTGAACGGTAACAGAGTTCGCGCAATCGGCTCCTGGAGCAACGGCACCGCGTCGGGCCCGAGGAACACCGGCGCGTAGAACAGCGTGAGCTTGTCCACGTGCCCCCCGCTTAACGCCGATGAGTTCAGCTGCCCTCCTGCTTCCAAAAGCGCAGAGAGGATGTTCATCTCTCCCAGCCGCTTCAGGACCGCCTTCAGGCACACCCCGCTCCTGCGGACCGCGCTGACTTTTCCCGGGGTTCCCGTTGCCCATCGATCGTCGACGGTATCCGCAGCTTCGACGCGCTCCACGCAAACACCGAGGGCTTCGAAGGTGCGTTGCCGCTGCGTCGGCGCCACCGCGCAGAAGATGAGCAAATCCTGCTGCGCCGTTCGTACCAGCTTGGAATCGAGCGGCGTGCGCAGCCCGGAATCGAGAACCACGCGCAGCAAACGCCGGCGGCGCGGCAACCCCGATCGATCCGTCAGGTGCGGATCGTCTTGCAGCACCGTGTTGACCCCCGTAATCAGCGCATCTGCGCTGTGGCGCATCTCCTGCACCTGGGCCCGCGCCCGTTCTCCCGTCAGAAAGACCGGAGCCCCGCGCGGCGCGCTTCCCGGAGCCGGCGCGATCCTGCCGTCGAGCGAAACTCCCGCTTTCAGGGTTACGAAGGGCAAACCAGCCACAATGTGGCGTGCGAATCCGTCATTTAGCTCTTGCGCTTCGCGTTCCAACACGCCTTTGGTCACCGCGATTCCGGCAGCTCGCAACTTCTCGAGTCCTTTGCCGCTCACTGCCGGATTCGGATCGACGGTCGCCGCCACCACGCGTGCCACGCCCGCCTCGATCAGAGCCTTTGTGCAGGGTCCGGTTCGTCCCGCGGTGCAACACGGCTCCAGGGTCACATAGGCTGTTGCGCCACGCGTCGCGTCGCCCGC
>Ga0302319_10017699_pt1 | contig 13026 bp, 10 predicted proteins | sample Bog_T0_2_FD_203319 | JGI IMG/M metagenome (GOLD analysis project Ga0302319, IMG submission 203319) | Peat permafrost microbial communities from Stordalen Mire near Abisko, Sweden - Bog_T0_2 | ecosystem: Environmental > Terrestrial > Soil > Wetlands > Peat | place: Sweden: Abisko, Stordalen Mire...
GCCCCAGGTGCTGCTGTTCACCAGTGCCGCCGCCGCCGAAGGTAAGACGACCATCGCGATCAACCTGGCCCGGCTGCTGGCCCGCAGCGGCCTGCGCGTCGTGCTGCTGGATGCCGACGGCGAGGGCGGCGGCATGGGGCGGCTGCTCGGCAATGGGGACCAGCCCGGCGTGCTGGATTATTTGCGTGGGGAGGCCACCGCCCAGGCGATTGTGCATCCCACCGGCATTGACCGGCTGTTGCTGGTTCCCGGCGGCACTCACAACGAAGCGTCGGAAGGCCTGTTTCTGCGCCCCCGGCTGGGGGAGTTGATCCATGAATTACGCCGGGACGCTGACTTTGTCATTTTGGATGGGGCGCCGATTCTGGCGTCGGATGCGGCCGCCCTGCTGGTGCCGCATGCCGATGCGGTGGTGCTGGTGACGCGGCCGTTTTACACCCGGGCCCGGATGGTCCGTCAGGCGCTGGACATGCTTTATCAGCGCCGGGCCCGGCATGTGAGCCTCGTCTTTAATCGCGCCCGCCCGGACGACTTGGCCGGGCATTATGCCCAGAATGGGCTGGTGGCGCCCCGGCGGAATGGTAAAAGTTGAAAAACCAGGGATCGTCATTTAGGTTCCAGGCAGCATGAAACCATTCTCGGGGGTCTTTTGGGCACTTGTTTTCCTGGCGTTCGCCCGACCGGCACTGGCCGCCGGGCCGCATTATGTCTTTGCGCATTACATGGTGTGTTATGAGGACTATGGCGACAGTCTGGCCGGCTATGAGCATGATATTCAGGACGCGCAGGCGGCGGGGCTGGATGGGTTTGCCCTGAATGTCGGCCAATGGACCAGTCCCGGCTCGGCTTGGTATTACACGAACAATGTGGCGCTGATGTATCAGGCCGCCGCGCAACTGGGCACCGGGTTCAAGCTCTTCTTCTCGGTGGATGACGCCAATACCAATGACATCGTGGCGATGATCAGCACGTATGCCAACCACCCCAATTCCTTCCGTTACAACGGCAAGCTGGTGGTTTCGACCTATTGTGACACCGGGGTGGACTGGCAAAATTGTGTTTTCAAGCCCCTGACGAACATGGGCATCAATGTCTTTTTTGTGCCGAATTTCATGCCGCCCAATAACGATGCTTCGGATGAGGTCGGGCTCAGCAATGTGTTGAGCACCCGCCCCTATGTGGATGGCCTGTTTAATTTCTCCGTCTATACCGTGGCCAACATTACGAACAGCAACGCGGCCTACCTCCAGGCCTGCCGCAATGCGGGCAAACTGGTCATGGCGGGTTACTCCCCCACCTATTGGGGCTGTTACGCCTACGGAAGCAGCGGGCGGGGTTATTGTGAAACCGATGGCGGGGAGGGCACCATCGCCCAATGGCAGTGGATCATCGCCCATCAGCCGGACTGGGTGGAAATCGTCACTTGGAACGATTTCAACGAGAGCACCTACAGTTCCCCGATTGTGAACCCCATGCAGTATGAATCGGGATTCACCCCCCCGTTCCGGAATTGTCATGCCGGTTATCTGGCCCTTTCCCAGCATTACATCACTTGGTTTAAGACCGGCTCCGAGCCGCCCATCACCCGGGATTCCCTGTATTATTTCTACCGGACCAGTTCCACCCAGGCCGTGGCCGGCGATACCAACGACCCACCGGTCACCTTGTGGCCCAACAATGGCCCCTACCCAGATGTGCTGTTTACCACCGCGTTCCTGACCAGTCCGGCGCAATTGGTGATTGCCTCGGGCAACACGCGGACGACCAATTCGTTGCCCGCCGGGATCAGCAATGTGCGGACGCCGTTTGCCCCGGGCGCGCAAATCTTCACCCTGGTGCGGAGCGGTCGAACGGCGATCACGCTGCAGGGCCCGGATGTGCTGGGCCAGATCACCAATTACAATTATTTCACGGCCAGCGGGGTGCTCTTCGGGCCCATCCCGCCGGGGAACCTGCACGTGCAGCAGTGAGGGGGCGGGGAAAGTTCAAATTCCAAAAACCAAGGGACAGAGGGGACGGAGGGGACGGATATTTTGGGGGCGAGGCGAGGAGGGGGAGACCCCTTTCCGGCGGGGCGCTAATGGCGACGCGCTGCGGGGGAGACACCCGGGCTTGGGCAAGGCTGATATTTTTGGTTTTTTGCGTGGGGATACGCATTTTATTCAGAACCTCCTCACGTCGGTTGCTACGATGGGGGTGGGTTTTGACTTGGGCAACACGCCGTGACGTCGGTTGCCACGAATGGGGGAAGGTTGATTTCATGCAGTGGGTTGCCAACTGGATTATTGCGGTGTCGCCGGAAACGTTGCGGCCGTTCTGGCATCGCTTGCGGTCTTCGCCGCTGGGCAACCGGCTGGCACGGGGGACGTTCTGGACGGTCACCGGGGCGGTCATCTCGCGGTTGCTGGGGCTGCTGGGGTTTATCATTCTGGCCCGCATTCTCGGCAAAGTGCCCTTTGGCGAACTGGGCACCATTCAAGCCACGGTGGGGTTGTTCGGCTCGTTTGCGGGCCTGGGCATCGGCATCACGGCCACGAAGTATGTGGCGGAATGGCGGGAATTGGAGCCGGCCCGGTGCGGACGGGTCATTGGATTCTCCTTAAGCACGTCGTTGGTGGGGGGGACGCTGGCTGGCCTGGGTCTCGTGCTCTTTGGCGGCTGGCTGGCCGCCCATACGCTGGCGGCCCCGCAATTGGCACCGATGTTGCGCGCCGGGGGGGCATTGGTCGTCTTTAGCACGCTGCAGGGTGCCTATCTCGGGGCTTTGACGGGGTTTGAAGCGTTCAAGCAGGTGGCCTGGGTGAGTTGGGCCAGCAGCCTGATCGGCGTGCCGCTGGCGGTGGCGGGCGCGTGGTGGGCGGGCTTGGGCGGGGCGGTGTGGGCCTTGATCGCGCAGATGGCGGTGGGTTGCGCACTCGGACACTGGGCCTTGAACAAGGAAATGACGAAGGCCGGGGTGAAAATGTCCTTTGCCCTGAGCCTGCATGAGTGGGCCATGCTCTGGCGGTTCACCCTACCGGTGTTTCTCTCCACGCTGTTAACCTCCCCGGCCAGTTGGTTCGTGCGCATGATGCTGGTGAACCAGCCGGGGGGCTATGCCGAAGCGGCCCTGGTGAGCGCCGCCAATCAATGGATGAACCTGGTCAACTTCCTGCCATCAACCATGGGCGGGGTACTGGTGCCGATCTTTGCCAACCTTTACGCGGCCCATCGCCGCGCCGACTTCATGAAACTGCTCCGGCAGAACCTCGTGTTAAACGCGGGGGTGGCGCTGGCGGTGGCCACCCCGCTCATGCTGTGCGCCCCGGTGATTCTTTATTTATACGGCCCCGGCTTCCGCGAGGGAACCGCCATTTTCATCGTGACCATGATCTGCGGCATGCTCGTCGCCGTCAGCAATCTGTTTTCGCGGGCCATGCAGTCGGCGGGGAAGGCTTGGATTGAACTGGCTTCCAACGGGCTTTATTCCCTGGTGGTGGTGGCGGCGAGCTGGCCCTTGATCCACTTATACAAGGGTTTGGGAAATGTCGCGGCTTACACTTTCGGTGCCATCGCCCTGCTGGTCTGGCAGTGGTTGATCGTCCGCCGGATTCTGAGGCAGGGCAGTTCCGAACCCACCGGAACCGTTGGCCGTTGAAACGGGGCGAATAATAGATTTTTACACCCATGAAACCAACTGGAGTCCCTTGGCCAATCTATCTTCGCAACGGGGTTGGCAAACGATTTTCCCGATTCGGCGAGCGAATCGGCAGCCAATGGCTGACTTACAACCCGCTGATCATGCTGGAATATCATGACATGGCCGTGGCCAATGCCCCCGGGGTGGTCAATGCCCTCACCACCGTCTTTCCGCAGGGAAAACGAGTTTTTGATGTGGGGTCGGGCAGCGGGGCCTACGCCGCCGAATTCCTGCGGCGCGGTTACACGGTGCTGGCTTGCGAGCATTCCGCCAGCGGCCGAAAACTCGCCCGCCAACAAGGGGTGGAGTGCCGGGAATTTGATCTAACGCAGCCGGTGGTCTGCCGGGTTCAGGAATCGTTTGATCTCATTTACTGTTTTGAAATTGCCGAGCACATGCCGCCGGAACTTGGATTGAAACTGGTGCGGTTTCTGGCAAAATTCCCGGCGGTCATCGTGTTCACGGCCGCCCAACCCGGTCAGGGTGGAACGGGCCACATCAACGAACAACCGGAGGCCTATTGGCGCCAGCAATTCATGGAGGCCGGCCGGGGGGTGGATGCAGAGCAAACCCAGCGGCTCCGGGACGCTTTCCAGGCTGAGAAATGCGCACTGTGGTTTGAACGCAATGCCATCGTGTTTCCGGTAGTTTGATTAATCAGCCGGGAGGTCACGAGAGGCGAATCAATGAACCCGGTTTCCGCCACAGTGGTCATTACCACCAAGAACCGCCTGGAGGAACTGGGCAAAAGCATTGCTTCAGCCCTGGCACAGACGGTCCGCCCAGCGGTACTGGTCATAGATGACGCCTCGACGGACGGGACGCATGATTTTGTGCGGCGCGAGTTTCCGCAGGTGCAAATTCATCGTTCGGAAACCTCGCTGGGCTTAATTGTGCAGCGCAACCGGGCGGCGCGGCTGGCGGAAACCCCGATCCTGTTCTCGATGGACGATGACGCGGTGTTTTCCAGCCCCCGGGTGGTGGAGCAGACGTTGCGCGATTTTGACGACCCGCGCGTGGGGGCGGTGGCGATCCCGTTTGTGGATGTCCACCATGGCCCGGCGGTAAAGCAGCGCGCGCCGGACGCCCAGGGCATTTATGCCGCCTACACCTACATTGGCACGGCGCACGCGTTGCGCCGGGATTTGTTTCTCGCGCTGGGCGGTTACCGGGAAATTTTGATTCACCAAAGTGAGGAGGAGGATTATTGCGTCCGGCTTTTGGACGCCGGTTATGTGACCCGTTATGGCCGGGCCGATCCGATTCACCACACTGAATCTCCGCGCCGGAGCTGGACCCGGATGGATTACTTTGGGGCGCGGAACAAGGTGATGTATGCTTGGAACAATGTGCCGTGGCCCTATTTCCCGATGCACCTGGCCGTCACGACCTGCATGACCTCGATTTTCGCCCGGGAACCGGCGCGCTGCCTGACGCGGGTGCGGGGGGTGCTGGCGGCCTATACGATCTGTGGCACCGGCCGGGGGGACCGGCGGCCGGTCCGGCCGGTCGTCTATCGGTTGAGCCGGGAGTTGAAGCGGCGGGGGGCGGTGCCGTTGGGCGAGATTGAGGCGCGCCTGCGGGTTCTCCGCGAGCCGTGATCCGGCGGGGAAATTTTATTTATGCATTATAACGCGGCCTATTATGAAGGCCATTATGGCCGGCTGATGCAGGATGAGTGGTATTTCAACCTCCGGGCCGGCTATTGGAAAACCGCCCTCACCGCCGTTCAGGCGGTGCCGGAAGATAGTCTGGTTCTGGACTACGGGTGTGGCACCGGTCAAGTCAGCATGGCCTTCCCCAACACGCATTATTACGACATCGCCCCTTTCAGCCGCGACCTGATTAAGAAACGGGGCCGGGTCGTTTATGAAGACAACGCCGCGATTCCCCCGGGTAAATTTGACTTCATTCTCTCCTCCCACGCTTTGGAGCACTCGCCCCGGCCCTTTGAGGAGCTTCAAAATTTCGGCCGTTTTGCCAAACCAAGGGGTCACCTGTTGTTGCTGTTGCCGGTGGAACATGATTTCCGACCGGCCCTGAAAGTGGACGGCAACAACCACCTCTATTGTTGGACCTTTCAAACCATTGGCAATCTGTTGCACGCCGCCGGCTGGGAGCCCTTGATTCAAACTTATGTTTATGACTCCTACGGCCTGGGGGCTTTGGGGAAACTGTTGCCGGCTCCAAGAGCGGTGGCCTTATCGTGGCAACTGGGACGGATGAAAAGAAGTTTCAAGTCCATGATGGTGGTCGCCCGCAACCGTCCGCAGGAGTTGGCGGCAGCGTAAAACGGCGGGGGTATTGAATCCATGATGGCTCCCCATGAACCGGCGACGGTGGAATCCCTTCGCCGGAGGAACCCGGAAGCGGCAACCCGCCGGGCGGGAGTGCGCGTGATCATCAGTGCCACGTTTCTCGGCATCGGGGGGATCCGCACGCATCTGGTCCTTTTGTGTCAGTTGTTGCGGCGGCACGGCATCGGGGTGACGGTGTTTGCCACGGACGTGCGTTGGGATGCGGAAACGATGACGGGGCTGGAAAAAACCGGGGTGAAGTTCCAACTGCCGCCGCAGTGGATCCGGGCGTCGCGAAAATTGTCCGCCTTGTATTGCGGGCTAACCTGGCCGTGGCTGGTGCCCGGCCGGGCAGCGGCGGTCTATTGCATCTCGCCGGGTTATTCCCACCTCCTGATGCACCGGCTCAAGCCGGCGCAAGCCCTGAGCATCAATCATGAAATTGTGGAACCGCCCGACCCGCAGAGTGCGGACGGCAAACGGGCCGGCAAGTGCGCGGCGCGCTTGGACGCCAGCGTGGCGAACTCGCACAAGGTGGCGCGGTTGATGAAGGGATATTGGCCCGAAAAGCCGATTCAAGTGATCCCGTTCCTAACGGCGGATGCGCCGACGCCGGCCCCGGTCCGGCGGCGGCGCGCCGGGGCGGAGGAGCCGTTGCGGGTGATTTATCTGGGGCGGTTGGTGGAACAGAAGCGCCCGGATCAACTGGTGCGGCGTTGGGGGGAAATCACGAAGCATCCGGCCTTGACGGGGGCGAATTTGGAAATCCGGGGTTATGATTCGGACGGCACAATGCGGACGGGCCTGCAAACTTTTGTGACGCAAAACGGGTTGGCGGAGCGGATCCACCTTCACGGTGAATACGCTTTGACGGAATTGCCGGGCATTCTGGACGCGGTGGATTTGGTGGTGCTGCCCAGCCGGTGGGAGGGACTGCCCCTGGTGCTGGTGGAAGCGATGTTGAAGGGGGTGCCCTTTGTGGCTTGCGCCGCCGGCGGCACGGAAGAGCTGGGGGAGAACAATCCGGATGTCATGGTCACGGGCACGGATTGGGCGGAGTTTGAGGCGGGTTTGGTGGCGATGGCGGTAAAAATAAGGGCGGGCGGCATTGATCCCGTGCGGTTGCACGGCTGGGCGGAGGCGCGTTACGGGTATGCCGCTGTTTCGGAGCGGTGGCTCGAGTGTTTGTGCCGGCCGCGGGAGTTTTTTGGCGTGCCATGAAAGGGAAAAGATACGTCCGCCCTCATCCCGGCCTGCTCCCCCGGGGAGAAGGAGAATGATTCGGCCGACTCGGATGCTGACGGCGGTTTCAGCTGCCGAATATGCCGCCCCTGCGGGGCTTTTGGGTTTTGTGAGGTGCGGGGCTACAAATAGGTCGCGCCTACGGCGCTGGGATGCCTCGGGCGGTCGGATGTCGTTCCGCGACCCACTTAAAAGCCGGACATGATTGAACTCGCGCTCATTATTCAGACGCTGCTGTGGCTCATCGCCATCGGGATTTTTGCGGCGAGCCGGCAGGCCTCGGTTTTCCACCCGGTCACGCTGTATCTGGGGTTTCACGGTCTGGTGTTTGTGGCGCGGCCGATTTTGGTTTACAGCTTCGGCTTGAACACCATTTCCAACTACATGCAATACCGGCCCACGCAGGAAATTTTCATCAAGACCCTGGAGGTGACTTCCGTCGCCCTGTTTGTGTTTGTGGCGGCCGGATTGCTGGCGGGCCGCAGCCGGCTGGTTTATGGAAGCCCGCAGCCGCCCGAATTCACGCCGTTGGAACGGCGGGCCCTGTTGATCACCACCCTGCTGTTGCTGCCCCTGATGGCGTGGTCCATCTACGCCACGCGCAACGGGGTCCAGGGCGAACGCGCGGCCAACGGCATCTTCATCATGACCAATTCCACCGGCTACATCAATGAAGCGCAGGATTTCATCGGGCCGCTGCTGTGCGTATGGATGGTGGTGACGCGGTTCCATTGGCTTTATCTGCTGCCGTCGGTCTTATACATTGGTTACCGGACGTGGTATGGCTGGTCGCGCTGGACCATCCTGCTGTTTTTCCTGCTGGTGATCCTTGTGTATTGCTGGTATCACCGCCGGAAGTGGATTCCGCTCTGGTCCGTCGCGGCGGCCATCCCCATCCTCTTGCTCTTTAATCTGATCGGCCACAACCGGGACATGTTCAAGTCGGTGCTGACCGGCGAGGACACGCATGTGGCCGAGTTTGACGCCGGCATGTCGGCGGATGAAAAGCTGAAAGCGCAGTTCGACACGCAGGATTTCGCCAACTTCGACTACTTGTGCTTTATTGTACGCATCTACTCGGAACGCCCCGACGCGTATAGTTACGGGGCGCAATACCTGCAACTGTTCACCGAACCGATCCCCCGCATTTTGTGGCGGGGGAAGCCGGCGGGGGCGCCGGTGGCGTCCCAAATTGATTTGTTTCAGTATGGCAACTTCATCGGCCTGACCTACAGCATGCCCGGCGACGGCTTTGTGACGGGCGGCTGGATTGGGGTGATCGTTATTGTCTCCCTGTGGGGTTCGCTGATGGGATGGGCGCACCGCGTTTTCTGGCGGAACACGGAAAACCGGCTGGGCAGCCTCATGTATCTGGTGGGGCTGGCCATGGTGCCCCAGGAATTCCGGGACGGGAGCATTTCCATCGCCAAATTCCTGCTGTTCAATGTCACGCCGATCATGCTCTGGCAGGGCATGATCTGGTGGCTGGGGCCGCGCCGGGTGCCGGGTTACTCGGCGGTGCTCCCGCGGGGCGCGGGGGTGCGGTGGGTGCGGAGCTGGCGATAGCGGCGGGGCGGTGGGACGCCCAGAGGTTTGGGGGCAAGGGGCCGACCTGACAGACCGGGGATGCGGGGGGGACGGCTGAAGGCCCGGTTCAGCCCCGGTAATAAATACGTCCGCCCTCATCCCGGCCTTCTCCCCCGAGGAGAAGGAGAACGGTTCGACCGCCGATGGTGCCGGCGGCGGTTTCAGTGGTTTGGCCATGGATTCGCGGATCGAAAGCGCCGTCGTCGCCGCGCTCTGCCGGCGCACTCCGAGTGGTGGTCCGGGCGGCAAGATGCCGCCCGCTACGGCAGGCGGGACGCCCGCCCCACGTTAAATTGCAGCATGAAAAATTTGGGAATCCTGTGGGCGCAATACGGGCCGTATCATCTGGCCCGGGCGGCGGCCCTGAAACGACTGGCCGGGCCGGTGAGGGTGCATGCCTTGGAACTGGCCAATCAGACCTCGACTTATGGATGGCAACGCGCGGCGACGGGGGATTTGATCACGTTGTGTCCGGGGGCGGTGGCGGACCGGTTGTCGTTCGGGCGGGTGTTTCAACGCTGCCGGCGGATGTTTGCGGAATTGAAACTCGAGGTGTGCATCCTGCCCAGTTACGCGCCACAACAACCGCTGGCGGCGCTGCTGGCGGCCAAATCGCTCGGGCTGCGGACGGTGATGATGAACGAAAGTCACGCGGGCACGGCCCGGGCGCGGGGGATCGGCGCGCAAATCAAACGCCGGTTGGTGGGTTTGTTTGACGCCGGGCTGGTGGGCGGCCAGCCGCAAAAACGGTATTTCACCGCGCTGGGGCTGGCGCCGGAAAAGATCTTCACGGGCTATGACGCGGTGGATAATGACTATTTTGCGCGCCGGGCGGAGGAAATCCGGGGCCGGGCGGCGGCGGCGCGGGGTGAGTATGATTTGCCGGAGCATTATTTCCTGAGTCTGGGGCGGTTTGTGGGCAAAAAAAATCTGCCCGCCTTGATTCACGCCTACCGCAAGTTTCTGGGGGCCGGTCAAAATTCCCAGACCCATCTGGTGCTGGTGGGCTCCGGCGAGGAAGAAGCGAAATTGCGGGCCCTGTGCCAGGAGTTGAATCTGCCCGTATACGATAAAGCGAAAACGAAAGCGGAAGGCGGAAAGCGGGAATCCGCCTTCGCTGCGCTTCGGCGCGACAAGAGCGGAAAGGTTGCGCCGGGGGTGCATTTTTACGGGTTCCGGCAGATTGAGGAGAATCCGGTGTTTTATGCGCTGGCGGAGGCTTTCATTCTGCCGAGTTTGTGGGAGGAATGGGGGTTGGTGGTGAATGAAGCCATGGCGTGCGGGCTGCCGGTGGTGGTGAGCGAGACGGCGGGTTGCGCGGAGGATTTGCTGGAGCCGGGGCGGTTGGCGGTGCCGATTCCCCTGTCGGCGGAGGTGAACGGGCGGTTGACCCGGCTGGCCGGCCGCCTGCGGCAAAACGGGTTTGTGTTCAACCCCGCCGCCGCCGGGTCCCTGGCGGATGTGCTGCTGGCCCTGGAGGCGGCGCCGGCCCTCCGGGAAATCATGGGGCGGGCGAGCCGGCGGATTGTCGAAAAATTTTCCTGCGCGAATTTCGCCCGCAATGCCGGGCTGGCCGCGCAGGCGGCCCTCGGAAATTGATCATGCGCATCGGCGTCTTTCATCCCGGCACACAGCATTCCTGGCAGACGGCCCTGGGCTTTCAGGAGGCGGGGATGCTCGGCTGGTATGCCACCTCGGCGTTTTATGATCCGGCCCGGTGGCCGTATAAGCTGGAGCGTTATCTGCCCCGGCACATGTCCGCCCGGTTGACGCGGGAATTCCGGCGGCGCCACAACCGATTTTTGAATCCGGCGAACGTCCGGCAGTTCGGCTGGTGGGAATGGTTGGAGACGGGTTTGCGCCGGCTGGGCCGGCAGCGGTTGGCCAATTATTGCAACGCACGCGGCAACGAGGTTTTTGGCCGGCAGACCATCCGGCTGATCGAGCGCGAACCGGTGGATTTGGTCTGGGGTTACAACACGTCATCGCTGGAAGTTTTTCAGTGGGCCAAAAAGCGGGGCATCCGTTGTGTGCTGGACCAGACGATCGGCCACCCGGTGGCGCACAATCAGATCATGCAGGCGGAACAGGAGCGGCATCCCGAGTTTTTTATCAAAGCGTTTCGTCCCTTTGATCAGGCGTGCATTGACCGGCAGAATGCGGAAATCGCCGCCGCCGACCTGGTGGTGGTGGGCTCGGAATTTTGTGCGCGGACGATGATGGAAAACGGCTGCGCGCCGGAGAAGGTGGCGGTGATTAATTATGGGTTTGATGAGTCGCTCTTTCCCACCGAACCGCCCCGGCGGGCGCCGGTGGGCCGCCGGCCGCTCGAGTGCCTGTTTGTGGGGGAAGTGGGGCCGCGCAAGGGGCTGGCCTATTTGCTCCAGGCGTTCATGAACCTCCCCGCGGACAAAGCCCGGTTAACGCTCGTGGGCGGGCTGGCCATTCCGCCGGCCACCTTCAAGCGGTATGCGGACCGGGTGCGCCATGTGCCGCAGGTGCCGCGCAGCGAGGTGGCCCGCTTTTTTGCCGAAGCCGATTGTTTTGTTTTCCCGAGCCTCTTCGAGGGCAGCGCCATTGTGCTCTATGAAGCCTGCGGCGCCGGGTTGGGCATCCTGCAAACCGACCGTTGCGGGGACGGGGTGCGCGACGGACAAAACGGGCTGGTGCTCCGGGAAATCAGCGTGCCGGCCCTGACCGAAGCGTTGGAGCGGCTCGCGGCCAATCCCGCCCGGTGTGAACAGTGGCAGGCCGCCTCGTGGGCGGGGCGCACGGAGCGAACTTGGGCCAATTATCGGCGGAATGCGGCCGGACGGGCCAATTCGATGGGAGTGATGCCTCCAGGAAGCCAGGGCGGATTGGCCGGCTTTTCCCGTGCGCCAGCCGCCAATATCAAAGGTTCAAATCCCCGCCCCATTTCATGAAGGCAAAGATTTCACAAATCGCCCCGTTGGACGGCCTCCGCGGAATCGCCGCCCTGATGGTGATCGTTTTTCACGGCTGGCAATTTGGCGTTTTCGACGGCCTGCCGGTGAGCAGTCATTATTTTAAAGTCGCCAAATTCGGTCAGACCGGGGTGGATTTATTCTTTGTCCTTTCGGGGTTTTTGATCACCAGAATTTTGCTTGACACCCGGGGCGGCCCGGGGTTTTTCAGGAATTTTTACGCCCGCCGGATGCTCAGGATTTTCCCGTTATACTACTTTTTTCTCATTATTTATGTTTTTGTCGTTCCTTTCCTCGAGGGTCAACCCGCGGCCCCGTTCGGCCGGTATTGGTGGTTTTTTGTCTTCCTGCAAAACATCCCGCCGACTTTCCACAGTATCACGTCATTCGTGCCCGGACACTACTGGTCGCTGGCGGTGGAGGAACATTTTTATCTGCTCTGGCCTTTGCTGGTGTTCGCCACGCCGCCCCGCCGGCTGGTCTGGTGGTCGGGGCTGATCATCCTGGCCGCTTTGGCCTGCCGGTGGTGGTTCTTGTTTGAATTGAAGTTGGATGTGTTTTACTGCACGCCCTGCCGCATGGATGCGCTGGCCTGGGGCACGTTGCTCGCCTGCCTGGAGGCCAATGGCGGCATCTTTAAATTAAGCAGAGTATTTCTGGTTATTTTACTCATATTGATGCCGGTGTTGTCCGTCGTTTGGATCCGATTTTCCGATAATGGGGCAAACTGGTTGGAACTGGTGAAATATACTTTTGTGGGCGCCATTTACTGGGCGCTTTTGGGGCTCATCATTTCGCATCAAGCCACAAAGCTGGTCCGGCAGTTGTTGGCCAATGCCGGGCTTCGATTTGTGGGAAAGATTAGCTTTGGTCTTTATGTTTATCAGGCGCTCAGCTATCACGTAATCAATCGTTGCGTGTCGGTTTCCAAGCATGGGCTGACGGCCTTCGCGCTCGTGGTCATGCTCACGTTGGTGGTCAGTTGGGCCAGTTTCCGATTTTATGAGACGCCGTTTCTCAAGCTGAAACGGTTCTTTGAATATACCGGGCGAAAATCCGCGGATTTTTCGCCGCACCCAACAAGCCCGCCGCTTTAGACCCCTGGCCCTTGACCGAACCGTTGGCACCCCCTGGGGCGGCGGACCGGCCTGAATCCGGCCAGAAACGGCGCTGATTTTCCCCCGCCATGCACATCGTTAACGTTCTCGGGAAAACCTCGCGCCAAGCCGGCGGACTCCACGAGGCGGTTTCCGGGCTGGCCCAGGCGTTGCAAACC